>FLSK01003041.1_pt1 | contig 174749 bp, 164 predicted proteins | sample 1550541 | NCBI WGS metagenome assembly FLSK01 (sample SAMEA4031773, study PRJEB14383) | metagenome | biome: human; feature: oral; material: saliva | place: Philippines | collected 2014
AAAAAAAAACGCGGTGGGAAACCCCACCACATCTTACATATCTGGATTTCTAAGCTTGTTTATAGTTTCCTGCATATTAACTCTAAAGTCAGCAACTTCAGAATTATATTTGTCTTTAAGCTTATTAACTGCATTTACATAGTTAGCATAAGCTTCAGTAGCTTCTTTTAAATCATCATCATCTATATCTTTAGCCTTTGCAATAGCTATAGCTATAGTTGCATCTGTTCCAAAATCAATAGCTTCTTTAACTCCTTCTTTTGCCTCATCTAATATTTGATTTACTATATTAAATGAAACTTTGTATATATTACAAAGAGTTTCTAATTTGTCAGTAGGGAATACTTGACCTGTAGTTCTCTCGTCAGCCATAACAAGAGTTGCTACAGCAAGAGCATTATTTTGAGCCATGTTAAACCTCCTAATTTATTTATAATATCTTAAAACCTTGTTTTTAAAAACACCTTTTTGAAAGAAAGGGAGTGGTGAAATGAAGATTTATGAGAAAACTTATACTAGCGAACTAGCTAGATTCTTTACAGATAAAGAGACTTTTAAGAAGAATTGGATAACTCACATGCTAACTAAAACTAGAGTAGATGATACAAACTATGAAAACTTAGGAGTCATATTTGAAAAGGCTTATAAGCAAACTACAATAGAATATAAGAACTCAGTTCAAGGTAAGACAAGACTTGTAGGAGCACTTGATTTTATACATGAAACTTATAAAGATGAAAAGATACTTGTTGAAAATGGAGTAATATTTAGAAACTCAAGAGAAGTATTCGCACCCACAGTTGAGTCTGAGATATACTTATTTAAAAGAAGAAAGACAGTTAAAAAGCTCGGTAACTATTGGCTTACAGAAGGGAATGACCCAATAGTTGGAGCAATATATGACAATCTTCAAAAGAATATAAAGATACTTATGAATACTTATTATGGTGTACTTACAAATCCATATTCAAGATTTTATAATAGAGATTTAGGGGATAGTATTACAACTAGAGGTAGAAGTTCTATATCAGTATCGGCACTTTCAATAGAAGGTGCCTTTGGTAAGAGAATACCACAAAAGACAGAAGCACTTTTAACTTATTTTGAAAATGCTGCAAAATCTTGTGTTGACGAAGATATACTTCTTGATATGAATGAAGTATATAATACTCACATGTATGGTAAATCTGAAACTTTAGGAATACTTGATGAGTTTCATCTTATGAACCATTATGATAGACCCTTACTTGAAGCTATACTTAAGAAATATACAACTCATGAAAGATGTAAGATATTCTTTAAGAATAACTTTAAAAGAGTAGCTGAGCTTAAGATATTTAAAGAGAATATAGTTAAGTTTATGAAAGATAGTATATCAAAGAGTATTCCTTTCCTTGACCCAAATGAAGTTCCATTTGAGGAAGCTAATTCATATATAAATAACTTAAGAAGAATATCAGACCAAGTATTAACCGCCATGTATGTATACTCATCTGATTATATAGCTGAAAGAGAAGTAATAGCAACTAACTCTCAAGAAGTTATACAATCAATAGATAGACAAATGATACCTGTTATAGATACAGACTCAAACTTCCTATCTTATGAAAATGAATACTTTATGCTATATGATATATTAAAAGATAGTATAAAGGATATACCACCTGCTGATGATGATAATACTTTCTATACTATATCTAATATGTGTGCAATTATAATGACACAAGTAATAGATACAGCTCTTGCAAGATATAAAAGACATGTAAATATATTACCTGAAAAGAATAATTGTCTGAAGCTTAAGAATGAATTTCTATACTTAAAACTTCTTATAACTTCAAGAAAGAAGAACTATATTGGACTTATATCTTTAAAAGAAGGTAAGCCTTATCCTAAACCTAAGCTTGATGTAAAAGGACTTGTATTTAAGAAGTCTTCGGTTAATTCAAATATAGGAGATAATGTGGAAGGAATAGTATCTAAGGTATTGAAATCTGATAAGCTTGATATAGGAGATATAATAGCTGATACAAGAAAGATAACTCATAATATACTTGATGCTCATAAAGATAATAGACTGCTTGATTATTGTGTAGCACTAAAATTAAAGACAAAGCTTCCTGAAACTGATATATCAGATTATAGATATAAAGCAGTTACACTATGGAATGCTCTTGCTACAGAAGAAAAAGATATAATAGAAACACCTGCGTCTTTCTATGCTATACCTATTAGTATAACTGATAAGTTTAAAGAAAAGCACCCAGAAGTGTATCAAAAAATAGTATCTTGGCTTAACGAGAAAAACACCCTTATGATAAAAAGACACCTAGTAGAGATACTAGATAATCCCAAATCGAAGAAGTATGAGTTTATTTCGTTTGTACAACAAAACTTCGATTTGACAAATATACACTCAGCAGATGACTGGAAAGATATTAGAGCTAAGGCACTTAAGCTTAAGAAAGAAAGAAAGCTTAAGATATCAGCTGAAGATATACCATACTGGACAGAAAGTGATATATCTAAAATAGCGTATCCTATAACTTCTGAAGTTGTCCCTGAGTTCATATTAGACCTTGTGAATACAGATAATTCACTGGTTCTAATTAATTCTCTTTTAGCACCAGTAATACAGGAACTACATATAGTATGTCCTAGAAATACTGATGGTAAAAGACTTGTCACAAATATCATAGATGCTTAAGGGGGTGACAATATGTTTAAGAAGATACTATCTAGTATTAATATCTTTTCTTTCTTAGGTAAAATAAAACACTTAAGAATTATGGATATACCTAGAGCTATAATAACTTTCTTGCTAAATAGAATAGCTGGTACAAAAACTTGGTTTTTACTTCGTTTCCTATCAAGAATAGTAATTGATGGAACGGAGTATGATATATCAGGTTCTGACGGTAAAGTATATGAAGCAGAAACTAAAACTGGTGGAAAGGTAACGTTCACTAAAAAAGATATTAAAGATGCCGTCAAAGCTGCTCTTAAAAAACAAGCAGAACCGATTACTCTTATGAATGAGCTAGTAAATCTCACCGATATCAAAGTTAATATATCAAAGGATATAAATATATCTAATGGTGAGGACTTAGTTCGCACGTCAGGTAAGTTCTTAAAGCTTGTATTCAGTTCTGAAGATGAGAGTAAGGACACAAAAGAATAATTATACTTAGGAGGAATGTAATGAAATTAACGTTAAAACAAAAGTTCTTTGGAGACTTCATTGAATTTTTAAAGGCAAACAAGAATAAAAAGATAATAGATTTGGGTAAGTATGAAGGTAAAGACAAGGCTTTCATAATGGACTTTGCTCAGTTCTTGTATATGACTAAGTTATTTCATTCATTCAAGAAGGACAAAGTTGTGTCGGCAAAAGCCGACACTTCTTCTTCTTTTGAGAATGAAAAGAGATACTTTGAATTTATGAAAGTAAATAGCTGGTATGACTTCGCTTTCTTTATGGCAGAAGCAAGAGAGAAATCATACGGAGCATTATGGGCAGGAACTGTAGCTGATATGAAGTATGCAACTCATATGGGATTATTTGATGGCTTTTATGAAGACTTCGTTTTACTATATAAGAAATACCCTACAGCGTGGCTTATAGACTTTATGGATAATCACAAGACTATTAACTTAGATGGTACTTACTTCTACTTTATAGAAGAGCTAGAAGAAGTCACAGTGCTTATAGCTTTAAATACTTGGATTAAAAGAATGAGTACAGATAATAAGTTCTTATTTGAGCTTATAGATGAAAAGACTGCAGAACCAGCAGGTTTAGAAGCCTTTAAGAAAGCTTTAAGAGACTATGTAACCAATGGACTATCAGAAGCATACTCTTCTCCTTTCTTTATGATACATACAGAAAAGGAAAGATGTCAGCTTAGATACAATCCTGATATGTTCTTAAGTGTATATGAAATGACATCTCCTCTTAACTACGCTAATCTTACTAATGTACTTGTAAGACCATTTAGAACTTATCTAACACATGTACCACAAGAAGATTCATTTACAAGACCAAAAGATTTTGTAAATAAAATAAAAGAGATAGCAAAAGAAAATGATAAAATAATAGACATAGATAGTGCTGGGGAATAACCCCAGCATACATCTATATTAAGGACGTTAGGAACTGCCTGATAGGGAATCGAACCCTAAGGTGCTTGGTCCGGACGCAGCACCGCGTATCTGCCGGCAAGAGATACCACATGCACACCCATTCATGTTTTCAGCTTTGCCAGTATAACATCCTAAGCTTATGTTATTTCAAATTTTGGACGAACGATAATGCTAGGGCATCGACCCCTAGCCATTATCTAATCACCGGTGGTATAGTATTGTGATAGCAAGGAGTCGAACCTTGGTTCTTTCCTACTACCTAGGATTGAAAGAAGCCTATGAGTATCGCCATCTAAGCTTAGGACGACACACTATAGCACATGCACAACCACTCATGTTTCGTACCACAATCTACACTCTTCGTACTCTAGTGTTGTGTAATTTTGGCGGACAGGGAATACCCCTGTCCATATTATATTACGGATATCGGAGGGATTTGAACCCTCGGGGCGTCGACTTGACCCAACATCATTCGCGACTGATGTTATACGGTAGCCACACGTATTTCGATATCATAAAGATGTTTCATAATTTTTAAGCTGAGAATAAGGCTGGGATATACCCAGCGATATTCCGTCCTTTGCAAATTTTACGCATCAACGTAAAAGGTAATTAAGACGACACGTACATATTATTCTTTATTTTAATATTTTCGGAGAGTGATTATATAAAAACATAATCAACTACATTCGTGTTATTTTAATTTTAAACAATGGTTGTGCTGGGGTTACCCCCAGCTCGGTTTTCCATATAAAGTAATAGTTATGATACATTTGTAAAAACAGAAATTCGTGAGTGACAATAAATGTCAGAAACTCTTTTGTCACTATAATATTTCTAAATGTATTTAGGCGAATGCGACACGCACTTACTTAATATAATATAAAAGGATTTTCTAATGAAAAAATCTTTATTTCTAAACGAATGTTGCTTCTTTCACTAACAAATTTATAGCAAAAAGGAGGTGTAATCCTATGGTAACTAATGAAGAATATGAGCACAAAGCACATATGAATACTATGGATTTCTACACAAGAGCAGATGCAGCTCACATGGGAGACCATATAGAACTTGTAAAGAAGAGAGCTCTTGATATGTATATGTGGCTTAAAGATAAGAAGAATATAGAAGCTGATTTAAAATGCGTGATACTTGCGGCTAACTTCCACGATGCTGGTTCTTGTATACAAAGAGAAGACCATAATATAATGTCAGCTAAGTTATTTAAAGAAGGTAAGCTAACTGAGGGTATAGAACTTACTAGCAGTGAAAAAATTATAATAATGAATGCTATACTACAACATTCATCTCACTTTGAAGATAACTATTTCTCAATAGAAGCTGAGATAGTAGCATCAGCTGATAGAGATGAACCTGACATATATAATATACTATCACGTAGTATAGACTATGGTAGAAGATATAACCCAGATAATGTAGTAGATAGTGTAGCCGAATACAATATAAAAAGATATGCTAGTTTTCCTAGTAAAGAGTATAGAGTTCCAGATTGGCACTTTGAATACTGGGAAGATAAATTAGGTAAAGATATATGGAATGAAATTAATACATTTTTCCAAAACGAAGAAATAGTCAAGAAAGTCTGTAAGCAAATATATGACAATGTGTCTGAAAATGAGGTAAGAAAAACTATTAGAGATTATATCCATAAAGATACAAGCAATATATACAATGAGTCTTTATGGAAAAGGTTTAATTAAAGGAGTGATTAGTAATGAATAGCGACTACATAAGAGACAAGGATAAAGAGCATTATATTGAAGATTTCACAGGAACTTATCGTGAAATAAAGAAATGGTATAGAGAAATTATCTATAATAAGAAAGGTCAAACTATATACTCAAGACTTGTAGATTATAGAACTGGAGCTACTGTAATAGCGTTAGGTTCTATATGCGATGAGCCTTTAGCTTATAGAGTTAAGCTAACTTGTCCTGACACATCTCAAGTGCTTCTTAAAAGAACTGACTTTAAAGATGCTAAAGGAAGAGTTATGGCTTCAAGAGTTAAATGTTGGCTTGATATATTTGATATATCTAAAGTTACAAAAGATATGGAATTTAATGACTTCTTTGTAAAAGACCATAATGGTAAGGTGTGTAGAGTCATAGCAATAGAGAAGTTGTATGGAAAGCAATATGAAAGATAAATTTATAAACATTAATTTGGTAGTCATCTTTGTAAGGCTATAGCTAAATGGTGGGGTTTATCCCCACCAAATAACTCATTTTCAAACATTTTTTTAGGAATTTTAATAAGTAAAGGGAGGTTAATAATAATGCCATTAAAGGATATAAGACTTTTAAGACCGTTTATAACTGACGCCGATGATTTATATTCATTTGACCATATAGACCAAATGAAATCAGAGATTACAGCCATATATGGTTTTGATGAAAAGAAGCTTTTAAGAGTTAATAGATTTACAGCAACCGATAGTAAAGGAAGATTACACTGGAGATATATCTCTACTACAAGAGACGATACTTCAGTTGAAATTAAGATAAACTTATCAAATGACCCAAAGAATAAGAATGAAGTTACAAGATATGCAAATATCTGTACTGGTGTACCATTCTTAAATGATACAGAAACAGCACTTCATTATTGGAATGGAACTAAGTTTGTCGAACTACCAGTAGCACTTGATATATTTAATAGATTCCAAGACAGTGCTAATCAAAGAGCAATTAACTGGACTAAGATACCAGTTCTTCTTGGAAGTGAAGCTGAAATATCAGCACTTACAAATATTAAAGATGGAGAGAAGTTCTTAGTATGTAATATGCCTAGTGCGACTTCAGCTGGAGATATATCTATGTATTTTGCAACAACTGAAGCTCCTACAGCATTTCCTAAAAATGCTGAGATTACAACAGCTACAGCAGGTATACATGTATATAAGGTATCTTCTGTAAATAAAGGTACAATATCTGATGGTACACCTGATAATACCCGTGGTGTACTTAATATAACTGATAGTGATATTACAACAGGTAAAGCACTTAAGTATGTACAAAGCAATTCAGTTAATAAGAAAGATATTACAACAGTTGTATCTCAAGGTGGAAATGATAAGGTAGCGTCTGCTGAAGTAACTAAGAAGTTATCTGAAAGAGTAGATAGTTTAATAGTTGCAAGACAGGCTGAACTTGAAGTAAATGGAAATGTCAAAAAGTATTTATATAAGAAAAGAAGTTTATTTAAAAGAAATATAAATGCTGGAGCTAATACATTCACATTCACATTAGATGATACTAATGAAGAAGCAAGAGTATTGAGCGATATTGCTACATTCATGGTATATACAATGAAGTCACATAAGTCTAGTTGGGAGTTCTCTTTTAATAAGACTAATAAGGTTCTTACTTTAACTTACAATAAAGCTGCTGATGATAGTAATACATCTATACTTGTAGAAGTATTACACAAATATATAGAAATTACAAATTAAAGAGATACTGGGCGTAATGCCCAGTATTGATTTTTGAGTATATATTATATTAGTGAGAAGAGGATACAAACCGTACGAGTCGTACTTACAAACATACACCGTATATGCAACCTAAATTTTATTTTAATTTTTAACTTGACATAGATGTCCTCTTCTCATCTATATATAAGTTTATTTTTTTTTTATAAAGTGTTTGTAGTATAAGCGGCTACATCATATTGGTCTGGCATAGTTATTTGGTTCATAGAAATTAGTGAAAGTACAGCTTGAACTGAAGCTTCAAGTATTCTCTTTTCCCCATCTATACTATTAAGTACATGGAAAGCAACGTGGTCTTGAGATTTAACTTCTTTACCTTTGGTAATAGCATTTAATATAGAATGTATATCAAATGAGAATCTTATAGATTTTCTTGAATCAAATTCTTTTAATAGTTCATCTATATCAAAGTATACACCGTAGTGAGTATCAATAAATCCTACAGGTTGTATTATACCACTTTGATGTGTCTCAAATGTTCTTAGTGGTACTCCAGCATTTGTAAGAAGTATATCAAATAAACTATGATAAGCATTGTAGATATCATTAAGTATTACGAACTGATGTGTTCTACCTCTGTATTTATGAGCAACTCTATTGTACACTTTCATAATAAGTGTAGACATTCCACCACATACTCCTGATGATATAGCCGCTCTTATAGCACCTAAACTATCTTCAATAGCGTCTACCTTTCTTCCTATATCCCAGCTATTTTCTCCACCTATAGTTATTTCAGCATATTTACCAGATACACGTCTAAGTCTTCTTTGTAGAAGCTCAACTTTCTCTTTATCTGAGCTATTATCTTCTATTTCTTCTTCTAATGATTTCTTAAGCTCTTCTTTACGTTCTTCATTGAAGTTATATAAAGTTGTAGAAGATTTAGATATAATAGCATCTATAGTTTGCATTTTACCAGAAATGAATCTATCAAATACATATTTAACAACAGATTCTTCTTTCTTTTCTTCAGGAAGATTTGTGTCATCTGGGAATATATCTTTTACTTTCTTATCAAGTTCATAAGCTTGAGTTTGTCCTATTAAGTATTCAAAGTCTCTATGTTCATTTAAAGACATAAGTGAACCATCATAGTTAAATTCTAAGATATATACTGGTACGTAGTTTAAATCAAATTCTTCTTTTAATTGGTTTGCAAATAAAACCATTTCTCTTTCTAAAACTTCTTTATATTGAAGATTATAAGTTATAAGAAGAACTGGTGGTAATTGGTTCATATCCACACCTTGTTTAATAGTTTGAGCATAGCTTCTACCTAAAGCTGTATATAAAGTTATAAGAGCTCTTATAGTCTCTCCTGTTCCAATATTACTATTAACTATAATAGGAATTACCTTTCTTCTAAGTACAGCTCTTGGGAAACCGATAGGAGAAGCTGGTATTGTATATCCTTCTTTTATTTCATATTTAGAACCTTGTACAGTTCCATCTTGTTTAAAAGTTAAAGATATATCATTTAGATATCTTCCACCATCTGTAACTTCATTTACAGCTTCTTTTAAAGTATCAGCAAGTTCTTCATCATTATTTGTAGTAGTTTCTATTATACCAAATAAATCTTCAATATTTGCTTTACCGTACATAGAGATATTATCTATTTCTTCTATTATATCTTTAACTACACCTTTTGCTATATTTTGAAATACTTGTGCTGGTATTTTCATAGCTTTAAAGTTATTGTGCATCGAAGCATATAGTTTATCAATAAGAAGTGTAGTAGTTGTAGTACCATCACTTGCAGTCTTTAAAACTCCTAGCATTGAGTTTAAAAGTAGTTTCTTTAAAGCTACAGGTAATGGGTGAAAGTATTTAGTTTTAGAAAGTAGTGTAAACCCGTCCTTTGTCATAGTTCCCATAGCATTTTCTTTATCTCCTGTAATCATAAGAGTTGAAGCTCCTGTAGGACCATATGATTTTTCTAAAACTTGTGCCATATCGTGAAGTATATGAGATATTACTTCAGGCTTTACTTCTGCATGATTTGATTCAAGTAGTATTTCCTTTCTTACTTCTTGTACTGAGTTGTCTTTTACATTAATTTCCATTTTCTTCTTTCTCCTTTTCATCTTTTCTTTTAAAACTATCTAAACCCCACACTTCTACAACACCAACTGTATTCTTTGGAAACCAAGGAAAATTAACTGGTGCTAGAATTGGGAAGTCTTCACCATAGTTATTAAGTACATTTTGATTAGCTGTAAGTATAGATGGTCTATCATCTTTAGTTTCTTTCTTAAGCTCATCAAGTTGCTTAAAGAATTCTATATCATCTATAAGACTATGCTTATCTACATACTTATTAAGTCCTAGCTTTCTTATAGCTAAGTTTTCTAATTTGTTTTTAGGCTGATACACGCATATAACCTCTGGTGCACCCACTAAAGCCATTATAGGTGATGACCTAACAATTACATCGTCTAAACTACTAAATTGGCTTAAAAGCCAGTCTAAGAGCTCCTCAGACACAACTATATAATCATCAACAGGTCTTGTCATAGCTATATTAAATAGTGAGTTCTTAAGATAAGGTCTATCATCTTGGTATATCACATTTAATATATGCGTAATTGATGCAAAGTTATTTATTGTCTCATCATCAGCAGTTTCCAAGAGTTCTGAGTTCTCATAGAATTTCAGATATACTTTAGCCATTAGTTCTAGTAAGATGTGTGTAGTTGAATACACGACATCATCTAAAACTAAATACTTCTCATTATGTATCATACTATCATCTCCAGTTAGCGTACATGTACATACATGCAAGTATTCCATATATCATTACAAATATGTACCAACCATTACGTCTTGTAAACTCCATCTTCACTTGTCTATTAATCTTACCGTATCTTTTGTATTTGTACCAATTACGAAATACAGCATAGTTAAGTATCATTATGAATATTCCAGTTTTCATAATTGCATCCCAAGCAGTAGTTACTATTTCTCTTATACTCATTTTCTATCTTCTCCTTCCAGATGTTTTGATATATTTATTTCTTTGAACATTTTAAATTCTTCATCGAAGAACTTATGTAGTTTCTTATAATACCTTATACTCTCCATAAAAGACTTATCTATAGCTTTAATATAAATACCAGTCTCTCCACCAACACGACCATTTCTTCCTGTAGCCTGTTTAAATATTGAACCACCAGCATAAGTTTCCATATCTATTGTAAGCTTAATCTTTGATATATCCAAGCCCCTTCCTATACTATCAGTAATAGATATAATAAAAGGCTTTGTAAGTGCAAGTTCCTTTTCTCCTTTAGGTACTTCACTATGGAACTCAGCTATATGCTTTAAAGGAATATTAAAGTTTTCTATTAGAAAGTCTTTAACTATTTTACAGTTTTCAATCTTTCCGCACATTATAACTATCTTATGTCCTTTATCCATTTCATATATAGGCATAGCATGAGTTTTTACTATATCTCTTAATGTATTCCAAAAGCCTTGTGATTTCATATTAAGAGCCATGTGTTTATCAGGAACAAACTTTCCTTTATAGTTATAGCAAGTCTTTCTATCTTCTCTTGTAGGTTCTGATTTAAAGCCGTAGATATATGCTATTCTATTAGGCTTTTCCACATAGAAGTCTTTACCGTATTTTGGTATATCCTTTATCATCTTTTGGAAAGCCGCATCATCATACTGTCCATTTTTAAATGTAGTTGCAGACAAATACAAATTATATCTAACTGAAGTTATAAAATCAAGCTTTAGCATACTATCAACTTCAGTATCAAACTCATCAAATATCTTAAGTCCTATTTTATTTTTAATACACCATTCTGTAATAAATGGAGAACCTTGCTGGTCTATTATAGAACGAAGAGTTGCATGAGTTGTTACAAATATCTTATATCCTAAGTTTTCTTCATAAGTTGACATAAACCACTTAGAACCTCTCATTGCACATATAAATCTAGGACGAAGTTTCGTATGATTTACAAATGAACCTTTCTCTCCTGCCCATTGATTTAATAAAACTTCAGTCTTTACAAGTACAAGTATATTACACCCTAATTCAGACGCTATAGCTGTTGCTGTAAATGTTTTACCACGTCCTGTTGGCATATCTATTATAACCTGTGTATGACCAGCTTTAAATGCTTTTAAAGACAAGTATATAACTTTCATTTGTTCAGGAAAAGGTTTCTTATTAATATTAAAATACTTTGTACTATCATAAGGAAATGTAGGACCTTCGTGTATAGTTCCATATACTCCAAGCTTATTCATAAGCCAAGTATCTCCAACACCTCTTGGAACTCTCAAGTTCTTCTCCCCTAGTATATAACAGAACGGTTCTTGTTCTTCAGTTGCATAGTTGATAGTCGATAAAGCATTCATTAAATCTTGAGAATAATACAGTTCTCTTTTTCTATTCTTCTCATCAAAATCTATTTTATAAAAAGTTGTAAACTTAGTAATCTTCACTAAAACCACCTCAAAAGGCTGTTTTTGAAAAGAATACAAAAAAAAAATGTGTAGTAAAGGTGTGGCATTACGCCACACCAATTAACTTATTGTAATCTTTCCATCTTTGTCTACTTTTATAGTAGCTATAAGTCCATTAGAACCATTGAATTTTTGAGCAAGTGCATTATGCTTACTATCTTCCAAATCAAGAGTACAGAATATTCCAGAATAAGAATATATTGTAGTTTGTCCAAACTTATCTACTTCTTCATATACTGCTTCTCCATCTTGGTTGAACTGACCGTTGTGTCTTCTCTCTTTAGTATCAAGAGAAGTTCTTGTAATACCTATAACTTCCATTATAGTTTCTAAGTTCTTCTTATCTTCTCTTATGAATTTAACTAGCATTAAATATCACCTTCTCCTTCTTTTGAATAAGAAAGCACAGCTTCTGCTCTACTTGCATATTCAGGTACACCCATTACATTTAGATAGTCAAGTAAATAACCAAATGTAATAATACCATAAGAAGCAATAGCAAGAGATAGCTTAGTTCTTTCATTTACATCCTCTCCATTCGCAAGAGAATTATATACATATTTAGATACCGAGTTTTTAACTCTGTATACTAAGTTTTTGTATAGTTCTGTATGATATTTTACTCTGACGGCTTCTGAGTATAATTCTCCGTCTTCTCCTGCTGTTGGGCTCTCTTCTTCCGAAGTCGGCTTATCATTATTTGTCTTATCTTCTTGGTTATCACCTTCACCAGAACCTTCAGTAGCATCCGGATTATCATTTGAATTGCTAGGCTCATCATCATTAGTATTGTCGGTAACTTGGCTTTGGTCATCGTTAGTATTTGTTCCATCTTCATCTGGATTGTCGTTAAAAGCTCCATTTACATCATCATCTCCATTACCCTCTTCTCCTTTAGAAGTATTAATAAGAGACACTTCATCCGCTTCAATTTTCTCAAGTTCTTCATTAGATTTTTTAACTTCCTTTTGAACTGTAGATGCTATTACTTTTAAAATATTAGGTACAGCATCTTTATTTAGAATATCAGTTAAATCCTTAGTTGAGTCTTTAACTTCATTTTCTGTATCAGCTTCCGCTATTAGTTGTACCTTTTCTTCTTTAACAACATCTTTCAATTCTTCAAAAGTCATCAAATCATAAAGCTCTTGTAAATCTAAATCTTTATCTTTATAAGTAGATTCTATCAGATTTTTAAGTTCCTCTTCTCCTATAATATTCGGTAATACTCCTTGTAATATAGTTAAAGCGTCTACATCATTTACAACAACATTACCATCTTTATCTTTGGTAAGTTTATCTTTAATATTTTGTGGAATAGCTTTCCATACAGTAGTTGCTAAAAACACTGCATACGATTCACTATCCGCGTTTCTATAAGCTATTTCCTTTATATCTTGTAAAGCTTCTGGATTCATTTTATCCTCCTTTATATTTTAATTTTAATTATAAAACTTAGTTGTTGATACAAGTGTCTTAACTTGTAACTTAAAGCTGTTTATAAAATAATCATCATTCTTTACAGCTTTAATAACATCATTATCTTTTACTACAGGAATAGAAGCAAGTATTAAACTTCTTTTAACTACAGCATCAGATAGTAATTCATCTACACTATCTTTATCTAATGCCTCTTTACATCTTGTGTAACTATCATCAACACAAATAGATGCCGCATAGCAGGCAACTAAATGTAATTTATTTTTATCCATCATATTATTTAAGCCTCCTTAAGTTCTTCTTTTTAATGGTTATAGGATAAGTTCCTTTTACAACTGCTTCCTTTATATAAGCCACATTCTTATCTCTAGTTAAAGGTTTTGCCTTTAAATACTCCATAAGAAGTTTTATCTCCTCAGCTTTATAAAGGTGCAAAATGTTTTCAACTTGTTTCCCAGTAAGCTCACACTTTGATATGTTATTAAAGAATACTTCTGGAAACTTAGCTATCTTAGTATTAGATATAGTAAATATATACTTTGGATATATTCTAGCCTTTCTGTAAGTTGCAAGACGCTCAATATGTTCTATATACGGTTTAAAGTATTTAGATTGCATTTTAAGCATTTCATCGCTTGGATAATGAATCTCAAGAATTATTCTAGGGTCTATAGAATACATCTGTATTGTCTCATTGAAAGCGACTAATCTGTCATCTAAAATGACAGAATACTTTTCATCTTGCATTACATCCCAGTGTACTTTTTCGATGTTATCGTTATCTTTTTGTTTGATAGAGAGCGATTTCTCATCAATTATGTCAACTCCAATAGCTTTTGAAATTTTCTTTTCTGGTGTTACAAAAGATTTAATTCTCATACCAAGAGGTCTCTCTATAAGAGTTCTTTGCAGAAGCTCATCTTGTTCATATACGGATTTAAAGACCCTCATAAGAAAAGCCTTATGAGGGTTATAAGTTCCATCTCTTTCTTTCATAAATCTTGGACGAGAATCTGCTATCGGTTCTCCATGTACGGTAATCACAAGTCTTTCATCAAAGTATGGAAATAATCTTTCACTTTGAGGAACCTTTTCTATATAACTTGGAGTATACCTTTCCTTTGTATAGTTTACTCTTTCTTTAGCTTTCGCTCCTGAAAACTTAAGCATCTTTCCTCCTTAATTTCTAAACCAGACTTTTATTGCTCCTATCTTATCAGACACATATCTTCCAAACCCAGCTATATTTGCTGTAGGTGATAAAAGAGTTTTAAGTCCTTCAAGTCCTATTTTAACTTCAAGATTTTGCCACGGGAACATAGTAGCATTGACTCCAGCAAGTCCACCAAGTACAGATATATAACCTACAGCTGTTTGTGCTCTAAATCCATTTCTTGAATGAGGAAGAGCAACTATAGGTGTTAAATCCTTTACTGTAACTGTAACTGTCATATCTGTCATAATTCCGTTTGCAGCGACACTCTTTGGGTCTTTTTGTATTGCAAGAGAAGTAATCATACCAACGTCTATATTTGATATACCTCTTGCGTACACTCTACATAGAAGTGGTGCTGAGAATCCAAAGTTACCTACACTATGTATAGGTAGTGTATTTGCAAGAAGATGTGCGAGTGGTCTTAGACATTGCATAGCATAACATTCCATCGAACCTTCGGCACAAGCAAATCTAAATGTAAATGTATGCTCTCTTGATGAAGATGAAGCATCTTTCCATATATCTGGTACTATAGTCTTTATACCCCATAGTTTACCTTTTATTATAGATTTAGCATCTGATGTTTGCTTTGCATTTCCTTCATCATCTTGCTCAGCTATAGCTTCATAAGACTTTCCTGTAAGAAACGCAAGTTCTCTCATAAGCTCAGCTCCACCAAATTCATTTATCTTTTGTCCTATCATAGACTCTCCAGTTTGGTTATCAAATGAATCGTTTGATGTTATAGGTCCATCATGATAGAAAGGAATATAAGCTTGAGTTGAATCGAGAGATGCTAAAAAAGAAGTATCTCCAAGCCAAGCTTTAAAGTTTTCCATAAGTCCACTTGCAGCCTTTTGACCACCAGATACCCCAGTTTGTTCTAGTAGTATTCTATGTAAACTATTTCCAACATCTACAGTTTTACCCCAATCTATATGAGCAATATCAGATGTCGCTCCATTTGTTACATAACTTGCAATTTGGCTGTTCATATTTGATATACCAGCGAGCATACATAAGTGCTTCCATATTACATTAACGTATGCAAAGTATGTTGTTTTTGCTGGAGTAAAAGCATATAATTTCCCACCACTCTTTTCAAATATAGCTGATTGTAAACCTTCTATATCAGTTGTAGAATCAGCTCCTTCTCCAGTATTTGCTTGAGACCCAGCAAAGTTTTCTTTAGTTTCTTTTGAAACTCCGGGTAAGAATAGTGCTGTTCCGGGAGAGAATGTAACTATCTGTCCCCAAGATAAGAATTGTTTAGCATAACTTCTACCAAACTCAACTGTACCCGGTAAAGGTGGGTCATCGGTTTCTGAGAACTTAAATGGTGCTCCCATAAGAGCATTTAAGTCAAATCTTTCATCTCTTGACATTATACCTAAAGGAGAACCCATTGCTGATTCTGATAGGTAGTGGTGTAAATCCTTAGCAAGTAATCTTCTAACTAACTCTGCATCTCCTTTACTTCTTGCTGGTATATCGCTTTCAGTTGCTCCACGTGGAGCATTGGGTACACCATGTTTTGCAGCACTTGAACCCGGTATTTTAGCCGCCGCTGTATGTGCTGCTGCTTTTGATGAGCCTTTTCCACCACCCGAACCTTTACCCTTTCCACCAGATTTCTTCCCAGTACCTGTTCCAGCTGGTAGCTCTTGTTCTTCGTACATATATTATACCTCCTTACTTAATAATTTAATGAGGTGGGACTAGCCCACCCCAATTATATTATAATGCCTGACCTCTTACTATTCTATCTACAGTTCTATAGAAATCGACAGTGTCAGGTGAAACTCCGTTCGTAACTGGTTGTGGTATTCCACCGACAGTAGTCATAATATTTCTACCATTTACAGTAAGTTTAGAGTTGCCACCACTTACAACATTTGCCATAACTTCAATAAGTTTAGCAAGGTAAGCGTTGGTATTTTTTACTTCTGTTAAGATAGAAGATAGTATGCTACTATCACCAATTTGTTCGTTAGTCCCAGATTTGGTCATCTTTTCTATATTAGAGTCAATAGAAGATAATAAGTCTGTCACATTCTTATTACTACTTTGTGCATGTTTTACAGCCTTTATAACCTTAGTTGCGTCATCAAAATTATTACTAGTAGTATTATTTATAACAGCAGGTCCGTAGGCTCCAGATTTAACCATACGCTCTACGACATTATAAATAGCTTCTCTAGCATTTCCGAATCCTTCAAACTTAGGAGCTATAAAGGATTTAACTGCACCATACCCACCTTTAACTACATCAATCGCAGTTCTAAGTTTGTTCTTTACACTACCCTTAACTTTATAAACAAGTATAGCTTTCGCTTTACGAAGTCTTATATCATTAAGAGTAATAGCATCAGAACTTGTCTTCTCTGGGTCATTGATGTATAGTCTTCCATTCTTTATCTCCTTACCTATTATAAAGTGAGGAGAGCCAGTTGATGATACTGTAAGAAGTATAGGAGATTTACCTGCTTTTAGCTCACTTATGAATGTCTTAACGACATTTGTTGCAAGTATAGCAGATGATACTCCATGCTCAGCAAGTACAATTTTAAAATACTTCATAGGTGTTCCACCCATAGGACCTTGCTTCATAGCAACGGCTTTTCTTACAAGTTCAGCCATATCATATTTAATATCTAGCTTATCAAGTAGCATAGCCATAACAGCAGGACCACAACCAGCTTCTTTAAATGACATTCCCCCCATTGAGAGTTTATTCCATTTTGGAGAAGTTTGGTTTACATGACGCATAGGTCCATATCCAGCTTTCACGTTGCCGTCGCCTTTGTCACTTGATTTTTCTTTAAGAGCGTCATTTATACCTTTAGCTAAGATATTAGTTGTAGTAGGTGGTTTCATGACAGCACTCTTAGAAGCAGATGAACCATCAACGAAACCTTCAAAACCTAGAAGTCTTGCAGAAGCATCAGCTGACGCCCATTTCTTCATACCATGTCTTTCGACTTCCCAGTTACGTACATAACCATCACCGTCTAAATCGAGAGCTTTATTGGCTGTATACCAACTTGGACGAGGACCGTTTTTACCGTAGTAATACCAGTTGTCATCTTGGTTTACGCTGACAGGTAAGTGTAGAGCTCTATACATATATTTATACACAGGGTCTCTACCTTTTTCTTTCATCTTTTTCATCATTGCTCTTCCAACACGAATAACTTGGTCTTCTGGAGTATGGTTTATTGGGTTATCGTTTCTACCATCAAATCCCCATTCAACACGAGAACCCGGAACTACTTGGAATAGTCCAGCCGCTGGATATTGTGATGGGTTTACAATAGTAGGATTCCATCCAGATTCAGAATACGATATTCTAAATAAGTCTCTTGCTGTATTAAGTCCAAATAAGTTTTTAGCTGTATTCCAAGCTTGAACCATTTGTGGCTTATATGATGGATACTTAGACATAAGAGATTTTACTCCACTTGTGTCTGCTTTACCATAATCCACAACTCCACTTGGCATACCACCACCATCAGTACCGCCAGCATCTCCAGAGTTTAAACTGTTACCGAACATGTCTATTCCGAACATACCACCGATACTACTTGCAAGAGCAGTAAGGTTTAAGTTCTTAATGAAGTCTGCATTTCCACCAAACATTGCAGCATTTAGTGCATCTGTCATAGTATTTGATGGTCCTGCTTCATAATCACGAATATTAGATACTACTGAGTCTGCACTTTGTGTAGTTGCATCTGTACTAAGCGGGTCACTACCAGCTGGTAATGTAACATTTTCTGCATTTACAGATTGTCCATCAGCAGCAGCTTTTGCGGCAGCATTTGGGTCTTGTCCATTTTTGATAGCTTCTTTTGCGGCTTCCATAGGACTAGGTCCAACATCTTTTCCGACCATTCTGTTGAACATGTTATTTCCAGCTTTTAGCTTCTTCTTTTGCTCTTCAGTCATAACGCTTATAGAACCATAACCAGTAAGTGGTCCGTCTCCATACATTTCGCCTAACATTCTTTTCTTAGCTTCATTGTGTTTAGCTTCTTGTGCTTCTTTCTTTGCTTTTCTTTCAGCTTCACGTTTTGCGTCCGCAGCCTTTCTATCAGCAATTTTCTTTTCAAGTTCGGCTCTCTTTTTATTATCTTCTGCTTCCTTACCTTCTTTAGTATATTTGCTACTTTGTTCTAGTGCTTGTTTTTTAAGTTCAGCATCAGGTGTTCCAACCAGTCTCTTTTGACTTTCAACTTCAGCCGCTTCAGCGTCTAAATTAGTTGTAGTCGTCATAGGCTTATAATCCCAACCACTATCATCATTTATGTCCATAGCACCGTCTACGATTTTCATTCTTTCTTTTGCTAGTCTTTCCTCAATCGCTCTTTGGTCTTTATTCTTTCTTTCTTCTTCTTCAAGAAGTTTCTTCATATCCTTTTCCCATTCTTCATGGTTTTTATCGTATTCTGCTTTTTCTTCATCATTTGCAAAGATATAGTAATAGGCATTTCTTGCTATCCAATCTATTGGGAATATAATAGGTATCCAAGCTAAGAACCATTTTGATGTAGCAAGTCCATATAGTGCATTTGCAAATCCAACAGCAAGTCTCATAGACCATGTAACCTTATTGCTATTAAGACCCATTATATCTGATGATTTCCACATACCCCATAAGAATTCTCCTATGAAGAATAATGCGTCAACTATAAATCCTACTGGTGGAGCAACGTATGCTGCACTTCTTAATGTAGTCTCTGCTGTGTTTTTAGCAACAGCTTTTGCTCCATCTTTTGCAGCCTTTTCTCCAAACTTAGCAAAGAACTTAACTATACCCTCAACCATTCTAGTTGAGAAGAACCATTTAACTACCTTAGATGTCTTTAGCCAAGTTTTAACAGCGTCAAGAAAGTGAGTCTTAACCCAACTAAATGCCGCAGTAGTCATAGCCTTACCACCACGATAAGCGGCTTGTGTAAGTCCAATCTTAGCTCCAGCTTTAAGTAAAGGTCTTGCTACCATGTGAACACCACTTACAATAGAATGGTCTTTTTGAAGTCCTCTATCTATATGTCCACCCTTAAGACCAAATGGTCCCTTTTCTAAGAATTGGTCCCATTTTTCTATACTCTTACCGAATGTACCATATCCAAATGCGTTCTTATCGCTACGGTCTTTATCTTGGTCAGCTATCTTTTCAGGGTCGTTATCATCTCCGAAGAAGAATCCTTTAAGCCAATCTTTTACAGAACCAAAACCACTCTTCAAAGCATCAACTATTGTTCCTAAAAGTCCAGTTTTCCAAGCCGCAAATCCAAGAATCAATCCTCCAAATAGTTTTTCCCACCAAGAAGTTTCTTTCTTTTCTTCAGCTGGCTTACCTTCTCCATCAACATAAGCGATTGCTTGTTGAGCTTCAGCGTCTTGCTTTTTATCTATCTTTGCATATTCTTCTCCAGATTTCATATTAGGAGACTTTCTTCTTCCAGTCATTCTCTCCCAAGCACTTCTACCAGACCTTATAGCCTTTTGTATAGCACCAGCACCCGGACCTAATTTCTTTTCTAAAGATTCAGTGTATTCCAAATCTACCGCACCAACAGCTTTAACTACTTCAACAACTCTTACGCTATCTAGTGTACCACCGACAACAAAGACTTCTTGAAGTGCAGCCTTACGCTTCATTCCAAATAAGCCCATTATAGACCTACCTACAAATCCAGCCAAATCAACAGCTTTCGTTATAAGCCAACCTATACCTTTTCCTATAGTCTCTACCGTCCACTTAATAGTAGAACCGATAGCTTCTACTCCCCATTTAATAAATTGTCCTACACCCTTTACAGCTGTCCATATAGCTTTACCTACACCAGTCATAATATCTTTTAAATGAGTTATAGTATATACTACACTATCAAATAGACCTTTAACTGCCATTCTAAATACAGTACCAACACCCTTTACAAATCCCACAGCTATATCTTTAAAGAAACCTACAACGTTTTTAAACGCTCCATAGAATCCTTTAATCATATTAAAACCTAGATTAAGCATCGGTTTTACTATCTTAGACCAACCTTGTTTGAATATCCATTTAGGGAAATTCCACAAAAACATCTTGAATGCTCCAAATGTTTTCTTAGTAGCGTCCCATATAGGTTGTAAGAATTTAGTATATAAGAAAGACATTATTTTGCCCGGTAAAGCTTTAGCTCTTCTCCATTGTCTTTTAAACCAGTTTCCTAGTTTTGAGAAGTGTCTATTCTTAATATCCTTATCTCCAAATCCCGGTATATCTCCATGAACTTTTACAAGTATTCTTTTAATATACTCAGCATTATATGCAAGAGATGAAGTTTGAAGCTCTATAGTTTCTTTCAGTCTTATAGCATCTTCTTGGTACTTCTTCTTCCAATCCTTAAGCATTATGTATAAGTCTGACTTTTTACCAGTCATATACTCAGCCGCTTTCTTTTTAGAAGTAGCTCCTAGAAGTTTCTCCTTTGCAGAAGTAGCAGCTCCTACAACTCTATCTTTTGCAGAATTGTATAAACCTTTTATTTTAGATACAAGGCTAGGCTTAACTTTAGAACCATCAGCTTCTAATATTTCATCGGCATCTCCTGTATCAGACGCTTTAGCTTTTGCTACATTTCCTTTTGCTTTATTTATTAAATCCTTTACAGTTCCCACTATACCATTCATACGTGCTTCTTTAGCGTCGTTTACCATCTTTTGTGGGTCTATAACTTCAACTTCTTTATTTATAGGAACACTTGGTGCACCAGTTGCAACTTGAGAAGAAGTATCAGCTTTTCTATATAGATAAACTGCTCTTCTTGCTTTTGCTTCAAGTAAGTCTACAGATACAACCATATTCTTTCTTCTTGCAGGGTCAGAATAATATGCCATTCCACCTTCAATTCTTCTTACTACTAAGTAGTGAAGACTGTCAGTTTCAAAATCATCAACTTCGACTATCATTATAGTATCTTTCTTCAAAATCTTTTTCATAGTCTCAGCTTTAGGATTTTTCATGTATCTTGCACCTATACCGAACTTACGACAAACTTCAAGCATAAACTCAGGCGACACACCATCTCTTGAACCTACCCAACCAAATGACCTTTTTGCGAGCATTGCAGGTTCTATCTTAGTATCAAGTACAGCAGATATTGCTTGTGCAAGAGCCGCAAGTCCACAAAGAGTTGAGTTACCCATAAATGCACCGAATATCTTAGAAGTTATTTTATTTTGATTGAAGTAATACTTAGTAGCTGTATCCCAGATACCTTGTCCTGATTTTCCTTCTTTATCCTTTTCGTCTTCTTCCTTTACCTTTTGTGTAGCTTCTTTTGCGGCCTTTTCGTTAGCATCTCTCATGGCTTCTTTAGCTCTCATCTTACGAAGAGTCTTCTTATCTTTACTAGATAGATTTGGGTCTGCCATAATATCAGTAACGCTTCTATATTTATTTTCATTCCATAATTTTTCCTTAGCTGATATATTAGCTTTATACTCAGCTTTCTCAGCAACTTGAGCATCTGACGAACCGTAGTTTGAAGCAAATACAGTGCTATCAGTTTGTCCAGTTACTAAAGTTCTAAATCCTTTAAATGGAGCTGCTATTATCTTTCCTAAGAAACCAAATATACCACCAAATATCTTTTTAAAGAATCCTGTAACTGGGTCTATGACTTTCTCTTTCATTTTAGCAAAGAAAGGTTTTACAAAATCTGTTGTAAATGAACCTGTAAGTTTATCTCCAAGTCCAGTAAAGCTTCCAAGTATCTTAGTTGCAGTATTTGACATAAAGTCTTTTATTGGTTTAAATGTTGATTTAAGTGGTTCCCACACATCAAGCTTAAACCATCTTCCCATAGACTTAAATCCCTTTGAGAAGAAACCTGTAACCTTTTCTGTCATCTTTGTAAGTATACCTTTTTTACCAGACTCTTTATCTCCTATCATCCAAACCTTTAAGTTTGACAAAAATGAACCTTCTTCGGTTCCAAATAAGAATCTCTTAAATCCTTTTGATTCTCCAGCTATTGATATAGCAAGTCCTGCAAGAGCTGCATTAACTGGACCTATGAAACCTAACGGAGTTGCAAGAGATAATATTCCTGAAATACCGGCTATTCCTCCACCTACTACTAGAGTAGATTTTAAAATTCTTCCAGTCTTTTCACGAAGTTCTTTTGCTTTCTTATTATCTCCAAATAGCTTATCGAATATATTATTCTTATAAGCATATATTCCAGCACCAAGTGCAATAGCTCCTAGTGCTATGGGAGAAGCAAGTCCTGTCACACCAATTAAAGGTCCAACCATGGATTTCTTTAAAGTTTTAAAGATACCGACACCTGCGGCACCTATCATTGCAGCCTTTGATACATTCCAAATAGTTTCCTTATTCTTTTCATAAAACTCTTTAGTTTTAGCTATACCAGAGCTTGTAGCATCTTTTACTATGTCTCCAGCTTTACTAGCATAATCTTTTATAGTCTTTTTAGCTTTATTAACTGTATCTCCTACAGATGTTACACCGCTACCCATAGCAACATCAGTAGCTGCTAATTTAGCATCATTTATTTTATCTTGTACAGCTTCTACTTTCTCATCTATATCTATACCAGTTTTGTCTTTAAACTTACCTTTAAACTCTTCAAGCTTCTTTTTAAATTCAGATGAGCCATATAATATAGCTTTAGCTTTCTTAGTTCTTTCGTCTTCAGAAAGAGTTGGGTCAGTTAAAACATCCGCCATTCTTTCTTTATCTTTTTCAGTTACGTTAAAGTCATCAAGTTCTTGATTGAATACTTCAGTTGCAAGTTTACCTGATATTATTCTTTCAATCTTTCTTTGATGTCCGATAATAGCTTCAAGCTCATACGGTGATGTCTTCATAAGGTTTTTATAGACTTCACTTTCTTTTAATCCTAACTTGTCTCCAAGTTTAGTATCAGCTAAGTCTTTTAAAGCATTTGCCATATTAGCTTTAAATAAACCTAAAAGAGAACCCATATTGTCTTTTATAAATTCTCTTGTAAGAGCAATCTCATCATCTGACATTGTAGTTCCAAAGATATTTCCTACTTTACCGTCTTTTCTTGACATGTCTACAATGTTTTCTCCAGCCATAGGGTTTTGGTAGTTGTATGTCATCTTTCTACCTTTACCACCACCGAATCCAACTACAGCTCCTTGGTCTAGTAAGTCTGAACGGTTAAACATTGCTATTCCACCATTCATACGTGCATTTTGTGCATAATCAACATTGTAGTTATTTCTATCCCATATATAGTTCTTAGTAGACTTATTAATAGACCAGAAGCTATCAGATGTATCTTTATTAGTTTCTGCTTTATACATTAAGTCTCTTAGTTTATAGAAATCTGATTCTGAAAGTTGGTCATCCTTTAAATCCATGTGTAGCTTAGCATCATTATAGTTATGATTTTTAAGTGTAGCTATATCGTATCCTGATTTAGACATATTCTCCATCATATACTTTGTAAGCTTTAGAAATCTTTCTTCGTCAAGATTTTTTCTATCGTCGTCTTTCATATTCTTCTTAAGAATTTCAGCAAGTCTTTCATATTCATAATCAAGCTTAGGACGATTATCTTGGAACTCTTGCTTAGCTTGAGATATAGTTTTAAATACACCTTTATTATAATCATATACAGTTCTTTCTTTACCAGAAAGAAGTGATACCATAGATGATAAATAAGTAGGGATTACATTAACGATAGCCTCTCTTGTTGCACCATCAAAGAATACCTTTCCTGATTTGTCGTACTTATCTGTCGCAACCTTATCTAAAGATTCAGGTTTAACCATAAGTGCTTTACCAACAGCTCTTGCTGTTGCGTTAGATGATAAGCTCATAGTTTGAAATTGTCTATTTGCAAAGTCTTGAGTTGAACCTACCATTCTTTCTATCTTTTGAGAGAACTTATCAAGTCCAAACCATTTATTCAATTTACCTTCAATAACGAAGTCTTTAATGAACTTAAATGGATTTGCACCCATAGTCATAAGAAGCATAGGTAGCATAGCTTTTGCAAGTCCAAATGCACCTTGAGTCTTTTCCATATCTATTGCACGGAAAGCTTCTCCCGCTGCAGACTTACCTGCAGTCAACATATCTCCCTTTCTTATTGCATTATACCATTCAGGAACTCCTCTTTCTTTCTCATCTTCCTTTTTATTAATCTTAGGAAGCATGTAATCAGAAAACATTTCCTTCATGGCTTTATGTTCAGTAAGCATTTCAGTTTGAAGTGCAACCAGCTTTTGTTGTTGTACTAATTGCTCTTTAGCTGTCTCTGCTATACTTTTTAAATATCCTTTATGCTCTATAACCTCAGCCTTTAAATCAGAAGTTGCTGATACAATAGTTTGGTTTATAGAGTGGGCTGTCTTAAATAAACCTTCTACAGTTGCATTTATAACAGCATTAGAAGAAGCTTTTGATGCACCGCTCATAGACTTTGCAAGTTTACCAACTGCACCAAATGTAGCCATATCTCCATTGTATGACTTCGCAGGCTCAGAACTAGCCTGTTGTGGGGTACCGTCCCCACTATCGTCGTAGAAAAAATCTCCACCTGATGATGATGTATCGAAATCAAAGTCAAATGCTGACTCATCAAATCCAAATAAATCATCATCAGATTTATAGAACTTACCAGTTCTTAATCCTTCAAACGCATTCTTTGTTAAATCTGAAGCAAATTTAAAAAGAGCAGTTTGTTTTAATCTATTTTTAATTCCGTTAAAGCCGGAAGACTTTTTGCTGTTTACAACCTCTTGATATCCGTTTTTAACATCTGAAGCTGTATTTATTGTATTCGTAAAATAAGATGAGGCTAAATCATTACCTAGATTTCTCATACTCATTTTGGCGTTATACATATAAGTAGACTCTTTTTTACCAGCCATTTATTATACCTCCTTTGCAGGTTAAAACTAAGAAAATGTTCGTAAACGGCAGTTGTGGTGGGGATAAACCCCACCAATATATAATTATTCTTCTCCACCATTTGCACCTAAACTATCCATAAATGTAGCCTTATGTGCCTTCCATTTTTCTTCTATTGATTCTAATATATCAGTATGGTCGTATGCTGGGAATAACTCTTTAACGATTTCTCTTTTTATAAATAGCTTCTTTTCAGAAGGTATTTCAGATTCTTCACCGTAATACATATTAATCATATTATTTACAGTTTCATTAAACTTTTGAGCATTATCGTTACTGATATTAGAAGTTAAAAGCTTAGGAGCTGGGAATGTAATATCAACATAGATATCTTCTTCTCCAGTTTCATATCTTGCTATCTTAGTTGCAAGTTCTGAAGCCATAGGTTGATAGTGAGCTTGTAAGTCAGTTATCATCTGAGTAAGCCTACCATCTTGTGCTATAATAGATGTAGCGTAATCGTAACTCTTTTCAGCTTGATTTAAAGAAGACAAAGGGAAACCTATGATATTTTCTATAATGTCTTCAAGCTGTTTCATAAAGTCATCATTTGAAGTATCATACTTTTGTCCCTCTATTCTTTCAATAGAGAATAGCTCATTTCCACCTTTATCAACTGGTATTAAAAGTCTTCCAATAGTTGCCATAGACTGATGTACTCTTGTAAAGTCTGTAAGCTCTGATGGCAATGGGAATAAATCTGTAAATATTTCCATAGCATCTTCTCTATCATTAAATAAAGATTGAGCAAAAGTAGTTTTATATTTTATAGCAAGTTTATCCTTTTCGTAGAATAACTTTGTCATCATTTTGTCTTGTTGTAAAAGTGTCCAGAATAGAATAGGTATTCTTGCATATAAAAGCTTAGACTTTCCTATACCATTATTTGACTCTTCATTTTGGAAAGGAACTAAGTACTTTCTTGGTATAAATCTCACCCTAAATTGTGATTGATACATGTCGTGCTCTTCAAGAACCTTTAATATACTTCCAAGTATTCTTCTATTCTCAGTTATGAAGTTTGTATCCATATGAGATTTTAATATATTAGAAAGTCCTTCTATTATATCCTTTCTTACTAAAGGATTATCTCTATAGTCAGCACTGTCAGATATCTTAGATGAACCTATTACGTTATTTATATTATGAACTTGAGTTTTATTTAAAGCATAATCCATATAAGTATCTATATGGTAAACTCCTATAAGCTCTTTATTAACTATAACTGGGTGAGTTCTTTCGTCATCAAGTTCTTGTATATAACAACCAGCCATATCCTTTATTCTTGCTTTTCTTTTAGATTTAGCACTTCTTTTAAGCTCTGCTAAAGCTTTCTTAAACTCAGCATTTGTAGCATCGTCAGCTTCTCCATATAGCGTTGTATCTCTTAAAGACTTTGCTTTTGCTTTATCAGACTGAGATGTAAAGAAAGACTCATAATTATTTTTACCCATAAGTTTATTGTGCATGTGAGATAGTATATACTCTCTATGTCCTACAGAATATGGAGATTCTGAAAAGAATTGAGATGCCATCATTTCTATTCTCTTTTGTCTTTCATTAGTATTATATGGTCTTGCATAAGATTCAGCATATAGCTCATAAGTATTATTATATTTACCAAGTCCTAAAGCATCATCTACAGCGTCATACACAACTGAAGACAGCTCATTTCTTTGTGCTATAGTTCCGTGTGTAAAGCATTCTCTATACATACGAACAAATGAACCCGGTATTACAGTTTTACTAACTGTACCATTTTCACTTTCTCCATAAAATGTCACATCATACTTATCAAGATTAGTTTGAGCTGAAGCATATATATTTGGAGTTCTAGTACCATTTATATTATTCATCTTACCTTCTATAAGTTGCTTTGCTTCTTTATTAGTTTTCCCATCTATTCTATCAAGTAATTTATTTGCCACATCTTGTAAAGGCATAAGCTCTATATTTCTATATCCTATTTCAAGAGAAGCAAGTATACAATCTTTTATGTGCTTATAAAGACCTCTTTCTTCAAGTATAGCTTCAATATCAGCTTGAGTAAAAGCACTATCTGTCTTTAAATATATATCTTGTATTATCTTATCTTCTGAGTAGTTATCAGGAGACAATATAAACTTAGTCAGATTAAGAAATGTAGTATGAAGTTGAGGCATCTGAGTAAGCATATAGTTTGACTCACGGATAAGTCTAGTTCTCTCATTATAAGGCATAGAGTTTACATATCTTTCTCCAAGTTTCTCCATAGTCTCAACAAACTTAGTTTCTAAGTCTGTCTCTTTTCTACCACTTCTTATTTTAGCATCTATAATATTTCCATTTCCACTTGTATTTTGAATGGAGTTACCACCGAAGTTAAATCCGACGTCATCTGAACTATCCATCATTGTAGATAAATCAGGAGTGATACCATATACCTTATTCGTAAGCTTATTGCGAAGTTTAGCATATTGCTCATCATTTTCGTTTCTATTAAGCGGCATTATAATTCCTCCTTTTGTATTAATTTTTAACTAAAGGGGTGTTTGTGATACGGGCAACTGCCCGTATCTTAAACCTTGTCTTATTAAATTAATTAACTACATATGTGTCACACTATATATTAGTTCTGCATCGTTTCTTTTTTCTACTATATATTATATAAGTAGAGAAGAATACAGAACAAACATTGTCCGCGTCGGATTAATTGTCATAAAATTTATATCCTAATTACATATAGGTTCTGTATTCTTCTTTTTTTTTTATCTTCTGTACTGTAATGTCTTTGATAGTATTCTTATTTTAAATTCTCCAAACTTAGGTACTTTAATAGAATACTCAAATTCAAATAGATTATTATTGTATACCGATACATACACATCTTCATCAGTTAAGAATATATGAGTTCTTCCTGTAACATCTATAAACCTATCAGCAACTTCTATAGTCTCAATAGTATAGTTATTATTCTGAATACGATTTATAGTTTCTTTAGGAAGTCTTTCTTTTACATATATACCAAGCTTTGGAAATCTATGTGGTTTTAAATAAGTTGACATATCAGAATAGTATTTACCATCTACTTTAAATATATACCCATCTTCATCATCTTTTAATGTAAATAAATCTCCTAAAGATTTATATTTAAAATTACTATCAGGAATAAAATCTATTTCATATAAAGAACCGTTTATAAGCATATTAGACATATTATTTTTTATATGAAAGTATCCTAAGGTAGACAGTATCCCAGCTTTAATATCAGATGCGTCTATCTTTACATTATCAAGCTTTGCAAGTATCTTTCTTACTATCTCAGCTTTTTTGTATCTATCATCATCAAGATGCAAAAGCTTTCCATCTTCATGCTTTCTAATCTTAGGAATATTAACTTCAATATTATAAAACTTAGAAGCTATCTCTTTTGCAGACGGAAGATTAAAGAAAGCTTCTCCTATTTCATCAAGCTCTTTTGATATAAGTGCTTGAGTGCATTTCTCAACTTTATTTGTATCTTTGTCTACAGTTTCTATTCTACCATCTAAACTATCCTTAGACACATTTGTATGCTCTATTATCATAGGATACATAGATACAGCGTCAGCGTCCATCACATATCTTAAGAACTTATTATTTACCAAATCTTCAAGAAATGGTGTCATATTCTTTTTAAACTTATTTGGGTCAGAGCAAAGTCCACCAGCTATTTGTATTCTATTTGTAAGTACATCATAAGTTGACTCTATTGCTTCATCAGCTTCACGAAGTCTCTCCATTATAGCTTCAGCTGATTCATTCTTTGTCATAATAAGCTTATTAACATCGTTTGCCATAATATAACCCATTCTCTTACATAAGTGATAAAATGTATTAGTAACTGATGTCATTGGAGAGAATACTCTTCCGTATTCAGTTCTTACTATAAATCTTCTAGTAATAAGTGAGTTTACATCATCTGTCTTCATATCAAGAAATGCCATATCAATAACGTCAATCATGTTATACATAAGATAAGTTATGAAATCTAAATAAGGAAGTCTTCCAATGAAGTCTGTTATATGTGCATAAGATAACTTACCAAATCCAAGTTCAAATTTCGCAACAGCGTCAAGGCTTTCTCTTTCAAGTTGGTCTTGAGGACGAAGACCGAAGTAAGTTATTTGTGAACATATTATCTTTGTGTAAGAAGCTGTATCATAATTATGTCTTCTTTTAGCGGCTTTAGGGTCTTCATTAAAGTAATTGAAATAAAATGTATTACCTACATCTTTATGACAGAATAACTTTGATTTATCTATTCCAAGTTCCTCTGCTCTATACTCAGTATGTCTTATATCATATACAGCATTATATATCCCCAAAAACATCGGCTTGAAGTTATATATCATATCATGCCAAGAAAACTCAATCATCTTCTTTTCTTCTTTAAACCAATGTATTACAACTTTCATTTCTTCTACAAGCTTTATAAACTTAGGAGCAAGTAACTGTCTTGCTTTCTCTCCCATTTGAGCGTCATTTATATGCTCTATAAGTTTTGCTTTAAAATCATGTACAAACTTAGCTTCATCTTTTATTATATCCTTTTGTCCTTTAAAGTCATCTCTTATAATAGAGTATACAGAAGCTGTATTTGTATGAGCGTCATAGTATGTACTACAAATAATAGGTTGTAATCTTTCTTCATCTATATTTAATACATCAGTTTCTATATCGTAGTAACCTTTTTTGATATTCTTAATAGGTGGTAAGTCATTATAGTCTTTAACTCCATCCTTTTCTTCATATCCTAGACTATCAAGATAACTCATAATAGTTAAGTCTTCTATCGGTAAGTCTGAACCTATACATCTTCTATCTAAGAAGATATGGTCATACTTTATCTTTCTTTCCTTTAAAGCTCTTCTAAAACTATCTCCCTCTCCTAGTATCTTTGCAAGTTCAAATCCTCTCCATTTGTACGAAACTCTATGCTCATCTAAGTCTTTTAAGTTCATAGTTTCTCTATAGTAATTAGGTACTTCTCCTTTTACAGTATATACAGATACTTTAGGTTTTTGTATCTTCTTTACATATTGCTCACCAGTTTCTGTATTATACATAAGTAAATTATAAACATCATTTTCTTTATCGTAATATGAATTATAAAATAAATCTTTCATTCTAAATCACCTCTATATATCGGTTTCGTATCCTCACAAAATAGTCAAAAACACGAAGATATTAGAAGTTATCAAAAAGGAGGTTTTATTTATGATACTTTTTCCTAGAAAAACTAGAGAAAATTCTGATACCTTTTCTACTTCATATTTCGGCGGTAAGGTTGTCTACGATGGTTCACAAAAGCAAATGTCTGAAATGGAAAAGAAGTATCAACCTTATATAGCTAAAATGAACTCCCTTATCAAAGAAATAGATACTGAAATAAAGAAGTCTGAAAGAAGAACTAGAGAAATACTAGAAGCCTTTCCTAAGAAAGTAGAAATAGAAACAGAATCTACAAAAAATAGAACTTCTCTTTACACAACCAAGATGAATGCTATTAAAATGATAATGGGTGCTATTAAAGATATTAAGGATACAGAACTTAAAGAGCAAAAGATGGTACATGAAATGACAGGTAAAGTCGTTGATGTTAAAGGTGGTAATACAATGATGAAAGCATCTATTGCTGGACTTATTGATTCTCAAATGAATAGAGAACCTAAAGCACTTGCAGCTATTCCATCTTATGGTGGAGCTGTACTTGGTTCTACTACAAGTACAATACCTAGAGAAGCTGAACCTACTTATCCTGAAGTAGAAGAAAGAAATGAAAACGGAGAAGTTGAGTATTCAGGAGTTCCTGAAGCTAAAGCTGGATTTACTTCATTATTCGGTAAAGTAGAAAAACCTGATTCATCTCAATTCTTACAAGGTAATTCTGAAATAAAGGATTATGACGCTATGGATAATAGATTTTCATACGCCGCTGCTCAAACTGGACTTAGAAATAAGTTTATAAATAATACTGAAGTTAAATGTCACTGGGACGATAATGAGAAGATAGGTTGGCTTAGAACTTATGATAAAGACACAGGTAAGATAGCCTCAGAAGAAGCTTTAATCCCACCATCTTATCACGGTGTACTTAGTGTAGTAAACTCAGGTGGTATGCAATATGCTTTATCAGAAACTGAAGAAACTTATGACTTAATTCCTGATACAATAGCTAATATTCCTGAAGGTATTAAAGAAGACTTATTAAATACATATAAAAGACAAGATTTAAAATAAAAAAAGATATTCTCACAAATTGGCTATATTTTATATTATAATCTCTAATAAAGATAATTGATTGGGCATTACGCCCAATCATACTTCTTGCATATCAAAACCAAACTTATCATTCATAAGTCTTATTAAGTAATTATATCTTTTAATATCCCACTCATTTTCAAAGCTACCATTTTCTTTTATAAATTCTTCTCTATAATCTAAAAGTCCATTTATTATACCACTTAATACTATCATACCCTCAGTAAAAGGCATCTCATCTATCTTCTCAGTTATAGCATTTGTGATACCACCTATAAGGTCTACAATGACTTCATCTTGATGAGTTATCTTATTTCCTAATGTGGGTTTGTCTTTTAACTTCATACTATCACTCTCCTATAGAAAGGTTACAAAAAATAAGGGAGAACTAGCTCCCTTACAGTTCATCTATTTACGATAACTAATACAGCTATCATAAATGCTAGACCAACAGTGATAACTTGGAACTCACTGTTCGAGAAAAGCTTTAGCAACTTCTTCATAGTATTCCTCCTTTATGAAATACTTTAAAAAATAAAGGAGAGGAATAACCCCTCCAATATTTTAGTTCATTTTTAGTATTCTGATAATTTCGTAGATAAGTCTACCTACAGAAACTATGCAGATACCACTCAATAAGAACATCAAATTCCAATAAAGTACACGTACTTTATCAAATTTCTTTCTTCTGCTTTCTCTGTTTTTCTTACATTTTTCAGAGTGTAAGAATTGAGCTTTAGCCTTATTATAACCATTTTTGATTTCACCGTGGAATGGTATATCCATTCCCATTTCATTCATTCCATTTTCCAATTTATTTTTTAATAGCATAAAATCAACCTCCTCAGGTCTTTAAATTTTGACAGCGAACTCTCAAGCCTTCTTGAGTTTGTTCTTGTCTTCTATGTTTATTATATATAATTGAAAAATAAAATGAAGTTATTACAGCTTTTTCTCATAAGTAGTTCTATAAGCTCTATCACGCTTTACTTGTTTGTATCCTTTTTTCTCATAAAGTTTTGCAGCCTCTGTATTGAAATCAAATACATTTAAAGATACTATATCAGCACCATCTTTCTTAGCCATAGCCTCTACTACAGATAGCATTATACTTGCTATTCCTTTACCTCTTGATTTCTCATCAACCCATACAGCTGTAATATAAGCAGTTACAGGAGTTGCCATTCTATCTATTCTTATTTCTATCATTCCTACATCTTCTTTTAAGCTACCAAGTTTAGATGAAGCAATAACAGTCTTAGTTCTTCCAGATTTCATATCAGCTTGTATCTTACCCATAAGATTTCCTAAAGGTTCTAATTTGAAATTCACATGTTCTTGGTGATAGTCATATATAGCCTTATGGAATTTAAAGCATGTATTTGCGTCAGGAAGTTCAGCTATTCTTACGGTTACCCTCTCATTTAAGTCAGTTTCAGCATACAGATTAATCATTTCATCCCCCTTACATTTTGCATAAGATTATTCTTACTTCTACTCTCTTTCATAAGTTTACTATCTTTCGGTTTGACATTCTGTCCTACAGGTTTTACATTCCTAATCAAATCATTTTTAAGTGTAGCTACCATATATTATCCTCCTTAGGTCAAAGTAAATAGCTGGGTTTCCCCAGCCATTATACTCATTATTATTCAATATTACTCCAGTAATCATCTTCTGCCTTGTTATCTGGAATGTATTCCTCATTCACTTCCACTTTCTTATTGGCATTTCCATTTGCAAACTTCTTAGCAAGTTTAGATTGGTGGAATGATTCTATAGTAGAAGTTCCAGCAAGGATTGCATTTATTTTATTAAGTATAGTTTCAGTTTCAGTTGTAGCTCCACTTCTAACCATATCTTCAATAGTACCATCACTTGCAAATGATTTCAATTTTATTGAATTTGAGAAAGGACAAACGAGCTTTGATTTTTGTATTATTTGTCCTTCCACTACATCATAAATTGAAAGTCCACAAATGTAGTTACCTTCAGTATCTTCTACACCGAATATTCCAAATGCACTTTCCTTTCCAGCTATTGCAAATTCAAATGGAGATTTTGTATTCATCTTTATTCTTGCTTGACGGAGCATTAAAGCTAAATCTTCAAAATCATTATTTGAAATAAAATGTGTCTTTTCAGCTTTCTTTTCAAAAGGTCCTTCTTCAGTTCTTCTATACATAGCAACTAAAAGTCCTCTTTCAAAAAGTTGCATTCCACATCTTTTGCAATTTGCTACTTCTTTTGCAAAATATACCACTGAGTGAAAATGAGTTGATACTAATTCTTCCGCGTTTTTTCTTTGTTGTTCCATATTACTTATCCTCCTTAAAATAATCTATGTCGGTGTTAATGACATTTAGATTTTATTTAAAACTATATTATACTCCCCTTCTTTATTATATTCAATATTTACTATCTCAGGTATGACAGCTGAGTCATTGGGGTCATAATCTGCATATAGATATTGATAGTCTTGATTATAGCTATTAATAGATACAAATTCTATCTTAGTTACATCAGGTATATCATCTCTTACTTTTCTTATTAAATCAGACACATGGAATGTTTCATCATTTAAGAAATCAATTTTAGCAAAGTAATCTCTTATATAATCCCTTACATAATCTAAATCATTAGTAGCATTATACTTAAGTCCAACTTTAAATACAAATGATACATTGACTTTGTCAAGTCTTGCATTCTCATTACCAATAGCGTGGTTCTTAGCTGAACCATAAGTATTTACGAACTTTAAAGTTGCTGTAAAGTTAGTTTGAGTTTGTAGCCATAATGTATTTATATAATCCATTTCAGCATATACTTCATTAAATACTGAGTAACCATTATCTTCTACAAACTTATATCCGAAAAGTGGTATAGACATAAGCTTTATTGTATTTGTATCTATATCTTCTATTTGTATTCCAGATATGTCTGTATATTCTTTTATTAAATCTATATCATTAACTGAGAATACATTTACAAGTGCTTTACCTGACACGTCAGGAACTCCATATCTATGAGCACTATTATCATTATTATTACCATCATCTTGTACAAGTATCTTTATAGCTTTAAACTTAATCTCAGATTGTACATTTGCTTTTACCCCATTATTATATAAAGCCAAATCAAGTCTTCCATCTTTTATAAAGTAATCAGTTTCAAGTTCAGCTTCAAATCTATACATATCATTTCCTTCTTCATATGATTTCATTACAGCTGGTACATAACCTATGTATGCTCCATCTTGAGATTGGAAAGCTACATTTACCTTTATTTGTCCATTATCAGTTATTCCACCACTTGGATTTTGTGTATGAAATACAACTAAGTCTTTCTTATCTTCTGAAGCAAGGTTTGTAAGCAAGTTAAAAGATAGCTTAATATTCTTATTAGGCTCACGATTAATATACAGTCTATTAACCATGAAGTTATATTTTACCTTGTCATAGTTATATTCAAACTCACAAGGATTATCTCTTGCTATATACATCTCATAAGTTTCAACTACTCTTTTAATTCTATTTATTACATGCACAAGAGATAACATATAATCAAATGAGTCAGTTCCTAAAGCTGATGCTCTTGGATATACAACACCATCTCCAAGTCCAGTTCTTAAGTGTGTAGTTTCAGGTATCTTATAATGTGTATCTTTCTTTATAAGTTCATTTAACTTAACCTGTACATTTAAAGTATTTGTAGGTATTAGATATTTTCTATCTTTACCAAAGTACAGTGGTGCAAATATTGAATATACTCTCATCTTCCAGTCATCTCTTGTTTTAATAACCTTATATGCTTTATTATTTCTTTGTGAGAAATGAAGTGATAAATCATAATCTGTAATTAAAGAGTTTCTTGTATGAAGTGAGTTTATTATCTTTCTTCTTAAAGTTTCTAAGTTATCTTCATTAGCTCCTTCTATTGTATATTTCATTTCAGTAGTAGCTGTTATATAAAAAGGTAACTCTTCCCCAGTTGAATCTTCAAGCACTATCTTATCTCCAATATATTCAAAGTTAGCTTTATCTCCCTTTGTAATATACATTGAAAGCTCTATTATACTATCTCTTACAGGAACAAAGTTTCCTCTGTATCCTCTATTTGTAAGAGTTATTTTATTTTGGTTTAAATCATAGTATATTGTAGGTTTATCAGGAATTGATTTATCATAATACATTGACTTTTGTAATCTCTTTACAGTAGATGTATACTCATCTGCTCTATAATATGGTGTGAAGTCGATTAACTGGTCTTCATACGTTACAGGATAAACGTCAGTTGATGAGTCTACATATCTATAAGTCTCAAGCTTTCTTTGATATTGATATAAGTCAAGAGTTAAAACCATATTCTTATTTTGCTTAATAACTCTTATATTCGGATTCTTAATTGGAGATATAGGGTTATATAAGCTATCAACATCATATCTTGCAGTAATAGCCATACGACCATTAGGGTCATATATTTGAATTTGTATATCATAGTCAAGAGAATATACAAACTCATTTATCTTAACCTCAAGTGTATGAGGTATAGTGTATCTATATAAATTAGGATTTATCATTTCAGCATTTTTAAGTACATCTTCTATATACATAGTAAATGCAAATCTTCTCATTGAAGCTCTTGCCATTTGAAACGATACATCAGCAACCTTATTCCATTTGAATAAAGAGTCCTTAAACTGAGCTGTTACAGGGAACATCTCTCTTGACGATACATAAGAAGAATACGATACTATATCATATAATTCTCCAAGTCCCTGAGTTTGATAGTATGCAGTAGATAGAGCATTAACTCTATCAGGTGGCATACCAAGAGTATCTAAAACTACAGCCATAGATTTTAGAAATTCTTCTTTAGTTGAAATAAACTTCTTTTCTTCCATCTCTTCCTCCTACTATTTATCTACCTAAGAAACTTTTTGCTTTTGAAACAGCTGCATTTACCCAGTTACCAAATGCTCCACCAGCAGTACCACCATTTCTAGCACCACCTGAATGTGAAGATGTTGCTGTAGTTCCACCAGATGATGTATAGTAATTAAGTCTGAATTTACCAGTATCATCATTTAATGTAACTGTAGCTCCTGATGTCCAATAGTATTCAAGCTTTCTATCAGCTATTGGTACATAGTCAGCCCAGAACTGTTTATTTGCTGTCTTTTGCATATCGTTAAATTCCATAAGAGCATAAGCGTCAAATGGTTTAAACATTGCTGAACTGAATGAAACTGATATTTCTCTTACTTCTCTATTTACAAGTCCTTGGTTTGAAAATACAGAAAAAGGTATACTTGTAGGGTAGTTACCAACAAGCTTTGCCCAGAATATAATATCGTGGTTATTTTCTTCAGTAACAAATACAAATATTGGAGCAGTATAGCTCATTCTATTATACATAGAATCTTCATATTCTTGAGACAATGTTCCTTCCTTTACCTTTTCCATATATGTAACCCAAACATTTATAAGCTTAAATGCTTCAGCATTTCTATCCATAGCAAAGGTTAAAGTTATAGGCACATTAACTAAGGATTCAGCAAATGATATTGGATACTCTTGTCTTATACCTCTTATATTCGCAGCAGACTCAGCTTTAGATAAAGTTGCATCTTGGAATGATATTCCTACTACTCTATTTTGCAAAGCTGTCATAAAAGGAGTAGCTCCCGGTATTCTACCATTAAGCTGAGTATATAAAGATGGGTCTTGGTTTATAATCATTGCAAGGTCAGCATCTTTCTTACCTAAGTCTTCAGGAACTAAACCTGATTTAGTATCAAGTACACGACAAGTAGGTTTACCTATAAATATATGAGTTCTTGTATGAGCAAGAGTATTGTCAATTAGAGTAACTCCAAATCTATTAACAAAGCTTCTTTCTAAGTGCATACCTTCATTTATATTAGAAGTAAAACCGTAAGTATTTTTAATATGCTCAGCAATATCTTTAAATGCCGCTGTTGAATATAAAGACATATCTCCGGGACTTGTATGCTCACTTCTATTTCCTCTTTGTGAAATATTCTTATAAGTATTAGTACCATAAGGTCTATCTCCTGTAGAGCGTCCGTTATTGTAGCTATTACTTCCACCACTATATCTATGATTCCAAGCAGCAGCCGCAGGTCCATCTACTCCACCACCAGTTGAATTAGCACGATTCGCCCAACCACCATGATTTGCAGCAGCATTAATTCCACCATAAGCGTTATCCCAACTACCCGCACTTCCACCAGTACCACCTGTAAGTCCGGGTCTATCAACATAGTTATTTCCATCTATATAGAAATTAATCCATGGGTTATTACGAAAAGAGCCTTTAAGTGTACTCCCGAGTTTACCCGGAAGCCCACCGAATATAGATTTATACGAATTTAATACCGGATTTCCAAACCAGCTATCTATCTTACCAAAAAGCCCTTTTTTAAGTTTTGCCTCTATTTTACCAAAAGTTGAATTGAATTTATTATTTATTTTCTCAGTTACTCTACTAACGGCATTATTGACATAACTGTCAACCATACCAGTTACATTATTAACTCCAGTTTTAATAGCGTTATCTATATTTTCAGATACAGTTCCTATAGCATTATTTACAAAGTCGGCTCCACTTGCATAAAGGTTATCTTTAACTCCTGATGCAACTTCAGACCAATCTGTATTTGTAATACCAGAATATACATTTGATATAGGATTTACTATGTTATTATTAACTGAATCCTGTATCCTATTATACGCATCGGTAGTAACATCGCTTAAACTACCCCCGGGTAATTTGTTCTCGTCATCCATGTTAAAACCTCCTTTTTACATTATATTTTTCACTAAAGGGGTGTTTGGGACGGTTTCCGGAACGTAAAAAATAAAGGCTGGGAAATCCCAGCCAATACTTTTATTTTGTAGGAAATACGTATTCTTGTCTGTCTGCACCAATGTATTTGACGTGCTTATTTGCACAAAGTTTTAATATCTTTCCTAACTCTACAATTCTATTCCAGAATTCCATATTATCTGGATGTATTGTAAGTGTATCTATATAGATAATATCAATACCGTTGTCATCTATATACTTTGCTATATTGTATAACCCTTGCATTTCTTCTATCTTAGTAGATACATTTGGTAGTAGACTCATAAGAGTTTTAATTGCAACTTTGTTAGTATCTATACCAAATAGCTCTATAGCTTTATTAGTATTTAAAGCATTAAGATGACTATGTAGGTCATTATTGGCTGTAATGATAACTGCATTCTTTTTCTTTTCAGGAGCTTTAATTCCTGACCATCTTTCAGCTAACATTACATCGTCCCAACCATCGTCTCCTATATCTTTAATTACTTCCTTTTCATCTACAGGAATTACATTTGCTAAGAAATTACCAAATTCTTTTGTATACAATAGTTTGCCATGTATATCTCTTTCACCACATCTTACAAACTCTCTGTATAATCTTGTAGCATCATCATTACAAAGAACTAAAGGTCTATCGCTGTGGTCATCCTTTAGAACTCCTTTAATGTATTTGTATACTGGCATTCTCATATTACCACAATATTCTCCACCCACTACATCTGTAATGTGTATCGTATTAGCAAGTATCATACCTGCTCTAAATGTTTTCTTAGGGTTTACATCATCTGGAATGAATACCCCTTCTTTAGTTCTAGCATTAGCAAATACAGGTTTTTCCTCTTTTGCCTTTACTTCTTCTTTAGGTTTGGCAAGATTTTCTTTGTCTACAGTATTGAATACTATATTTATTCTACGAGTAGCTTCATTAGAAGTCATATCCTCGTTATTTGCAAATAAAGTATTTGCACCTCTAAGCATATTCAATACTTGGTCGTAATGCTTAGCTAACTCATCAGAAAAAGCCACTGGACATTTTTCTTTCAAGTCTTCTAATAAAGATATTATAATACCCTTTGATTTTCCATTAAGAACATACATAGTTCTTCTTGGCATATTAAAGCTAAGTTTTTCTTTTGGAATAGCTTTTATAATGCTTACTAAATCTTCTAGTACATCATATACTGTATCTGATTCATGATGTACCACTGTTCCAAATATTCCAGATTCAGTATTACGACGGATATCTATAATATAGCTTCCTTCAGGTTTTGTGTCTATTGGATTAAAATTAACTGCGTCATATAATCCAACAACTATAATTTTCTTTCCTAACATATTTCCATTTTCTCTACTTACATTTTTAATTGACATTTTTATTCCTCCTAAAATATTAATATTATATAAAATGGGTGGAGTTTCACCACCCCAATTTAAACCTTAGATAAATTTCTTAATCGGTACAGCTGTGTAATTATCTCCATCAAAATCTATTAATGATATAAATACTCCACTAAATTCTTCATCATCATAAATACTTCTTACAACTTGAGTTATAGCTGGAATTAACCATACAGTACCAATTCCATCTACATCAATGTACACTTCGATACTTGGACCATAATTGCCTTTCTTTTCTTCAAGAGCTTCTTCAACGTGTTCTACCCATGTCGCAATACTTTCATCACTATCAACAGCTGTAAGTTCACTATGTAATTTGTGATTAACACAGAAGTCCCAGTTTTCTGCGTCTTCAAACACTATCTCTTTTGTATAACTATTTCTTCCACCAATAAAATAAACTAAACCTTCTTTCATAATTTTTACCTCCATAAAATTTAATATATTGTACTACTTCGTTTATAATATATACGAAAAAATATTAATGGTGTAGGGACACCCCTACACCAATCATATTATCTGAAGTGTACGTTATATTCGTACTCTGCCTCTTTGTTTTGTTTTAAATACTCTTCTTCTATATTTAGTTGGTTAGCAACTAATAAGTTTCTATGGTCTGTATAAGTAGAACCATTTAACTGTACATTTACAGTATTACCAATAAATAAGCAAATAGTAGAGAATTTTCTTCTTACATTTTCACCTATAGATTTATAATATTCAGCCATATCTTGAAGAGTTATATTAAACTCAGTTTGGATAACAGTTTCAACAGCTACTGAACCAGATAAAGAGTTTTCTGGTCTATCTGTTAGCTTTTGTTCCCCATCTACAGTTCTATTAACCCAATCTATCTTCTTTAATTTCTTTAGATAATATTTTACATCATTTCCTTCTACACTTCTTCCAGCATAGTTTTGATATAAAGTATTAGGGTCATCAGAAGCTTTCTTTACCATTCTCCAAGGTATTCTTGTAGCAGCAGTAAATCCCGGAGCGTATCTATTAACAGCTTTAACAACAGCTCCATCTGCTCCACCATTACATAGCATTACTCCACAATAGTTAAGTTCGTTTTTAACTATAGAAGATGTAGGTGTAATAGTAGTTTTTAAATCTTCATCTAAAGTTAATACTTGTATTTTATTAGTTCTTTTACCAGTTAAGAATTCTGCAAGTAACTGAGTAACTCCAATAAGCATAGTGTTTTCTCCAGACTTAGTTCTTCTGAAAAGAGTTCTACCAGAGGGTAGAGTTACATTATCTTCTTTCTTTATAAGAACACCTCTTACTTCGTTTGAATGTTTAGGGTCATCTAAAGATGAAGAAAATGATAATATATCGTCTAATTTTCTCATTTATCTTCCTCCTATCTATTTAATATATCTACAATGTCTGTTTGTAAACGACCAGTTTCGCGACATCTTATCGTATCATAAACCTTAATATCTGTATGAATATCTAGTTTAGTTTTATTGGTAATAGTATCCTTTACTCCTAGATTTGAGTATCTATCCCAGAAGTACCATTTATATTTATCATTTAAAATTTCTAATGGTTCTACATATTCATGCTCAAATTCTTTAAAAGTCTTTTGAAAAGCATAGTCGTGAATTTCTATATCTCTATCTCTTTCGTGTACCTTATATAGTACATGTGGTACAGTTTCAAATACATCAATATAATCATTGTCATACTCTTTAAACCATCTTTGGAATCCATCATCGTATGTAATCTCATTCATATCAGGTCTTAGATATTCTACTGTATTAGGAACTGTAACCCAAGGTGGATACATAACCTTACTTCTATCTCTTACTCCCTTTCTATGAATAAAATCAGTTACTTCAAGATATGAATGGAATCCTAGCATCTTTACAGTTTGCGTAGCTTCTTCATAAGTAGTTGTAGTAACTCTATCCCAAAGCCATACATGGTTCTTAATAAGTACCTCTGATAATATTCTTTCATAATCATCAAATACATATGAAGTTTCAGATACTCTTAAATCAACTGTATAAGTTTTTAGGAATGCTATCATCTTAAACATCGTTGTCTTAATAGTTTGAGCTTCATCTTCCTTTATCTTAGACAGGAACGATAAAAGATTATCTCTTGCTGCTGTATGAGATGGATTACAATAGTTATACAAATCTTCTATTACTGATAGTAGCTCCTCATTCATATCATCTTCTACATGTCCACCAACTTTCATTGCTTGTAAGTGCGTATATAAAGGTGGATTAGATACAGCCAAGTAATCTGAGTAACTATCATAATTTTTAATCTGTCCATAGTAATGATTAATAGCCATAGTACCTATCATGTGCTCAAGTTTCATAAGCTCTTTCATAATAGCATAATCAAAGTGCTCTTCTCTTATCATTCTTCTTAAAACACCTAAAGCATTTCTATTATGTAAAAGTACATCTAAGAAATCTACAACTGACATAGATTCATTTACTGTCTTATAGTAAGATAAGTATTCCATATCTTTTGGTACTCTTGAATTAAAAGCTTCAGCAACTTCTTCTGTTAATTTAAAGTGATTATCTATACCATAGATATAAACAAGTCCTTCAGGGTCTTTTATTATATCATCTTCATAACCATTCTTATTCATAATAAGTACCATAGAGTACACAAATGCGTCCCATAGACTTGCTTGAAGATTTGCTTTAGTAAGAGTAAGTTTAAAATCCCCTAATCTTTCTTTATTACCAAATAAGAATGATAAAAACTCAGATTGAGTAAAGGCATTCTCAGTTAAAGATACGACACTATCAACTCCGATATACTTTGTAGTAACGTATGAGAAGTTTTCTTTCATTACATATTCTTTTAATTTATCTCTTCCAAGTCCCCATCTTCTATCTCCAGATACAAACTCATCAAAAGGAATCTTAGCTTTAGTATCCCCTTCTCTTATATTATAAATAAACTTATGTAAATCTTTAGCACCTATTGGTACTCTCACAAATGATAGCTTATAGTTTTCTTCTAAAGACTTAGTAGGGTCATAACCTTTTTCAAAGTCTACATATTCTTTATATAAGATATATTGGTATACATCTTTAATACCGAAAGCTTCAGCAATATTAAGTATTGATGATTTATCTCCTTTATATCTTAAAACTCTATTTATCTTTTCAGCAAATGCTATACGCACGGATTTAGGTAAATCTGCAACATACGGAATTGAGAAAGTTCTATAAAGACTATCTAGTATCTCATCTGATGTAAAGTCGAACTCAAGTATATTCATAGGGTTTTCAGCAAGTATCATATACATTGTAGCACAGATAAGATAAGTTGCCGTAAGTGGTTCGTAGTAATCATAAGAATCATGATAGTATTCATTATACTGAGTTTTCATATATGCAATTCTCATATACTCATAAACTTCAGCAACTCTATATCCTACATTATACTTTGTAGTATCAATATATAAAAGTCCAAAAGCTTCTGTAGTTCTCGTCACATAAAAAGGTATTCTTCTTGTAATATAGTTAAGATACTCTTTATCAGGATTATCTTCTATAATTTTCTTCAGTATTCCTTTATTGGTTAAGATAGATATTTCTCCTTGGCTCATACGGTGAACTGGGATATTATCTCTTATACCGTCTATGTGGTATCCAAGATATAAAAAGTCTTCTTCTTGATAAGGATATCCCATAAGAGTTAGTACATACTCATTCTCTTCAATATAGTGTGAAAGTACATACTTTCTTTTATTCTCCAAAAGTTTTTCACACTGCTCTTCACTTAAGTATAACTTTATATCTTTTGGGAATCTTTGCATTCTTATTATATTATCGTGATTTAGATATCCTACAGCGAAGAACTCTTCTACTTCATAATCGTATTCATAAATACTATCGGTTTGATTTCTAGCATTTCTGTATATATTAAATCTGACACGAGATTCTTCAGTGTCATAGTATTCTAGTTCCTTTTGCTTTTTAATAACTGCTGTTTTAAGACAGTTTAGAATGTCTCTATTATCAGTTAAAAAGTCGTCAATTCTTAGCATTATAAACCTCCTTTGTTAGTTCTAAATCTCATAAAAGTGTTCGTTACAAACGAGTTTACGAACATTTTAATTAGAGAAATGATAACAAATGGAGGTTTAACATAGATGGATTTAACTATAATATTTTTAATATGTATAATAAATATAGTAACATTTACGGCAGTAGGCTTTGTCCTATGGTTTATCTTTAAGTCAAGAGAGTTTGATTTTCGTGAAAGAATGGAACTTAAAAGGTTACATCTTGATAAGATGCGAACTCTAAAAGAGCTCGAAATTAAAGAAAGAGAATTAGAAATAAGAAAAGAAGAACTTAATAAGAATATTGAACTTGAAAGAGAAAAGCTAAGAATGAGTACAAAGCTTAACTTCAATGGAGATGTAATAGAGACACTAGACAGTATGGTTGCAGCATATACTGAACCATTTATAAAACTTAAGTATACTAATGCTGAAAAGCCACTGGAAGAAAATATATTCTCAGAAATAATAGTACCAAGATTTGGTACTCCACGTAGTAAAGATATGGAAGAGATTGTCAAGAAGATATTTGATGATATGCCACCTGATACAAGGGATATTATGAATATCTATATGACAAATACTAACTTACAAGAGCTAGTAACAAGAATGGTTACTATTTACTATCAAAGAGTAATGTATCAAATGACTAAGGTAAAAGAAGAAAAGGCAATAGAAGATAATAGAGCAGCTACAAGAAAAAGAGACTGGTTATTCGTAAGAGGAAAGTTAAATACAAATTGTAAGAAGATTCCAAAAGAAGCTATGGATGTATTAAAGCGTATACAACCTAGAAACTTTAAAGAAGTTATGGTAGCAATAGAATCAATGAAGAATTTAGATATGCAAAATAGAAATGACAGAGAAATATATGAAATGCGTGAAGAGCAAGGTTATACAGCACTACTTAGTATTGACCCTAATGATTTATATGACCTTGCACATCTTGCTGAGAGCGAAGGTAAGGAGGTTACAGATTTATAATGAAACTGATTAAATTTGATGAGTTTGTGAGAAAGCTTAAAATACAAGAGGTTACTTCAACTAACCTTTTTATGGCAAACGGTTCTCCAGACCCTAATGGACTTGTATCACAAAGAATATTTGGAGTTTCAACTCTTGATAGACAAACTTTATTTGGATACATAAGCTTAAATGGAAAGTTTATGCACCCAGTTATTTATAAAAGAATATTTAAAAGAAGCTTTAGAAAGATAGATGGAATAATTGCTGGTACTGATTATTATACTATTACAGATAAGGGAGAGTTAAAACCTGACCCTACAGGATATACTGGACTTGAATGGCTTTATAAGAACTTTGAAAAGATTAAGTTTAATAATATAAACTCAGGAAATGATGAAGACCAAGACTTATCTTTATTTAAAGAAGATGTAAGAGCCGTACTTAAAAAATATGATAAGACTACTTTATTTACAGATAAGATGATAGTTATACCTATAGCATTTAGAGACGTTGATATAAGAGCTGGACAGATGGGTATAGATGAGCTTAACTCTTTATATCGTTCTCTTATGAATAAAGCTAAACTACTTAAGGATAATAAAGATGTAAAGCTATTTGATGTTAATAGACTTATGTATCAAATACAGCTACAAATTGTACAACTGTACGACTTCTTAAAAGCTATAATTGGTGGTAAGTATGGACTACAAAGAAAAAGAGCTTTATCTAAGCATGTGGACTATGGGTCTCTTATAGTGCTATCGGGACATGAGTTTGATGGGGATAAGTTCTATGACGAAAAGGTAAATGTTGATAAAACTGGATTCCCACTTACATCTATAAGTGCTGGAATGTTTTTATTTATGTCAAGAAGAATGTCAGCCTTTCTAAAGCAACTTCCTATGAGAAAAAAGAATGGTTCTCAGTTTTCACTGATGGAAAAGGAAATGTATTATGATGGGGAAAAGATGAAAGAGTATAGAGATACTTATTTGCACTCTATATCTGAAAGACTTAATCCTATTTTAACTCCTGATGGAGAACCACTTATAATGGAGTATAAAGTAAATGGTAAGCAAAAGTCAAGAGCTATGACAATAACTGATTTGCTTTATATGTTTGCGTATGAAGAAGCTGAACTTGCTGAAAGACACATGATGGTAACACGTCATCCTACAATGGACAGCTTTAATATAATACCTACTCTTATTCATGTACTGTCAACTTTAAGAACGGTTGAAGTTGAAGCTTATGGAATGAAGTATCCTTATTATCCTGATATAGATTATATTATAGATAAGTATGGAGATTTACATGTAAGAGAAAATGCAATAAGAGCTGAAAAGGAATTATCAGGTTATTTTATAGAATCTGAAAAGATATCCACATTACAACTTGCAGGAATGGACGGAGACTTAGATGGAGATAAGACAGTTGCAAGACCAGTGTTTTCAGACGAAGCTAATGAAGAGTGTAAGCAAAAGAGAAACTCTTTAAACTTATACTATGATATGAAGCTTGAAAATATGAAGAAGCTTGGAAATGACGCTCAACAAGCACTGTATTCATTTACAGTATTTCAAAAGGGAGCGAAACTTGCGAAATCTGAAACTGTTGCAAAACTTAAAGCTGCAACTCCTGATGATATAACTATGACATTCTTATTTAAAGAATTAAGAATAGGAGATACAACTAAATTCAAGAAAGAGAATGACATAAGAGAACTTATGGAATTTGAAGGTGGAACATACGGACTTGCTGGTAATAAGACTTATTACTGTACAATAGGACAATTCATTGTATGGAAGCTTTTATTCCAAGAATGTAAGATACCACTTCTTACAGAGGTTCTAACTAAAAAGAAACTAGCTTCTATACTTACAGAAATAGGAGTAAAGATTGTAGCAAAAGAAATTACTATAGACGATTACAAAAGATGTATAAATAGATATGAGTCTTTCTCATTAAGAATGAGCTCATTTGTAAACCCATCTTTATCAACTGGTATGCTTTGTCTTACACCTGATATAAAAGATTTGAAGCAAAAGCTTATAGAAGAAAATAAAGAAGGACTTAAAAAGGACGACCCAGTTGCTGCAGATAAAGTTGCAAGAGGAGTTCTTAAAAAAGTGGAAGAAGTATATGCTGATGACCCTGCAATGGAAGCTTATGGCAGTGGAGTTCTAGGACTTGGAAACCAATTCCAAACAATGGCAGTTATGGCAGGTTCACTTCCTCAAGATAGTGACTTTAATAAGTTTAGAGTTGTTACAGAATCACTTCAAGATGGACTGCAAAAGAAAGACTTATCTTACGCTTCTAATATGGGACTTGTAGGTGGATACTCAAGAGGTAAGGCTACTGAAGTTGGGGGAGCTGTTGCTAAGATGATGAACTATGTATTCCGTACAATAAGACTTGATAAATATGGTTCTGATTGTGGAACTAAAGTATATTGTAAAATATATGTAGACCCTTCAAAGAAGATACAATATATTGGACGTTGGGTAATAGATGGTGGTAAAGAAGTTAAATTGGATGATAGTAATTACAGTAAGTATGCTGGTAAAGAAATGGAAATGCGTTCTGTACTTACTTGTAAAGGTGAGATGATATGTTCAAAATGTGCAGGAGACTTACCTTATGAAATGCTAGACGTTTGGGATAAACCTGTAAACTTTGGACTTAAACTTAATAAGCAACAACATGAGCTTGTACAGAAAAGACTTAAGTTATCACATGATACTTCAGTTAAATTCAAAGGACTTAACTTTGATACATTCTATCCTACTACCAAAAGAGAACCATAAAAAAAAAAATAAAGTCGAGAAGAACTTAGACCTTATCTATATAATATATTTGAGGTATAATTATGATTAACGACTTTCTTCTTTTACTTGTCCTCGTTCTTCTCATAGTTATAATATATAATACAAAAAATAGAAGGGGTAAATCCCCTTCTATTAATTTTTCTTTATAGGTAATTGTCTTCAAATTGCTTCAATAGTGGTTGAATACAATCTGTAGCATCATATAGGTCTCTTTCAGATTTAACAAGAAGTCTACCTTCTTCATCATACGGAGCCCAAGATTCTATTGTCTCAGAGAATCTATCAATTCTTTTGTGAACATCAGCTGACTCTTCAGCAGTCAAAGCAATATTGTCTAAAGTATAATATCCAATTTGAACGTCCTTGTTACCCTTTGTCATAGTAACATTTTGGAAGTCTCCAATTCTAGGAACGAAGTATCCTAAGTCTCTTATAGCTATAGAACCTTTCTTAACTCCAAAGTTTTCAGCAGACAGTACCAAGTGAACGTCATTCATGTGGAAGTATTCGTTAAATTTTCTTAATACTGCTGACACTTCTTTATAATGCTCAACTGCTGCATATATTGCAGCGTCTCTTGTGTCATTTAAGAACTCTCCTGATTTAGATTCCAAATTCTTTATGTATTCAGCACATATCATAAAGTTTTGGTATCCATTACCAAGTGAGAAGTTAGATACCATTGGCATGTGTGCTCCCAATGCTTTGAATGCTGTAGCATCACTTGATACAACTGATGAGCTATATCTTTCAATAGCGTTATCTCTGAATCCCACTTCTCTAAATGGAACTTTGTAAACCCAAGCTGAACCCTCTACTCTAAAGGCGATTCTGTTTTGCCCTCTTCCTAACACTTGAAATCCAGCTTCTCTTATTAAGCTTTCATAAGTTTGTGCTACCTCTTCAGCAGACGAACTAGATTGGTAAGCTTCTACCATACCATTTGCAAGTTCAAATACTCTTTCTTGAACCTTTCTATTTTCTGCCTCATTATCATATCCTCTGCCATTTCCAAACCCACTATAGTCTCTATTGTTTCCAAACATCTTTATTCCTCCTTATATTATATTAATGTATTTATTATCTTCTTCCAAACATTGGCGACTTTTCCCAGTTCTTTCCACTACTTCCGCCACTAAACGCCGACTTTCCGAACGCAAATCCACTACTTCCATTTCCACTTGAGTTTCCAAATGTTGATGACTTACCAAATGTAAATCTACTACTTTCTCCACTGCTACCACTATTTAAACCAAATCCACTAGAACCACCACCGAATGTTCCTAGTTTCTTACCTCCACCGAAGCTGCTTCCACCTGACGAACCGAATCCACTTCCACCACCGAAGCTTCTTCCTCCACCAAACGAACTTCCACCGAATGAGCTTCCACCATAATATCTTTCATCTTCATCTTGGTACTTAGAAAATGCAGATACCTTTTCTTCTTCACTCTTAACTCCAAATCCAAAAGCTTTATTCTTGAATGGCTTTCTTTCACTAGGTTCTTCATCCATTACTAGATTTAATTTAGGAGCTTCTGTCTTTTCTTCTATTTGAATACCTAAATCTTCAATAGCTCTTAAAACTACATCTTCAATTAAGTTTTCATTTGCAGCATCTTTGATGATTTTAACTAGACTATCAAAGTTATTAGCTACAACCTTTAATACCTTTGCTGCCATAAACATGTCAACCGCATATCTTGAAATCTCATTGTTTTGGTCGACTTCGTGAAGCTTTCTAACTTTGTCAATATGAAACACTTGTTGCATTTCATTATATGTAGCTTTGTCAACTACCTTTCTGAACTTTTCAGCTCCTTCAGAAAGTTGTCCTCTTTCATTCAACCACTTTGCCAAATTTTCAGGAATCTTAGCTTCTTCCCCACCAAACCAATTTGCAGTTTGGTTTACAAATGCTGGGTCAGCAAACTTCACTTGTTGCTCACTCAAGTAAGTTTCAAGTGCATTAATTGTAGCATTCCATTGGTCATTCCAATGTGATGCTCTTTTAGTCTTTTCGTTTAGAAACACCCTTTCTGGATTCATTTTACTAAATCCACCTTTTCCGTTTTTGATTTTGTTGTTCAATCTCATAATTTTTCCTCCTTAAATTTTTATATTAATTGTACTGCTACACCTATATAATATATATATTAAAATACCGATTATGCAATTTACTACTTCTTTATCTGCTCTTGAAGTAACATATCTCCAAGTGCTAATTTTCTAGCTTCCTCTAAGTCAGCGTCAAGCTTTGCCTGCATTTCAGGCGGTATTTGCATCATATCAAATTCATTTAATTTTCCCAGTATTGAATTAGGGTCATCTGGTATTACATCTCTTATATCATCATAGACATCTTCAGGAGCTGGAGATATTCTAAATCCATTCTTTGTAAACTTAAAGAATCTTAAGTTCCCTTTATGTCCGTTATTTGTTGATAGTTCATTTATCTCTTTATTATTATCTCTATCCTTATCAAGTAGCATGTGAAGCATAGTGACATTATTATATCTACCTCTAAATTGAATAAGTAAAGATTCCACATGGAACTTAAGTCCAAATCCACCAGCAACATGAGAAGCGTTTAGCTGTCCACCCATAAGTGGGCTTGGATATACTCTTCTTCCTATTACTTCTTGTGCTACTCTTTCCCCTTCTCTATTAAATTGTCCAGCTGTTACTATAGGAACATTTAATCTCTGAGCGGCAAGTTTTAAATTTTCAAACTTCTTAACTAAATCAGTTTTAGACTTATCATCTGTATCGTTTCTATTTATAGGTACAGCAAGTAAGTCAGCATAGTCAAGAACTATAAGCATAACTCTCATACCTTCGTTTGCAAGTTCATTAACAAGTGCATCTAAATCATCAGGACCTATGTCATATCTATGAAACTCACGAACTACTATTGCCATTTCACTATCGTTTTGCGGAGATATATACTTATGTGCAATTCCTGTAACTTCAGCGTCAGGCATATCTATAAGCTTTCTTGAGAACATCTTCTCTTCCATGTGCCAATCCACAAATCTTTTAAATACTTGTAAAGTATCATTTTCTAAAGTTATATGAAGTACACAGTTTTCCTTACCGGGTATCTTATCAACATTTGGATTTGATTTAGCAACTCCTAAAGTTACATTTTCCAAAAAACCTGATTTAAACCCTCCTGATAAAGCTATAGTTGCATATAGTTTCTTTGGCTTTAGTTTACCCATAAAATCATCAAGTGCTGGAATACCAGTTGATAAAGCATTTGAATCTTCATATCTTAACTGAGTGATTATATTATCAAGTCCCTTAGGACTTCTTGAGAATTTAACCGTCTTATTATTAGCTTTAGTAGTTCTAGTTGTAATATCTATTGCTACTGATTTAAAATCATTTATTATATCTTGATACTCATTCATTACAGTATTCGTAGGAGAAGATTGTAAGAATGTAAGTTTTGATATAATATTATCCATCTTCTTTAAAGCTACTTTATTTACAGATAAGAAATCTACAAGAGAAGCTATAAACTTCTTATTATCATCTGTAGCTTGTAAGTATTTAGCGTACACATCAGAACCTACAGTTTCATCAGTTGATGATATACGAATAAGTCCTTCAGCATCTAGTGCTATACCATCTTGTATATATTTTGTCATAGTTTCTATACATTTAATTATCTCTTGCTCTCTTGTATCTTTTCTTGATACTTTTAAATCTACAAGAGCTTCTTTTAAGTTTGCTAAGAATTCATTATTATGTCTAAAATGCGGTACTATACTAAAAAGTAATGTGAGCGTCGCATAGTTAATAGGTATTATCATACTTGTACTCCTTCCTTAATCTCATCATTAATTGTGGGTTTTTGAATATCCGAAATATCTAAAAGCTCTTTTATTCTATCTACTGATAGATTAACTTCATATATTTCTTCTATTGTCTTTTGTATCTTATGAGTTAAAGGAATAGTAGGAGACAACACATATTCTGCATCTTCTTCTATAGATTTAACTTCTTGTGTTTTAACTTGTCTTTCTATTTTAAATTGAAATATCCCTTTATAAGATGACATTATAAAAGATAGGTTTTTATATTCTTCATCATTATATGAATTAGTATCAACGTCTATCCTTATAATATCTTTAGCTTTCTTATCAAGCTTTAAATCATTAAAGAAAGCTTTCATTTTCTTTATGCTAGATTTGCATATATCTGTACCGTCTAAGATTAAATACTTTCTACAAAGTTTATTTTCTATAAAATTAACTTTAAAGGTTCCAGTATCTAAATCAACTGTAATATCATCAAAACCTTTTTTAGTTCCGGCATCCGAAAATGAATGAGATGAAAAAGAACCTGTATACCAGATATTATCTGCAATATTTATTCTATTGTGTATATGTCCACATACAGTATATAAACCTGTAGTTTCTATTATATCTCTATCCTTTATAACTTGTGCCATCTTATGAGTATCAGCTTTTAATACCTTAGCATAAGGCATAGCTGACTCTATTGAACCGTGGTATATAGTTACATCAGCTTTAGTAGTTAAAGCGTCTTCATATAACTCTTCATAAGTATTTGAATAATACTCAGGAATGAATCTAAATAGAAGTCCCTCTACATCTATAAACTCTACATTTCTTACAATATGAAAGTTAGGACTTTCAAGAGATGAGAATATGTCAAGTTGTGTATTGTCATGTGATAAAGTACCCTTAAGTAAGAATACTTTAAAATCATATAGCCTTGCTCTTTCAGCAATAGTTGTCATAAAATCAACTGCTATTTGTATTACCTTGTGATTTGCTGGATATACTCTATCAAATATATCTCCTGCAAATGTTAGTACATCAATACTATCTTTTAATTTATCTATATAATCAATTATAAGCATAAGCTCCTCTATGTAGTCTGTAGGTTCAGCGTATACTGATAAGTGTAAGTCTGAAATATTAATATGTCTTAGTGTCTTCATAAAGTCCTCCCAAACACCCCTTTAGTTAAAAATCGAGGGTTCACACCCAAAAATTTGTTAGTAAAAATTCAATAATTAGGAGGTTTAAAATATATGATTAGAACTAATCAAGCGAAGCTTTCCGACTTATCTTCTCTATGGAAAGTGATGGATAAAGTTGATAATTTATCAGGTAAAGTAGCTGAGCTTATATCTGGTCGTGATGTTGATGCAACGTCTGCACCTGAAGCTTTTTTACTATATGAAGCAAACTCGAACAAGATGTTCAAAAGAGACATTATGAATTTAATAAATGAGAAAAAGATTGTACTTAAGTATAATCCCTTGGTTGCTGTAGGAATGTATCTTCCTTATGCTCCACTTATTGATAAATCATCAGGAGCTGTACAAGTTATAGTAAATGCTACATCTTATTGTACAGAAGAAGATGGTAAGTTTAAAATAAATGTAAATGATTTAATTGGATTATGTCAAGGTGCTTGGGCTATTTATAAGTCTCTCATAAACTACACAAAGATTTGTGCAAATTTCCAAATGAGATACTTGCTTATTGAACTATATACAAAGATATTAACTATAGGTATATCAGGTTCTTCAATATTTGCAAGTGGAGCAAACGCTAAGTATCTTAAATATATCTGTGCAAGATTTATGCTTAATCACCACTTCGGTATTGATAAGAATGTACATGAAAGTGCAATGAATCAAGCTAAGATAGAAAATGATACAGAAAAGGCATTTATAAACCAATTAGTTTTAGAAACTCCAAAAGAGTTATGGCAATCATTCCACGGTCTTGTAGAAATACTTAAGAGAAACTTTACTGCTTTAAAGGATAAAGTATCAGTTGAGTTTATAAGACAAAGAGTTTCGATAATCTTAGGAAGTCCAAACGTATTCTCAGTTGACTATGTGCCATACTTGTGTGCACTAGCTTCGGGATATTATAATAACTATTCGGTTTATAGAAGCTCATCTATTAAAACTGAGCTTCAACCTTACTGTATTGCAGTTGCAAGAGAAGTATTACAATCTTTATAAGGAGGTTTATAATGAGAGCCTTTATAGATTCTGTAGACGGTAGAAAGACTACCTTCTACGATAGATTAAAACCTCATATGTCAAAACCCGTCGATATCGACGGGCTTATTGGTATTTATAATTTTACATTAACAAAGCTTACAAATCCTACTATGGAATTTTTGGATACTTTGGATAATATCGGTAAAGGACATTTTGAGATAATGTACAATGTTTATCAAATACCTGAGTTACAGTTTACTCCAGACTTTGGTAAATATCAAATATTCTTCAAAGACGGAAATCGTCTTTTAGAGTATAAAGAATACTTAAGACAAAAAGGTGCAAAGTATTACTTTGTAGATGAATCTTACTTTATAGTAATTCCTAAAGAAGAGGCAATTCTAACTACAGGTACAGTTATTATATCTACAGGAAATGACGTGGTAAGATTTATAGATACACCTAGTCCGACAGCTCTTCATCTATTTGAAAATCTTTATATGGAAATGAGTTTAAAGCATATAGAAGTATTTTCAGAAAATAAAGCACTAGACGCTTACAAATTATGTCTAGGAGATTTAGAAATAGGTACTGGAGTTAAAGTTGGAAATACTATATCTAATAAGACAGCAATAATTGAAGTTATGAACCCAAATGATATATTATCTTCAATTGGGGTTATAGTATATGAAAGAGGCGGAAAGAAAGGATTTGAATTTAGAAATCTAACTTATGCTTCTTGGAACCAAACTTCAGCTGTACTTGATATAAAGGCTTTAGAAGATGAAATAGGAGCTGGTACTACAGTTACTAAACTTCTAGTCCTTTATAATACAGCAAACGATGATAAAGAGGACTTAGACACTTTATATGAAGACTTTATATACTCTTGTATATATAGTCCTGAACTTGAAGGATTTGTTAAAGGTTCAAGAGCTTCACTTCTTCCTATAGCAAATGATGACCCAAGACTTCTTGTTGACTTTGGTAATGATAGTGAATACTTCAGTAGTATTAAAAGTATATCAAAGCAATTCGCTCTAAGCATGATAGGAGACGAATATACAAGAATAAGAAATGCAGCAGAGCTTGTAGAAGATGGGGATAACTATGTTATATTTGTCCCTAATAGATATTCACAAGTAGTTTCTTTATATGTGAATGGGAAATACTTCCATACAGGATTTAAAAGAGATGATAGACTTGGAGTATCTAAGATAACTATACCTAAAGTGCTTCTTAAAGACTATGCTGATAAAGACGAAATAGAAGCTGTAGTGGAGCCACTATTTACAAGAAGATATGATTTGGTAGTTGATAAGGTTATAAAGTATGGTAAGGCTGAAGGACATCTTATAGAAGATGAGCTAAACCTAATACCTTTATATGAAACAGCAGGACTTGACAGGTCAATGCACTTATTCATAGATGGACATTTTATTCGTCCAGATTTCTATGAGATTATAAATTACAATAATAATTTATTTATCTTCTTTAAAAAGAAAGTGGCTGATATAGCTAATGTAACGGTTATAGTACACGCTGAAGATGTCTATGATGAAAAGGTAGGGACAATAACTGATATCTCCAAAAAAGAGTATATAAATGATTATTCTAAGACTTATTATGGTGGACATTTAATATCAACTTATAAGCTTATGAATATGCTTGAAGGAAACTATTTAGGAGCTGCAATAAATCCTGTATTTCCTGATAGCCATGATGATAACTTATTTATCTGTGAATTAAAAGATAATAAACTTTATAAGTTCGTAGATGGTGGAAGTGAAGACTTCTTACTCAGAGGATTCTATTATGTAGACTCTACTGCAAAGAAAGTAGTTGTATATACTATAGCACAAATATATACTTACATTAAAAATAAAGTTTCGCCTAACACTATCTTAATTAATTCGTATCCTACATCGAACCATGAAGACCTAATAGTGAAGCGGACTAAATTCGCATATGATATGTTAGCCATTGGCAAACGGTTTAGAGGTATCGTGAATGGAAACGATATTAACGGAACTGGTGTAAAAGATTATGTGAAAACTAACTATTCAGAGTTTATAGATTCTGAAGGAAGAGTAATAATTTCAAATAATGAAAAGGTAATTGCTCAAGCTCCAGTGAATGTTAATTTTGATAGGTATGAGGATTAATCATACAACTAAATAACTTTCAATAGATACATATATGGTGTATAAGGAGAGAGTGTGTACGGAACTATGGGTATATAGTGTATTAAGATTTGAGGATCTTTTTAGAGATTCCCCCAGTACCGCAAATCTTTAGTATTACACGAGTATACACGATTTGAAAAGAAGATATAATATAAATCATTATGTCATATTTCAAGTTTTATTTCCAGTAATACGTATAATAACATATTACGATTTACAGTGAATAATATTCAGTTAATTCTAGTAAATCACGGAATTAATAATAAGAATAAAGCTTTGTACGTGTCGTACTTGTAGATTGAGGAAAATAAGATAATGATGAATTATTCTATTTTTATTAATTTTATTAAACTAAATTTTTGAATTAAAATCAATAAATATAACATGAATTAATTCTTGTGCGTGTCGCATTATAAATCTAAAAAATTAAGAGATACATTGAAAATTCTGATTATTGAGAGATAATCGGTCTAATATCTGAATGAAAAAGAGAGTCCGTGTCGGATTGCACATTTAATGAATATAATATTATAAAATATAAAAGTTGTGGTGTGGCTTTATGCCACACCTTAAACTTTATCCAGATTCTTTAGAATGCTCTAGCGATGTTGTCTTCATCGTGTTGGGATAAGGTAAACAATTTTGAGAATCTACTATACACTACGAATATATATGTCGTAAGTATATTTAAAATTGTTATTAATGCGAATGTAAATATTATACTATGTAAACTTAGGATGTACATTACTGTAATGAATACACTACACACTTTAAATATTACAGACGCCTGTCCTTGCCATGTTCTTACATAAATGTAGAATAGCAAAAACGACGCTGTAAAAAATGTTAGTAAATTTAATACCAATCTTAAAGGATATAACATCTTGTCCTCCTTTCTCTACCACGGACTCCGAGATTTCGCTTTAAGCCGATTAACTCTTTTACCGTTCCCAAAGTAATCGTGTGCTCCCATCGTAATCTCCTTGTCTTCGCCATTTTGCGTAGAATTATCGTATAAACCTTCAGCCATAGAAATAAAGTGCGAATTATCAGTCGCTCTTTTAAACGTGTCACCCTCAAGGGTTTTAAATCCACTAAAAGTTCCCTCATTTAATGCGTCTATCTTTTTATATTCTAAATCAACCTCTTCTTTTGTAAGACCCTCAAATGGGTCTATCTTTATATCAAAGGCATCTAGTTTATTATAAGATAAGGCATCATCATCTGGAACATTCGGTGGCATGATACCAAACTTAATATCCATATCCATATCTTTATATAGTACATATAAAGCCATAAGATATGCCATTATAACGTCGTCATGATATCCGGGTAAGTGGTCTATTCTTCCTGAACCGGTTACAGTAAGATTCATAAGCTCTCTTGCAATATCAGGAGAATTAAAATATGTCTTATATCTATTAACTCTAGTATTTAGAATTTCCTTAGTCATAGTTTCACGAACATTGTGGTCGTTGTTAAGACCGTATTGACCTTTAGTTATTCTACCATCAGTTGAGTTAATATAATAAGAAGCATTAGACGCTGTAGACTCATAATATAGGTTATCAACTATATCTTGACAGTGTTTTAACTTGTCTACAACACCCTTTCCAATACCCGTTCTTTCGACTACTATTATTGCGTTAGGAGTGTACTGCCTATAGAAATCAATTATTATCTTTGAGAAGATTTCTGTATCTTCAGTATTACTTCTGAATGTAAATAATACCTTAGTAGTATGTGGGTCTACTCCAACCATAGTAGAATAGTCAGACCTATCGGTTCCTCCCCCACCTGCTATATCGACTCCTATTACAATCTTTTTAAGTCTTGCTTCTTCAAACCCCGGATAAGTTTGAAATACAAATCTATTATTCAGTATTATCTCTTTCCTCATAGTATTCTTTGTGTATATCTCAATAAGCTCTAAGGCTCTTCTCGAAAACGGCGAACGGTTTAAAACCCTTTTCCATTTAAGCATTACTTCCACATCGAATACTTCTCTATCAAGCTTTCTAAGTCTTTCTACTAACCATTCTTGTGTAAAACCAAGTTCATTATAAGCAAATGAGCAAAAGACTATATCCTTATTTCCATTTGCTCTCATATACTCTTTTAACTCTTCTTTTGATAAGTCAAACATTACAAGATTGAATTTAACACAATCTTCAAATAAAAGCTTATATAGCCATTCTCCCTCTTTAGTTGTAGCATCAGGTGGAGTTGATGTCATAGTAATATTATGCGGTGCTCCAACCTTATCAGCATTTGCTGCAGCTTCTTCGTGAGCAGGTTGTGCTGACCCATACGCAAACCAGTTATACTTAGACCAACCTATTTCGTCAAATCCTATTTTAACAAGCGATTTCCCCCGTCCAGTTTTCATTGCTCCTTCTTTAGTTTGACCAGTTGTTCCAGCGTATATCTTATTATTCCAAAGCTTATGATGTATCTCCATAGTTTTTGAATAGTCTTCACAATCCATTATCTGAATATTACCAGATGAGTCTTCTTTAGTTTTGTATCTAAAGAGTTGCATAAAGGATGGAAGAAGCTCAACTATATCTATTACTGCTTGTAAGTTATCCTTTGCTTTTGGTAAGTTATTAGCAAACAGTGCCATTTGTGAATTACGACAAGCAAGGTTCCAACACCAACCAACAAGTGCGTTATCTGTACCAGACTTATAAGTTTGTCTTGGTTGTTCAAGATAATATGTAATATCATTTGCAGTTAAATACATAGATGTAAAAGAACCAATATGGAACTTCATCTTTGTAGGACCTGCTGGTGTTGGTATACGTACTACTTCACGACAGTAATAAATAAGATTAGTTGTAGACTCTTGAATTATTGCTTCCTTTTGCTCTTGAGTTAAATCGGGAGAGAATGGGTCAACGTTATCTAGTGCTGGGTTAGTAAGAAGTAGTGGTAACCACCACCTCTTTACTTTTAAATTAAATAGCACTTTAGCAAAGTTGATTGCATACTCATTACCTGAGTTAAACTGAACTGGTGGACGCTTATTTGGGAATTGTGCCATTAAATCATCATACATCAAATCCATAGTGTTTTTAGGTTCTCTGTCTTGATGTATTACAGCATTCTTCTCAATATCAAAGTTTACATCTATCTGTCCTTTATAATCATATCTTGCTCTAGGAGTTTCTGTATCTTCAGGAAGAACGGATTCATTTGGATTATGTTTATTCATATAAGCATACCTTGCAGGGTCATCATCTTCATAATCTCCTACATGGTCCATGGCAACTAAACTCTCAGCTATACGAATTGATTCAGCGTCAAATCTAACATCTACATTTTCTTCCTGAGATAGAAATTCTCTTATATCTTGGGATACATTTCTTTTATAATTGGAAAATTGTGGGTCTTCAACGTCATCTAAAAATCTATTGAAATCCATTGCCATTTATTATCCCTCATATCCAGACGGGTAAGCAATATTAATTGTCATTCTTGATTTCTTATGGTCGAACTTACGAGTTTCCTCAATATCCTTTTGTAAAGTGTTTATAACTATCTTAATTGCATCTTGTGCTTCTTTAGTCTTAAGCTTTCTTCTTAAAGCCTGACACTCTTGTAATACAATGTATGCGTTATTAATAGCATCCTTTTTAGAATACTTAGTAGTAATGTATTCCATATCTATTTTAGCAATAGAAGCTTCTCTTGCCATATTAGTAACTTTCATCATCTCAGCTTCTATTTCATCTTCAGTAAATGTAATAGATTCAGCATACATTCTTATTTCTTTCTTATCTATCTTAGCTTGTAGAGCTTCTAAGATATCATAAGACTCAGCATATTTTAAAAGCTCTTTTGAAGCAAGTATCTTTGTCATGTCTTTAGGTTGTACTTCACCATACTTGAAGTTTCTCTCAACTGTACCTTCAAATGAATACTCCATAGATTTGAAGTTTTCAGGACTTTCCATAAATCCACTATTACAAGCTTTCATTATTCTTGATAACATGAAATCAAATGGAGAACCAGTTTGTCCTTTACCCATAGTAGACTTTAGCACAACTTCTACATTCATAAGCTTAGTAGTCATGTGAGTATTTAGTATATTTCTAACTATGTATGCTAAAGTAGAATCCATAGTTTTGATATTCTTTGTATCTCCTTTTATAGCATCATTTATTGTCTCAAATATTACAAGCTCACAAAGTGCAAGTCTTAAAGCATAAGACCTATTTCCTACTTCTTCCTCTTTTCTCCATCTTTCTACAGCTGTATAATCATTTGTAAGCTCACTCATTCTACCATCGGTTGAACGTACAAGGTCTATGAACTGAGTCATAAGTCTATTAGCTCTTAAGACTTGTCCTATTCTTGTAACTATTCTACCGAAGTTATTTAGATAAGCTATAATAAGTGGAGTAAACTCTTTCATTATCTTTTCATTTAAAAGTCTTTGCTCTATAGTTTCAGCCTTTATCTTATCATTAACTGTATCAAGATATAACTCATCTATTACAACCACAAGTCTATCAATACCATGAAGTTCCCTTACAGCTCCTAAGTCTTTTGCTAGAGCTTCAGCTAAATCTAAGTCTTCTTCAAGTTCATCATTCTCATCTCTAGTTTCAACTTTAATTTCCATATTTACCTTAGGATAATCAAGAGGAATATTTGTATCTTGAATTATAGCGTCATATGTCTTATACGCTCCATCGTAGTTATGTGCTATTTCCCTTCTTGAGTTATTACCTATATAAAAAAGAAAAGCAGGATATATGTCTATCATCTCACTTGGTTCTTCCGGATTAAATCTATCTCTTCTTCTTTTACAATAAGTAAAATCGAGTTTAATTCCAGAAGCTTTATATATTTGTGAACCTAAAAAATGCAAAGGTTCTTTAAGCATTTCTAATTTATTCATATATTAAAAACCTCCTTGTTTTGTTATAAAAATTAACTAAAGGGGTGTTTGGGACGGTTTTGTAAACGGAACGCAGAAAATAAAAAAAAAAATAAAGGTGAGGATAAACCCCACCAATATTTTTATTTAATGTAATTCTTTAATTGTTCTTTAGTTCTGATGTAAGGGTAGAAACCTTTATGAGTGAATACAGATTTCTTCACCACTTGCCCTTCAACTTCGACCTCTACAACATCTCTTTCGCTATAAGCATATAGCACATCGATGTCATCATTTAAGTCAGCACATAATAGAGTAACAGCGGGTGGAAATCCAGCTAAGTGGATTCCTGTGCAATTATTAGCTTCCATAAATTCTACAACTTCATTAGACACTGAAACATAGTTTTCTGGTGTTAGTTGAGACCATTTCTTTTTCAAATCATCAGAAAGCTCAATTACATCGTAACCTTTACTTTGTAATTCTTGTAGTTGATTTAGACCTAAGTTGTGATTAGAACAGTTTAACAAATTTTTCATAATTTTCGACCTCCCGAGTCTTTAGTTTTAAATTAAGACATTGACCTAATGCACCATTTACATTAGTGTCTGTCTTCTATGTTTATTATATATAATTGAAAATTAAAATGGTGCAAATCACTTCTTATCCCAATCTTCATCAGGGTCAAACCTATTTTCTTTCTCCCATCTAACTTGTGCTTCTCTAGCATTACGAACAGCATCGTTTCCTTTATTTCTTGTAATAGAAGCTCCTTCTGTAACGAAGAAGAAACTCATATCGTATTTCTTACACAATTCTTCTACCTCTTTACATAACTGTCTAGCTTTAGCCAGTTTCTTTTCATTAATACTTTCCTTTTGTGATTCTGCTATAAGTCTTAATATATTTGTATTCATATTATAAAATATCCTCCTCTTTTTTATTATAAAATACATACAGTTCATTACGTTTATATTCCGTATAGCCTAGAGACATATATAGTTTTTGAGCTTTATAGTTATTAATACCTGTGACAATTTGAATACCTTTATCTTTAGACCTATGTCTCTCATTCCATAATATTTTTTCCAATCTACGAATTACTTTAGCACCGTAACCTTTATTTCTAAATTTCTTATCTATGAATAAAGCTATTATTTCCAAATTTGGGGAATATCGTATTGATGTAAAACCTATGTCTTTACCGTTAAGTAATATAAGGAAGTAAGCCATATCTTTATTATTCATTTCTATAGATATACCTTCATCTAATTCTTTTTCGGTAAATTCCTTCTTTTTCCTTTTATCTATAGATATCTCGTAATCTTCTAATTCATCAAAATAATGACGTATTTTAACAAAATCTTTTAAAGTATCTTTGTCGTCATAACCTTTAGAAAATGTAACGTGTTTCAATTCTAAATTTTTAAAATCTGGTATTCGCATATTTTTAAACCTCCTAAATGTATTATCTAAAATACAGTTCATAAATACCCCACAAACACCCAAATATAATAATTTTAAATAAAGGGGGATACCAAATGTATATTAAAAAAGGAGTACCTTATAATATAGTAAGTGATGATAACTATACAGGAAATAGCTTTATTACTATGGCAGATGTAATAGTTTCCGATATAATACTTGAAGCAATATTTTCAAAAGAGACTAGAGTGAATATTAAAGGATTAGAAACTATGCCTGAATCAAGAAAGTTATGTGAAGATGTACTTGATAACTTAAGAGAAGATACAATCTTATATGATACTGATAAGATTATTGAAATAGATAGCATATACTCGTCAGCTTTACAATCTTTAGAAAGAGAGTATTCAGTTTATGAAGTATCAATGCTTGGAGTATCTTATATTCCTGAAGATTATGGTTCATCTTTTACAGTGATTAAAATGGTAACTTATGAGAATATAGATGGAAATGAACTTCATCAACTTCATTACATACTTCCTATATTTTCAAATGATGTAGTTCTTGCAAAGAATATTAACTTCGCTCTTCATATATCAGGAGATGGACAAGCTGAGTTTATAGAACTTCCAATGATAGAATCAGGAGATACTTATGTACTTGATTCAAGAAGACTTGTAGATATCTGTATAGCTTCTAAAGCTTATTCATTATATTTTACAAACTTAATACAACACAATAAATTATTTGTATTACCAGTAGAAGAATTCGCAACTCAACTTGCAAGACTTGGAATAGTAAACTTTGTACCAGCTCAAGGGCTGGGAATATACTTTGATGAGCATAATAGAACACTTCTTGGAAATCTTACAAGTAATAAGATAATACTTGATAAGTTTGACCCTGAAATGATAAATGCTTCATCTGAAAAGATTGTAATGTATGACAATAGATTATATGCACCTAAGTTTGAAGACCAAACTCTACCTATAACTCTTGAAATATTTGACGCTGGACAAGTTACATACGCTGGACATTATATGGACGATAACTTTATAGAAGTTATTGATGAAAGAGCAAGACAAAGAGAATATGCTGAAGCTGATACTTCTGAAAAAGTTGGAAGAACTGTTGAGAAAGCAAAGAGAATACCTAGACAAATAATTGAAAAAGGTAAGAAGATTATGTCATCTTTAAGAAGAGCTATAGTTGAATATAGAAAAGCTAAAGATGATGATTTAAGAGAAAAGCTTATAAATGATGAGTTTATACCAGTTATAGATAATGGTATGCAATGGCTTGTAGGTGGAGCTACAACTTTTGGTATATATTTCTTAGTAGTTGCAAATCCAGTTATAGCACTTCTTGGTGGTGGAGTTGCAAGAGAGCTTAAAAAGATACATGACGCTAAAGTAAGAACTCGTGTTATGAGAATGATTAAAGATGAGCTTGAAATAATTGATGAGAAAATAAATGATGCTAAATCATCTGATGATAGAAAGCAAAAGTATGCTCTTATGAGAATTAAGCAATCTCTTGAAGCAAAACTTACTTATGTAACTAGAAAGAGAGAATTAGCTTAAGGAGGAATATATGAATTTCTTAGGTAAATTAGAAAATAGTTTAAAACCAAAAGAAGAAAAGAAAAAGAAACTTTATGGAGAAGCAGATATAGATGGCTTTGATGCTTCTATATTTAATCTTCCTGAGGATATGCAAACTGATGTAGCCGAAGTTCAAGCTGAAACTGCTACTAATAACTTAGATGATATTCCAGATGAACCAACTGAAGATGACCTTCCAGAACCTGAATACGAAGAACCAGATTACGAGACAAATGACAATGAGTTTACTATGGATGAAGAAACTGATGCTGATGCTGGATATTCAGAAGAAGGGACTGAAGATGAGAATATGTTTGCTGAAGGGGAAGATGAGGATACACCAGAGTTTAGAAGAAAGGCTAGAAAGCTTAATAAATCATTTGCTCTTTTATATGACCAATATAAAGACTTAATACAAAAGTTAAAAGATATAGATGCTACGGGAGATAAGGCTACAGTTCTTAATATTATTATAGATGAGTACGAAACACAGCTCCAAGCACTTGTAGACTATGTAGACGATAATGACGATACTTGGGTTATAAGATTTCAAACTTTCGTTGAGTTTAGACTTGCATTTGTGACTCTAAATAAAAAGCTATCTCATATCCAAGAAGATGTCAATATACTTCAATAAAAGGGCGTTTAAAAGCCAAAAATAACATAGTGGTAGTTAAAAATTATTAAATTTAAAATAAATTAGGAGGTAAATAAATATGAACACTACACAAATAAGAACTAGCTTAAAAGCTTCAAATGTTACTGCGAAGACTAAAAAAGCTATTGAAGGTGTAGGAGCAGTGTTAAAGGGATTTAAAACTTATGCTGAGAATCAATCAGTAAACTTAAGTTCACCTTCAGCACCTGCATCTATGAAAGCGAACATAAAAGGTTTCCAAGATGCTTTAACTTCAAAAATAACTCAAGATGTTGCGGTATCAAAATTTGGAAATGACACAAATGGTAAAGTATTGTACGCAGAAATGCAAAGAATAGCAGCTGCCGATATTAATACAATTAATACTAGATTTGCTAATGAAATAAATCTATATTCAGAAAGTATGATGGCTGGGGAATATCACCCATTCCAACTTGCTATATTACCACACGTGTATTTAGAAACTTTATCACAAAACTCAAGATTCTTAATGCCTACAAAGGAATATGTATCTGAACAATTACCACCAAGAAAAATGCTTACAAGACAAGTAGTAATTGATGGTAAAAAATATGATTTCCCTCATTGCTTAAAGAATCCTGAAGTTATGAGAAAATTAAGAAGTGCTGGTTCAGAAGCTTTTGAATATAAATTAACTGACATGACTAAAAAATCATTTAATATATTTACAGAAGCTAACAAAGGTACAAAAGGAGAATCTTCTTTAGTTCCTCAACTTGACATCATTAAAGTTAAATATGCTGACGCTGGAACTGGAACTGATGAAGAAGTAGAAATGAAAGTATCTTCTGTATTACCAGATGCTAATAACTACACAATGGGAAAATTATATAAAGAAGTTAAATCTACAACTGCTGGAGCTAACACAACTGCAATAGTTGCTGCTGAAGTAAACTTTGCAACTGGAGATATTAAAATAGTTCACTCAACTGAAGTTAAAGAAGTAACTTTCAAAGTATATATGTCAGGAGCTTATAATAGACAATCAGCTTCAATAGATATTGAAACTAAACCTATTATACAAGTAATCAAAAACAGAATCAACATGATATTCGATTATGACCCGGGTTCTATGCAAAACTTCTTATCACTTGAAAATATTGATGGAGTTTTAGAAGGACAATCAATCATATTCGACGTTGTAGTGTCTGCAAAAGACCAATATGCTTTCGATACTTTAAATGGAGTATTAACTGACCTTAAAGCAATGAAAGCTGCCAACTTCGACTTTGAAAACTCAGACTCTGGATACTGGTCATCTACTCACTATACTAAACCGGGTGTAGCAAATGGATTTAGACCAACATCTACAGAACAATGGGAAATAGATGAACTTGGTAGAAGAATTAAAGAAATGCACTCTGTAATGGCTACTAAATTCAAGTCAGTATCAGGAATGCAATTCAACTGGTGGGCTTCTCCTATAAATGTACAAAGATTTATAAGAAGCACTCCTATCATCACTAAGAATGAAAGCTATGGAGGACTTACAAATGAATATGCTGTATATGGACTTCAAGTAGCTGGACAAACTTGTAAAATGGTAGAAACTGAAAGAGCTGAAGATGCTGACGGAATCAAATGTGTTCCATACTCAAATATGGAATCTCAACCAACATTTGAATTCCAACAAGGACCTCATGCTTTATATACAGATGGAACATTCAGAAATCCTTCAAGACCTCATATGCCTGCAATCGCATATTATGATTACTACGATTGTAACTATGTATTTGCAATTCTTGGAGAAATCGCTATTTCTGATACAGTTGCACCTTAATAAAAAAAAAAAAATTAAGATACTGTCCTTCGGGACAGTATTTTTTTTTTCTTTATAAAAAAAAAATAAACTAATATGTAGTGAGAAGAACGGGAACCTTTATATGGTGCCAACAAATGTGAAAATTAGACTATTATATTTAACTAATAATGTATTGCGACTCGCACTATATTATGGCACCGTTCCCGTTCTTCTCTACTCATATAATATATAAACAAAAATATGAATGAAGAACTTGAGTCTTAGACGGTTAAATAAATAACAATATTGAGATGTAACAACAGTAAAAGCTGGGGATTACCCCAGCGATTTACTAACACTTCCGTAGAATAACTTAAGGGGGAATAAATATGAATTTATATAGTGATAAGATAGAAGTATGTGCACCTTACCTTAATAAAGATATGAAGTACATAGATGCTTTATTAAAGGCTAAGAGTGATACTGTTAGTAAGGTTATAGTTATGGAAGAGTGTAGTGAACTTATAAAGGAAGTATCTAAATCAGTTCGTAATGTAGATAATAAGAAAGAACTAACTGAAGAGATGGTAGATGTTATAATATCTATACAAATGCTTATGAGAATGTGTATGGTATCACAAGATGAACTAGATAGAGAATATAATAGAAAGATGAAGAGAAACCTACTTAGAATAGAGGATAAACAAAGGATAGAGAGTGCTATAGAAAACTCTTCGTTATACATCAAGTAGGCTTATTTTAACCAATATATAGGTAGTAAAAGGAGTGTGAGTTTATGGACACATTACTAGAATACTTTAACATAACTCACATATATTCATATACTCTAGGGAGTATGTGCTACATATTTATTTTGGGGATATTGGATTTATGTGATGACTTGAGGTAATACGGGTGTTAATTGGGGGCGTAATGCCCCCAATAAATGCCGTTTACGAACAATTTTTTAGATAATTTAATTTAAAAATAATTAGGAGGTAATATAAATGACAGGAAAGTTAATTACTTTATATGGAGAGTCTTCTATTGAAACTGCTCCAAGAAGTAGAGTTGTTGAAAGAAAGTTTGTCGGAAATCAAATCAAATGGACACAAGAATGTATTACATTTGGAAGACAAACAAGAAACGGTTTTACATTTAATAAAGATGAGTTTATGGAAGCTGTAGCTGACCCATTTGTAGACGATAGAATAAGAGGTAAGAGATTCTATAATGAAATGGACCACCCTTCTAAATCTGATTATGAAAGATTTATAACTGTTAATATGAAAGAGATATGCTATAGAACTAATGCTTTCTTCTTTGAAGGAGATAAGCTGTATGCTGAGTGCGAAACTATAGATGTTGGTAATGGAAAGCTTTTACGTGCTATGATAGAGCAAGACGCAGAAATAGCTGTATCATTTAGAGGATTTGGTATTCCTAAACCTGAAGGTGGAGAAAAGATAAAACTTGTTGCGTTTGACGCTGTATTCCAACCAAGTGATGCTACAGCTTTATCTAAAGAAGAAACTTTTAAAAATAAAATGTATTCTGAAGGATACTCTATGGAAGCTATCATAAATGAAATGAATAAAGCTGGAATGATATCTACAGTTAATGTACCTAAGACATCAGCATTATATGCTGAATCATCTCTTGAAGGTATAACTCCTATAAGAGCATTTAAAGCTGGTGGAGAAACTTTAGGTATAGAATATGCTACTAAAGAAGAAATAGAAAGAAATGCTAAAGCTCAAGGATTTAGAAACTTTATCATTAATTTCTAAGGAGATGATGATATATGAATCCAAATAAACTTATAAAGGGTATAAAGCAAGAATTAGGTATAGGTACATTTATTGTAACTATGTTTTCTGATTATGATTTATACGAGAGAATACTAGCGTCTGCTCGTATGTGGTTTTCAAGAATATACGCTCATGAGATATATATTCCTCAAATAAAGTTCACAAAAGAAATGGCTTATAATGGTAGAGTTCTTACATTTAGAATACCTGAGTATATAACTAACGAACTTAAGTTTGAAGGAGTTGGCGTTGTGGATATAAGACATCTTCGTCCAGCTGTTACGAGTGTCGAAGGTGATACTGGTATGATGTATATGCCTAATGGCTCTACTATGTATCCACCTGTATCTGATGGGGGAGGATATGGTTCAAGCTTTGGACTTGCAAGTGCTACTCCATCTTATTATATGCAAAGTATGTCAGCATTCTTAGGAGCTGCTCAAACTCAAGCTGCTATGGAGATGTATAGAAAGCCATTGAAAGCAAAGTTTCGTGCTCCTAATATGATTGAGTTTGATGTGAGAGGAGCGTCTCCTTATGTAGATACTTATGAGCTTAGAATAAAGGTCGGACATCCTAAGAACTTGTATTCTATAGATGAACCGCACTATATTATGATGCACAAACTAGGTGTATACGATGTACAAGAGCTTTTATGGAATAGTGAGCTTAAAGGACTTGATGGTCTATCTAATGGGTATGATAATATTGCTCTTAGAATAGATGACTGGCAAAATGCGTCTCAAAATAGAGCTGAGTATATAAAAGAACTTGAATCTGATATAGTGCTTATGGAAGGTATAAGTTCATATTAAAAATAAGACAACATATTTCTGGTACACATACGTTATATTGTAAAAACGGCATCTGGTATATTACTCGAGTTAAATCCAGAGCGGGTGGGATGTGTATGCGTAGTAAACGATAGGCGGACGAGGGTGTCAAGGCTGAGGCGTCGAAATTGCATACACGTAAAATAGGAGTCCTTACCCAAGGTTTAATAGTGAGCCCTCAATGTGACAGTGTACCCCGGATTAGTTCTTTTAACTTTTTTAATATAAATTGCTTGTATTCAGAACAAAAAAAAAAATAAGAAGTGGGCTATATGCCCACGACTTATTTTAATCTTTTTTATCTAATATAGCATAAGTCATATCAAGAGCTTCAGTATCTTCATAATAACTAGAATCATGAATTGTTGGTGGTCTTCTTACTATACGAGCTAAGTGTTCATATACACATAATTTTCTACCACTTCCATAATCTAATATAAAATGTAGAGCATCTGAAGACGCATATGAACATGGAATATTCTCAGGTATGTTCACGAAATTCACATATATTACTTGTCTATGTAGATAGCTAAAAAGCTTCTTATTATCTGGAAGCTTACTAAAATCTCTAGTCTCAGCTATCTCATAAGATACGCCATTATAACCCATTTCTCTTATGTAGTCATCATCATAAGTATTAGGAGCTATAATAAAATGGTATTCCCAATTTGTAGCTCTATGCTTTTCATATTGCTCTCTTATAAACTCTGGGACTGAGCTCTTTATCCATAACCAAGGTACATACTTAACTATAGTAGATACATTGTCTAAAGAGTAGTCAGATAAGTCAAGATGTTTTAAAACTTCTCTTTCTCTACCTTTATTTACGGTAAAGTAAGTGTCTATTATATCTGTATGACTTGATAGTCTTTTATCTAAAGCTATCATTTCACCATTCTTGATAGTTCTCAAAGTATCTTCTACAATATTTAAACCTAAAGCATATACTGTATCTCTACAGTGATACTTCTTCATTTTAAGTTTAGCAGCCTCTATTATATCTGTAAACTTATTATCTAACTCATTATCCCATTGTCCTTCGGAAAAATGATTTAGAACTTCAAATTCTCCTATACCGTTTCCATTTACTTTCTCGAAACTTAAATACTTAAGTATCACGAAAGTATAATCACTACGAGCTCTTGTCCCAACCACAATTATATCATCTTTATTCAAGATGAATAAAGCATGGTTGTCGTTACTAAGATGTCCACCAGTTCTAATAAACACTGGTTTTTTCCTTTGAGCATTCTTATCACCAATTATAACACAATCTGCGGAGTTAGTCATTGCTCCACCAGATTCCCACATTGCAGGTAAACCATTCTTTGTTAAACTAATATTTCTTTTCATAATCAATCGACCTCCTCAAGTCTTCAAAAGCATTAAATTAAGACATCTACACATTGTATTGTCTTTCTATGGTAATAATGTATAATTAAATATATAAATCATTAGGAACGTAAAAAAAAAAATAAAGGAGAGGAATAACCCCTCCAATATTTTTTATTCTTCATCGAACCATGTTTTCACATGAGCGACACATATACCTTTCGCCCATATTGAAACATCTCTAAATCCAGCTTTAGCTAGACTTATAAGAGATATGAAATTTGAAGAATCTGCATTTTTATTACAATAGAATGGATTAGTAATGCTCATAGTGCCAGTGAATTTCCCAGCTATTGCACCGGGATTTTCATATTGTAATGTCATGTATTCGACATCACTATTTTCTATCATAACCTTTTCTAAATCATCATAATTCATTGCCATATCAATCGACCTCCCAGTCTTAAACTAAATTTAGACATTGGAACTCTTAATCCACATTAAGTTTATTCCTGTCTTCTATGTTTATTATATATAATTGAAAAAAAAAACGAGGTAGGGACAACCCCCACCTCATTATTTATTACATAGAATACAGTCTAATACCTTCTAAGTATTTCAATGGTTCTGAAGCATTAGCTTTACATACTATAATTAAGTACACTAAAGCCTTAATATGGTCACCATCAGCTAGTGCTTGTCTTATGACATTTTCAATACTTAATCCTGCTATATTTTGAGATTGGTAATATCTAAACATTATTGCAGCTGCATCATCAGCAGATATAACATTAGTATTTATAAATCCTGAGAATACTTCTCTAGCTTGTTGATATATCCATAAAGCATAAGTTACAGTAACCTCATTGTAGTTTGAAGTTATTGCACCAATAGTATTATCGTACATTCTGTATTGGTTATTTGCAACAAGTACATCTGTATTTATTCTTTCATATAATGAAAGCAATACTCCCATATATTTAAGATAGAATATATCCTTTGGTGATACAGTTGCAGCATGTGCAAGACCTATAATGAAATTCATATCGAATGGTTTTCCAACAGTAGCTTCATAAGATAAAGCATCCACGAAATCCCAAGCGATTTGTTCAGAACCACCACATACATTTCTCACAAAATGTGATTCTAATTCTTGAAATGCTTCATTACAAGCATCGCTTAAATCTTCATTATCTGAACCTTGTTGAATAGCACCCATTAATTCCACAACCAATTTGTCCTCTACTAATCTTCTTTCTAACATTACTCATCAGCTCCTTTGTATTTATTAACTATTACTTCTTCCTTATTGATATTGCGGAATTTATCATTTGATAATTCTCTTAATTTCATTTCGGTTTCCATATCCATTGCTTGTATTAAACTATTCTTTATGCTTTCTACACCACAATAAAATCCAAAGTCCACACTTGCTGTCTTTTTGTCAGCAGTTATCATGAGTTCTACCATTTCCTTTATAAGTCTTTCAAATATTCTTCTATCGTTTAAGAACTTATAAAGGTTATTGTCAGAATCAAAATAAGGAACGATATCGCCCCTCCAAGCATTATTGCACAACTCTTTATCTTCACTAAGATTGTACCTTTCGATAATGACTGACCCTAATGCTCGTCCTGTATCTGCGGTGCTAGAGTATATGAATAATTCTTCCTCACTATCGTATTCTAAATAGCGTTTAACTCTCGCTTCCACTTTTATGGAATCGAGTTTTCCATCTTCAAATCCTTTCTCCTTTGTCATTTTGACTTCAAACCTTTCTTTCACAACTATTCCTCCTTTTTAATATTATCAAATATATTATTCACAAGGTAGTACATGTCTGTGGAATAAACTACAGCTTTGCCATGTAAACTGCCATAACCATTACGAACTTCATCTATAGCATTTACCACAAATATATTTTGCAGTAGCATAGCAGCTACATTTTCATCATAATCCTTACCAAGCTTATAATCTATCTTATTATCTGAAATATAGATGAATAATATCTCTTTATGATTCTTATAATAAGCTATACCATTTTCAATATATCTTTCTCTTGTAGATATACGAATTTCTAGTTTATCACCTATATTCTTTCTTTCTATTAAAGCTTCCTTTTCCATTATACTTCCCCCTTAGCTCTCTCTAATGTATTTCTAAGTGCTCTTGTATAACTTGCTACAAGTATTCTAGGAACATAACAAGCTATCCAATCATCACATAAATCAATCATAGCTTTAACTTCTCTTGTAGAATGTGTAGAGTATTGTGTATCGAAATAGAATACATTCATAAGCTTTGCTACCCAGTCTACATCAAAACCATCTTTTGCTTTATCGGTAAATTCGCAGTTGAATCTTGTAATTGCATTTACTGACCTATCGTATGCTAAGTCTTTATTGTCTGCGAATACTTCAAGTAAATAATCCTTTTGATACTTAGATAGCAGTGGCATTGATGATTTGCATATAGGCTTATTATCATTGCTGACATAATCAGCTATCATTGAAGCCACAGCATAAAGCTCAAGCTTTGATTGTCTATAATTCTTATTTACTTTCTCATTATGAACTTCTAACTTACAGCATTCTTCAAGTTCATACAGATGCTTGTTATAAAGCTCTATGACGTCTTTTAGCTGTTCCTTACTAATTAGGTTAATGTAGTTAGACGATTGTGCTGCATAGCCTGTAGCATACCCTACAATCGCTCTACGAGCTTCTCTAGCAAAGACATCGTTCTCGAAATGCTCATACCACAATTTCTTCAGAAGAATCATATCTTCGTCAGTGGCTGGAATGCTACCCCTTTTAAAAGGGTATAAACTAATTAGTCTTTCTTGTATTCTTTTATTAATCATTTGTATCATCTCCCATGTATACTTCTAAACAATTTCCGCAGATAGTTACAAGACCTGCAAGAAGATAAGAATAATAAAGCATATAATCATCTTCTGATTTATCGAAATTAGCTTTATAATCATCTACAAGTTCATCATATTCAGAAAGAGTTATAACTTCATCTTTCTTGAATCTCCCCTTTATTAGAGCTTCTGCAAATGATTGTCTTAGATATGGTTTAACCATAACCGTTGTGAAAAGTATACTCCAATCACTGTATACTTCATTCACAAACTTTTCTCCATTTAATTCAAAGTATTCATCAGGTAATAACTCTGGGTTATTATGATAAAAACTTAGCAATCTTCTCCCTTTAATAATTATTTCTTCTCTCACTTGTACCATAATAGTACCTCCTTTGATATAAATTGTGACATCGAAAATATATCTTGTCATCTATGTTAATAATATATATTAGAAAAAAGCAATTAGGATAGTAGAAAAAAAAAAATAAAGGAGAGGATTGACCCCTCCAATATTTTATTCTAGCATTGAGCCTCTATAGCCCAACACAGATTCGTGGTCATCAAAGAAATCCACAGGGTCAGAATAATCATAACCCTTTTCTAATTCTTTTATCAGTATTCTACTTTCTTTGACATGAAACCAGTATTGGTTTGTCACGTCAAAGATTTGACCATTGTGAAGCTTAATAAATATAGTTCCATTGAATTCAAGAACTTTATGGTTAGACGGCACATAGTAATAGTGCCCATCTACATTCTCCCACTTATTCATGTTGTGAGAGTTTTGAAGTGTTCTAAGTGTTTTGTAAACATATTTTGGAGACGTTCTGAACCAATCTCCCCAATGGCTTACTACTAAACCATATTCCCCAACCCATAAGTTAGGTTCTAATATAGTCACTGCACCTATGTTATATTTTGCCATTTCTCTTCTCACTAATTCTTTATAATTTCTTTTCATAACTAATCGACCTCCCAGTCTTCTTTTTGATAAATTTTGACAGTGGAACTCTCAAGCCTTCTTGAGTTTATTCCTGTCTTCTATGTTTATTATATATAATTGAAAAAAAAAATGAGGTAGGAGAAACTCCCACCCCAATATTTACATTAATTAATCATATCAACCACAGTATCACTATCATTTACACTCTCTATTCTTGTATTTACCCAAGCTATAAAGTATTCTTCCATATCATCAATATAATTTCTATAAGTCTCTGTAGCTCCTCTATTACCAGCTAGTAGGTATTTTATATAGTAATCTATAGCAGGTCCTACAGTTCCTACAACTTCAGAACTCACAAGCAAACTATCATCTTCATGATGATATAAGTTGATAGAATGCTTATTTGTTATTCTATCGTAAGTTACTTCTAAAACAATAAGTCCATGCGACCATGCTATTACTCCAGTTTCATTTAAGAATACATTAAACTTAAACTCTTTATCAGTTTCTTCATATAGTTCACATTTCGCAGTATATTTGACATTATCTTTCATATTAAATCCCCCTTAATAATATTTTATATCATCATTTGTATAATTCAGTATCGCAAGTATAGTAGCTTCTAATTCATATATAGTATCATCTTTTCTGTATTTTAATACCTCTTCTAAGTAAGTCGTATCGTCTTCCCAATACTCATCTTTGTGAGCTATAATTCCTCTTAGTGTATACTTAGCTAGTGCTAAGCTTTCAAATCTACTACACCAATCATCATAAATCACACGTTTGATTTCAGACGCTCTTTTACAATCAACTTCATTTTCGTTTTTAACTGTACACACGCTATCAGCCAGTCCTATTACTTCTTCAGCATATTTTTCAACTTCTTCTAAACTTAATTTCATATTATTCCTCCTTATAAAGATACCCAACCTAAATTAGATAGTAACCTTGTTTGCAACTCATACATAAAATCATTACGCTGTCTTGCTCTATCATTCCATATATACTTTTCTATAGAAACACTGTCATCTCCACCTTGCTCAAAATACACATCATATATATGATTTAATGTAAATAGTGCAAGAGTCTTATTGCCATTAAATCTTTCATACCAATCATCAAGAAGTATTCTTTTAATAGCGTGCATTTCGTCTTCAAGCTCATCTTGTGTATCATAATCATATCTACAAGCTTCTTCGTAAGACTTATCTATGTCTATAATATCTATTGCATATTTTATAAGCTCATTTGTCGTAAGCATATTACCACTCTCCTTTATTATATTGCTTTTGAAAATAAGATAAAATAAGATGTACTGCCCGTAGGCAGTACAAGATATTATTAGTCATCCATTGTAGCGTTATCTGATTCGATAACAGTTGCTTCAGGTTCAATTCTGTTTTCATTCATATCTCCTAAAGTAACTTCCCCGTCTGATTTTTCTTCAGATTCAGGCATTATTTCAGTAGCTCCTACTTGAACTTGTCCATCTTGGATAACAGCAGTAGCTCCAGCTTCTAAGCTTTCAATTAAGCTTTCAGCATATCTTGAGCATTTTTCAGCATATTGAACAGCAACTTCAACCTTTTCGATATCTCCTGTATCTTCAGTTACAGGTATTTCTACATTTATTGCAGGAGCTTCATCTCCCTCAACTGTAACATCTACGTCAGAATTACCATCAGCAGTTACAACAGCGTCTGCACCATCAGCTGCATCAGCTGCAACTTCAGCTTCACCATATAATTTTGGTTTATGGAACATATCGAATCCGATTGAGTGTTCTCCTATTTTTTCCCAAGCCATTTATATTTACCTCCTAATTTATTTTTAATTTTTTACATCTAAAAATATGTTTATTTATACCATTTTATGCAGTTTACTTAAGATTTCTGTACTCTCTGTACTTCACATCTTCCATATCGGATTGGAGTTTTTTAACTGAGTCTTCCATGACAGATAGACGAACATCAGCACTCACACTTCTATGCTTTAACTCTTCTAACGTAACGTGCATATCGTGGATAGATTCATTAATATGATTAACCTCGATAGCTTGTTGATAGACAGTTATAGCGATAGATATAACACCGATTACCGAAGCCGATAAAAGAGTTGTAAGTATAGTACCGACATGGTCTGCTAAAGCCGAGAATGGCGACTTTCCATTTGACATTATAACTCCCTCCTGTCATTATTATTTATTATAGATGGTCACTTGCTTCAGCATGTTTATATATTGAAGCATAACCAACTTGTTCACCATTAACTTGTAGTGCTACACCCATATTATTAATTCCATTTAAGTCAGTTACACTATAAGCAGCTATAAATGTAATTATTCCTTTAGAATTTTTAGAGAAGAATGGTTTATCATTTTGCATCATAAGTTCTACAGGAAATCTTAATCCGTCTGCAGAATATGGATTACCTGCTAAAACTTTAATCTTATCTTCAGTTATATTTCCGTTTGTATCTTTTAAACCAGTTACTTGTACAAGTATAGCTACATCTTGGTCTCCAGTTTCATATCCCATAGACTCTGTATTTTCAAATAACTTTTTACCAGCTCTGTAAGCTCCAGTAGGAACGAATTTAACTCTGAAGTCAACTTGTGAAGGAGCTTCAGCTTCAGGTTCAGGAGCAACTGGTGCTGTTTCAGTTTCTGTAGCTGGTACAGTTGGTGTAGGTGGTACGACTTCAGACTCACTTATTCCACCTGTAATATGATTTTCTTCTTCATGAGTTTCATGAGCTTCTTCAGTATGAGAATTATCTTCAGGGTTTCCTTCATGAGTTCCTTCTTCCTCTTCTTCATTATGAGGAGTTTCAGTAACTACTTCTTCATCAACATATCCAAGCTCTGTAAACTTTGCGAATAATTCATGAGTAAGAAGTACAGGTGGGTCAACGTTGTGTATCATTATATCAAGTTTACCACTTGCTTGTGCAGCGATTATTTTGTCCATTCCAACCCATACAGGATTTACTATTGGAATAGGATAGTTAAGTCCATAACCAAACGTTTTAAGGTTACTGTGTTCTTTATTAGTTGCAGTTATTAGCAACTGATACATATTTGTATTATTCATATCTATTATTTACCTCCTAATTTATTATAATTGATATTCTGGTTCTTTTTCCTGATGTTCTATTATTGCTATAGTATCTTTATTATCTCTATAAAGTCCTATATCTATACAATGAACTATTTCAGGAATAGTTATAAAAGCCATTATAAAATCCATATTAAACCTCCATAGCGTCATCTAGTAAATATGATGGGTCACGTTGAGACCCTTCTATTGCATTTCTTAATAAGTATAATACTATAGGCATGAGCATATAATATTCCAAAGTATTTTCTATAACTATTTCATTACATATATCCAGTATCTCTTTTGGATTTTCTATTATATCTTGAATATGTGCTATAATAGAACTGTCAGCATCTAGCTTCTTTTCAAATGCTTTCTTGAAATTATCTATTTCAGACTTTCTAACATTTGACGGTTTGTTATTTGAGTTTTTAATAATATACTCAGCTGTCTTATCAGACGGCAGTCCAACACACATAACAACCGTATCAGGACGCTTATAGTTATTAAGAGTAGTCATATATCTATCTGCAGGAAACCACTTCATGAGAGTTAAATACTTTCCACCTTCATCGAAATACTCAGGTTTAAATCTCATAAATAAACCTAAAAAAGAAGTTAAATCATCATATATCAAATCAGCATACATAGAATCTTCAAAAGAAAAAGGTGTCATATCCTCATGAGTTAGTATAAGCTCCTGAGAATAAGTCTTTGTAAACTCATACATTATAGGACGAAGTCTTCTTTGAAATTCAACCACAAGTGGAGAATAATAAATCATATCAATAGGATGCTCAGGATTATCCTCACATACATGTGAATGTAGAAGTAAGTTATTTGTATCATCATAAAAGGCTTCTAAATACTCTCTATTAAGTTTACCAAATACAGCAACTAATCTTTTTATATACGCTATAGTACCTATATCTAAAAGTGAAGCTTTGTTGTCTCCAACATTAGTGAGTACAAAATCATACTCATGCACACACTGCTTATCAAGTTGTGTGAACTTTTCTGGTTCTTTACTTAAAGCGGCATAGTATGTATACCTAAGTCTATAGTGTGGGTCTTGTAGTACATTTGTAGGGTCAGCTACTGTAACCTTAAATAATAAAGTAGGTCCAGAAGGTATTGCTATTATAAGGAAGTCTCCAGTAAGCGGATTAAATGATGAAGGTATAAGCCCTTCATTATCAAGCTCTATGGTTATTCCTTTAATATCTGTCTTTCTAGTTTCCCTATTAAATTCTTTAAAGGCATATATTGGTACATTATTAATCTTACTATATCTAACAGGAGATTTTTCTGATATAAAATCATTTACTTGTCCCATACCTTTTGATACAGTAGAGTCAGCATTTGATATATTATAATATGTACAGAAGATAGGTTTTGATTCCATTCTTCTTATATTATTTTTGTAATAACCCCTATTCTGATTTGCTAGAAGTTTATTGGTTGTGTCTACGGTTTTATCGTATAAATTACCCAACTAAAGACACCTCCTTTATTTGTGAAATATCTATAAAGGTGTTCGTTACCCCCAAAAACACCCCTTTAGTTAAATAATTTAATAACATAAGGAGGAAATTAAATGGATAATATAATCTTATACGATGGTCTATATCAAGCTGAAGTTGACGAATTTGCATACGCTGAAGCTGAGCTTGTAGTAGCATCAAATTATATAGACAACTTATTCTTCGATTTAGTTCGTGGGTTCAATGATGACGCTGTATTATACGGTGAATCAGATGATGACGGAGCTAAACAAGGATTCTTCAAAAGAATATGGGCTATGTTTAAAAAGTTCTGGAAAGCTATTATAGACTTCATTAAGAATGTATGTAGAAGAACTTTAGAAATCTTAGCAAAACCTTTTGGATTTAAAATGAATAAAGCTAATAACTCTGGTGGTGCGGGTTCTGGTGGAGGAAGTTCAGAAAGAACTGAAGAAACTTCCAACTCTAATAGTCCTATAGATAAGGGAAATGGTTGGACAGTTTTAAAAGAACTAGGACAGTTACTTAATTCTACTATAGCGTATATAAAGACTCCACACGATATAAGTAGAGAAAAAATATCAACTGTTGATGGTGTTACTCTACCAAGCCTTTATAATCAAAGTAGTATAGATACTTATGATGCTTTTGAAAGATTCTTGGGAGACGATAAAGCAAGTGGAACTGGACTTAAAAATGTCTTAAATAATATAATAGAAGAAACTAAGAACTTAAAGTTTTTTGATAACAAAAATAGTCTAGAAAGTGTAAATCCGAAATCTTTAAATATGATGGGATTTGCTGGGACTTCATATTACGATAAAGCTAAGGTGCATAGTAATATATCAGTAAAGTTTGAAGTACCTACAGCAGACAAAGAAGATGATTTAAAATCTCTTATCGCTATTCTTAATAGTGCCACTAAAGTTATAGAAAACACAATGTCTTGTGGAAGTCGTACATTATCTTCTCTTGAGAACTTAGATAAAGCTGCAAATGATAAAGAAGTGGCAGACGAATTAGCGAAATTATATAGTGATTTACTAGCTCCATCTCATATGAATAATTATTCACAAGGCGTTGATAATGGACTTGCAACATTCGTAAAAGATGATGACAAATTGTATGGAATACCAATTAAACACCTAATACCGTTAGTTTCTGTGTATTATATATATTCTTTTGGAGAATCTAACTTAACTGGAATCTTAAAGAAAGAGGACTTTATTTCAGCTGTCAGTATGATAACAGCTGTCACTAAATATTCAGATTTTAAACCTGAAAGCTTCGATTCAAACGGAAATGTTCTTAAGGGAACTATGTTTAAAGATGGTGATATAGTTGGTAAGAACTTAACTACTGTAGAAGTTAAAGGTGGAGTTCCTCTATCTAGTTTAACATATAAGATTACAGCTGGTAGCGGATTTGACGCTAATGGTTATAAGACATACGAAGTTGTAGCAAAGGACATATTAAGAGAAAGTGTAAAAAGTTTAAGTACAATTAAAGAAACTTATGAAGGTAAAGGTAAAAAGGATGATTTCAAAAATCTAAGAGAAGGAAATACTAAAAGTTCGTCTGCTATAGCTAAAGGTGTTATAGCTAATGCTTCACAAATATTAAAGCAAGTTACAGGAAATGTCGGAAATCTGATGAATGCTATTATTCGTGTGGATAATGCTTGTATATCTCTACCATTTATAATGGCTTGTATATATAGAGCAAACTATATCCATATTATGTGGGATAGAGCATGTTATGCTAAATCTTTCTTAGAGTCTCAATTAAAGAATAATGCTGAGCTTAAAAAGAGCATAGAAGATAAAGGTAAGAAAGTCGAAACTTTAGAATCAGACGTAAAGCAAATATTCACAAGCTTTAATGCAAAGTTGGTATTATCGTTAGGTAAGAAGATGAATAACTAAGAGGTGGTATTATGAATTTTATGGACTTATATCTTGATGCACAGAAGTATCACGAAAAGATAGATGAACCAGAAAACGATATCGACCACAATGAAATGTATAGACAGTATTGTGAATGTAGTCTTGCTATATATGAAGCTAATAACTTTATAGACTTACATTACATTAAAGAAAGACATACATTATATGCTGAAGTTAGTACGTATGTAAAAGCTATAGGAGCATTTATTGCCGGTGCTATTCTTTTACTTATGAAAATCGTTATCGGACTTAAAGCTGCAATATTAGGAGCAGGACTTCTATTTATAATGTGGCTTATTAAGAAATTAAAAGGTGCTTTTAAGAAAGATAATATAGATACAGCTGGAGGTGGAGGTGGTGGAGGTTCATCATCTTCATCTAGCTCTACCACTAATGTAACTGTAGAAAGAGTCCAAGCTGCTGAAGATAAATCTCTACGTAGTAAAATCCTTAACGAAGCTAAGAAATATAAAACTAAGAATATTACTGAGTTCATTCGTGGTGTAGACGGATATGATAAGTTTTCTGATATGATTATAAAAGATTGTATTAAGATAAGTAAAAAGACAAATGTACGTTGGGATATAAAAGAATGGGATAAACCACCAAAAGAATATTTGGAAATGATAGAGAGTGCTATTTCTTTTGGAATAGATGACCGTAATATTGGAGCATTTGCTACAAAAGAGAAGTATGGAGATTTCTTATCTAAATGCCTAGAAAAGTGCATAACAAGTGGAGTATCATTAAGAGGTAACTCTTATAAAGACTTTATATCTAAACAACCTTTCTACAGAATCAAGTATGATGATAAATTAAGAAAATCTGCATTTAGTGATGCTAAGACTAAATCTCTTGGTGAATTTTCTGGAGATGTAATCTTAAATTGTGATAGTTTTATAGCAATATCACTTATATCACAATTTCATGTGATGTATATGATAAATGGTGGAGATAGTCCTGAATTGAGGGCAGATTATGAGAGAATGGTTAAGGAAACAGTTGAGCACTTACCAAAGAGAGCAAAAGACAGTGTAGGGGAATTAGGTAAAAGGTACTTAGGTATGTTTGTAGATAATGCTGATACAAATAATGAAGCAAAGCTTATGCAAGTTTTAGATGGTTGTAAATTTAAACTTAAATCTATAGACGCTTACAATAATATGAGCAAGTTCTATGCTAGTTTAAAAACTGAACAAGTATCAAATCCTGCATTGAAAGTTGTTAAAAATAAAAAGCTTATAGGAGTTCCTGTATACGATATCGTATTTGATGATACTGAAGAAAAGTATACATGGATAGAAATACTGACATATACACAAAATGCTATTGGAAATTATGATGATGGTTATAGTCCTGAAAGATTAAAGAAATCAATCAACGTTTTAACTGAAAATAGCAAAAAACTAAAAGATACTTTCGATAAGATAGATATGTCTAAGCAAGATGATGAACTTAAGAAACATCAAGCTTTCATAAAGAAAGTGCAAGAGTTCTCTATAAATATACTAACTATAGTAAATCAATCTATAATGCTAGGACCAGCGGCTATTAATAATACTCAAAGTAAAGTATATGAAGAACTTATGTATGATTTAGGAATAATCATATATAATATAGTAGCGAACTCTGCATTTAACGCATTTATGCAAAGTGATAATACTGTTGAAATATAAATATATCCTCTCCGTCTGGAGAGGATATAATTTTATTTTTCTAACATTTTAGCCTTTATACCTTCACACACAGATATAAATGTGACATCTTCTTCTATGATTTTATTTATAGGATTTATACTATTCTTAAGAAGGAAAGATAGTATATTCACAGAATGTGCAACACAGGCTGTCATAGCAAGTGATATATTTATAGCTTTCTTAGATGAATCTGTATTCCATACTTTATTTTCAGATGAGGTTACATTATATTTAGATATACTCTTTTGTATATAATTTCCCAATTCTGTCAATTTATTTAATATAGATTTCATTCTATTCATATCTGGTTTATTGTCTCCAAAGATTTTTTGGAATCTTGTCAATAAACTATATTCAACATACTTAGTTCTACTTTTTCCATAAGTTACCCCGATAAGAGTTCCCTTGTCATCAGTCGCTAAACTAACAATAGACATTTCAGCATCATCTATACTTGTTGCGGTTTTAAACTTATCTATTTTAGTTAAAGCGTCTGATATCTTAATGTATCCACTTGCCACCGTAGGTTTGCATCTATTAACCATCTTTTTCATTAAATATGCGTAGTATTCATCAGGGTCTTCTTTTGCATCGTACCCTGCATCAATGTCCTTACCCGCTATTTTGACTAAATCTGGGAATGTATCTCCAATTTGATTTTTCATTTCATCGATTATCATTTTAAAATAATCTTCCTCAATAGCACTTCCTGAATATGCAGTTAATGCTTTTAGAACTCCAGCTTGTGTCACATACGCTGCGGTAACCATTGAGTCAAAATTACGTACAGTATCAACAATGAAATCTTCAAGCTTCATCTTAAGAGAATTATCATTATTTATACTTTGAATTTCTTTAAAAACATCTCCTTCAAATATATAATATGGATTAGATTTTAATACACTACTGTAAGTTCCTCCAGTTGGACGTTTATCTTCTCTTAAGCATTTATTTATAACAGCTACAACTTGGTTAGGTTTTACCGATTCAGGTATAACTACAGCAGATGTATTCCCATCATCCGCTTCTATTCTTATGCTGTTTAAAACATCCTCAACATATTTTTCAATCGTAGGTTTATCTAGCGATTTAAGGTCTACATTCTGTAAAATATTTTGTACTGTTAAAACAGGAACACTATCTATTGCTGCAGCTGTAGAAAGTATATCTTGAATTACATGTTGTTTGTGTTTTGGAGTCGCAGGTATTCCAGATGTCATACTAACACTAGCAGAACCTCCACCGCCACCGCCAGAATACGAAGTAGAACCACCTCTAAATTTCTTTATTATAAATCTTCCTATCAGTGCTACTACAACCGCTATTATTATTCCTTTGAATCCTAAGAATATCTTTATCATTAAAGCTATAGCCGATTTTATAAATGTGAAGATTCCAGCGAGTAATCCAGCAGCTTCTCCGTATAAATTCATTCTACTTAATATTTCTTCTTTTTCTAAAAGAATTGGTACTTCTCTTAAAGCTATTTGTCCTTCTATAAAATCCATATCTTGTTCATCAAATCTAAATCCTTCAGAATATAAATTTATATCATTTGAAAAATTAGATTGTGCGTCTAAATATGTATCCATAAAACTTGCCATATTTATTTACCTCCTAATTGTTAATTTTTACTCTAAAATGGTGTTTTAGAGTAATTTAAACGGAGTTTAAAACAATACTCCCGAAGGAGTATTGTTTTTCAGCTTATTATTATTATTATTATTATTCATTTTTATTATCATCAGCTACTGGTGCGTTAGATGATTTCTTAAGTTCATCCAATTTAGCACATATAGGTTTCATAAATGCTATTAACTTATCTAATTGAATTTTAGCTGAGTTATAAGCAGTTATAACAGCTGTAGATATATTAGCAACTGCTCCAGAGAATTGAGTTGTTACTCCCACCATTTGTTGAGCGAAATCTCCTGTTGCTTTTTCATTTTTATCAGTAGTTGTATTAAATGATTGAGCTTTACTTTCAGCTTCACTTAATAATTGCTTAAGTTCATCTAATTTTTCTTTGTATTGACTAACACCTTCATCTAAAGCTTTAGATATATCATCGAATTTTAACTTTCCATCTGTGAAAATATCTTTGTAAGCTTTAGAAGCATATTTAGAAACATCTCCACCAGTTAATTTCTTATCAGTAGCTTCCCATAATTTTGCTAAAGCTTCTGCCGGTTTAATTTGAGAAGTTGGATTTAAGTCAACTCCAGCTTTATCTGTACCTTCTCCAATAGCTTTCTTATAGATAGTTTTAGTTAAAGCATCTACATTATTTAAAGTTCCTTGGAATTTTCCTAGTGCTTCTTTTACCGCTTTAGCATCTGTAGTATCAGTTTTAGCATTTTGGATAGCCTTTTTCATTGTATCTATAAGATACTTAACATTTGTACTATTAGCTGTATCAAAGTCTATTCCTAATAATTTTCCATCACCTAATACACCCATTATAATATTAGTAATAGCAGCTAATTTAACTTCTCTTACACTTAAAGAAGCTCCTTCAGTATAAGTTCTATCTTTAGCAGCTCTTAATACATCCTCGATATAAATTAAATCAGTTCTGTATTGTTTATTACTTCTGAATCTTCCAAGTAATTTGATAACGAACTCTTTTGCTTTTTCATAAAGTTTGATAAGTCCATTAACTATTTTCTTGAAGAATCCACCTTCAGCTTCTGCATAGAAGAAAGCTCCTATTAAAGACAATCCTTTAGAATTCATTAATTCATTTGTAGATTCAGCATATAAATATCCATCTCTTTCCATTCCAATAGCAGCTTCTTGATATTGAATGTAACTTTCCATAACTTCAGCTTCAGAAGCTTCACCAACAGCAGTGCTACCATATAAACTTCCAGCTTTCATAGCATTTTGTGCTTCACCGTATAGTGTTGCAAATATATTTGCCATATTTATTTACCTCCTAATTTTATTTTAATTTTAATAATTTTTAACTACCACTATGTTATTTTTACACGAAATAGCACATAAATAGTATATTTTGATGTTCATATGAAAACAGTCACAAACACTTTAAATAGTTAAATTACTTAAAATAAGGAGGAGAATAATTATGTCCGATGTAAAAAGAATGGTTTTTCTACCGCTTGATAAAAAGCATCAAAATTATGATGAATCTAATATAGTGGTAGGGGAACTTGTCATAGATAGTGAAACTGGATATGCTTGGCTTAAAGTTAAGTCAGGAGAGCTTATTCCACTTCGTGGTGCAGGATATATAGATTTACTTAATTATATAAATTCTACAACGGTAATAGGAACTGAACCTAAGGCTATTCACTCATTCTTAATAGATACAGCTAAAAAGATACCTAGTAAGAATATACCGACTGGACTATTCAAAGTTAGAGTTCCTATAGAAGGTACAAATGATACAGAGTTTAAAGAAATAGGTATAGTTACAGATGGTGCTAACTGTGTTATCTATACAGGAGAAACTACACCTGATGGTAAACCTATTACAACTACTGTGACAGATGTATACTTAGATTATAAAGCTTTTAAAACAGCTACAGAAGCTAAACTTTTAAATCATGATACAAGAATAGAATCTGTAGAAACTGAGATAAATCAAAGAGCTAAGGATACAAAAATATACTATGATAAGTTTACTTCAAATGAAGCAGCTGATTTAGTATATTGTATAAACCCTGATACTAAGCCTACTAAACCAACTGAGCCTACAAATTACTTATTTGAAACTACAATGGTTTTGGGTATGGATAATGGAGAGTCAGTAAACAGACATACACTTGGATATCACATGGATTATAAGAATCATAGAATAGACAAGGATAATGCCTATGTAAGAGATATAGGTAATAAAGTAGACTTATCGGTTCTTTTCTATTATAAAGATGAAAAAGTATGGGTAAGACCTACACAAATAGATGGAGAGTTTATACTTCGTGATAAATCACCTAATGGTGGTTCGTTTATACCGTATACTGGAGAAGTAACAAAGACAAGCTTTGCCGCTTCAGGTTTAACACCGGGAGATTTAATAGTTCCACTTAATGCTTCTAATAATGAGGAGTCTGTATCGTTTACATATAATCAACCGGGACACGGTTTACCACCAATGTCAGCTTGTTATTTTGATAAGACAGATAATAAGTGGAAACTTGCAACTTTAGAAAACCGTGCTAAATCTATAGTAGTTCCTATAGATGAGAACTGGCTTACAATATATTCAGCTGGACATATTAAGGTTCCAGAAAACGCAAAGGCTAATCTTAGTGATGAAAACTTTGTATCAAATGAAATGTACTATCTAAATCAAACTGTAGATGGTGGATTCCAACTTACTTATCCTGAGTTTATATATCAAGAACTAGGATATGCTTATTCAAAATATGGGGTTATGTGGTTTGCAATTCATATAGATACTCCGGTTGAGCTTATGCCTTATACTGTAAAAGGACTTGCATCTAAAGCTGACTTATCTAATAGACAACTTGTGGTACAACTTGCAACTCCTGATATAGCAAAACTTGATGAACCTTTGGGAACAGTTATGACTGTCGCTGACGATAGTGGAGAAGAGACTTGGCATATAAGAAAGATACAAGCTACAAGAAAAGATGAGCATAGTATACAAATAGCTAATGGTTTATGGGCTAATATTATAGAAGTATCTGGAAAGATTAAAGAAGAAGATATGGCTGGTAAACTAGATAAAGGTGCTAACTTTGGTAAGTACGCTGCTGAATATCCAGATGCTGTTGCTATTATTGAAAAGGTATTAAATGGTATAAGATATAAAGAAGGGGATAGATTACAAACATGGCAAGAACTTATGCAAGACTTGGAGCTATATGTAAAGAAAGTACAAATAACTCAAAGCGTGACTGAAAATAATGTAGAGAAGATTCCTTCTGCAAATATATTCAGCCAACTTGTAAAACTTGTACAAGATATAAGAACCGGACATGTAGGTTCTATAGTTCCACAAGAGAATACAGCTGTACATATTCAATCAGGAATATTACAAAGAACTGCTATAACTATTCAATCTAATATTGACGTATTATATAATCCTGTCTTATTTATAGATGGACAGCAATACGATAGAGCCTACTGGACATTTAATCCAAGTACAGGTATCATAACTTTAAATGAGCCTTATGATATGTATACAGATGCTAGATGGACAGTAGTTGATATATTCCCTACAGATATAAGATTTATAGCTGATACACCAGCTACAATTCAAGCAGCTCCATATTCTGGGTCTCTAAAGAATTATGACGTTATAAAATGTCTTGGAGAAAATAGTAAATATGATGGTGGAATGCAACTTCGTATGGTACTACCAGAATCTGATATTACAAACACATCATCTCCTTGGTATTTCCTAGCAGGACAACCTAGAATAAAATTGAGAGATAAGTGGCTTGTAGAGTTACCTAGAACTAATATGAAACGTGAGCTTGATTTAAAGATGAGTAGAGATACTTTCTTAACTTATATTAAGAAGAACTCTGTATATACTCTTGAAGATGTAGCTGTTGATAATATTGAAGGTGTAGGTTATGTAAAAGGAAACTTTAAACTTAAATCTGAAAATGCACTTACTTTAAGATTTAATATTAAAGTAACGAAAGACTTACTTGTAGTACCTACTACTAATATGGAAGGACAAATGGATTACTTAAGATTTATAGCTAAGTTACCGGATGGTATAAATAAATCTGATTTATTATTTGAACACGCTGAAATATCTGTATATGATGCTAAAAGAGAACCTGACTTTATTGACGTAGATGAATATAACTTCAGAAATGCTTCTCAACAATTACAACAAAGAAAGACAAGAGTTAAGAAATTCGGATTCCCAGTTATATACCAATATGTATCAGAAGTTAGACCACTTACAAAATATGATGGTATAAATAACCGTGCTACGCCTACTGGAAATAAGAATAGAGACGGGTCACTTGAATACTTAGATGACTTATCTATAAATTATGATAGTTACATGGAAGGTCTTCGTAAAGATAAAAATTCAGATGTTATTGGTATGGGTAGATTTGGTACTAACCCACTTGAATCTAAGTTCCCACAACACAACGCTTGTATCTTATTAATACAAAGATATTTCCAAGGTCTTGCTATAGGTTTTGATAAGCATATAGGAGATGATTATTGGCTTAATATAACTATTAGAATACCGATGAGATAGGAGGATTAAATGAAATATACACCAGAGAAAACGCATATATATTCACAAGATGGTAACTATATAGCTACACAACCATATAGATTATCAGACTTTAATACAAATCCTCAACAGTTCTTCGACGCTTGGGATAATTCTATGATAGCTACAGATACTTGGTATGATTATCCTTGTCTTGATGGAACTAGAAGAGGTATAAGAGAGATGACAGCCGAAGAAAAGCTAACTTCAGGACAAGTCAATCTACAAGACGGTCAAATGCTTGACCCTATGACAAATAAGATAATATCAGTTCCTATTCCAAATTGGCTTTTAAAACCTAGATGGAATGATACAAAAAATGAATGGTATGAAGGTTCAACTTATGATGAGTTACATGAATACATAGTTCAAATGTCTTATAAATGGAGAGATGAAAGATTTGATATAGGTTTTGATTGGACAGATAGAAAAGGTAAGATACATCATCAAAGAGTAAGAGAAAACGATAGAGCAAGATTTCTTGAAACTAAGACTGTACTTGATATTACAAAAGATATTGACCCAAGACAAACTATCGAATGGCAATTCTCAGATACAGATAAGGCTGAGCTAAACTATGATGATGTAAAGCAACTTATTATATTCGGAGGTATGTTAGTTCAAGTTGGATATAGAGTTAATGCTGCTTGGAGAGATATTCCTAAGGAAAATATAGACCTTAGAATACATACAAAAGAAAACTTCTTTAAAGCTATTGATGATGGATTTACTAAAGTTATACAAGCTCTTATGTCTAAGATAACTCCACCTAAACCAGCAAGTCCAGCTTCGGAAACTACTGAAGAATAAAAAAAAAATAAACAAGAAGAGTAGAACTTTATATATTTGAGATAAACATAAATATTTAGTTGAGAACTAATGCGACACGCACTAAGTTCTATTCTTCTTGTCACTATTATAATATATAGTGATAAAAATAAATGATGTAAATGTGGTGGCTATATGCCACCACTATAAATTATATTTGTAAAGTTCCATAGGTCTTGACATATCTCCTACGTCTTTAGATAACTTATTTCTAACTACAGCTACGTCTTTAACTCTATATCTTATAGGCTCTATAAAAGACTTAATCTTCCTATCATCTACATCATAATCTGCTACATATACGAAATGCTTGTGAGGATAATATTTAGTTAAATCTCTTATAAGTCCACTCTGTCCAGATACTGGAGATGCACACCATATACCGTTACATTCGGGCATTATATATTCCATAGTATTTATAATATCAAATACTCCTTCTACTATACAGATATAAGTATTATCATCTTCATACTTATTATCTTTTTCTACAGTATATGGTTTATGTGTAACAAATCTAGCTACATTAGAAGTCTCTAAAAATGATACTTTGATATGTCTTTTATTCTTATCTACATTATCTTCTATATTACGAAGAAGTATGTTAGTACCAGTAGGATTTAGAAATCCAATATAATTATATTCCTTTATATATTCTGTAAGTCTTTTAATACTCTCTTTAGAGATACTATCTTTATTGAGCTCTATAAAAGACTTTATATCTTCTACGACTCTATACTTATTTCTCATATTATCATCTAAATTCTTATTAGTTCTTCTTAAAAAATATTCTTGAACTTTACTATTCTTATCAGTATTTATATCAAGATGAAGTTCTTTATTTACTTCTTCGTGTATCATAGCTTCTGTATCAGATTTATTTTTGGATACAAACTCTGATATATCTAAATCATATATTCCCATATCAACTAAATGCTTTCTTGTGAGTATCCCTGAAGCATGACACTTAAGTTGAAAGCAATGTACTATCATCGCATTATCGTTAGGCGATACTCTTATATTACAATGTCTTGTATGTGGATTTGGACTATCTCCACAAAATGGACAAGAAATGGTGTACCACACACCATTCCCTTGTCTTCTTGCATCAAATCTATTCATAAGTATATCTATAAGCTTTTGCTTTGGGTTCATATTAGTCACCTACTATTTTAAAAGCTTCTAATATCTCTTCGTATTGTATACCTAAAAGCTTATCGAGTTTATTATACCAAGCATGATTATAATTACGGACATCTAATAAATCTCCAAGGTATTGGTTGACATCTTTATTGTATGTCGGACATATAAATTTTCTATCTGTGTGATTTGCAAACATTACTTCTTTTATGAAATCTGTAATATTTGCGGTTATATCTAATCTTTCTATAAACTCAGCAAGTCCATTTACAGCATCAGCAACATCTTCTATGAATTTTCTAGGTATGTGCTCTCTACAATTAACTTGGAAACTTATATAAGATACCTTCTCCTGCACAGTATAATAGACAAGTATCCAAGCATCATCTTCATCAGTTTCCCCATCATAGTAATCTGAAAGCTTAAGACCAGTTAATTCTGCTATATCATCTCTATTAAAGTAGTGTAGCACCATAGTGTACTTGACATCTTTTCTTTGGTTCTTAAGTAAGTCAACCTTTATTCTTTCAACAAAGTCATCCCACACTATTTCTGCTCCATTTTTAAGATAATCCATACAAGCTTTCTTACCAGTCTTTTTCTTTTGTATCACGTTTGTTATATGATATTCTAAGTTCTTAAAATATGGTAAGTCTGCTATAAGAACTCTATATCTTTCTTTTGCTTGGAATAGTTTATTCTTATAAACAAGAACCTTTCCAGATTCCTTATTAAGAGTTATAACTATGGTAGACTCTATCTTTCTAACCTTTCTATCAGTCTTATTATATGTAACAAGTACAGCTATTCTTGATGTAACTTCATCCAGTGGTAAATCTAAATTCTCAAGTCTTTTCTTACCAAAAAGAAGAGGAAGGATTACATCATAAGGTAATCCTCTTCTTCTACAAGCTTCTTTAATATTTATTATAGAAAATATATCTCTCATCTTCTACGTTCCTCCTAATTAAAATTTGCGAATACTTCATCTTCATCCCACATATCATCTTCTTGAATAGTATGAAGTTCAAGCTTTGACACTCTAGTTTCCTTATGCTTAAAGTAGTTTGTAGCTACAGTCAAGAATTCTAAAAGTTCATCTCTTACAACAACTTCAGAACTCTTTACCAATTTATCTATTCTTATTGCATATAGATACTTATTAGAAACGATATGTGTTAGAGCGTTTAGTGCTCCATCTATATTTGCTGATATATAAACTGGTATCTTATCTTCCCCATATTTCTTGAAATCATCTAAAGTAACTTGTGCGTTATTTACAGATGAGTATATCTTACCTAGAAGTCCCATAGCAAGTTTTGGGAAGTCTTCTACGATTAAATCAAATATATGAAGTATAAGAGTTCTATACTCATTCATTGTGAGAATATTGACAGGTTCTGATATTGCGTATCTTATATTAAGATACAAAGATATCATAAGCTTTCCTAAGTTATGCTTATAGATATTTACAGATTGAGCCATTATAAGAGTATCAGACTTTATAAGAGATAAAGCTTCCTTTACAGCTTCTTCCTTTATATCAACAAGATAAGAATAGTTCTCTTTATTCTCATTTATTCTTGCGTCAAATACGTCTTTTTCTGCACCTAAATCAGCACCTTCACTTTTCATAGAATAAGGTGGTTTGAAGTTTCTTATTACATTTACTAGGATATTATTAAGAGTAGATGATAGATATTTTGCTATTTTCATAAAGTAGAACTTTCTATCTTCAGGCTTCATAGTTTCATCATCGGGGTCAAAATCATCTTTCTCTTCATTCTTCTTTTCCCCAGTTTCTGTATAGTTTACTACATCTTGTGGAAGCGATGGTACGATTCTATGTATACCATTAAACATCTCATACACTACCTTTTGATATAGACTATACTTATTAACTCCTACAACTGAGAACTTCTCAATTATAGTTTTGTCTGTATTTAGCTTATTGTCAATATATGGTGCAAGATATTGATATATGAATCTATCTTTAAACTTTCTATCTAAAGACCCAATGTATTCAGAATAATGCTTTCTTACAGTATTCTGATATATCACATCTATAAGACCTTCATCATCTTCGATATTACTTCTTCCGAATAAAGCATCTGAAACTTGTGATACATAATCCCCATTATCCATTACAGTTAGATAACTTATGTAGAATATTCTTGAGAATGTGAATAGAACTGAGAATGTGTAGATATCAAATGATGTAAGTCTTGCATCTTGTATATCTCCATCTTGAATATTATCCACCGCAATATTGTAAGTATATCTATCTACAATATCTAATATTCTTTCATCTTTTGCAAAGGCATTTAAAGTTTCAGTAAAGTAATGCTTCTTTGCAGCAACAGCATTCCATTCTTCTCCTTCAGGAGTTCTTTGGAATTCTATTATAAACGATACTTTCTTTTGTATCGTGTTGTGTTGTAAGCTAGTTACAAGTGTAAATAGCTTTGATATAAGATACATATAATCTGTATCATTTGGGTCTTCATACATTGGTGGATTTTGTTTGACCCAAGTTATCATTCTATTTATTGCATTTACAATAGACACAGCGGTAGCCATTGTCATACCACCGCTTGTCTTCGCTCTTTTAAAATTCAAACTGTTATTTCCTATGTGGAAAATAATATTCTTATCCTTTTCAATAAACTTTGCGTAAACCATATTTGTTTTCCTCCCTTTTATTATTGTCACTTATATTATATATAATTAAGATACGGTATTACTTTTAAATCTCCAACTGGTGTCATTTCCAAAACTCCAATGCTATCAGCTTCTGTTGATGAAAAATACTCATTATGAGATATAGCAAATACTTGTAAGTCTTTAACTGATGCAAAATTAACTATTATGTCTAAGAACTTTCTCTTATTCTCTTTAGATAGAGTTGCATCCATTTCATCAAGTATAAAGACATTATAATTTGGTATCATTACACTATTTAAAGCAAGAGTTGTAGCAAGAGCCATAATAGCTTTTTCACCATCACTCATCTTAGATATATCCTCAGATACAAAGTTATCCTTTTGTACTCTTATTATAAAGTCCTTTGCTGTTATTTCAAAGTCATGAACTCTATAAGGAATATCTGTAAGTTCCAAGAAAGAATTAGTAATCTCTTTAAGATTTAATATTATTCTTCTCATAACTTTAACTGGTAAATGCTTTATAAGAGTTTCTCTTACTTTCTCAGAATCAGCTTCATCGATAGTAGCTTTTTTAAGTTCTTCTTCAATATATTCATGAAGATTTATATTAAAGTCTACTTTCTTTAAATCTTCATTCAATAAGTCTATTTTACTATCAGTATCACGAAGCTCCATTTCGAGTTCAAACATTTCTTGCTTCTTTTCCTTTTCTTTAACAATAAGCTCACGAAGATATAAAGTCTCTTGAAGTATCTTATCTTTCTCTTTCATAAGGTCAGCATTTATCATTCCAAAAAATAAAGACTTTCTTACATCATCAGATACCTTAGGTATAGTATCTTTAATAGATTGAGACTTAGATATCAAATCATTATATTCTTTCTCCCATTTATCAATAGATATCTTTATTCTTTGGAAATCTGTATTTGTAGCTTCTTTATATCTATCAGATATAGATTTATAAGATAAGTATACTCTGGTATTATATATTATATCTTCAGCTATATCGTCTTGGTCTTTTCTTAAATCTATACCCACAAGTACATCTTCATAATCTCTTGCTGTCTTCTTAAGAAGAGCTACTGTCTTTAAAGCTTCATTATAGATATTTGAAACTTGAAGTTTATCTTGAGCTTTCTTAAGCTCCTCTTTAGTATCTATGAGCTTTTTAGATATACTCTCATATCTGTCAACTCTATCTCTCATCTTTACAAACTCTTGTCTTAATTTACAGCTATTATCACGACAAGTTTCAGGTGGTTCTATAAGTAAGTCTTGAGAAACATAATTTTCTTCCTTTTCTATTTCAAGCATATTGACACTGTATAATAACTTATTATTTAAAGCGATTATACTATCCATATCAAGCTTCTTTTCGTTATAGACATCTTCTATACTTATAATATGAGAAACTTCATCTAAGCTATTCTTATACTCTTTAATCGTATTGTAAGAATATACAAATCTATCTAAATCAACTTGAGATTTAAGATACTTTTTATCATGAGTAAACTTTAGAAATTCATGATTATCAATCATAGATTTCAAATCACTTGTATCTATATCTTGAGCATTCTCATATTGTATAAGTTGTACTCTAGCTTCTGATATATTTTTAAGAGTTGCTGACATAGTTCCTTCAAGAAGAGTAAGCTCTCTTTCTTTAGCTGACACATTCGCTTCTAATGAACCTAGTATCTTATACTCATTTATTGCTGATATAACATCACAAACGATACCGAAGTCCTTATCCAGTTTTTCAAGCTTATTTACTGTATCTTCTAACTCTTCATCAGACATACAGACATTTTCAGCTTTAACCTTATTCTTAAGATTTGTAAGCTCGTCTATTTGATTTTTGATATTTCTTCTATCCATATGTAAGCTATCAATACTAGGTAAATTTGCCAGTTCTTTCTCCTTCGCTTCTCTTGTCTTTTTAGCATGAATGTATTTTTCTGATATTATCTTTACTAAGTCCTTAGTATCTCCTATAGGAGATATAGATTGCATATAATCTCTTCTTGCACCAGACTTCATATTAACTATACCTTTTTCTTCAGAGTTTAAATATGTAAGCTTTGCAAGTTTGGTATCAAGTCCTATCATTTGCTTTATTCTATTTCTAACCTCAGTTACAGAAGATGAAGCTACAAGTTGAACTTGTTTACCATTTTCTATCTTCGCAAGGTCAGCAACGCAAGTATGAGACTCTCCTTGAGGTCTATAAATATAATGTACTTTATAATCTTCATTATTAAAAGTAAAATACACTATCTTTTCTCCAGTTTCACCCTGAAGAATATCATATCCATCTCCGAGAGATGGAAGTAAGTTAAGCTCAGATGCAAGAGTTGATTTACCGGTACCATTATCTCCCACTATCATTATAGTAGAATACTCTTGTGGGAACTCTATATCTATGTCAGTTCTTTTAGTCCCCTTTATAAATCTATTAAAATTTGAAAGTATTATCCTTTTAATCTTTACCATAAATTTTCTCCTTCGTAAAAACAAACTCTAATTGAGAGTTTTACAAAAAATAAGAAAATGTGGGGAGTAAACCCCACACTTAATTATCATCATCTTCATACTTTTTATTCTCTTTACGAAGTCTTTCGATTTCATCAAGAGTTTCAGAAAGAGAACTATCACCAACACGGAACATCAAGTCTACTCCCAGAAGTACCGCAATAGCACCGGCAATACCAGCTACTAAACCTGCAAGTATTGTTAATAATACGTCTAATATTTTCAGTATCATAATATCTCCTTAATATCTTAATTCTTCTAATTTATAAGCTCTATCCTCAACTATATGAGCTTTATAATGTTCAAGTCTATCTATCTCAGCATCTATATCTTTAGATAGTTTATTTGCATCCTTCATTTGACATTCATTCATGTATTTTAAATGATTGAATATTTGAACTTTAACTGTTCTTAAATCATTTATAATAACATCACAACTTTCCTTTGTGAACAGTTTAAGGTTTTTGGTATTGAAAACCCCTTCAGATATTCTGTCAAGTAAAAGTTGAGGATTTTTCTTTTCAGCTTCAGCTCCTCTTTTAAGACCCCACTTTCCCATTATATTTCCGAATAACCATCCTACTGCTACCGCAAGTAATCCTATTGATAAAACTCCACCTAGTGTACCATACATAAAAATCACTCCTTTTCAATATTAATATATTATTTATCTGTCTTTTCTAGTAATTTGTCTATCTTCTTTACAAGAATACTTCTATCGTATTTGCTTACATATTCTAAAGCAAAGCCATTATTAGTAAGCCAATCTTTGTAATACTTTAAAGAATTAATAGTTTGCTCTTTCATTATAGGGAAACCATTTGTGTGCATAGCTCTTTCTATCTTTGCTATATTCTCTTCTATAACTTCCATTTTAGTTAAAGCATAGTGCTTATTAATCTCATCCATCCCATCAATTACCTTTCTTTCGGGTTTTACAATATCTTTATTGATGTCTTTATTTGTACGAGTTATAATCTTATAAGCTGAGTGTACGACGTATGCAAGTCCTATACCAAATATTATACCTTTTACAAATGATAATATAGCGTCAAGCATATTATACCTCCAACTCATAGTATTTAGAAGCTACCTTTATAAGAGTTTTAATCTCTCCTAGTTTTGCAACAGCTATAGCATCACTTGGGTCTCTATCCAAATCAGCTTCAAGTCTATTTTTGATATGAACTAATTTTTCTATTTCATCAAACATTGCTATCTTTACATCATCTATAGCTTTACAGATTCTAGTTCTTGAAGCATCAACTGCATCTCCTTTAGCTAGTTCTTCTGGAGTCGCTATAGACATTACATCCACAACTTCCTTTTCTTCTTTACTTTCCTCTTTAATATTATCAGCAATCTCTTTAAATTCAAGCTCAGCTTTCTTTATTGAATCATCAACTCTTTTACTAGCTAAGTTTGCTTTATATAAAGCCATTGAAGCTATCAGTGTTGCTACTGCTGATAGACTTGTAAATATAGTATATTTATCTCCCATTTTTTCCCTCCATATCTTTCTTAATCGATTCTATAAATTCTTCCTTTTCTTTATCCGACATTTCCATAAAGGCATACATTGCTAGACTTTGCTCTAATCTATCTAAGTCAGCTTTTAAAGACATTGTCTTTTCTATCTTATACTCTCTAAGGAACTTAATAAGTTTCTCTATTTGAAAGTAAAGCAATAAGTTTGCTCCAGTTACTATAAAACCTATTATAATCATTCCTAGTGCCAATTTAACTTCCATAATTCCTCCTAAAAGTTATAATCCTTTCCATACTTATAATCCATAAGTGCTGAATTATATTCATCAATAGGAACTGAGATTTCCTCAGTCCTATCTTCACTAGGAATAATCATAAACTTATTATCATTATCAAGCTTTACTTCCTTTGCCTCTATTGCTCTTATTATAAGCTCTTTCCTAGTCATTTCTACCACCAGCCAATTTTTGCTCAAGAAGCTTTATAGTTGCATCTCTACTTTCTATGTCTGTCATAAGTTTAGTTATATAGTTTTCTTTCTCTACTATTTTCGCTTTTAGATTTGAAATTTCTTCTGTTTTCTCACTATTCTGTCTTGACAACGCAAATATCTGACGATTTCTTTCTAACAAATCTTCATTTGCTGAAGTCACATCTGCTCTGAAACCTTCCAAAACCTTTTTCATCTCAGCTAATTCTTTATCTTTCTTTCTAAGCTCATCATTAGGCTCTCCATCTTCTTCAACTTCTTCTGAATAAGGAGAGTAGAAAATAAATCTTAAAGTTCCATCAGCTTCCGCTACAATTTCCTTTACATCAGCAAGTATTTTATCCATTACTCTTTCATCTAATTCCATCTTTATTCCTCCTTGTGTGATAAGTGTATATCAGGTATTGAAAATGCAAGTCCACCAGCAAGTCCTACGTTTTCTGAAGTTGAAGTTCCTATTGGGTCTATGATACCTAATTGTGCTATTGTGAAAGTTCTATCTCTTTCTAACTCTTCACTATCTTCTATATTAGATACATAACCAAAGAAGTTATAGATATCAACTTCATTTGCAGACTTTGTAATACTATATTGATTATTATTCTTAATAATAGTACATACAGTTCTTGGGTCTACATTTACTTTAGAACGATAGTCTTCAAGGTTTTGCTTCTTTGCTCTTCTTCCTGTAATCTTTAAGCCTTTCTTAATCTCATTTCTAAGCTTACTTCTTAGAGATGTATGAAGCGATATAGTTTCCTCATTCTTTCCATCAGATGTTTGTGCTATTATATATGAATACATAGCATCTCTTACATCTCTTCCTGATATTGTATCTCTTATATTTTCAACATCAGGGTCTTCTCTATCTAAGAATTGTAAATCTTCTATTGTATTCTTGATAAGAGTTCTATAGTAATCCTTTACTTCGTCGTCATCATCTTCAATAGGAGACAGTATATTTTCTATTTGAGCTTCAGTTAAACTCTCATCTTTTTCCAAAAATAGTAAAGAGTTGTATACCTTTCCAAATGCTGATGTTACAAATATAGTTTTCTTTGTATTTTTGCTATCATCAAAATACATATACGAAACATAGCTTGGATGTTGATATTTTAATTTCCCTTCTTTAGTTAGAGTTATGTCATTTTGTATATGGAACTTATTAAAGTAATGATTCCCATTAAGTCTTATTACATTATTAACAAGTCTTGGAATGTACAAATTAACTCTTATAAGAAGAGATTGCAAAGATATATCAACATCTTTATTTGGTGATACTATATCAAGTGGATATGTTAATATCTCAGCTCTTAACTTCTCATCAAACCAATCAAGCTTTGGAAGAGTTGATATTTCGCGTCGAGTATTTGCTTTACCGTATCCAACTGTATGCTTTGATATCTTATCTTCTGATAATACAAAATAACATTCCATACAAGATATTACATCATCTGACATATCTATATAAATGTCATCTTTATTTTTAGTCTTGTGCATATAGTCAATATTTGTCATCTTAAAATCTTCTTCAAGATTAACTGGTATCATTCTATAACCATAAAGTCTAACCCCAGTTACAGTCTTCAATATATCAACTACTATATTTTTAAGCTCTCTTCTATTACTATCTATTACCATTTCATTTATTGAGTTAATTGATAGTCTTTCCCTTATTCTATTTCTCAGCTTCATTTATTCTCCTTTCAAAAAAGAAAGGTGGGAAGTCCCACCATTTCCTTTATAGTTGTGAAGTTCTTTCAATATCTGATTTGAATGCGATATTGATGGCATTATCAGTTGAATACTTGAATATCAATATGTCGTCTCCGTCTTCATCCTTAATCATCATTGCAGTTATTCTCAATGGTCCGATATCATCATTCACTGCAGTTGGGTCAGTGAAGTATCTATATGTAAGTCCTTCACTTCTTAAGAATGACAAGTCGTAGTTTTGTTGCATAGCTTGTCCTACCACACTGTATAAAGCATTTTCAATATTTACCAAATCTTGCACGAAGTTTTCCACATGTGTTTCCACGTCTCCTTGCAAGTGGACTACAATGTTTTCAAGAGTTGGTGGTAAGTTTTCGTTACCTACAACATCATATCTTTTGATAACTGGTATTCCATTAATATTCTTAAATTCCAACTCAATATCAGTTTCCAGCTCAGGATAGCTTCTTTTAATGATAGCTTTTCCTTGCATTAGAGCTACCAATAAGTATATTAGTTCATTATTGTTATTCCAAACTAATATGTCTCTTAATCCATCTGCCACGTATTTTTCCATTTCTTTCTTTAGGTTATTCATAATTTATTCCTCCTTAAATATTATTGTCTATTCTAAAGTTTTACAGATTCTCTGAATTTATCTAAGATGAACTGAACATCTTTTGTGTCGTAATTCCCTGATTTAAAAGCTGATACAAGTTCATCAAATCCATAGACACCTTCAGATACTTCTATTCCGTTTACCAGCATATTGTATTCTTCTTCTGTCATATCTGTCATTTCATAAATTGCCTTATTCTTTTCAGTTAAGACAGGCAGATTAAATTTAATACTTTGTCTAATTTCTTCAGATACAACTACATCAAATCTAATCTTTAAGATATCTGCAAGTTTTTCCAGTTGCTTAGCTGTAACATTATTAGCTTCTATAGCATTACAGATAGTTTTAGCTTGTGTTACAAGCTCATGCGGGATAGCAAATTCTCTAGCACCTATGAACTCTTTCACATACTGAGTTGAGAAGTTACTTGTTTCAGATGGACTAAATTCGTATGTGAATTTTACAAGGTCTGTAACTCCACCTGATATATCATTTCTATACCCAGTTAGATTTGTTATTAAAGGTATAGCCTTTTGATTTTCTTCAGTTTCTTCTACAGGAACGAAGAAGTGTACAATTATATTCTTTGCAAGTTGTGCTCTTCTTAGATATAATTGAGACATATCAATTAAACCAAAGCTTGTTACATCTGTTGCAAACTTAAGTCCAGTACCCGGTGTGAAGAATACTCCATCAAACTTCAAGTATTTGTAGATATCGAAGTTCACAGTTACCGATTCTCCATAACTATAATGATTTAGTACAACTGGTTGTAACTCATCCACAGGTACATAATCTGCATACTTTTGTGAATACGCAAGGTATTTCTTATGCTTTGTATCATACACAACTTCTAAGTCATAAGTAGGTAATACAAAGTCTTTATACTTAACCCACCCAAATAAGTAGTTTCTAGGATTTACTTTCTTAGTAATATACCCATATAACTCAGATGAATTAAGCATTGCATTTCTTACTGTATCTTCATCATTCAAATGTACACCATCAAAAGTTACAGTAATCATCTTATCAGTTTCTTGATAAGAAGCTAAGTCTTGCTTATTAACTTTGATATCACGTCTTGCCTTTTGTTCAGCCGCTGAAATAGGTTTTAAAACTACTTCTTCAACTTCTTTTTCATACTCTTTCTTCTTAGCTTCTTCAGCTTCCTTCACATCTCTCATTGCCGCCTTTGCCGCTGTTCCAGTTCCTTGTGTTAGAACTTCACTTTTCTTAACTTTTAATTTCATAATTTTTCCTCCTTAAATTTTTAATATTAATTTTACTTGCTACACATATATAATATATACTCAAAATATCATTACTTGTCTTCTATGTAATTTGGATTGACAAGTTCTACTCCCATTGCCATCAGAAGTGCGTTTGCATTTTGAATACTTTCTTGCTCAGTAATACTATTTATGTATTTTAAATCATCAGGGTGTAATGTATTTGCTTGTACATCAGCAACAAGTGATGATTTTCTAACTGGAGTATTTCTTATTCTTCCTTCTTGTGTACGAAGAACGAGTCCTCTTGTATCATAAGAACCTTTTGCTCTTAGAGACAGTTGAGTTCCAGCTACTTGCTTAAGTGGAGTTATAAATAACTTAGATACAAATACATCTCCTAAGTATCTTTCTCCGTGTGCTGTAGACATATAAACAGCAGTTCTTTTAACTGGTATTCCAACTGAGTTTAAATAGTTTCTAGCTTCATAGCAAGTCTTTATTGTAGTTCCACTATGATAAGTTGATTGATACCAATATATAGTAGGGTCTTTCTTGAAGTCTTCCCAACCATTATCGCTTTCAAATTCATCTCTATACGCTTCATATAAACTCTTATCCATAATAGATAAAACTTTAAGTATTATTTCCTTTAACTCTTCTTCAGGTTTTAACTTAAGCTCTACCGCTCTTTTAAGTATCATAGATAAGTAAGTTTGATACATCTCCATAGGAACTTCCATAATGGCACGATTAAATAGTGCAAGGCAGTTTCCTAGATATTCAATATTACCAAATTCCTTTGTATAATATTTACCTGTCTTAAATGTATCAGATACTGTAAACTTATTACCGCATCTACCTGTAATCTTTTGTCCCTCTACTGGAACTTCTCTATTTACAGTTATTATCTTTAAAACTACAGCTTTCTTTGATAGTATCTTTTTGTACTTAAAACCACCTTGTTTATCATAGATAGTTTTGTATAGATTGAATCTGTCAATATAGTCATAGCTAAAAGTAGCATCTTCATCATTTTCGTAGTAATATCTTAAAGCTTCTAAGACTTCTTGTTCATATTCTCTTGTAGCTCTTATAAGTGCAGCAAGATAAGTATTTTGACAAGTTTCTCCCATCTTTTGACGACAGATAATATCTACAACTTCTCCTTTTGCAAATATCTTTCTATCTGTCTTATTAACAGATTTAGTTCCATAGTTCATTTTGATTCTTTGATATTCTCCTCTTTGCTTTGAGATTGCAAGAAGTATCTCATCTTCTATTGCGTCCCCTACTGATGGAAATGGTTTGTATACAGTTGCATCCCCATATACATTCTTTAAGATATCATTATCAACATCTATAATTTCCTCATGTTCAGCATAAGCCCAACCTGCAAACTTTTGTGCAAGAGACTCAGATATAAGTCCAGCGTCTTCAACCGACTTTACATCTATCGAAAGTACAGATAGTGCATTTACTCCCCATTTGTATTCCATGTCATCTCCATAAGAGTTTGTCCGAACCATAGTCTCACCCTTAGGTATTATGTCTCCTTCTTTGTAGTTTTCTAAATCATCTATCATCTTAACACCATATCCAGCACCAGTTTCTTCATACTGATGATATTCCACAAAATGATACATTTCTTTTACTGGGTCGTACAAAATGTGAGATGTTACACCACAATACACTCCACCAATATACTTCTTAATAGATTTACAAAGAATATAATCGTTATCAGCAAATCTATTCTTAGTAGACTTAAGTATATCATAAGAATACAAGGTATCTACTATCGGTACTTCTCCAGATTCACAAGGACGATATTGAGTAGAAGCATTTGAAAACATATTACCTCTATTTTTAGATACCATTCCTTCATGTGGTATAAGATTTCCTTTACCATTGAATCTATCTATCATACTACCCCATTCTTTTACTTCTCTATAAGATTTTGTCTTTAATTCTTTCATATTGCCAACTCCTTTCCTTTTATTCTATATTAATAATATATAGATACAAAAAATAAAAAGGGTAGGACAAGCCCACCCTATTATATTTATAACCCTAAAGCATAGTGAAGAACATCTACTCCGTTCTTTGTTTTACCATTTTTAAACTCAAGTGATATATCTTCAGTTACAAATAGCTCCTCATCTAGTGCATAGTATAGAGTTGCTATTTCTTCTCCATGTTTATAATATGTGACAGATAAGAATGCTCCTATCTTATTACCAGCCATTGCATCTATCTTCGCAAGGTCAGCCTTAAGTTTTGTATATACTCCGTCTGATAGACTATCAATATCCTCACTCATATTATTAAATGGTAAGAACACACCTTGATTACGAACTAGAATTTCAGTTACGAATTCTTTGTCATCATCATGAGCTAATTCGTAATTTGTTTCCATATCGTTATCTGTAAGGCTTATATATTCTTCTATATTTGTAGCCTTTTCAAATTCGACATATTCAACTCCTTCTTCACCATTTTTGATAAGAAGTGTAGGTTGGAAGAATTGAGCTGCAACTTCTTCTTCCATTTCTTCTTTAGTTAGGTTGATGTCTTTTGCCATCTTGTATGCCTTTTTCATCATGTCTTCATTAACTTGCAAAGGCATAACTAGATACTTATTATTGTCATCGTATGAAGCTGGGACTGTAAGCTCAACTTCTTCATCTCCCCATACAAATGTGACAGACATGTGCTTTCCAAATCTCATGTCATCACCATAATAAGCTATACTTGTTAGATGATTACCGTAGATAGCGTCTAATCTATCAACAGTATCTCCTACAGATACACCTTTATAGACAGATTGCATTACAGTTACAACCTTATCTACATCTGCAGGTTCTGCAAGTCTTGCTCCAATCGTATCCCCAGTTTCTATGACGTGAATTTTATCTATAAATAGATTAGAGAAGTAATCTTTACTTCTGTCATAAGTTACATTAGGATTATTCGGAACATCAACCCCACAAGCTACTAATACTAAACCTAATACCATAATTGCCATCATTTTTACTGCGTTTCTCATAATTTTGACCTCCTCAAGCCATTTAAAATTAAATTAAGACATTCACCCTATGTGCTGTCTTCTATGTTTATAATATGTATTCATAAAAAGCAATTATGTTATTTGTGAAGTTCAACCATCTTATCTTTAAATACTATTACTCTGAATGTATTAAGATTTGCTTCTTCCACCGTAACATCTAAAGCAAATATAGGCTCTTCTTCTACATAAAACCCAAGTCCTGTAGTATCTTTATAAACTCTTGTATTATGAAGTCCTCTTACATCTATAGCAGATAGTGTAATATCAGCTTTAAATCTTTGAGAGTAGAAGAGTTTTACATCTTCTACTCTTTCTTTTATAGACCTAGGTCTTTGCATTTCTTCTTTTCTTTTCTCAGCATACTTAAGTATTACATACGATATGCTTCCAAATATTATTATTGTAATAAGAAGTATTCTCAGTAAACGTTCTTTTGCTTTCTTCGTATTTGTAATATGAAACATTTAAAATCATCAACTCCTAAAAAACTACATCTAAGATATTTCTCATCTTAGTTACTTCTGCTAAATTGTCCACATGTTTTGTATACTTTTCAAAATTTGTTGCATAAGCTTCTAAGGCTCTTGCTCTAAAGTCCTTATCTTCCATAAATTTAGGGAAGAAGTCCTTTCTATAGAACTTATTATCCTTATCTCCTTTTAGGTATTTATATGAACCAGCATCTTCAAGAACTGAATGTATTGTCATCATATCTACCATTAAAGACATAAGTGGGTTAAATCCATAATTTGGGTCTGATACTATATTGAATTTAGTTGTACTATCGTGCATAGCAAATCTTGATTTATACACAGTACATTCAACTGTCTTAGAGTTAGGAACTTTAAGTCCTAAATCATCTTCAAGCTTTTGAGCATTTTCATATTTGTATTTATCAAGAACTATTCCAAACTCAGTTTCAAACTCAAGTTGTTTACCACCCGATATATTAACCTTAGCATTTAATACCGAATATGACTTTTGCAAATACATTACATCTATTCCTATCTTTTCTCCCACATGTACTATTGCAAATAGCATAATATTTGCTTCAAGCATAAATGGTCTCATTTGTTCTAAAAACATTCCATTTATATTATTTCTTCTTGCATGGAATGTATTAGACGCTTCATCTTTTATATCAAGTGCTTTTGAACGAAGTTGTGTCCAAGAGTCTACCACTAATACTGTAGGTACAAACTTCTTAGTTGGTTCTCCGTCCATATTAACTGTATCATACATAAACTTATCAGGAGACTCAGTCTTTAGCTTATATAAGTCCATTACAAGCTTAAATAAACCTTCAATAGATGTATTAACTTTATGTCTATGTGTAATTCTTATAAGGTTATTTCTTATAGCGTCATTACCAAGTCCGCAACATACTTGCATCCAGTCAGCTTCTAACCCTTCTTCGGGAGTAAAGTATTCTATCCAAGATGGCATACCTTTTTGTATAAAAGGACGAACTATATTACCAGCAACATTCATTGCAAATACAGATTTCCCTTTATGTGTAGTACCACCTATTGTAAATAGCACACCATCTCTTAATCCTCTATTCTTTATTATTTCTCCCTCTTTAACTCTTGAAGGATTATTTCTACCTAAGAAAAAATCTACAGTGGTAAATCCTGTAGGATAGCAAACTCTATTCATATCGAAATTTGCTCTCTTTTCTCTTACCTTTTGATATTGCTTAAGTTCATTATCTAAATCAGAACTTATCTTCATTTCAAGTTCTGCCATCGCTTGTATTTCTTCTTCACTCATACCAAGTTCTTTTGCTTCTTTTAGTTCCATTATTTCACTCCTTGTTTAAAATCGCCAAGTATTTTATTTATCTCAATTCTCATCTTGTCATTTTCATTTACTGCCTTTATTATCTCCTGTAAATTTTGTATCATTCTATTTATCGCACGTTCATTTTCATCAGTTTGTAATTCCAGACAATCAGTTATTAAATAACTAGCTTTTTGTATGACATTAAAATTATTTACATCCATATCGTGGGTATAACCCTTTAAACTGACATAGTCATAGTCTGTACATTTATAAATCATTTCTTTTCACTCTCCATTTCAGCTATACACTTATATACTTCTTTCATATTATCTTCTAAATTTAAAAGAGTGATATTGTTTGATGTAGCATTGTTTAGTATATTTGCAGTCCATCCCATTATAACATTTATAAACCTTTTAGTTCTATCATCGGTTGCAAATGCTGATAAATGTCTTTGAGAATACTCCATAATTCTAGCTGAGTTTTCTACAATACCACTATTCCCTTTAGTAAGTTCTACATTACGTGCTTTGACAAGTTCTAATTTTCCTTTTAAATAATCCATATTGTTCTCCTCCTTTATTAAACTAATTGTGAGTTTTACAAAAAATAAGAAAATGTGGGATTACCCACATTTTCCTTTAAACTATCTGTCCTCTTAATATTGCATCAGCTTCAGCTTTACTTAGTCCTAATGCTACCATATTATTAACTAACTTATTTCTATAAGTCTTAGAATAGTAAGATTTAGAACCACAATATTCTCCTAAAGCACTATCATAAGAATTATATTTCTTTAAGTATTTAAAATATCCTAGCATATACTTTATACTAACTCTAGGGTCTTTTTGTGATTCATGATTATATGGTGTCTTATAACCAAGTACAGTTGTATGAATGTATTTACCTGTACCTTCAACCATTTGTGCAAGTCCAGTAGCTGACGATTTCTTATTCTTAGCTCTTGCATAGAAATTAGATTCTCCGGATATTATTCCTAATATTACATAAGGATTTACATTATATTTATCAGCTTCTTCAAATACATAATCTAAGAACTCATAATCAAGATAAGATACATCAGTACCATAAGATTTAGCTTTAGCTATTATTATATCATATTTAACTATCTTATTTGATTTAGGCTTCTGTGCAGGAGTTTCTTCTTCCTCTATAACTACGATAGCTTCTTCCTCTTCCTTAGGTGTATCTATTTTATCAACTATCTTTTTCTCTATAAACTTCTTCTTACCTAAAGCAAGTGGTGGAGAATCAGGTATTTTAAGAGTTCCTCTTATTATATCAGTCTCTACATCTTTATACCCTTTAGGTGCAAATTCAATATGTTTTGATTTAGTATTGTTATTAGGCACACTGAACTTTTCAGCTTCATATTTCTTTATATCTATATCTTTCTTATCTTGTAATACTGGTACGGGTTTTACTTCTTTCTTAGCCGGTACTACAGCTGGTTTTGTATCCTTCTTAGGTGGAACAGGTTTATCTTCAGTTTTAACTGGTACAGTCGGTTTTACAACACTTCCCCAAGTCTTTTTGATATCATCACTTGTTCCAACTATCATTTTCTTATTTGTATTACTTACAACTTCTACTGAAGTTATTCTTTCAGATAAGCTGTCGTTTTCTTCTTTTGCAAGTTTAAGTTCATATCTTAAAGCTTCTACTTCTTCTCTTAATCTGTCTAATTCTTTTCCAGATGAATGTCTTGCTACCATATAAGCCATAATAAAATTCATAGCCATTATTATCAGCATAAATATTGATAGAGCTTTTAATACTCTCGCTTTCTTTGCATTTTTATTAGTTTCCATTTTCTAACCTCCCAATCACTTTATCATAGTTTTCTTCTAAGTTTATAAATTCAGGGTCTATACCCATTCCGACATAACACGCAGTAATGTACTTTAAAGCAACTTTACCTTCTTCTGGAGCTTCAGGTATATTAGTTCTACCAGTTCTTGATATATTAGAATAAGCTTCATTCTTGGCTATATCATTATCAGCTCTAAATGTATAAAATTCTTTAATAGTATTATCATATCCTGCTGCAAGAAGTTGTGCAACTTCCATATCTGAAACCCCAGCACCTTTTGATTGGTTTACAACTTGGTTTGATTTATCTCTCATAGTTGTAGTTTCAGCGTGTCTATTTTCACCTAATGCCGTTTGCATAAGCTTTATTGTAGGAAGTCTAAGTATCATTACTTTCTTATCTGATATTAAAGTTCCTATATCAGGGTCGTCCATCATAAATGGTAGAGTAACCTTTTCTTCAAAGTTTCTACCAAGCACAGTTTTCATAGATTTAACTATGTCTTCTAGCTTGAAAGTTTGTTCAAGTGGAAGTACCTTTACTCTCATTACTCCACCTTTTACAAAGTCTATAAATTCCTTATCATCCATTGCATCAAAGTATAACTTATAATGATTATAATTTGGTGCATCTTTTACGTTTCCACCTTCTGCTATAAGAAGACCTTGTAATAGCTTTTCTTTACACTTTTCAATTTTGCTATTCGCCATTGTAAGTCCCTCCTAATCCATTCTTATTATTATATCGTATATTAAAACGATATGGAATCTTGAGAATGCTCTTGACCATTCTCTTCCTCTTATTTGATATTCCGATTTCATTTGTTCAGGGAAAGTATCATCAATACCTTTAGCACGATTCACTACAGAAACAAAGTTTCTTTTCATTGCTTCAAATGAAAGTGATGGTGCTTTTTCAGCATAGAAGTCTACTAGATAGTGACAATAGTTTATTACATCATTTAAGTGGTCAGCATATACTACTTTAAACTCTTCATAATAGTATAAGTTATTCGTTCTTTTAATTAAGTTCATATCAAGACCACGGTTTATCTTTTCAGATATTGAAGCTTTTAAAGACGCAATTTTAACAGTTTCATTCTCTACTGTAATATTAGTATCTTCATCTCTTATATCCTTTTGGTCGTACATTCTCTCATTCTTGTATTGGTCATATAAATCTCTTACTCCACGCATATTAAGATTCATACGAGTTCTTATAGACATAAGAATATAGACAATAACATCATCTATTAAAAGCTCATCTTTTTTGAATTTAGTTTGAATGAAATCTTCTGCAACGGTTCTCATAACAGCCTTTACCATTCCTACAGAGCTACCTTCAGACTTAAGTAAATACTTTTGAGACATTACAGGTTTTCCATCTTTAACACCATACAAAATGAATCTCATTATACCCGGATTCAAACTACCGTTTTTCGTATAGTATTTATACATAAGTCCAGTTAAGAACTTAACACCTAAGAACTCCAAGAACTCTCTTTTACCTGTATGAAGAAACGATAGTAAAAGAGCAAGTGATAACGGGTCGTTGGGTGTATCCCAACCCAGCTTTAAAATTCTGTGAGTTCTTGCAAATGCTCTAAACTCTCCCTCATCTATATTATAGGCTTGTAAAAACTTTCTTCTTTCTCCGTTTCCAAACACTACAACTTCAAGAAGTGGAGTTGACAAGGCATCTGCGTTTCTTGTCATATAGTCACTAATCAATTTTAAGACTTGTGGGTGATGTTTAGTGATACCTGTCCCACCGAAATACTCTGATATTTCTCTCGTAGCTTCACGAGGGTCATATACTTTAAGGTTTATATCTTCTGCTTTTTTATCTATATCTTTATCATTGAATTTCATTATATTCAGCTCCTTTCCTTAAAAAATTGTTTATAAAGTGCTTGAAAACGAAAAATAAAGGCTGGGAAACCCCAGCCAAATTATTTTATTTTTTCTTTAAGCCTTTGAAAGCCCCGCCTTTTATAGCGTCATCTCCAGCTTCAGTTCTTGCCGAACCTCCACCGAATACAGATGCGAACTTAGGTGTTTGCACTGTTCCGTGTGCAGTAAGTTTAGTTCCAAAGCTTTGTGGCTTTCTGATGTCAGTGAATACGCTTGTTATATCGTTCCCACTAACGAATGCAGAAGCAGCTGTTGTTGTAGGTACTACAGTTGCAGCGTCCAAATTTTCTCCAGTAAGCATATTGATTAAGTCTTTTGCAATATCTCTTTCTCCTGCTTCATATTGCATTGACATTAATCTTGTGAACTTGACATCTTCATTAGTTAGAAGACCGAAAGCATAATCTAACCCTACGAAACCTTTATATTCAATAGCTCCAGTTCCGTTATTTGCAACATCTGAAAGACATCTTGCTGGAATTTCCCAGTATTTTAAATCAAGCATTAATTGATGTAAGTCTCTCATAGTTTCAAAAGTTCTCTTAAGAACTTCATCTACAGATACCTTTTGTCCTGTAATGTCATCTGGTGACGCAAAGTCAGGTTGGAAAAATGTTGCACTGTATTTTCCAGTGTTTTCATTTTTGTCTATTCCATACACTGTACCTTCTAACTCTAGCACTCTGTCAAACAATCTGTACTTTCTTGTCTCTCTACGAATGAATCCTCTCGATGATTCAAAATCGTATACCTTTCCATTAACATCAACCTTTGGTGTAAGACCGATGTCTAGTTGAGAACTCTTTGCGTTTTCGATAATATCATTTACCTTTTCACTAATGCTCCCAATAACTACCCGCCCTTGTGGCTTCTTTACGATGAATTTGTTCATAATCTTTTCCTCCTTAAATTTGATTTTTTATTATTTGTAGTTCGTTGCTACACTGATATAATATATATTAAAAAATACTAATGTTGCAAGTATCTTCTAGGAATACTCTTTCAGCTTCTTTTAAAGCCTTAAGTTTAGCCGAAAGGACTGCCGGTGAATTCCATATAGATGGAAGTTCATTTTCAGCATATTGTTTTCCAACTTTAAGTTTTTCCATATCTTCTTTAAGTCTTTGCTTACATCTCTCAACAATAGATTTCTTAATCTTAATATATTGCTTATCAGATTCGTATAATAATTCCATAGGTACATTAAATACAGAACCCTCATAAATAGTCTCAAAAGTATCCATTATCTTAAGTTCTACTTCCTTTGGAGATATTATAAATCTACTTCCTCTACCTACATTTCTTTTAAGCTTATTATTAAAGTCAGTTATATTAGATAATATAAGAGCAACGAATTCGGAACATATAAAAGAAGTTTGATTTTTGTAACTTGTTATTCTTTTATGTGGTAACCATTTGACAAATCTCGATAACTTCCCAAATGAGTAATCTATTCTTTTATAATTCATTTTGAATTGTTCAATATTATATACCATCTTTTCATAGATATCTATAGGAATATATCTACGGGTTATTTTCATTTCTTTATTTCTCCATCTATCAGGAAATTCAAATATAGATTCAACCGCAACCCCATAGTTCTTAGAAGTAGTACCCATAGATACAGTTTCATAATAGTTCATAGCTATAGTAGCGTGTGAGTATTTAGAGTTTGTAAATCCCATTATTATCTTAGACATTAAGCTATCTCCTGATGTAAGTATTACATATATAGGAACCATACCCTTTTCAGTTGCAGCTTCTGAATACAGTGTAGTCTTTTTAATAGGATTAAAAAGCTCAGACTCAGCTATCATTTTTAATATATCACTCATTTAGTCTTCACCTCATCTATAGTCTTATACTTAAGTATGTCATCTAATTCCTTTTCTTCTAGTTTAACTCTAGCATGTGCGTCTTTATACTTTTCGTGTACACACTTTCTATCGAAAGCCTTTATCCAGTCATTTATAACATGCGAATCTAAATACTCTTCCCCAAGAATAGCTTTAGCTATTATATATAACATAGATTCATCTTTATTTCTTTTTGCGAATAAATCATAGTTCAGTTTAGCTCCAGTAGCATAGTATATTTCTAAAGAGTCGTAATTCTTACTATCTAAAGCATTCATACCAAGCATAATACCGTTGTCTGTAACATAGTACACGATACCATCATAATCTCTTGCTATATACGCCGAATAAGCACCGTTATTATTTTCTAGTACAAAGCAAGGGAAGTTTACATTCCTAAGTTTAGGGTCTACTTTTGGACCACTAAAGAAACCTTCACTATATAAAGCGAAATCAATTCTTGGCGGTATAACCACCCTACCATTTTTCTTCATAAGCTTTTGTATAGTTATCATTGTAGATTCAAGTGCTTTAACTTCTCTTTCTCCTTCTACTTGTACATAGTTAAAGTTATAGTTATCAAGTATTTCTTTGAAGATAGCAATATTCTTCTTTCTATCCTTTAAGAAGTGTGGAGACATATTAGGATTATCAAGTCCATCTTTTCCTGATATAATAAGATTTAATGGTCTTACGAATATATCGGGAATGTGGTTTAAGTTCTTTCCTTCAAATCTATAAGGTATTACAACACTTGCAGGTGCTTCTATATCTTCTGAAGTATACCCAGCACTGTCTAAATACTCAAGTATTTGATATTCTATGTTAGATAGAACTATCTTTCTACCCCCATCTTTAAATGTATAAGTCTTAGCTATACCTCTATTTGCCATAAGTTTATCTTTTTGAAACTCAGGAATACTTGCAAGATTTGTAGTACCGTACTTATCAAGAACTCTTTTATTTCTTATCTCTACATATTTCTTAACACAAGCATCTGAGCAAAATCTATCGTATCTTCCTTTCTCTTCATTCCAAGTAGTAGGCTTCTTACAGATAACACAATTACCTATATTCTTCCTATATTTATTTCTTTCATGAAACGCTTTTTGTTTCTCAGTCATAGTTCTTCTCCTTTCGGTAACCCTTTATTTCTTACAAAAATGTTCCAAAACACCACGATAAAGGGATGTTTTAAAGATAGGAGGTGTAATATGAAAGTTGTAAAGACCGATGTTTTAAATCTTAAGTCTGTTATAGAAACCCCTATGAGACTATCTGAATTTAATACAAATGAAAGATATGAAGATATAAGAAGTGTAGTAAACTTTTTAATAAATCTGATACTTATGGTTCCGGGTACTATACCGGAAATGCCTAAAATGGGTTATAACTTACATTCAAGAAGACACTTCATTATGAACTCAAAAGAACTTGCAAGACAGCAAATGGATTTACAAGAACAAATATCATCATATTGTGATTATCCAGTTGTGTCTGATGTATCTTTATATCCAATAAGTGATGAGATAACTGGAGACCAATCTATTTCAGTTATTGAGATAACTCTTATAACTGGAGAAAAGGTACAGTTATTTGATGATGGATACGATACACAAGTCAGTGTAAATATAGTTGATGGTAAAAACTTTTTTAAATAAACAAGGAGGAATTATAAATGGAAAACAAAATGAGCTTAGCGGAATTTTCTAAAACATTAGGACAAAATGAAATACCTGATGTACCAAAAGGACCTAGTTTAACAGAACTTGCGTCTACACCAGTAAATGAGGAGTATACACCTGCACAACCTGTACAACCAACAGAAGTGAATGTAGACACGCAACCCGTACCTAATAAAAGACACATTGAAGTAATTGATATTTCTGAAGCAAGAGCACTTACTTTAAATATGCAAAGAACTGCACAAGAACAAGGTTCAGAAAGAGGTATAATACCAAATCTTGACCAAGATGAAGTAAAGAAGATAAATGACGCTTTAGATACAGGACTTGAAGATTATATGGCTTATACAGAGAAAGACAGAAATGAAGCTGTAGAAGTATTAAGAAGACATGGGTATACAGATGAGGAAATAGATGAAATACCTTATATAAAGCTTCTTGATATCGCAAGAGCTGTTAAAGCTGATGAAGCTGAAGGTACAGTTGGAGATATGAGACACACTGTCCAAGAAGATGGAACTATAGCTGAAAATGCTATGGATAAATTAGTTGATAATAAAATAGATGATACAGTAGTTGTAGATACTGCGGTTAAATCTGAAGTAATTGAAACTCCAAGTCAACCACAACCACAACCACAAGTAGCTCCTAAAGTGATTGATAAAGATGAAGAGTTTACAAGAGAACCTTCTCTTGCTGAAGTTATAGGAGATAAAAGCATTTATGTTAAATACTCAGAAAAGCCTTTAAACTCTTATAAAAGAGCAAAGGAAAATAAAGTTAAGAAATTACTATCAAGACAAAAAAGAGGAAACTCTGTCGAAGTATATTTACCTAACTCAAATCTAAAGCTTAATGTATTTGAAATACATCAACCAGCAATAATAACTGAGATTGTAAGACTTACACAAATGAGTCAAGATATAATGATTAAGAAAAGAGTGGTAGAGGCTATACTTGAAAGAAGTACACCACTATGTGCTGACGGGGAAGATATAACTACAGATGCTTTAATGAACTATATATCTTATGATGACTTATCTTATATCTATCTTGCAGGAGCAGCAGCTAATGCTATACAAGAAGTACCATACGGAGTTGAATGTGCAACTTGTGGAACTAAAGGAACTATTAAGCTTGATATCAAAAAGCAATTCATAAAGGCTATGCAAGAGATAGATGATACTCTTAAACTATCATACAAAGAGTCTGATGACTTTGAAACTTGTATTGCAAAATCTTTAGCTAATAAGATAATAGAAGTTAAGGATAAGGACGCAAGAGTAGTTATAACTTTAAATAACCCATCACTACTATCTAATATAGCATTAGGAGAAGCTATTAAATCTTATGTGTGTGAAACATTCGCACAACTTATACCAGAAGCTTTAAAATATCAATCTATTGATACTAAGTTTGATTTCGTATACAATTTACAAAATCCAGATGTTGTTAAAACTATATCTGCTTGTATACTACTTTCTTATATTAATAAGATAGATACATATACATTTGAAGGAAATGATAAGAACTGGGACAGTGAAGAGTTCTTAGAAGAATCTTATGACGCTAATGTAGATGGAGTAGATGTAATGGTAGAAGCTATGCTGTCTTTAGAGGAAACTACTTCTAAAGTAATTGAAAAGACTATAGAAGATGAGTTTGTAAAAGAAAGAATAAATATAACTACAGGAAACTGGACTTGTGCTTCTCAAACTTGTAAGGCTCTTAATAATACGAGGGTTGAGGGTTTAGAGCTGTTGATTCTTTCTTTATACAACAAGATGGAGACAAACATGTAGGATTTCTTCATAATATTGTGATTATCCTTGAAGGTAAATACTCTTATCAAGAAATAGCAGATATGCCAATGTCTGAGATAGAAATACTTCTAAAGCATAACTCTGAGTTCGTAAAGATGAGAGATAAGATGATGGAAGAGCAAAGAGATAAAATCGAAAAGGATAGAAATAAAAGAAAGAATTCTGTTTCAAATCCGGTATACTATTTATAGAAGATGTGATATGGTGTGGCATTATGCCACACCTATCTTCTTATTAATCCATTTTAAAGTGACAACGCGAACACGCACAAACGATTTCTAATAAAATATTAGTTATTCAATACCTCTAATTACGTATTGAAAGGAGTATACAGAATGGCAACATTTGAGGGGTTCCATTCTGTAGTATTTATGTATTCAAAATCTATTTAATTACTGCGACACGCACGTATGATATTATTTGATTATACCTACTAGCTATGTTAGTGAATTTTAAAAATAAAGCAAGAGATGTGCTGGGGTTTCCCCCAGCACCGGTTCCGTAATGATTAATATTCGTAGAACATTAATGCAATTAGTACAAATAAGACACTTACATTGTGAAATTGAATAAGAATTGTCTACACAATCCTTCTACATATTATGTTACTGGAATTAAGGAAAAGGAGTTGGTGGCAAACGCCACCAACATGCAAAAAATAAAATTGATTTTACTACATAGTAAGACACTTACAAAATCGACTGATATAAAAATGGTCGATTAACAGGTAGGACACAAAAATTCTAAAGAATTATGTGCTTTATTACTACTAATGTTACCGAATTTATATACACATTAAAGACAGCCCATCTGAACTATCAAGCTTTACTATTTCTTCAAACTTCTCATTTATCTCTTTATTAAAGTCATCTACTGACGTATGAGCTTCATAAGTATCAAGAAGTAATTGGACATAATGACATATCTCATTTATTCTTTTAATACAAGTTTCTTCGATAGCCGATTCTACATTATGGTCTGGTGCACCTTTATGTATTCTTACCTTATACATAAGCTCATCAAAGGCAAATACAAATACACGTGCATTATTTACATCAGGATGCGAAGATAGACTATCAAGAGTTAGGACACTATCAACTACAGACTTTTCCGTATCCTTATCAGATAAGTCAGCTATTAATATATTGATGTCAAATAGCTCATATCCTTTGCCTCTTAGCTTATGAGAAGCTCTATATCTTTGTATAATAGTTCTGTCAGCTTTCCACCCTGTAGATAACTTAAGTAAGTTTAAATCAGGGTTCTTAAACGATATAAGTTCATTCTCCGTTCTTACTCTTATAACTATATCATCTTCAATAGGTGCTCCAGCATATATACCTCTATCAGTAGATACTTTGAATTTCTTACCTTTATATATACGAGATATTCCCTCCTTAATATTATCTAAGAATATCTCTTTATCATTACCTTTAATATACTTACCATTTCCTAGTATATCAATATTTAATATAACCTTAGCTTTCATTATATTCCTCCTTAATAGTATTTAATTAATATAAAGTTTTAAATAAAAATTATCTCAAAAAAATTTTTTAAAAATAAATAACTAATATGTAGAAATGAAAAACACTTCGTTTAACAACGACGTGAATCGGAGCTTCGAGTTCGTGAGAACGAGAAGACGCGAGCGGAAGACGAGCGAAGCAGCCGAAAGGCGGCAGAGTGCTCCGGATTTATAGGCAGGCGTCAAGCCGGTAGTCCGAAATCCGAGCGACGAAGTGCTTTACGAAAACAAAGGGATTAGCCGTGCAAATAATAAAATAAAATAAAATAAAAAAAATCGTCTTTGTATATCTAATATATAATTAATATAATACTATATAAATACTAATAATAAATAATAGTAATAATACTATATAATATAATTAGTACATAACTAATAATAAAGTAATCGTATTACTATACTATAATTAATACTATATAATATAATTAATATTACATTAAGATAACTAATATAATAGTATAATAATACTAATAAAGAATCTAAATATAAATTAAGTAAATTCTAATTTCACCAAAATAATAATTGAAATTTTTCATTTTAACTAATGATCTCCAATTAATTATAGTTTGTACTACATACATGTAAGTGTCTTAATTATTCCTTATTTAGTTTATATTGATTCTTTTAATAGAATATAAATTTGAGAAAAGAATATACTGGGGATTATCCCCAGTATAAATCTTTATTTCTTATTATCATATATAGAAGTAGCTTTAGTAAGTTTAATAGCTAATTTCCTAATATAAGTATCTAAATTAAATCCTACTGTATCAAATGATTTAGATATAATATTATGGTAGCTATCTGGTAATACTTGAAATACATCATTGTAATTATTGTCTTTATGCTGACGTTTATAGTAAAATAAATAAGTATTTACAAAAGGTGTATTATTAACAGATTTAAAACAAAACCAAGTCAAGATGACTCTAAACAGCTCATTTAATTCCGCGTCGATTTGCCGATTTCCGTGCGAATCTTGGTACACCATTCCGTTCACTTGCACCCAATCATCTTTATATGAATTAATCTCATCTATTGGATATTTAATAGATTTATCCTTATCATCTCTTACTATTCTAATATCAAGTCTATTATATAAATCTTCCCAATCACTAAAGTGTGTAGTCTTTATATAATTAAGAAATCTATTATACATCTTTGAATCTTTGAAAAGTAATTTATATTCTTCTCTTGGAACTTTATAAGCAATAAGCATATTATTACCTCCTTAATATATTCTAAATATAAGTTAATTTTGAAACTATGACAAACACGATTGTATAACGAGCTTTGTGTATAAAGGAGATGATTTATATGCAATTAATATCAAAAAATAACGTTTATTACTCACCAAATAACACTTCATCTGAAATCGTATTTCAAGACGGAGCATTAAAGATTACAGCTGGAGCAATGAGGGAGATAGTAAATTCACTTGTGTCAAATGGTTACGATAATACTTTAAATGAAATTAAAGATAGTGTATCGAAATCAGAACTTTTAGCAAAAGACATTGAGCTTAGACACAATATGCTTGGGAAAAGAAATTAAGGAGGATTAGATGCACTATTTATCAAAGTTTTTAAATCCTAGTACAGAATACCAATTATTATACTACAATTTAATTAAGTTATCTTTATTTTTCTATTTAGGAATACTTGTATCTAAAAACCTTACACTGCTTGAAGGAGATAATGATAGTCCACTTATAGATAGGGTACTTAAGATATTAAATTGGGGATTTTTTGGGTTCTTAATAGGTTATATAATTCTTAAGTGGGTGAAGATTTAATGGAGAAGATAGACTTATTTACAAGTACAAATATAATTACAGAAAGGTCTAAGATGGATTTTGATTATAGATTTTATGTATCTATTATGGGTATTAAAGTAGCTGATAAACAAATACTTTCGTATGTAAATGATAGAGACTTTGAAAACTATATGTATCCAAAAAGAATACTTACTGTACTTTTATTTGCGAAGGATTATTATGAAATATTATCTAAAGTAACTCCAGATAAACCTTTTGTACCTGTTACTATGCAAATTAAGATAACTCCAACTCAAAAGGATTTAGGAGGAGTTGTTACGGCTTCTTATCTTACTGGAGAATATACTGGTATGCTTGATAAGACTAAAGTATCTAAAGATATATTAAAGGAGACAAAGCAAAGTACAACCGCTGATGTAACTTTAGGTAATCTATATAGACTTAATATAGCTCTATTTGATTTAGATGATTTAAACTTTACAAAAGAAGGTACAATATCAGGTAACTTCGGTAGTGGTAAGAAAGTAGATGATTTAATTAAACACGCTTTCACTGTATGTAAAGGAAAGAATAAATGTAAACTTGCAATAGCAAAACCAGATAACAAAAATCCTTTAAAGAACTGTATAGTATCTTCTCAAGGATTTTTAGATTTCTTAAAGTTTATAGATACTGAATATGGTGTATATACTTCAAATTATCACGTGTATTTAGAAAATGGTACTTGTTATATATTAAACCCAGAAAAGACGGATACTGGAATGAATAAAGAAGTTGAAGGTACATTTGACGATAAGATAGATATACAAGTATTTAGAAATGTAAATGTGCCTATAAACTTATACGGTATATCTTTAAAAGAAGACCATTATAGTTATTCTGTATTTAGAAATAACTTGGTCGAAGAAGATATATCTGTAGGAGCTATGATGAGACCTGTTGAGATGACAATTAACTCATCAGGACAGTTATCTAAATCAAAAGAATCTGATAAGAAAAAAGAAACTATATCTCCAACTGTAAAGGTTAATGCTGGAAGAACTAGAGGGGTTACTAAAGAGAATAGAAACCCTAAGTTTCAAGCAAAAGTAATATTAGATGATGTACCAGTTCATGTAATGCCTTATACTGTAGTACATTATATGAACGATAACTTACAAGGAGATTGTATGATATCAAGATGTACTAATATATTTACAAAGGGTAAATGCGTTACTGAACTTTTTATAAAGTCTTATGAGCCTTTAATGGAGTATAAGGTTGCTGAAAGTCAAAAAGGAAATAACCCTGATAAAACTGAAAATCAAGAAAAATAGGAGGAATTTAAAATGCTTAAAAATGAAAGATTTACTTTACTTGTGGGAAGTAAGCAAGTTGAAGAAAGAAATGAATATGCTTTCTCTGTAGTATATTCAAATGATGAAAATGGATTACCGGCTTATATGTATCAAGAGGTAGAAGGAATACTTGCAAAAAATATGAACTTACCTGAAAGAGCTGAAGAAGTTATAAGAAAGACTTTAGATGCTTCAATAGAAGGTACAGGAAAGGGAGTAATCTATATTACAGACTTTAATTACTCTAACGATTTAACTGTATCTAAGTATGCACCTATTATACTTAATAAGCTATCTGGAGCTACTGTTATGGATAAAGAAGCTTTTAGTAATAGACCTTGGGCTGATATATTAAAAGAGTTCCATATTAAAGATGTAACTGTAGTAAGAGATATGTCTACAATGATATATGGTATAAGAGATGCTGTAAGAATAGAATTTGATAGTGATGGTTGTAGACTTGCAAATCTTGAAGAAGATACACCATCAAAACTAACTTATGTAAATCTACTTGCTAAATTCTTTAAGATAGCTAAAGATGCTATATTTGTGTAAAAAAAAAAATAAAGAAGAAAGATAAGTAACTAATATATAATATATTAGGTAAATAATTTATGTGTATATTTGCATTAATGCGACACGCACTGTTACTTATCTTTCTTCACGATTATAATATATAATTTGATATAGTAATCGTGTAAAAACATTTAAAGTAGGTAACTTCTGTTGTGCTTGTGGACACCTCAGTTTCATAGAAGTTCCTCCTTTGATAATGAAGATATATAATACAGTGGGAGATATTGTGGGGGTTGTCCCCACAATATTTTCTTTATTTCGCTAACATCTTTATGATAAATAATGCGTAATACCTACCGATTATATTTTCAAAAGATGTTGTTCTTATTCCTTACTTAAATATTATTTTGATTGCTACGATATAATCGGTGTTCGTTTTCCAAGAAGAAATATACTCTCCCGTAATGGGAGAGTATATTATCCGTTTATTAAATCTAAAAGTTCATTTGATACTTTAATTTCTCCACGTCCTGCTGTATCAATTACAGACTCATAATCATTAAATACGAATTTTTGTTCGTATTCTCTATAGTCGTTATGTAGAAGCATATTTATGTATATCTTTACATCAAATGATTTATGTATCATATCTTTATCAAGAAGTTTAACAAGTAACTCTTTACCATAAGATATTCCAACCTTTTCAGAAGATGTATATTTAGTAGCTTGAGATATATCGTTATTCTCTCTTATTACTATAAAGAAAGCTTTCTTAAAGCTTATATTGTTTTTAACAAGCCAGTTTATAAATGAATGCCATTCGTCTAGTAAATATATTAAAGATATAATATCATTCTTACCTTCAAAGAATATAAGTTCGTGTACTTGCTTAGTAAACACTATACCATCTTCATTTATATAAGTATCATTTATTCTATCTACTTCTATCTCTCCCGGGTGCTCTATAATCACTCTAGGCTTCATTATAGGAGCGTGTGGATATCTTTCCTTAGGAATTATCCAGTATAGTCTAGGAGCATTAAATCTGACGTTTAAAAGCCTATGAACGATGTATGCTCCTATTACATAGTCTTGCTCATTATCAGTTCTTAAATCAGATTGGGAAAATGATATAAGTATCTCCATAGGAATACGAATGTGTATACGCTCAATTTGATTCATAAGTGCAAGTTCTCTTGATAGTTTAACTGGACTTCTCTCTTGCATGTGCTTCATTACAGCATCTAAATCATTCTTATCAAGTCCAAACGTTTCACACCATACATTAAATATTGTATCTGATAAAGGGAATTTAACTTCAGCAAATATAGAGTATTCTTTATCCTTTTCAAATAAAGTGTCCCAAGCTTTCTTAGCTGTAGTTTGCAAAGCATAAGTTTCTTCAACTAAAGCTACATCGCAGTTAAGCTCAGTATCACTCCATTGCAAAGCAACTTCTAAGTTCTTAGTTAAATCAGCTTTATCACTATTTTCAAATAAAGTATCAGACACAAGTCTTGGGTCAATGTATTGTACTGGTGTTGTAAGAGGAGAAGAAGATAAAGCTCTTTCTGTAGGTTCATAGTCAGCCACATAAGATAAACTCATTGTAGGGTGAGTTCTCTCAAGTATAGACCTTGGGTGTCTGCCTCTAAACTTAGTTTGAGCAAATGCTTCTAGGTTAGTAACTATAGAGTCATTTATCTTTCTTTGCATCATAAGTTCTAAGTAATATTTCATGTATGAATTGACAATATATGCAACTGAGTCATTAAACTCAGCAGTTTCTGTAAATATGAGAAATTCTTTTCTTATAGGTTCATTCATTATTATCCCTCCTTAAATTTCTAAGAAAATGTTTGTAAAGGGGCTGTTTTGAAACACTTTTATGTAGTGGGCTGAAAGGAGAGGATGCAAATGCTACAGTTTTTTGGTAGAATATTTAGTGGTATTTTAGGCTTGTTTGGAAAGAAAATGGACAACGATAAGGCTCGTAATGAAAATGCTACTGAGATAAAGAAAGCTGAAATTGAAAGTCCTGATAAGGTTGTTAGAAGAAACAAATATCACATATTCATGATCATCATGATAATTATTATTTCAGAAGCATTTGGTGTAAGACTTGCTATACTTCGTTTCCTGAATATAGACCCGACATTAATAAATTTTGAGAAAATATTGAATGTACTAATAGAAATATTATCTTCTGCCTTCGTTGGTTCTTGAACTCACAGGCAGAAGATAATAGCCCACTTATCTAAATTAAAGGAGGATAATATGAATCAGTTAAAAAATTTAAAATCGTGGATGATAGGAAGACAGCAATATCGTCTTAATGTCAAGCCATTTAATATGTATACAAATGTATTTCCTTTGGTTGATAAACCATATCAATTTGACGCTGTTTTAGAAGATATACTTGTAAACTTCAATAAGATAGCTTTGGAGCAAACTTATTGCTTTTATCAACCAAGAATGCTTATGAAGAAGATAGCAAATATCACAATAAGACAAAAGTATAACTTTAATGCGATAAGACATAGAATACAATCAAAGTTTAAATTTATTAAAAACTTTAAGTTTGATTGGCACTTATTTAGAAACTATAACTTTATTACTAACTCAGAAGGAATGATGAGTGTAATAAGAGATAAGCTTCCAATGAAGAATGATGAAAGGTTCTTATCGTTTATGGATAGTATATTCGATGAGATTAAGTCGTATGAGACTTACAATCAAAGATACATACTTGTACCACTTGATTATGTAAAGATACCACTATCTAAAGGTAAGTATACTCCATTTATATATAAAGATAGAACTCAATCTATGGCTGCACTTTTACTTTGCTATTTAAAACTATTCCCACAAAAGTTTATAGAGAATATGAAAGCTTCTAAAGCAAATATAGTATTCTATACTAAAAATGGTATATTTAGACTGTCTGCACTTGATGTTGAAGAAACTGTAATAGTTGGGTATGCTGAAGGAATAAGATTTGAGAAAAGAGAAATTGGAAGATTATACGGTGAATGTCAAAATCCTGCAATATCTGATGTATTTAATACATTGTATTCAGAAGCCTATACAGTTAAAGAAGATAAGTTAATTGACGCAACTTTAGTTGCACTTCGTAAACTTCGTGGAGAAGGATTCCTTGCCGAAGACATGATAGATGATGACGAAAGATATTATGATGATAATGAGCAAGATTTACACGGTCTTGAAAGAGAGGAAGACTTAGATATACAAGAGAAAGTAAATGAAAGAGATGAAGACCTTGCAAACGCTATAGGAGAGGCTATAAAAGATGACGCGGTAGACCAAGCTGAAACTGAAGAGATACTTCGTATTATATCTCCTGCATTTGATAAAAAGAAAGATAAGGTAGTTGTAGGAACTGATGAAAATGGACAGCTTGATACTATGAGAGTTCGTGAGCTTAAAACTACTAAGCAAAATGCTGAAAATATAAAAGACCAAGTTGCGTCAAGAGTTGCAGCAAAATTAACTGATGAGAAATCATCTGATGAGGAAATAGAACTTGCTGAATCTATCGGTAGGTCTATAGTTGGTTCTAAGGTTAAAGCTGATGATATAGTATCTCACGTAAAAGCAATGAAAGATGTAAAACTTGCAAGAACTAAGGTTTACAATGCAAAAGAAAAGAGATATCTTTCTAAGATAAAACAAAGTGAAACTGTTGAAGATGAACTTAAATCCGTTGAGAGCTTACAGCTTGAATCTACTACGTTTGGAGAAGTAGAAGCTCTTGATGATATAGGAGAAAATAAGTTTGTAAACTTCAATAAGACATATAAATCTAAAGTAAGAGAAAAGGACATAACTTCAGTTGCAAATCACTTCTCTAAGGTCAAAGACTTCCCTATGTATTCACAAGGTACTAAGGAAGAAGACGCATCAGATAAGTTTAATGCAAGAACTGTACTTAAGATGCCTTTCCGTGACCCTGAAGGAAAGCAGCACAATATATCTGTATACTTACCTAAGATAGTAAATGGTAATAAGATGCTTATAAATGGTACTTGGCTTGAAATGCAAAATCAAAGAATAGTAAAACCTGTGGTTAAATTCGGAGATAGTGTTATGATGAGCTTTAACTACAATAAAGCATTTATGGAGTTATCTGGTAAGTATATTACAAGATATGAAAGCTTGTATGCTAGATGGTATGCAAAACTTGAGAAAGAGAATATGCTTAACAAAGTTAAGTATACTAAGTTTGGAAGAGTTGAAGAAAAAGAAGAGATATCTAAAACTATAGAGTTTGAAAGAATATCTAAGATAATAAAAGCTATATATAAAGATGAAAAGAACTATATGTTCTTCTCATCAGAAGATGCTGGAAAGGTATTTGGAGATGACTACGATACTAAAGAGTATCAAACTATAGGTCTTCTTGATAATAAGCCTATACATCTTATAAAGGCACTTGATATGATTGAATCTCCAGATAAGGATAAAGTTCCATCTGGTTCGGTTGGAGACTTTGTAAGAGCTTTCCTAGACTATGTAGAGGAAACTAAAGAAACTCTTGATGTATTAAATGGTATAAATAAAGACGGTACAGTTGCTTATTCTATTATGAAGATAATGTCAAGAAAGATACCTACAATACTAATTCTTTCATACACTAATGGACTTGATGAGGTTTTAGATAGAACTGGAGTTGATTATGAGCTTATATTTGATAAGAAACCTAGAATAGATGTATTACATGAGGATATAATAGCATTTAAAGATTGCTATTTAAAATACTCAACTAATAGTATTGAGCACTTAGTTCTATTCTCAGGACTTAATAGTTATGACTTAACTCCATATAAGTTTTCTGATTTCTGTGACCCTAATAAAGGAATAGTTGCTGAGATAATAGCATCTATTGGTAATGGTAACTTACCACTATATATTACTTCATTTGAAATGCTATTTGTAGACCCTATTAATAAAGATGTCTTAGAGCACTATAATTTGCCTACTACATTCATAGATGTCTTATTATATGCTAATATGCTTCTTGCTACAGATATAAAACAAAAGGACTCAGATATGAGACTTTATAGATTAAGAAATGAAGAGATAATCCCAGCTGTAATGTATAAGGTTCTAGCTGACGCTTATGCTGATTATCACATAGCAAAGAAGAGAGGTTCTACAGTTGCTAAATTTGAAGTACCTAAAGATGCTGTAATGAAAGCTATATTTGAACAAGCTAACGTTCAAACATACTCAGTTGTAAATCCTATGGTATCTGCTGATAGTTTAACTAAGATGACAACTAAAGGGTTATCAGGACTTAACCTTGATAGAGGATATACTTTAGAGAAAAGACTTGTTGACCCAAGTTCAGCTGGTACAAGAGCGATGCCATCTGTATATTCAGGAGCTGTAGGAATAGTACAAAGAACGTCTATTGACCCTAATATAGTTTCACCTCGTGGATACTTAGTTGTAGAAGAAGATGAAGATAAAGTCAATAAGCTATCAGCAAAGCAAATGTTATCGCCAACTGAGCTTATGACTCCGGGTACAACTAATAAAGATGACTCTCAAAGAGTATATATGAATATGCAACAAAAGGGACACATGCAAGGTATAATGCACCCTACTATAAATAATGTATCTAATGGATATGATGAGATGATAGGACACCAAGCTCAAGAGTTCTGTCATTATATGGAAAAAGATGGAGTTATAACTGATATAACTGAAGACTTCGTATTCGTTAAATATAATGATGGTACAGATGATGCTTTCAGACTTTCAAATACAGAAAGACATAGTGCTAAGGCGAAGTATATTGCAAATGATATGAAGCTTATGAAGAATGTAAGAAAGGGTGCTAAACTTAAAGCTAATGACCCTATAGCTTATAATGAGTACATGTTTAAAGAGTTTGATGGTAAGCCTATAATGTGTACAGGAACTCATCTTTATGTCGCTATGATGTCTATGCCTGAAGATTATGAAGATGCTACAGTTCTATCAGAATCAGCAACTGAAAAACTTGCTTCTTGGGTATCAAAGCCTAAGACAATAGTTGTATCTAAAGATACTATAATAGATAAGGCTGTAACTGAGCTTCGTGGTGGAGTATCAGCAAACGATATACTATTTTCATATATGCTTATGAGTGGAGATAGTGCATTAAATGACCTGCTAGGTAATAGCACTTCAGCTATTGATAAGAGTTTGATGATGGAAAAGAAAGCTGGTGTATCAGGAGTAGTACATGAAATAAATGTATACTATTCTTGTGATAAATCAACTATGTCTCCATCTCTTAGAAGGTTTGTAGACGCTGTTGAAGAAACTTATAGACAAAGAGGAGAAGGTAAATTAAAAGAATTAAATGTAGATAGATTCAAGAAAGAATTCTTAGATAGAACTCCTACTAAAACGATGGAAGGTGTTAAGGTTGCTAATAGAAAGATAAGAAAAGATGATGTTATAATAGAATACATTATTCGTTCTTATTCTAAAGTATCTCACTCAGATAAGGTTACATACTTTAATGCACTTAAAGGAGAGACTTCTAAGATACTACCTGATAATAGAATGCCAGTTGGAGTAGAAACTGGAATAAGAGTGGATGCTATGATGTCTCCTGTATCTCCAGCAAAAAGAAAGGTTATGTCTATAATAGAAGCTGGATGTTTAGAAAGATTAATATACGAACTTTTAGAAGATTGCAAAAAAGAGCTGGGTATTAAATAAACATAGCTGTAGGTAATAAAACATACTGAAAAAAATTCCGACTAATAAATTAAATATGTATATGTGCGTGTCGCTCCAATAACTATATTGCCAAAATTAAGATAATAGTTTCATAATTTTGACTTCTTTAAAGATTTTATAAAAAAGAATATCCTGCCATTCGGGCAGGATATTTTACTTTATTATATCTTTAATCATTGTGTCAATTACTTCCATATTGTCTTTATTAGAAATAAGTTTGACATAATATCTATCATCTAAATTCTTTAGAATGTAATCTTTCTTAATAGAGTGTAAGTATTTGTATACTTCTTTTTGTTGAGAGAACTCAGCCAGTCTCATAGCTTTTTTAATTACTTCAAACCAAATGCTATCCGTGTCCCCTAGTCCTCTTTGAAAGAAGTCTCCAGTTAATGAGTCGTAGTAAAATACTATCTTTCCTATATTCCAAGTACAAGTAGATTTTCTTTTGCATACAAACTCTATATACTTTGATAGCTTGGTGTTTAAAAGCTCTGATGATACCCATAAAGCGTCGTGAACTACTTCAATGATATCTTTATCCTGTAAGTTATTAATATGCTTAAAACGAAGAATACAGCGTTTAACGAAGTCTCTGTATTCTTGCGATAAGCCAACATTATCTCTCATCATTTTACCGACAAAGACTTGACGCTCCATTCTAGGAGCATCATATAGTCTTTTATAAGTATCATCATCTATTATATTTAGAGTTCTTAAAACTGATATATTACACTTTCTTATATCATATTCGTAAGCTTCTAGTTTCCTAAACATAATAAACTCCTTTAATCAATATCGTCCATATCTCTAGTTTCAACGATATCATATTCTTCATTTAAAAGCTTTTCTACATCAACTTGCATAGTTTCAGCTATCTTGAAGATATGCTTTACTTCATCTTGTGGAAGTAGTCTTTTGAAAGTATCTTTAAAGTCTTGAGCTATAATATCTTCACAATCTCCATCATACATTACATGAAATACCATAGTTGCAAATTCTCTTGGGTGTTCACTTATAGCGACACTGATATTATGAAGTAATGTGAAGTTTAACTCTTCATCTTTTAATACATCTACAAAAGATGATATTCTATCAGAATAAGTTACATTTTCTTCATCTTCACGCTTCATAAGAATAGATTCAAATACCACTACTGCCTTATCATCTTGTATACTCGCTACATAAACTATAGGTCTTTTAATAAGAAGAGATAGAAGTGATATTTTATCTAGTTTATCTTTTTCTTTTTGTAATGCTTGTATATGCTCTACAAGCTCTTTATTCGACTTGTAATCAAGTCCTCTTAATCTTTTAAGAAGCATTTATACCCGTCTCCTTTCGTAAGTTTTTATATATTCTCCCTATATCCAAATGCTCACATATTGCGTCAATATCCTTTTCCAAATAGAACTCAATCTCATCAGCAATAGCGGGGTACTCATCTCTTATATTATAGAATATCTCAAAGAATAAGCACTGTAAGTCATTGAAATGCTCAATGACCGTTCCTCCTTTTTCTGCCATACGACGTTCTATTGCATATATAGAAAGTGCTACAATATACATATTGGGAGATACAATATAATCAATAAATGTATTATCGTTTATATCGTGTAACACGTTCCATAAATCTACATGCTTTAAGTTCATATAAGTCTTGAAATGTATCTCTGCGGATATAGGAAGAGATGCAATAGAAGTTACATCTCTTAGTGCATCTCTCATCATCTTAATATCAAGTTTTCTAATTATGTTACCCTGCCAAGTGCCTTTATCTACCATTTTCATATATTATCCCTCTTTCTTAGGAACTCTACCTTTTGGTCTTGTAATACCATGTGAGTTGTAACTACTTGGTCATTAACTCCACCATATCTACCATTTAAACTTCTATCCCACCATAAAGAGTGCTTTCTAGGACTACATACTATTTTAACTCTCCATCTAGTATTTTCATCAACACCATATACAGATATTGTATCTCCATCAAAGTCAGCTTGGAATAGTGCTATTAGTATCGGATTTAGAAATATTATATTTCCTTCACATAAATCAACTACTTCTACAACCATAATACCAGATTCATGTATTGTAGGTGGTCTATTAATATGAAGATAGAACTCTCCTCTATGCTCTTTACATATCTTACGAAGAAGTATCTTTTGCTCCGCGGATAGTACAAAATCAGGGTCACAAATTTTCTCCGATTCTTCTACACTCATACTATATTCATTTTGTAGTATCTTTATAAGAAGTGGCTTTTCTAAAGTTCTAAATATATCATAACCGACTCTTGTTTGAGTTCCATCTCCCACTTTCAAATGGTTATCAGGTTCTATTAAAACTCTTGCTGAATAGTTATTTCTTGTAGAGTATATCTCCCCTTTTATTGTCTTCTTCTTATCAGCTGCAAGTTCTTCTACAATTTTTTCATATACAGCTTCTATTTCATCGAAATAGTGTTTACCTATATAGCGTCTGGTTTCAACACCATCTGGTACTACTTGTGGATATTTAGTAAGTGATATTATCTTTGTATAAAATACAGATAATTTATCCGCTTGTATTATAGGTACATCACCATTTGGTACTATCATAAATCTTCTAAGTCTTCTAGTTATTACTGGCACACAAGTTGTAAACATCTCTTCTTTATGTAATAACAAGAATCTTTGTGTAGACTTTTGTTTTACGTGTTCTTTTACTATATCTTCCCATCTATCATACAGATTATAGTTATCATCAGGTCTAAAGGGTTCTTTACCCTCTTTAAGTCTATCAAACTTATTACCATCTTTTTTAGCAGCTCCCGACATAGCTTTACGAAGATGATAAAGTCCAGCTGGTGATAACATTTTGGTTGGAAGTCTTATCCAACCCATAGTAGACAAAGGAAAGAATTTTCTTTCAACGACAGTTCCACAATTAACACAATACTCTCCGATATTGTCATTACCTATCTTAGAACCACATTTACATTGATATGTATATGCCTGTACTTCAGACGGTTCATATCTTTGTGGACCAAATCTTCTTGCTGAATAAATAGTATCTTTCATAATAAGGTCAGTTTTACCACCTTCTTCTATAGATAACTTAAGCATATCAAATGAAGTATCTATCATAAAGTGCTTACCTTGTGATACCATTTCTTCTCTGTACTTGTCAAGGTTGACAAGTCTAAAATAAATTCCAGTTTCTGCGTTTTCCAATAACTTATACCTTTTCATGTTCTCCTCCTTCGGATATTTTGAATTACTAATAGTTAGTTAGTGAATATCCAAGATTATAATATATAATCAAGACAAGGTATATGGTGGGATAACCCCACCATAACCCTATTGGCACTGAACTAATATAAAACTAAACACTTGAGGTTTTTCTAGGTAAAGTAAAAGGTAGTGCTTTCCCTAGAAGGTAATATCATCGAGGTGTTGTAAGATTTTGTGGTGGGTTACCCCACCACTTATATATGTGTATAAAAACTAAAAAGGAAAAATAAAGAAATGTGTAAAATACCTATTCCTTTTGTTAGATAGCAAATTTCCCTTCTTCATCAGTTTCTTTAAGCTTAAGTCCTGATACATCTTTTTCAGCATCTTGCATTACAGCTATATCATTAACTCTTATGTCAACTAAGTTATCCATAAGCTTATCTTCATCAGAAACCTTTTGAGATAAGTCTTTCTTTGAATACTCTACTATCTTTTTCATTTCTTCAAGTCTTGCTTCTAAAGTGTATTTAGATACAAGTATTACATATATAATCCATCTTACAAGACCACATATTTTATATGCAAGTTTTGCAACTCCAAGTTTAAATAAGAATGCTACATCTTGCAGAGATACTTCAGAATATAAATGAATATTATTTGCAATAGAACTTGAGTATTCTTCACAAGCTTCAGCTTTAAGTTCTATTCCAGCTCCTGATATTAATTTCTTAATATCCTTATCATCTATTATATCTTCAGTTCTTCTAAATAAGTCTTTCCATCCAGCTGTCTTTTCTATATAAGTATCCATATCAACTTTTGCATCATGTTGAACTGCGACATAAGTTATAGCAAGAGCACAAGATTCTATAATGAGACTCATAACTAAACCTCTGTATACAGTTTTAGCAAACATAGAAAACTCTTTCTTATATGATTTAGCAAATGCTTGAGAATTATCTTCAAGTATTGCTAGAAGCTGTTTAGTTTCAGATAAATACTTAGATTTCTTAACTGCTTCAGTATATAAAGTACAAGCATTTAATATATTTACTATATCATTATAAGCTTTTAATTTCTTAATATCCCCTTGAGAAGCATCTATCATCTTTACAGCTTCATTGTACTGAGTTAGCGAAGAACCCATCTTTCTTACATTGGTAGGGTCTATTCCTTCTCCCACCATAAATGCAAGATGTCCTATTTGGAAGTCTTTAAGTTGAGGGTCTTCAGCTTCAGCATATAGTTTATAGATTTTATTTCTAAGACTAGGGTGAGAATATTCATCCATAGCTCCTTTAAGTTCAATATCTATCATACCCATAATTAACCTCCAATCTTAATAAGTTCTTTTAATTTTCTTTCGACTTTAGTTGTATTTCTTTCAATATCATCTATAGTCATAACCTTAAACATAGCATCTCCGTCTTTCATTATCTTAACGACGTTAGTACCAGTATTAACTTCATAGAAAGCAAATGCGTAGAAACTTTCCATTAAAGCCTTTACTTGTCTTTCATTTTCAGTATCTATCATATATCTTTCTTTGATTCTATCTGCAACTTCATCTGATATTACAAATGTAGTAAATGGGAAAGATTTAATGAAGATATCTCTTTTTCTATTCATAAGCTCTAAAGTTTTCCAAAGCTTATTAGAAGTAGCTTGAGATTTAGCTTCAACTTTTAATCTATCCATTTCAAGTAAGAAATCTCCCATAAAAGATATTTCTCCCTTTGTAAGTTTTATGAAGTTTTTAAAGAATCTATTTGCGTCGAAGTTTCCGATTCTTGTAACAAGTTCATCAACATCAACAAATCTTACAACTCCTTCAAACCCCATTTGAACTTTGACAGTTTTAACTTCTCCAGACCTGTCGTGTCCAGCATTTGCAATATATGGAATTTCAACTTGAATAAATGTAGGTCCTGAACCTTTATCTCTTAAGATTTGAACTCCATCTGCTTCTCCGTAATAGTTCACCTTTTGTAATCTATTACCAGCTCTTCTTAAAGCTTCAGCGTATACCCCGCCTTCTCCTTCTTGCATATTTCTTTCCATTCCACCTAGAGTAAGACCAGTTATGTATTCTGAAGTTCCTTGTGTTGTATTGTCTGTAAATCCGGCATTCATTCTTGTAAAAGGTAGCGAACTCATAATAGCTGCCATAGAAAGTTCACATGTTCCACGATTTATTTCACCTTCTATAAAGTTCTTAGTTGCCATTCCAAGAAGAGTTTCTATATCCTTTGCAATATCTGAAGCTGTAGTTTGAGGTACGTCTGAGCTTACTATAACTGGGAATGTGATTACATTATTATTACCAGAGTTAATAAGTGACTCTTTACCAGTAGCTAGAGTTTTAGATACATAACGCATTCTTGCTTGAACTATACTTGCGATTATATTTGCAAAATATGTTGTTACATCCATTTATTTTAAACCTCCTTTATTTTTTATTAAAACTATATAATTTGTTCGTAAATACAAAAAATATGGGGTTTATCCCCATATTTAGCTGAATAATTTAAGTCTGAATTCTGCAAATTCTTTCTTTAGGTTTTCATCTTTATTTATAACTTTAGCTATAAATTCTGATGGATATAAGTATTTAAAATCATCATAATTAAATACTTCATCTTTACCTGCAAGAAGATTTGTAATATTATTTTCAATATATTCTCTTGACCTTTTCTCTCCGTATCCTTTAAGACCATTCCACCCATGTAGTGGTATTCCGTGCATACATATATAATACGGATATAGTCCGTATGGGATAGTAGTAGGAAATCTGTATTTAGCATTTCTTCTCTTTGCTGATACATTAAATATTGGGTCTACATCTTTACGGTATACAAATGTACCGTCCCACATAGTTCCTCCGTATCCTGCAAGTTGAAGCATAACAAGACTTCTTGAAAATATAAGTGTATCTTTGTAGAATGTAGTTAGTACAAATGCAGCAAGAGACGGTTCAAACTTACCACAATTTATAAGCTTTATATTTGTAGTCTTTGCTATATCTTCTAGCTTTTTAATATACATCATTATAATATCGTCTGAAAGCTTAGGACGCTTATCATAGAAGAAATCTAAATAAGCGTCTCCTAAATGCTCTTTAAGATAAGTTTTACTATCTTTAGTATTATATAGAATGTATATCTTCTTATCTAGGTTTTCAGATATAAAGTCTCTTATTATATTTGTAACTTCAGATAAGAACTTAGAAACACCGTAAGTTTCTAAGCCTTCCATTCTACAAATAGTATTGAGTGCTGAGTTGAAATCAAGTATCGCACAAGTTACATGACTTGGCTTTATTCCACCCCAGTTGATGTTGAATAAATCTGAGATTCTCTGTATACAAATTTCGGCAGGGATTTTGTGTTCCTTCATTCTTATCACCTACCTTATATTAAATCTTCAGATACTACATCAATATACCATTTGATACTTTTCATATTAACTTCTCCACCACAATAGATTTCTATATAGTTTAGAAGATATGGTATACTTCTTTTTACAAATAGTGCTTCAAATATTTCTTCTATTGTATCTATAATACTATATACAATATCATTAATAGATGATGATATACATATCACATTTATTATATCCATAAGTATTTCTGAGTTTATACAGGCTCTTAAGTAATCCATCATCATAATACAATCTTCACTCATATTATGATTATTATACATCTGATATATCGCAGTTGCTATTGCCATAGATACAAGTATACAAGTTGTATTATTCTTAGCTTCTCTTGAGCCTATATAGATTGCCTTATCGTCGCTTATAAGTCTATACTTATATTCTTCAGCTTCATCTAAGTTACTAAAATACATACTCTTGTATTCTTCCCAAGTATACTTTATGTAATAGGGACTATATCTATTTCCAAATTTAGTATCATATAGTAAATCAGATGAGACATATCTTTTAGCTGATATTATATCATTTTCAAGCATATATTGAATTGATGACTTATCATCATAGTTAAGAAGTATCTCTCCCAAATCACTTGCCATCGCTTCTTCAGCTATAATATTTAGAAGCCTTTTCTGAACATACAAACTTCTTTCTTGTGCATCTTTATCAACATCATTATTTATTTGATTAAGATAATATCTAAAGTTTCTTATATCTTCTATTGTAACGATATTTTTATTCTCAAAGCATTGCAGTTTCTCAGACAGCATATCACAGTTAAATCTGTGTATTATTTTATTCAGTCTTTCAATGTCATTATTTAGATAATACTCAAGTATTTCAACGACATCTATTTTATTCATAATGTAATTTTTAACTACTCTATTTAACTTACTCTCTACTTTAATATTTAATTTCATTTGTAATAAGCCCCCTTAATATATAGTCTATAAGAATTATCATTATGTCTTTTGAATAAGGCATAGCTACATTCTCATTAAGTATATTATATATACTCATAACTTTAACTCTTACGGGTACTCTACCTTCCCCTTGGCTATATATTAGTTTATCATGATACGCCTTTCCTATAATAGTAAGAAGCATATCATCATGTACTATATAGACTTTCTGTAACTCTTCATCTACTGAAGTTAAAGGATGATTATATCCAGCAATAAATCTAGTCTTGTCCGCTTCATTCCATACAGTTACTACAAGATTTGAGTCTTTATTATATAGAATATTCATTCTTTCAATATGGGCTGAGAACTTTCTTCTCAGCCTTTTTGTATCCTTTCTCACTTCATCTTCAAAGTATCCATTCTCTATCATCTTTAAATAGACATGGTGTGGTATGTATCTATCATCAAATGAAAGCCTCATACTACTCTCTCCTTTCTTTGAAGAATGTTTGTACATATATTACACTAGCCATAAGTACAGCAGCTACAGTATACTTCATAGCGTCTGTAAAGTCATCAGACTCAAAGTCTTTCTGTAGTATCATCATATATGTCGCAAGAGGACCAGTCTTCATCTTACCATACCAAGACTTATCATAATCATAATCATAGTTTATAGACATATCTATCGGCCATTCTGTAAAGTATGTGATTACAATATGTGCAAGATATGAAGCTAGTTTATCTGTATCTATGCTTTCAAGTTCTTTAGTTCTTGCTCTAAAGATATCTCCAAACATTATTGAAAATGCTGTTATAAATACCATCATACTATCTTTATGTGAAGCCACTCTTAGTTTATGGTATACAGTTAAATTCATGTGCTCAAAATACTCATCATAACCAAAGTCTTTAAATAATATAGTATTAGCCATAGTTCTTATATCATGTGCCTCATCTGCACTATATATGGGGTCATTAGTTCCATCAATTATCTGACGCTCAATAACTGTAGCTAGTTCATCACTATACTCATCTTCCCACTCATAGCCACCTTCTTCAGTACATAGCATGTGCTTCACATTAGAAGTCCTGTCTCCTGCCTCTATTATAGCTCTTCTTATCTCATAAGGATTTACAAGGTCATAGATATTGGTGATATTAAGATGAGACTTAAGTTGTTCCTTTATGTCATCATAGATATTAACTCCTGAAAACATGTCATCAGTTTTCACAATATTTTTAAGTATTCTTCCTCTTGGTATTATATGTGGATGAATTCTCATATTATAAGTCTCCTTTCTAAATAGTTCTTAAACATCATACAGATACAAGTAAGTGCCATACTCTCTTCTTGTAAATCCCTGTAGTTATACATAAACAGCATACCTACATCATCTTTTTGTACACACTCAAGTATAGAATCAGGATACTCAAATGTAAGTGCACTTTCATATATGTCAAACTGTTTAAACTCTTCATATCTGTGTGCATATAGTTTTATAATATCACTTCTAAGCTCATGAGATATATTAAATAGTACAGTAGTTACATAATCTGTAAGTAGAGTATATGGTGCATAGTTTATAGCTTCTATCTCATCTTCCTTTGATAAGTGTGCATACATGTCTACAAAGGTATCATAGCATACTTCAAAGAATGTTATCAAATCATCAGAATCATAAAGCACTAAAGACATATCTGCACATATATCAGCGTCAGATACAGCTTCTTCTGCACCACGTATAAGCTTTAACTCTCCATACCCCTCATCTACTATAGTCTCAGGAAATCCTTCTTCTAGTGTTATATCACGACCCTCAAATATGAAATCTAGCACATCTACTTCTTCAGGTAAATACATACCGAACGCCTTTAGAGCACTTCTATAATCTTCAGCAAATTCATAATCATTGTCGTAATCGTAGTATTCAACCTCATTACCATAGTTAGATACATCATACAAAGAATACTTAACTAAAGACTTAAGCTTAGTACCTTCTAATTCCCTAATACTCATATCGTCAATTATATTATCTATCATTGACTCATAATCTTTTGACATTTGGTATATCGCCTGTTCAGGTTGTCCACTTCTTAATAGTTTCATATATCCATTACCTTGTAATGATAATATTCTTTTTCCCAAATTCACCTTCACTCACCCCCACTACATAATTTAAAATACCAGCTACAGTATTTCTAAGTATTATATCCAGTCTCTCATCATCAGTTCTCGGAACGTAGAATCTTATATATGGACCGTATAGCATAAAGTCATAGTATGTAAACATGTTATGAAAATAGAAATGCAACTTTTCTAATAACTCTTGTGGATAACACATCACATACATGTCCCATACGTATCCTTTCTCTTTCCCTCTTATATTACATATAAACCTTACAGAGTATTCTATCAAAAAGTCTATAAACTTATTAACATTTGTAACCCCATATATTATAACATCTCCATCATATAAAGGTATCTCTCGAAGTTTTAACTTCTCTTTATTCTCACCTATTGCTTTCCAAAAGAACCTAAAATATGTGTCATAAAAATAACTGACACTGTATATCTTACCTCTATATAGAAAGCTTATACTTGGGTCACACTCTGCAAGGGAATTCTCTATTCTTGTACGCCTTATTTGTTCCTTTAAAGATAACTTTACAATTTCCATCTTTTTCTCCTTTTATCTGCATTGGAGTTTTAGTAAGTAACTTTCTTACGGTTTTAGCTATAGTTATTACTATAAGATTATATAGTATATCTACGCTCATTTTAGAAAATAACTCTTCTCGTATTCGCTCCATACAATCTGATACAATTTCTTCCTTTGTATATCCTTTGAATGTTGTATCCATTTGTATCTTTTCATACGCTGGAATATAATCTATAAGTTCAGGAACTCTCCTTTCACTTTTTCCCAAAAAGAATTCTTTTCCTCTTTCTATAAAATTTGTACCTACTTCATACAGGCTTTTAATAGCTGTCACTATCGCCATAGCTTTTGTAATCATTATAACGCCATCTCCCTTATTAGATTGTCAAAAAAGAATGGTGTGGGAAACCCCACACCATAATAAATTATCTTACTTCTCTGTAGTTCTTATTACCGAATTCTACAGTATAACCATCTCTTCTATTGAAAGTGATGGCAATGGCATATTGAGAGTTTCTATTCAATATGTCATCTTTATTGATACAGTTGTTTAATAACTCACAAGCAGTTAGAGTTACAACTGTTGCTGTATCTAAGAACACATCAGATTGTCCACCAGCTCTGTCCACAATGTGTGGTACACAATACTTAGAACTAAATTTTTCTAAGCTTGGTTTTTCTTGAATTATACCGATTGCGATTAAATTCAAGTCATCTATTGGAGCTTTAAGGTATTTACTATCAACTGTGATTACTGGTACAGTAGATAGGTAACTATTGTCTTCACCGTACGCTACAATTTTCTTGATTATAACTTCCATATTCTTTCTGTCGTTTTCATCGACAGTTTGAAGTTCTCTTTCTGGTGAGAACTCTTTTAAGTTAATGTCAAACGGAGTTCCTATTTCTCCTTGTAAAAACGCAGATATATCACCTAGTCTTACATTAACTCTTAAACTTATTATGTCCGCTTTTCTTCCTTCTATCATTGTCTTATTTCCTCCTTGATAATTATTATTTGTGTAACTATTAGTTCTTTCGATGTTTTCTCTTGTAGAAGCTTTTGTTTCTCTTACAGTACCGAACATCTTTGATTCTCCTGAAGATTTTATTTCTTTAGGAGTTTGAATAGGAGTGTCCTCAACTTTAGGCTCTCCTTCTTTAGTTTCTACTACTTCAGTAACCTCATCTATTCTAGGTTTACCAAACACTGTAGGCTTTTCTTCAGCTACAGCTTCCTCTTTTACTTCTTCAGCGATTTCAGCTTTTGCTTCTTTCACTTCACCTTCAAATTCTCCGGGTTTGTTAAACTTCCCGAATTTTCCAAATTTTTCTTCTTTACTCATAATTTGTCCTCCTTAAAATTTTATATTTTGTATTGCTACACCTATATAATATATAGGCTAATTATTGAATTGTGCATTCTCCGACAGAATGCTATCGTATGTATCTTCTTCGTCATATTTAATGGGAACGAGTTTTGATACCTTTTCGATATCAATACTCAAATGTGGGATATAGACATATGAAGGGTCAGCAAGTGCTTGTGCCTCCATATATGAACTATGCAGATGTTCGCAAATCTGTAAATCTTTCATTACTTTAAGTTCATTTATAAATACAGGGTCATAGATAGGTTCATGTATTTCAAATCTACCTGAAGTTAAATACATGAGTCTTGGTATTCTATATTCAAGCTCTCCTATCTCTACTATATCTTTAAATACTGTAATAAAGGATTCATCTCTTGCTTCTACAAGCTCATAAGTCTTTTTAATATCTATAAGGAAAGGTTCAAGTATTTTCATACAGATTTTAAATATCTCTTTCTCATCATCATTTACCTGATATGAAGACATTATATTTCTTATATCTACTATACATCTCATTTGAGATTCTTTATCTAAATCTTGTAATGTGAAGTTAATAGAGTTATAAGCAAGTCTTACCATCTCCTCATTTGTCATAGACAAATCTCTTAAAGGGTTATAATCTTCATCTTCATAATCTACATTATCATCTTCATATCCTTCAACTTCATCTATTATCTCTCTATAATACTCTATAAGCTCTTTATAAGAAGGGTTTAGTGGAGTTTGTATAACCGAAGATAAGTTATCTATAAGATATGAAAAGTTATACTTAGTTGTAATCTCTCTTATAAAAGTTCTGCCTCCCGACATATCCATATTAAGAAGTAACTTCTCTAGTTTATCTAGCATATCCATTATATCCATAGATGTAATGACATAGGGTACTATTTCAAAGCCTTGTGCTCTCATGTGCTTTATAGCTATATCTACAAGCTCTACTACATCTTTTCTATACGTAAGTAAGTTATCTTCATTCATATTATTTATAATAGTTGTAACTATTTCTGTAAGACCTGATGACTGTCTATACTCATCTTTCAATTCATTTAAAAGATATACTTGTTTTTCTTCAGAAGCTCCATTAAATGCTGATGGGAATTTCTTCATAGTTAAATATATTATCCCAGCATTATCTTCATAAGATAGTATTTCATCCGTTGTAAATTCATCAAATATTTGGTCAACTACATTTGGTGCATGAGTGATAGCATATAAATTTGATAGTGCCATATACTTGGTTTCTCTTGCACTCACCTCAAAGTTTATCATAATTCCGACATCTCCTTTATATTTTTCTTAAGTTATTAAAAGCATATATCATTGCGTTTATCCCATCATCTGTAGGTAACTCTATAACCTTATCAGGTTTAAACTCATAACTTCTTTTACAATTATTTATCATACATATTATAAACCACAAATCTGTAGTTTTATATACATCATACGATAGTGACTTAGGAGAATGAGTATACTTAACTATCTCAGACTCTGTAAGTGCTACTGGCTTTGTATCAATATATTGTGGCAATACATCAGTTATTAAAGCATCATTCATTTCGTCAAATCTAAATGTATCAAGTCTCATATTATCATTTTGACTCTTTATATAAGAATCGAGAGTTTCAGGTTTTATATTCTTATTAAGCATCTAACTCCTCCCTATATACTCTAAACGCATTATCAAGAGATTGACTTCTGAAACGAAGAACTGATTCTTTATTTCTTCCATATTTAAAAAATAAATAAATTAGCTTAGTTTCATGTCTATCCTCTATAAGATAATTAAGTTCAGTTATTATTGTCTTTCTAAGTCTTTTGTATTCTATCTGTCCATCTTCAAGACGAACAAGCTCAGGTTTATCACAAGCAAAGTGCCACACTGATAAATCTGTCTTTATACAAAATATATCATCAGCTTTATATGGTCCATTCTCTTTACATCTTTTAGTAAAGATTCTTTCTATCTTCTCCATATGAAAGCTTGTCTTAGTCATACACAACATCTCCCCCAATAGGTACTTTATGCGGTATATGAAATATAACAAGATTTCTTGTATCCCCATCTAAGAAAAGTCCAAGTAGTAAATCTCCGGGACTAACTGGAACATCATTTAATTTATAGTAATGGAACTTTTCAAAATGTGATTTCCCTGTATGTTTGTGATAGTGGTCAGCACCTGTTGGTATCTCAGGTCCCGGCGGAATAGAAGCATACTTCTCTTCAATAAAGTAATCAGCAGTCTGAGCATCTACATCTCCATCATGATGTACTCTGTAATCAGTTGCATTCTTTGCCTTTATTTCTATTTTTGCATCTCCTGTATCAGCACCCAATCCTAAGATTGGTACACGGACATAAAAGTAAGGGTCAGTTATCTTTCCGCCTTGTGTTGCATAGCAAGATACTGCACCCAGTGGTATATTTACATTCATTCGTAAACCCCCTTTAAATTCGTTATTTCCTAAGGAAATGTTTGAAAAGTGGCTTAAATAAATCAAAAACACGCATATAAAGTATATATAAGGAGTTGATTAGATTGGATAAGATGACACTAGATTTGCAAACTAAAAGGATACATAGTGTAGGAATATCACAAGCAATCAATGTTAAAAGGTTAATAGAAGATTATTTAGATGAAAACTTTAAAGGTAAAGATATAGAAGTGTGTAAGTTATATTTAGGTCATGATAATGATTATTTTAGGTCTTTGGGATTTGATATTAAGTTCTCAGATATATTCAGAAGTGAGATGACATCTCCTATAGATTTATGCTACAGATTCATCGCTGAGAATCTACCGTATTGTGATATATTATTTGTACTTGTAGATGGAACTGTAGATAGAGATGTAACTGATGAGTTACTTGCAAATATACCACTTACATCACATATCGTTTATCTATACGATAACTTACTTACAGATTATTCAAACGGAGAGTTTTACAAAAGATTTGTAAAGTGTGATACTGATATACAGACATATAATAGAAAGACAGATGTAAACCCAGCAATTAATATGCTACTTAATAAACTTAAGAAATATCAAGTTAAATACTTGACATCTCCTGAGTTTGCCTCATCCGAGTTTATTATAACGCAAGAGATATTAAAAGATGACGAACTTTTAGATTATGATAAGATAGTTCTAGTAAATGGGGAAAACTTAGCCGAATACAATATAAGAATAAGAGAAGCCTTATCAAGAACTTTCTCTCCTACTAAAAGAGACAAGATGATAAACTATTCTCCAATAACAGCTAAAGTTCCTATAAATGAATATGAAACTAAAGTATACTATATACCAATATATAGCGACCTTACAGTAGTTGATAAGATTACAGAACCTGAACCACTTGTAGCTCCTATCTATAGATTTAAGTATACGACGCCCGATAATGAAGAAATTGAGTTTGAAATACCAGTAAACTTAGATTTTATTAATAACTTAAACGAAGGAGCTGTAGATAAAGATTGTGAACTTCTGCCTCCTGTAGGATATAAGCTTTACTTTAGTTATGCTGTACCACTATATGCTATGTGTAAAAGATACGATAAGATACTTCTTATTATAAGCGATGACAGTATCTTAAATAAGTCAGTAGTCTATACAGCTATAAGATATGCTAAGAATAGTTTTAAGATTGTACACGGTTCTAATATCGTCTTAGAATAAAAAAAAAAATAACATTGTTAATAATGAAGATAGACAGAATAATCACTAATTATAAATGACAGATTAATTAACGTTGTTGAAATAATAATGAGACGCTCACTTTATTCTATCTATCTTCACCATTATAATATATAACTCAGAAAATTAATGGTGAAGAATAAGTAAAATGGTACGGCATTAGCCGTACCATAAATCTTAATCTATTTTTGTTGATTTATAATTCCCTCTAGGTTGATAAGTCTTTTTGAAGTCTTTATTTGCACCATCTTTTCTAAAGCCTTTATTGAATCCACCTTTTTTATTATCATTATTGAATTTCTTAACAGGCTTTTCATATCTTATATCTTTCTTAGTAGATTTCTTATGAGTTATAGATGATTTATTATTTACAAAGTCTTCACTCATAAATATCAATGTAAACTTTTGATTTCCGAAGTATCTAAATCCATCTATCTTTTCTTCCTTTTCATAGAAGTCCCATAATGGTTGTGGATTAGGAACTTCATTTATTTTTAATGAATCGACTTCAAAGTGTTTGAAGTATGTTCTTCTATGTTTTCCTTCTTCTAATAAGTTAAGTCCATATATTACATTTGAAAGACCTACATGTCTGAATTTTCCTGAGATTACTGAATTATATAAAGGTATTCCTAGCTTACCTTCTTTACTTTTATATACACCAAATCCTACACATATATCTCCTTCTTCTTTATGGTCCACAAATACTGAAGCTATATTCCAACCAATCTTTAAATCATCTTGCTTTTTATATAAAGCTTTAAGTACAGCTTTAGCAGTTCTAAAATTATCTTCATATTCTTGAATAGATAAGAACTTCCAGTTATTTGAATTTTGATATTGCTCAGCAAGTTCCATACTTCTGAAGTACCAATCAAGTCCTCCTATATGAGTTTCTTTTCTTTCTTTCTTTTCAAAGTTTCCTCTTTTTTCAAATTTTCCGAACTTTCCAAATTGTTTTCTTTCCATAATTAATACTCTCCTTGTATATATTTATTTAGACACTTACACAGTAATCTATTTATTAGGTTTAGGAAAAATAAGATAAAAGGCTAGGGTTTCCCCTAGCCAAATACTTATATAACAGATTTACCTGATTGCGGCATATCAAGTTTAGGATAAGTGATTCCTTTAAGACGAGTAGCATGTCCTCTAGCTCTATTAAGTTTATCTAAATATCCTTGAGCAGCTTTGAATACATTTACATCATTATCTATCGGCATACCAGTGAATTGTAAACCAACTTCAACGTGTTGATACTCTCCTTTAGTAGTATTAAACATTGATAAGTTAGCTTGTTTAGGTAGCATGTTAGTTATGTATGCAGAGTATATTACATATTGCTCAGTTGGGTCCATAGTGAAGTAGATTCCTTCCATAGACATATTAGCAGGAGTAGGTGCTCCTTGGAAACCGAACATGTGTGTTACTCCGTCTCTTATAGATAATGAACCTTCAATCCAGTTAGTCATATAGAAAGTATAGAATCCACCATCAAGCTCAGCAACCATATTGATTGTGAACTCTCTTGCAAGTCCTGAAGTCTTAGAAATGTAATCCATTTGATATCCTTCAACACCGGGGTCTTTAGTTCCTATTTCTGCTTGTCTGTCTTGAACGAATTCAAGTCTGTTTGATGCAACCATTAGCATTTGTCTAAAGAATGCTGTTTCTCTAGGGAAAGCAAATTCCATAAACGCAGCCATTTGAGTTGGAACGAATACTCCACGACCTGTAGTATAGTGATGAAGAGCATTAAGAGTTCTTCTTGATACTATACCGGGTTTTAAGTAGTGGAAATCATTCGCTGTTATATCATAAAGGTGGTGAGATTTTAGATTGACTCCATCACCTTGTGATTGTGTTATCTTATTTCCGAAATAATCAAAAGCCATTTATTCTCCCTCCTTATGATGCACTTTCAACTAAGTGTCTGTAGACATTTAATTCAAGTTTGTGTGATTTATTTGAACCGAATAGAGTTAAATCAACTGAGTGAGTTAATAACCCTTCTGCTTGAGCAAATGTATCTTCATAATAAGCATTATAAACGATACTTGCACATTTACTTCTAAATTCTTCTAAGTCTTTATTTACTATAGCTTGTACTGTAGCAACTTCAGATTCTTTTTGTAAGAAGTGTCTATTTCTATTTAATGTATCTGTAATCTTCTTCATAATTCTTCCAATTAAGAAAGCGTTATGATATTCTTGAAGTATAGATACTTTATAAGGGTCAGCAGATGCCATCTTTTGACCATCTAAGAAATATCCCATCTTAGAAGAGCTTATGTAGTTCCATCCATTAGTTACAAGATAAGTCTTGTCTTCAATATCAGTTAAGATATTAATAACTGGAGTTATTGTACCAGCAATAGGTCCACCAACTATTCTATTTGCAAGTATAGGGTTTGACCAACCGTCTTTAACGAATTCTACTTGAGCATTAATCATTAAGTATGTAATAGGTACATTTAATGTCTTTTGTTCATCTGTGTCATAGTAATCTGCCCAGTTTACTTCTTTTAGACACATGTAGTTTGTCATTTTAAATCCTTCATCAAAAGATTTAAGTTCCGCTATAGATTGAATCTTGCTTGGACAAATAGTAGCAATTATGTCTCTTCTTTTTGGAATAGATGTAAAGTTACCTATCATTTCCTTTACAGGAACTGGATATCCAATGTCGTATATAACGTCAGCTGGAACTTCATTGAAGTCTAAGATAACTGGTTCAAGTCTTCCTTCAAAGAAGCTTTTACATAAGTCTTCATATATCTTAGTATTACCAGTAGGACCTGTAACTTGTAAGTTCCAATCGAATTTACCTTTTAAGATTTCTCCGTTTGTACCTTTATCAAGTCTTACTCTATCTATATAAGTAGATTGGTCTTCTAGTAAGTCAGAGAAGAATCCGAATCTTCCATTTCTTCCAAATATTGTACATAAAGCTGTAACTGGAATATCATCTTCTTCAAGAGCAGCTTTAACGATTTGAACTTTTGCAAGTTCTCCTTCTATTGCTGTTTTAGCAAGAGCAGATGCTCCAAGTCCACCAATAGCAGTTTCTAAATCTTCTTCTAATTTTCCTAAAGCTGCTATTACAAGTTCAGCAAGTTTAGTATGGTTAGCTTCAGAAGCATGTACATTTAATTGATAAGATTGGCTGTTCAAAACTTGTTTGATGTTTAATGGTACAACATCATATCTTGAATCTTCAACAGCATTTATTTTGTATCTTTCTCTTTGGTTTTCAGATAAGATTACATCCATTTGATAAATGTTATCTTCTTTAGAAGAAACAGTTCTCATCTTTTGGAATACAACTTCTGTCTTATTACCTAAGATACCAGCACCAGTTCTCATAAGAACGTAAGCAGGAACTACATCAGTATCGCTATCTTTTGAAGGAGCGATAAGTTCAGCATCTGCTTTTCTCTTTAAGTTTTGGTGATTTTCGTGAGCATATGAAATTGTAGGAGCTTTAGTTAAAGATACTTCAACCCAGTCAGTATTAGCTGTACCGTCAGTAGGTTGAGCGTCTTGCCAAACACCAGTTTTCATAATGAAGTATTTCTTCTTAGGTGTAGTAGTATCAGCTGGAGTGATACGAACATTTAAAGACACATTGGCATTTTTAGACTTTTCATCAGTAAGTCTTCTAACATATGTCCAACCACCAGCTCTTAGGTTTTTGATTATAGCTTTACCTATAAGACCATGACGTTTGAATGTTTGTTTTCCATAAAGCTCAGTAAATTGAGATTCCATAGTAACAACCATTATTCTATCATCTGGACCCATATCTGCAAACACTGGCGATAATTGTCTATTTGTATTATCTAGTGGAGAAGATGGTAACTTCACTTCGCTATAGTCATTTATTTCCACGTAAGTATGTGGGAACATTTGTTTTGTATAATAAAATATAGCCATTTATATTTACCTCCTATTGTTATTTATTTTTTTAAATTTTAACTACCGATTTGTTCGTTTTGGGTTTTTTAACGGGCTTTTTAACATATATTTGTAAATAGCTTGGTTATAGAATTCCTACCTTTTAGGATTTATATATAGGGAAGAGACACATGAAGTTTCTTCCCGTCTTGTAAAAATTTTTTACCCCTTCCCAACACGCTACCCCGAAAGGGGTAGCATAAAACAAGCCCAATAGTTAATAAAGGAGGTAATAAATATGGAAATTACAACTGAAAATAAATTCCAAATGAATGGTGCTTCTGATACTTTTAAGAAAAGAACTAAAGGAATACACCCTAAGTTACAATTATGGCTTGGGTATATGCTCGCTACTTGTCCTGTGGATATATTTATATCTGAAGGAGTAAGAACGCTTGAAACTCAGCAAGAATACTACTCTCGTGGTAGAACTAAACCCGGAACTATAATCACTTGGGTTGATGGTATTAAATCTGTGTCTATGCACCAAATCCAAAGAGATGGATATGGACATGCTGTTGATGTATATTATGTAGGATGGAAAAATACAGACCCTGCAAATGACCCTAGATGGCAAACTATCTATGAACATGCAAAGTTATGTGCAAAGATGTTAGGACTTCAAATGGAACATGGTAGAGACTGGAAAAGAATAGATTCTCCTCATCATCAATTAATGGAATTTGATGTCGTTGAAGTTCAAGAGTTTCAAAACATGAAATCAAAAGGTATCAATCAAAGAGGATAAAAAAAAAAATAAAGGCTGGGGTAACCCAGCCGATATTTCTATTTCAAATATTTCCAAAGCATAGCATCCATGGCGTCCCCTGTAGGTTCTTTGTTGTAAGGTTCGCCTAACACATTTGCAAGTCTTATAACTTCTTTATTATCTTCTTTGAATGAATTTACACATTCTCTTGCTACTCTTTGTAACTCTACTATACTTTCAGTATCCTTTTCAAATATAGTTTTACAATGAGAAAGAGTGAGTTCCTTTATCTTTCTTTTCATCTCTTCCTTATCTGGAAGATTTACTATATCTTCAATGTCCTTGTCTATATTTTTGAAATCGTATAGTTTAGAAAACATCTCATCATTCTTTATAAGAATTTGTGTCATAATACTATTATATCTATCTTTATCGCCATTAATATAAGCTTCTATCACATCTTCTTGGATAGCATACCCACATCTTAGGACACCATAGTAAGCTCCTACATCTTGCATAAAACCTAGCATTGCAAGTATAGCTTGAAATAAATCATCACTCTTAACGCCTTCATCAGTATAAGTTGCATACTTAGGATGCTTCTTAAATGTATTTAAAAGTTCCTTTTCTATTTCAGCTTTATCAAATCTTACATCATGCCAGTTTGTATATTCATACTCCATACGGGTATCAATACGCATACCATAGTAATATGGATACCTGTCAGATAAGGCTTTCTCATTTAAAATCTTTATGGTCTTACTCCACTTATCCTTAACTCCTAATCTTTCATCATCATCATAGATTTTATCATGCACCCAGTCGATACTGCTCCATTTTCTTGTATAAGATAAGTCTAGTTCATCAATAGCTCTTAATCTATCTTTAAAGAAATAACTCCACCAATTTCCTTTATCCATATTATCATCTACGCTTTCTTAGCTTCTGCTATAACTGGGTCTTCTGGGATATAATCTTCATTTATTATAAACTCAGTATATATCTTATCATCAATTATCTTAGAACCCATTTCTTCATGTACTTTACTTGCAATAGTTGCTGCAAGATTATTTACTCCATCATCTGCAAGTATTTCAATAAAGTTATCAGCTGAAACTTCGGGTCCTTTCATATAATTCCATACTTGTCTTGTGACATCTCTTATAAGCTTTCTTACCATGTATCCTTCTCCATAATTGTGAGTAGCTCTATAGTTTAAGAAGTCTGTATCACTTGTAATCTTAAACTCATCTTCAAATAGAACCGAATTATCACAAGAATCTCCTAACATATTTAAACTGAATATATTGCAAACTTCCATATATCCATCTGCAATATCTCCCTTCTTATTAAAGTATGTCTTATAGATAGCTTTAACTTCATGTACAGTCTTTTCATCTGTATACTCATTTGTAAAAGCTACGATAACTGGATTATCAAAATAATATCCTATTTCTCCACAAAGTGCTGCATATAGTGAAGCGTCTACAAGTGTATCGTAATCATTTATAATTTCCTCTTTATCAGTTCCAGATATTGCTATAGGATTTACAAGTACGATAGATAAGTCTAAGAAATCAGCTTTACCATACATACTTTCTTTTCCGCTTGCAGCGTATAACTCTTTATGGTCATAATAATAACTTGCAATAATATCAAGTCCTTCTATTGCTTTAAGTTCTGCAAGTACCTTGTCAAATCTTTCCTTTTTAGTTAAATTCTTCATTTTATATCACTCCCTACTGTAGCCACATATTGTGGTATTATAACATTTTCACATACATCACTATAAACAACATTTTCTACAAATACACTAATATGGTCTTTATCTAAGTTCTTTGCTATAAGCTTATAATCAGCTGATAGTCTATTGGTATTTAAGTTCATCTCAAAAGAAAATGATGTTTCTTGTAACTCTTTAAGTATTGTATCTTTTACAAGGTCAAATCTCATAATCATTCTCATAGTGTTAAATAGTCCCTTGTAGTCAGCACCGTCTATTTCAAATGTGTGCTCTAAAGCTTTTGCTTTGCTCTTTTCAGTTGGACCCATAGTGTATACACTATCACATATTATGTGATGAGTGGATTCCAAAACAGTTTTAAATCTTCTTATTATTATTCCTAATATGAAATTATGCTTAACAGTTCTAAGTCTGTCTACTTCTTCCATATCATCTGTAAATTGCTTAAATCTAAATGAAACTAACATAACTATTCTCCTCTCTTTTCCATAAGTGATATTACCTTATCTCTTAATTCATCCGAAATAAGATTGACTCCATCTTTTGTCATAAGGTCATCATAAGCTTCCTGAAGTATTTCCTCATCATCACAGCTCATCTCATACGATAGTAGAGCTTTAACTAGATTAGAGTAATGACAAGAAGCAAATTCCTCTAATACTCCTTTAATCATTTTTGTGTCTTGATGTAACTCTTTCATAATTTTCCTCCTTAAAATTTTTATTAGTATTGCTACTACATATATTATATATACTTATATTTTCTCAGGAACATAAAAAAAAAAATAAAGGCTGGGAATATCCCAGCCAATATCTTTATTGGAATCTTCTAGCGTAGAATGGGTGTCCGTTATATCCACCAGCGATAGTTCCAGTTCTTCCTGTAAATTGGTAATCAAAGTTTCCACTTAATGATGTGAATACTTCAATATGTTTTTGCACTAAGTATTTAAGTATCTTTCTAACTGACCAGAATGAAAAGTTATTATCTCTCACTCCAGCTATAAAATTATTATCATTTATGATAGCATTTGCGAAAGTTCTATGAAGAATAACCATATTCATCATGTCTACCTTGTCTAATGTGCCACTTTCAAATCTTTCAGCCATCATTGTTTCATAACTTTCAATAATGTTTACATTGTCAGCAAAAGCTTTAATCCCTCCTAATAAAGAAGCGTACATGGTTACAGAAGTGTATCTCGCTTCTTTATCTGTGTCTTCTATTTCTAAAATTTCCTTAGGTAAAGCTTGAACTAACTTTTCATTCTCAATATTGCTCAAGAAGTCCCTATTTACTCCAATCAAAATCACATCAGATTTCTCTAATGTGTTGAAATAATTAGTTAATCCAAAAGCGTCAACTACTCTACCAATAGGACACATTTCATTTTCCATATCAGTGGCTATAAATATGATATGTAGTTTTTCACAGTAATCGGAAGTTCTTCTTCCTAACCACACAAGACCTTTACCTTCAATTCCCATTTTTACTTCAGCTAATAAACTTTTCTTAGTCATCTTATGACCTCCTATCTTAATTTTTGACAGATTGAAGCTCTCACCCTTTGAGTTTACTTCTCTGTCTTCTTTGTTTATAATATATAGTCAAAAAAAAAAATGCTGTAACCTAAGCTACAGCACTTATTAATACTATAATTTATGAGTTCTATAATACTCTATTCTTCTTCTTAAAGCTTCAGCATATTGTCCCATATACTGTCTTTGCTCATCTAACATATATCTTTCATCATCTGTTATAGAAAGCCATGCTGTACTTGCTTTAAAGTTTTCAAGTCTTAATATTCTTTGAGCTAGTTCTACGTGCTCTTTAGTAAGTTTTGCTTCTAGTTCTTTATATACAGCATCTTGAGCAAGTAATGCTTGTCTATCCTTTTCATCATATTCTACAGCTATCTTCTTTACATCAACTATATTAGTTGCAAAATTAATTAAATCCGCAAATAATATACCTTTATTTGTATCATCTATACCTATATCATCATTATCATCATAGTATATATTTCTATCAACGATATTTCTTACAATCTCATGGATAAGGTCATCATTCTCATTCTTTATGATAAACTTATATCTTTCAGGATAGTTCTCTTGAATAAATGACCTAAGAGTTCCATGAAACTTCTCTACAAATTTATAAAATCCTAAATTCTTTTCTTTACCTTCATTAAAACAATCTTCCAAACAATTTTTAAATTTTTCTACATTCATTTCTTTTTCCTCCTATTTATTTAAAGTTTTTGTGTATGTATTAAGTACATTAAATTTACCTTTATGGTTAGCCTTAAATCCTAGTTTCTCAAATAGCTGTATTGCTACCTTATTATATCCATAGATATTAACCGATATACTATTAGGTTCTTTTTCCGATAAGAATACTCCTTTAGCATATTCTTCAGCTCTTTTCATAAACTCTTTAACTAGAGCTTTTCCAATACCTCTTTTTCTTAAACTATTTTCTACATACAAAGACTCAACAGCTGGTTCATTTACTCCCCAATCATCAAGTAAACCTATAAGCTCTCCTGCAACTACACCATTATATTTTGCAATAAGTATGACGTGGTTATCATCATACGATTTTTCAGATATTCTTTCTATAAAGTTTACAATAGAAAAGTTATCAAAAGCTTTAAGATGACAAGCTCTTACATCTCTACCGACTCTAAAGTATTCGCACATACAAAGAAATGATAATATCTCAGGATTTTGAGATGTAAGATTTGAGAAAAATGAACTACCTCTCATATCTCCGGGTGCAACTCCTTCAACTTTATATACCGTTATTTCTATCTTATCTTTTTCTTCCATTTATATCACTACTCCTCATCTGGTATGTATTCTGTAAGTTTAAAATACATCACAGTTATCACTTTGAATTTATCCTCACCTTCAGCTATAGACATAGTATCAGTTGATATAAACTCTACCTCAAATTCATATTCAGATAATGTCTTATCTTTTAATATTTTATTTATATCTTCAGTAGTTGTATCAAACCATTCCCACTCATGATATGTGGGATAATTTACGGTCCTACTTTCATTAACTCTTGATATTATTCTTGAAACCTTAGAGAAAGTTTTAGGTTTTTCCTCTTTCTTCTTTATTTCATCTATAATCATATTATGTCTAGCATTTGTAAAGTTTATAACACTTACAAGTTTATCAAAATATATATCAAAGACACCACACATCTTTTCTATATTGTATTCAATCTTTGTAGGCTCTGTTGTACCCACGACAGTTACACTGGTACACTTAGACACTATATCTTGTAAACTTTCATCAACAAGTGGTGGCATCTCATGAATACCATTTTCTTTAAGTCTTTCTATTAAAGCCTTCTTAAGTATAGGTACAAACCCCATAAGATTACAGCCTTCCATTTCCGAATAAGCTTTTAACGTCATTTTTAAATCATCTTTGTCATACATTTTAAATCACTCCCTTTTTAAAAAATATGGGAGAACTTTGTCTCCCATTTGTTATTATTTCACTGTAAGCATTTTCTCAAATTTACCTTTTGTGTAGTTGTATCTTTTGTCATTTGTCCAATAATGAAACTCTTTCGTTTTAGCTGAGTTATACTCATCATCATTGTCCATAAGCTTACAAAGATTATTATAGACATACATCATAATAATCTTATCTCTTAAAGCTAATCTATTGGCTTTAATTTCAAACTCAAAATACTTAGATAACCTTTCAAAGAATGTAACTTTCTCAGTTACCTCTTTATCAGCTTTTCTTTCAAACATGTGGAAATGATGCTTATGTCCTACTTCTTTTTCAAGAATTGGGTCTAAAGCTTCTACAAGACCATTTATTGTATCTTTACCAAATAGACCCTCTCCAACTTTATTAGTATTAATAACTATAGTATCAATACCCTTTAGAGAGTTAAAGTATACCATAGATACATATAACTCAGCATTTACTTCATCAGTTAAATACCCCGAACCATTTCTTAAATATTCGCTTCCACGAATAATTAAGATATTACATCTGCTATTCTTTTCGTCAATAGCAAAATCTAGTATTTCTCCAAAACCCACCACAGCATTTCTTAAATCATTGATAATCTCTTTTCTCATAACTTTACCTCCAAAATATTTTTAATATAATTGTACTACTTCGTTAATAATATATAGTCATAAAAAGAGAATGCTGTTATTATTAGATATCTTTTATATTACGACATTTACTAAAATTCTTATCATTTATTTCATAATAGCAATAATATTTATATTTAGATTTATGCTTATTTGTATCTGTACCGTATGTTATAAACTTAGTCACAGTTACGTCATTTACAGTAATATCACACCTAGTTGTAAATTTGTATACTTCTGGTATTGAATCTGGTAGTATGTCACCACACATATTATTATACATATCATTGCATAAAAACTTGCCGTTTAATATAAATGTATGACTTACAATATCAACAACATCAGCAAAATCATTATATTCGGTATCTTCTAGCATAAGTATTCCTTCACGAACAAAATGCCTCCCTAAAGATAATACAGATTGATGAATATGCCAGTTATATATCTTTGTAAGTCTTTTCTCCTCATCAGTCATATCTTGTGAAAATTGAATATAGTACATCTTTACAGTTACAGTCATAGTATCACGCTCCTTTTACAATAATGCTTACTGGATTGTAGAAAAAAAAAATGGGGATTAAATCCCCATTAATTCCTTTTTATTGGAAGTATATGCTGTAAACCCACGGTTTAGCATAACTTCTAATGATTGTAAGTTATCGAAAGACTTAAATAAGTAATCGTCTTTCTCTTTATCAATTTCCCACGCTGTAAAACTATTTAGCGTGAAATCCTTTTTGTAATACAGAAGTTCTATCATTCCAGTCAGTTTTTCATCTTGATTAGATTTGTGGTATTCTAAAGCTCTTTTCATAAGCTTTTCCTTTTCAGCTTTAGTTAATTCAACTAAACCTTTTTGACGAAGAACCTCATAAAAATTTTCAACTCTTTCTTTAATATCTTGTGTCATATTTATTCCTCCTTAATATATATTATTGTATTACTTTTATAATATATAATCACATATGCGAAACATTCAAAAACACCCCTTTAGTAATTTTAAAGGAGGTTTTTAAATGAATACACTTAAACGTAACCTTGATTTATCTCCACACGATACTAAAGGAAATCCCCATAGACTTGGGAAAGCTTGGGAACAAATAGCTCAGCTTCAATTTCTTTTAGGTTCAGTTCTTGGTGTAGATGTAGGTTCTGCAGATGGAACTATACTACACATACAAGATACAGGAAATAAAGAAAAGGGAAGACTTTATATTGATAAAAATAATGGAAAATTATATATGTGTCTTAAAAATACAGTAAGACTTTCAAATACCGAAGTTGAGTTTGAAGAGTTTACTTTAAATTCAACTTATAAATCTGACGTAGTTGATAGAGGTTCAGTATTCTTCTTAAATGGAGCTTCGGAATATTCAGCTATTATACCTGCAAGTACAAGAATAGAAGTTAAGAACTTATCTGACTTATCAGGAGTTTTAAACTTAACTATTAAAGCTCGTGGTAGTGATGGTGGAGATGTCTCAAATTATAGACTATATATAGAAGATAGAGAATCTCGTGCATATACTTTTGCTCAACCAACTCTAAAGAAAAGAATAGGAGAAAAGATATATGTAATATTTGATACAGATGTGAAGAAAGATAGTTGTAGAGTTGACTACTATCTATACAAATAGGAAGGTGGTAGATTATGAGTATATTTGGAAGTTCATCGTATAACTCGCCATATGACTTAAACTTAAAGGCTTTGCCAAATCTATATACAGCTGGAAATGTAGTAAGAGATACACACTTTAAGAATATGATAGATAATGTTAAAGCTGAGTTTATGGAATTTGTAGATGTTGTGTTGGGTACCTATGTGAGAAGAGGCTATACTTGGATAATAGGCGACGAGAATGCCCACGCTATAGATAATACCAGTCCTTTACATAGGGATGGGCATATGAATAGATTTATAGATATATTTATGTCAAGAGCCGACCACTCTATATATTATAAGGAAGGATATCATATACCTTTAAACTTAACAAATCTAGCATTGCAAAATATGAGAGAGGCGGAGTATGTCGCTACATATTATTGTAAGTTCGATACATCTCCACTACCAGTATATGACGTTACAAATGAATTATCATATATAAAGAATTCATTTCGTGTACCATACACATATCGAGGTCAAAGCTTTAAAGATGACAAATCTCTTGCAAAATGGTTTTACAATTATCGTAATGTGTCAATGAGCGAATATTATGGTGGACAAGGTGAATCGAGTGAAAAAGAAGTAAGACATATAAATGTACCGAAAGTTAGAGTAAATACTTGGAAGATTCCTATATTTACAGATGGACATTATAATAGTGTCGCTTTTATAAGAGATTTAGATGTACAAATAGATTTTATGCCTAGTCCTTTGAGTGATACTTATTTCACAAAGAATATGGAAAGCTCTTATATAAGTGTCACAGGTAGAGGATTAGTTGTTGGTGAAGATTTAGAAGGACAAGAGTTTGACTCGAGTATTGGTGTATATCATACAATTAATGGTCAGTTTATAGGAGTGCATAAAACTGCAAGTCCCGGAGATTTTACTACAGCTATAAAAAGATATGTATACTCTTTAAATAAAAGACCTAATAGACATTGTAGATATAGAGTATCCGCATACGGATACGCCACAAAACCAAACTTCCCGGGAGTTGAAGAAACATTTCCTGCTGAATGGGTAAACGTAGAAAAGGTTTACGATACAGAAGCCGAATATCCTATGTCGTTTGGGTATAATTTCCGTGGAAGTGATTCCAATAATGATAACTTAGGATTCTTACCTGAAGGAATATCTCCAGACCCAGAAGACCTTACAAATCCTATGGATATATCTGTAGACTTTGAGTTTGTACAATGTAAAGTTGACGAGAACTTCAATCCTATAGATACGTATAATATAGAAGAAAAGACACCTAAAACTTTATTTGGATATCTTATATTAAAAGCGTATTCTGGTGTAGTAGGTTCTACACTTCAAGACGGAGTATACGATAAGGAAGCTATAACTGCAGAAGAGCCTTTGGCAAAACCATATACATCATATGATGTTAAAACTAGACCACACGATATATTCTTTAGAGTTATACTAAGAACACCTAAGCACCAAAAGAGTGTAGGTGGAAACTTCTATAAGATAAGAAGAAGAAATGAAACCGACATGGTTGAAGATATGGATGATGGTAAGAAGTGGGGTTGGTTAAAAGATAATAAGCCTAGGCCTGATATGATTAAGATGGAATTTAGCGATATAACAAAAATGCAATTTTTAGACAGTCGTATACAATTTGATAGTAATTTAGAAGGAGCTGTATATTTTGCTCCGACATTATCACAAATAAAGACGAATGAAATATTTAAAGATACAGATAAAACTCCCGGATTTATTCGTCCGACATTCATGACTTCATATGAAAAATCTCCAGATTTAAGATGGGGAGAATATGATTTCTACAAATATCGTATTAGAGATAATGGTGGATATTTAAGACCACCGATGGAAGACTTACTTGATTTTATGTATATCGCAGTTTTTTCTAATAGAAGTGAGGTACTTAGTGGACATGTAAATATTGGAACAATGTATCTTGAGTGCGTAGAATATCAAAAGGATAATAGACTACAGGATATGCTACGTACAATAAATGTAGGGGGTAAATGCTTAGGAGGTTTAATAAAATGATAAATAAATTAACATATCGCTCAGAAGATGATTTACGTGCAGAGGTTGCTGCTATACAGCACCCTCTTATCAACGCTTTAATTGGTACTCAGCTTAATTATAACGATAGTATCTTTTTAGATTTAAGAACTATCAGTAATGCTAAAGCTATGCTTGCTAATAAAAAGTATGTATTAGGAAATGACGGTAAAGAAATTAAGGTTTTAACTAGAATACCAGATTTCTATACAAAAACTAGAGATAATGGAGTTAATATAATAAATGAAAGAGTTATATCCCTATCTCTTAAATCTATAGTAGAAGAAGCGGACAAATCGACTCCTTTCAGAGAAGTTAAGTATACTGTAGATTTATCTCGTGCCTTACCTTATGATGATGATAAAGGTTACTTGCCTTACGAACCGTCTAAGAACGGACTAATGAAAAAGTTAAAATATGCAGATTCGAGTGGACCGTTATGGACTCTGGATTTTGAAGAATATATCATTAAGATTCCGTTTTATGTGAAACATGATGACATTGACTTTATAAGTAGCACATATACAAGAGATAGATATGGACTTTTTAATTTTGATAATATACAAGATATCAAAATACAAGGAATAGAATTGGAGTTTGATACGGCTGTGCCTGAAGATTCTGTTGATGACAATAGATATGAAAAGGCATATATATATCCACCATATGTATTTGGTTTACAAAGATGGGAACATGATAACATTCAACAGCATACGAATCCCAATATGCAGTGTATTGGCTCTAATCATACGGACTCCGCCACAGGAACAGCTGCTCAATATTCTATACCAAATGTATTATCCGGTAGACATTGTAAATACATGATGACATTTGCTAAATCTAAAAATAGATATAAGACATTTACACATGCTGATATGATGTATGATTCTATATGTCACAACCCATTAAACGGTCATAAGTGCTTATCATACTACGATTATTTAAAACTTATGCGTGGTGGGTATGCTGGTAGTCCCAGAGCTCAAGATGTGACTGTAGGTGCCGATAACTATTATTCTGGAGGAGAAAATGCTGAAGGTGATTGGTGGCAATATGCAGTAAACTATCCGTTACCGCTACATGTGTCATTTGAATTTGGATACCCATCAGAATATGCGTATAGAGATCACGATTATGAGTCTAGCGGGGTTAGAAGTGATTATAATATTGTAGGTTGGCTTGTGATAAGAACTTATAGAGGGTTTAAGCATTTTATGCCCGGAAACTTCGCAAACTTTATACAACGTAAAGGCGATCGTCCTGTATTCGATGTGTCTCCAGAAACATTTATGAATATGGATTTGTGGGCAAATTTCTTAAAGACATTTACTTGTAAAATATCTATTCCTAGAAAAGTTCCGTCACTTATTCTAAAACTTAGCAATGGGGAGTATAGATTTTTGGAGTTATATACAGCGTCGACTACGAGAGACACAAACGCACACAAACTTTGTTTAGTAGATTCTAAAGATCACAGAATGTCAAATGAAGATGGTGCTAATGATGATTTTGGGCGATCCGGTGGATCTAAAGGATGCGGTTATATAAGACCACGTACAATTCAATGTAAACTCATTTTAGATCAAGGACGTTGGAATCCACAAACAGAATTCATGGAAAATATGTCACCGTTTGGTAGATATATAAAGAGTATAGGTGGATTTAATGGATTCTTATTGCCAGCAGAAAGACGGGCTATGCACTATAGTGGCGAAGATGACACGGAAATGTTTAACCCTAAGCTTATTGATGGATATAAACATTTTGACGAGGGGTGGAAGTAATATGCGTTATTATATAAAAAGATATAATGGTTATGTAGAACAGGAGCGTCTTACAAACTTTGATACTTTTGATTTGCATAATTTAAAACATAGTGATTCTTCACTCTATAGATCCCTTGAGCTTATCTTGGGATCTCATATGGGTGGAGAAAAGTATATACACAAATATGATAAATATGGAATAACAAATGTACCAGTTGCAGAAAACTCATTTGAGTTTAAAGGGGATAATTTAAAATCTCTATCTATTGGAGATAGAAGATATTCATTTCTTGACGTTATGGATACACTTTATGATAAAACTGACAGTACATATATCTACGAGGTATTAGCTTCTGAAACTAAGGAGTTTAATAGAATTCGTATTCCTGTATATATAGATGATGGAAATACAGAAAGTGTATCTAAAGACGATTACATAAAGGCTATACTTAATTTAGACATAGAGATAAATTATTTACAGCGTAAAAATCTATCATCTCCAGAGCATTTGCATTATGACGCAAATGTGCGTTTTAATAATGGAGATAAAGATTACGACCAATTTACAAGACTTATTATAAATAATAGAAATAACAAGCAATTCTTTCGTGAGCCGTATGTGTTTACAGGATATAATAATGGTATGCCGGGTACTGATGTTGGTCAAGAGGGAGCTTTGATGCCATTGTCTGGTTCTAATAGTATCAACAACTGGAGAGCTGGAACATACTCTGTTTTTACAAGACACAGAAATAGCAGAGGAAATCATAGCTATAAAACTAAAGTTAATTTCTTTAATACAACTGATGGTACTCTAAAGGAAGTTGAAAAACTTCTTGCTATCAAAAAGCTTGTATACGATAAAGGCGAACAGCTAAAGGCTATAAAATATGAACCCGGAAGAATAAACTTGGTAACAAGTCAAGATATGGTGTGGGGTATTACAAAAGGTATGATTGGTTCTAACTCTTGTACAGCCGAGAGCTCTGGTAGTATATCTTCTTTATATGTCATGACATACTTACAAAACTTCCCTACAGTATATGTGGGATTTGAAGAAGAAAATAAACTTGATGTATATTTGGATAGAGAAAAGACTATTGTTGATGAAGTTGGTCTTAAAAGAATAGGATTTATAACTATTACTTTTGGAAACTTTAAAGAGTTAGGACTTCACCCTACACAATATAATAAAGGTGATATGTATTGCCGTACATCATTTGATTACTCAGATAACGCTAGATTTAATATAAAGATATCTGTACCAAAAGGACTCCCTAATCTAATATACAAAGGTCAAATGGAAACTGGAAGTCAGATATACTTAATGCCGGGATATGTTGAATATGACAATAATAAATTTGTAACGGCTGAGCTTGGTACCAGTGCGGAAAGACAGTTCCACGAAAATGATGATATTAAGTATCTTAATATTAACTCAGAATATGACCATAGTAGAACTTTCCTTATGAGTCAAATAGATGGAACTAAAGTCAATGATAAAAATAGAGTAATGGAACTATTTAAAAAGGTTACAAGAAATATGATATCTCCTGAAGTTATAACTGAGCAATGGCGTAAAAATCCCGAACTATATCTGGATGGTGAGTATGTGCGTAACTTCGGAGGATGGATATTCCCACCTATGAGACTTGGAGCACTATCTAGGATGCAAGGAACCGCTTATGCGTCAGATTTTCAATACAATACACCAGAGCAAGATAAATATAAAGTTGGGTATGGATTTCCATATACAAATGCAAGATTTTACGATCATATAGCTACATACGGTGGCTATAGCACGATATATAATATAGCTAATGGAGGTAATATTATCTTTGCTAAGAACAACGCACAATTTCATTATATGTGTGCTAGAAAATATCTAGGTCTTAATCCTATATATAAAAGAATTGCACACGATAGCCCACACCCATCTAATAATTTCAGTAATGAAGGTGCACAATAATAAAGGAGGTTTAAATGGATTTTAAAGATTACTTAAGACTTGATACAAAAGATACTAACTTCTATGTCGTAGAACCTTTTGAATTTCATACTCCTAAGAAGTGTGTAGTAAATATTCATACTGAACCAGTTGTAATGCTCTTTGGGAAGATATACTCTCCCAAAGACGCATTTGATGTAACTCAGTGTATATCAACAAAAACAAAGTTCTCAAGCTACATAGAAGAAGAAGATAGATATAGACTTATATATGAAAAGGGAGATATATTTGCTTCTAATAACATGATTGAGTCTATATCGAATCAAGAGATAATAAATAACTTATTCTTACAAGGACAGATACTTGAAGATATGGAATATCAAAATGTATACAGAGCATATATGAATGCTTCTCGTGAGAATATGGAGCTAGATGTTCCTTTATATTATTACGAATACATGATAGCTATACTTCTTGCAGATAGAAAGGATAAATCTAAACAAGCAAGATTTAGAGACATAAATCACTTTGCTTCTTTATCTATTAAGCAGATAAATACAAGAGCTGAAACGTTTGTTGCACTTACAACAAATGATTTGGATACTATGATTATATCTTCTTTAAATGAGAAAAAAGATGCACTTGAAAGTCCAGATAAGAAAGTATTCTTGATGTAGAATATAGAAACAATATGTTGATATCTTTTTAAGATATGATTATTTTATTACTCATATTGTGCGTGTCGCATAAGTTAATATTATTAAAGAGATGTATTTAAAGTAAACTACAGTTATGGCAGGGAAACCCTGCCATAAACCTTTAATATACAAATCCTTTATAAATACCACCATCTCTAAGTAGTAAAGTTATATCGTACTTAGTAGGAACTTTATGCCAAGCTTTAAGATAAGCGGCACCAAATGTTGAATTACACAAATCTACAATGTCCCCTTTATGTACATGTGTGAAATACTGTAAATCTAATCTATATGTATACTTCACAGTCTTACAATATTTTCTTATCTTCATAATATCTCTAGGTGCACATTTACATATCTTTTTAAGGTCATTATAACCTAAGAATGTTCTTGACTTTCTATTTAAGTTTCTCATAGCTTTAGTTATAGTATTACACTTTGAATATCCTTTATTTCTCACAATATTCCTCCCTCAGAGTATTCTATTAATCGTGTAGCTTCAATATAGCTTTATATTTAACCCAAGACTTATTATTCTTTTTGATACGATGTGATACAAATAATTCATCTATTACAGATAATATATCTCTATTGTGACAGATTCTAAAATACCAATCATCCATAACAAAAATACAAGGAATCGTTTTTGAATATTTTCTTATCTTCATAATACTTCTAGGTACTCTTCTTAATATCTTTTTAGTATCAAGATAGCTAAGTGCTCTCTCTTTCTTATTAACACCTATCCATACAGATTTAAAAAATTTTCTTGAACTCTTCTTACTCGTTACTTTTATATCTGTAATTTCCATTACTCATCATCTCCTAGTGACTCTCCTATTACTTTAAGATGTTCCTCTATCTTTCTATATACAGCTTTATTCATTTCTTTATACTCTTCAGACATTGAAGCTATAGTATCTTCTATCTTCTTTTTCTTTTCTTCAAATAGTTCTTGAGTTAATACTCCTTGATTTGAAAGACTACATAGCTCATCTGTAAGTGATAGTATTGTATTTTGTTTCATTATCTCTTTAACAGCAGATAACGCAGACTGATGTTTTGGCATCTCATCTCCTCCTGTCAATTTACATATTTCAGCATCGAATGACCATTTGTGGTTACAAGCGTTCTTACATAAATCCATAGATACAATTTTACCATCAACCATTCTAGGAGCTAGAGTTGCACCTTGCATTACTTCAGATAAGTCATGATGTATCTTCTCAGAATGCTTCATAGCTCTTTCTAAATCATCTTGTAGACCGTGTGCTACATAATCAGGACTTACACCACTAAATAGTAATCCACCGCTACCATTTAGTTTCTTTGGTATTTTAGCACTACTTCTATCGCATACTTCAATATGTCCTATAAGTCTTTCCCCATCTGGTGTAACCCCAGTTATACTATAAGTAGTCTTATTACTATTACTTATATCCAGCTTTGGAACTCTATAAAAAATATTATTTTCTCTTTCCCTTTCTCTTGCTTCCTTTCTTAGTATGCTTCCTATCCCTGTTGACTTCTTCGACATCTTCTTTATCCTCCTTTAAGATTCTACATTTAGCAAGTTCAATTCTTATATTCTGTAATCTATTCTTTATACTCTCGTGAAAATTGTCCATAATCCCCCCTTTAAATAAAGATAATGATAAACTCACTTAAGAGTTTATCATTACCATAGATTAAATTATTTTTCTTCAACTCCAAGTGATGTAAGTTCTTCATGTAGCTTTTCTCTTAGAGTATCTTCGATTTCTGCAACTTCGTCTATCTTATCAGAAGCTCCTTCTTCTATAACCTTTGTAGGTTCTCCTGTTATCTCTTCCTTTACAGCTTCTAAAATCTTAGGGATTTCTTTAGCTATAGGATTTACTAATTCTTCAGGTACAGTAATAGATACTTCTTCTTTCTTTTCTTCAGAAGCTTCTTCTAATAGTTCTTCCATAGGTTCTTCATCTATTTCTTCTAATATTTCTTCAGCTTCTTCTGTAGGTTCTGTATAATCCTTTATCTTAATAAGCATAGATTCTTTATAAGTTTTAAGCATATCTTCATCAAACTTAACTGTAACGCCTTCTACAGCCTTATCAAGCTTTTGAGCAAATGATTCCCATACAGCTCCTGTAACTGGTAAGAATCCATTAAATAAGCATTCTAAACCTCTTATAAATTTAGAGTTCTTCATAATTCTTTCTATGAATAAGTGATAGATAATAGAAGCTACTATAACCTTACTATTTAACTTAATATCTATAACTTTCTTTTCTTCTCCATTTTCATCTTTTTCAACTACTTCTTCCTTATCTCCATAATTAGATACAAGTCTGTCATGTAGTTGTCTTACACCCATAATACCTAAGAATGCTAAGTTATCTGCTGATTGTTTACAATCTGGAGATGGTTCTATCTTCTCATCAAGTACACCGTCTACAACCACATTCTTATTATACTTCTTATATCTTCTTATAGCATTATAGATATATTCAGGTGTAAAGCAATCTAGTGCAAATCTTTGAGAAGTGTCCATAAGTTTAAATAATGTATCTGTATCCGTAATAGATTGGATATTAGGTTCATCTATATCCATATTGAATTTATCTACATCTAAATTCAAATCATCTATATATTGCTGTAAGATAGCAATAGAAGTGTCTACTGTATTTACTATATCCTTATCATTCCAGATAATACCAAGTTGCATACAAAGTCCTTCTAAAGCTGCTAAGATATCAGTTCCGACAATAAGTCCCAACTCAATAAGTTTCTTGACTATAATTATATTGTCTTTAGGTTCTTTAACAGTTTCTCCATTTATATCTCCAGCTAGTTCACTAACAATAATTCCACCTAACTCACCATATTCAAATTCAACTAGAGTTTCTTTCTTAACATCTTCTTTTTCTTCAGAAGTTAATGAATCCCATTTTCTAAGACCTGTAAACTTTCTTTCAGCTATAGCTTTTCTTACATCAGCGATATTCATAGCTACTATCCATCTATCATCATCAGCTGTTCCTTTAGAATTATATTGATATTTATATAAATCAAACAAAGCATCAAACTTAGGTAGTACATCTGCTACTTGACTATCTTTAATAAGCTTAGAATAGTTGTAAGTATCATATACAGTTTTGATACCTTCTTTTACGTGCATGTGAGAAGTTCTATCTTCAAATGCTTCCCAAGTCATAGTCATAGTATTTATACTGTCAAAGAATACTCTTTTAGCTATATCATAAGATAGCTTCTTTTCGTATTCATTTCCTCTTTCATTCATAGCAATTATTGCAAGAGCATTTATTCTATTAAGTTTAGTTTCAAACTTAAGTTTTTGGTCCATAAGCTCATGACCCTCAAGTTTCTTCAATGTATCATTAGCATCATTCATAAACATTGTAAACATAACAGGTCCAACTCCTATTTTAGTTCTCCAGTCTTGTAATATCTTAGTATCTACACTTCCTTTATCAATTTTAGTTTTCTTAGCCATTTATTTCCTCCTTAAGTTTTTGGTTATTTATCCATACTCTCCCGTATATTATTTGTGATTTAACTGAGTTAATTACAACTGGGTTTGCTATAATCTCAGCTATATTCATTCCTTCTTGATATGTAAATACTTCAAAGAAGTTTTGTCTTGCTGTTTCAAAGAATATATTATCATGAAACTCTTTACATCTTTCTAAGTACCAATCATCAAATGCTTCAGTTAAATCAATGGTATCTTCTATCTTATTTAAAAGCTCTACTGCAAGGCTTGAAGCTTCTTCAGTATTATCTATAACTTCATATCCAAACTTCTCTACTATATAATATAAAAGTATCTTAGATATTGTAGTAAATCTTTGAGTTACAAATAATTCATAAATCTTAAATAACTCTTCTAAATCATCAGCACGAACTTCTACAAAAAAAGTTTCTTCTATAAGTCTATCAAGCTCAACGACGAAATCTTGACAGAACTTCTGTCTTGCTAAGAAATCGTCGGGCTTGATATATTCATCTGTATATTGAGTTATATTACCAGATGCGTAAGCTATAAGTGTAGCTTTTGAATTTGCATAGTTTGCAACTTCTAAATTGGCAGTAGCAGTTTTTACCTCATCAAAAGATGCTCTTATTTGCGGAGCAAATAGATTTTCTATATCTTCAAAAGGTACTATGTTACTTTCAGTCATCTTAAAACCCCCTTTAATTTATCTCTAAACGGGTGTTTTTGGGATTTTGCTGATTATTTCACATCTTCTCTTAGCGTACGGTTTTAAAGTTTTCTTTAAGTCTTCTAATAAGTTTAAGATGTATCCATCAATATCTTTGAGATTATGGTTTATTTCTTTTACTTCTTCCTTTATAACCTTTCTCTCAGCCTTAATAGAATCCCCTTTGTTTATAAGGGTGTATAACTTAGTATCAAGTATTGCGTTTACTTGTATGTCAGTTAATCCTTTGTATTTCTTTTGTAAAGCAATTCTTGCTTCTTCCTTTCCTTTAGACTTTCTTATGATATCAATCACGGTATCATAATTTTCAATTACAAGCTCTATGCCGTCAAGTATATGTAGCCTTCTTTCTTTATTCTCTTTAAGAGTAGTTAGATGTCTTATAGAAGTTTCAGTATTCATTTTGTGAAACTCTTTAAGCATATCTATTATACCCATTCTCATAGGTTTATTATTACAGATAACTCTCATTGAAACTGTAAAGTTATCATAGCAAAACTTAGCAACCATTAACGCTTCTATTACAGTATCTACAGCTATATCTTTCTTTATAACGACTACGATTCTTATTCCTTCTTTAGAACTTTCGTCTCTTATGTCAGCTATCATCTGTGATAGTGGGTTTCTTTGGTCTCTACATTTAAGTACAAGATTTGTAATATCTGTATCTTTAGACCTATTTGGTAGTACAGATGTAAATACTATCTTCTTCTTACCTCTAGTGTCGTCTTCTACATGATAATGCGACATACATTTATATTTACCAGACCCTGTTCTATAAGCTCTGTCTATACCTTCGCTATCTATAATATGGCAAGGTATAACTGGGTCAGGAGCTTTCAGATACTTTCTAATATTATTATTAGTTAGCTTTCCTTGTATATAAGCCTCATAAACCTTTACTACTTCCATAGGATTATGTGTAGGTATATATGTAGCTATACCTACAGCTATACCTATAGCACCATTTATAAGAACTGTGGGTATTACAGGAACTAAGCATATTGGTTCTAGCTCTGCTTCATCATAGTTCTTTTTCCATTCTATTCCTAACTGGTTATTCTTAAAGAATATTTCTTTAGCTATGGGTTCTATATGGCATTCGCTGTAACGCATCGCACTGGGTGAATCCTGACTATCAAGACTTCCGAAGTTTCCTTGTGGTGTTATGAAAGGAACGTACATTCTGAAATTTTGTGCCATTCTAACCAATGCTCCATAAATACTAGAATCACCTTTAGGGTGGTAATGTCCCATAACTTCTCCAACTACTCTTGCAGACTTCTTAAAATCGTCCATATTTCTCATAGTATATAGTATTCTTCTTTGAACTGGTTTTAATCCATCTTTAAGATAAGGGATAGCTCTATCCATTATAACTGACATGGAATACTCGAGCATATTTTCTTTTATTTCATCTTCGATACATCTATTAACTACATGTATTTTTTCTTCTATACTTTTCACACGATTCATTGTTAGTCCTCCTAATTCATTATCATTTCGTGTGTTATAAGAAATGGTGGGAAAATCCCACCATTACCATATTGTCTTGTGTACTATATACTTATCATCAATAATATTCATTTCATTATTATTAACGATATCAGCAAGTGTTGATAAAGCATTCATTGAGAAAGCCTTATGAAACCATTGCTGTCTTAATGCACCTATCATAAATTCATGTATAGGTACATCGGCCTTTTCAGGATTTGCATATTGTATAGGTTCTAAACCGTGATAGAGTTGCATAAATCTATACAGCTTTTCTTTTACTTTATCATAAGGTATATCAAGTTCTTCACATATAGATACTATACCTTCGTGTATAATTCCATATTCGCAGAATTGAATTTGGAATAGTCCATGAGCTTTTTCTTCTTTACTACCCTTAACTAATCTTTTCTTAATTCCTTGCTTATATGCTTCAGATGTACGTTTTAGACACATGAAAGCTTCTTCTAGGCTTTTGTATTGCTGTCTATACTCTTTATAGTATTCCCAACAAGCGTCGATATCAGGACTGATATCTAGCTTCTCAAGACTTGCTTCTAACTTATTTCTTTTTATAATAAGTGTATAGTAAGCGTCTAGTAATGCCTTATGTAATACAAACTTTTGGTTCTTCATATTTCCTCCTAATCAATATTGTCGATATTTTGGTTATTATCCCAATCCTCTACTTCCATTTCCATAACTTCTAATACATCTTCTGGAATAAGACTTGTATCAAGATTTGGGTCAGTTATTATATTTCTGAATTGCTCTACCAAGTATTCTCTTTCTTCTAAAGTAAACTCATAGCTTCCATCAAGCTTTCTCATAGAACCATTTTCGATAACTATGTAATTTCCATCAGCTATTAAACCGTCCCAGTTATTTCTTATGTATTCTCTAGTTTCTTCGTCTCTTGAAACTCCTGATAACATATTATCTTCATCTACAAAGTATAGGTGTGCCAAATCAGGGACTTTATCTTCTACTGGTGTAGTAGGCTTAGGTTCTTCATTTAAAGCCTTCATTTCTTCTTCAGTTGCATCATGAGTTCCTCTTGTGAACTTTTCTAAAGTTTCAGGACTTACTATAGTTTCAAGCTTTATACTTCCACCTTTTTCCTTTACAGCTTCTTTTGCTACATCATTTAAAGCAAACTTAAGTGGAACTCCTTCTTCGTTTACCTTTCCATCTTCTGCCATAAATTGTGGGTTTTCAAATCCTGTAAATTTAGGTTTAACACCATTGCTTCCTGCTTTCTTAAGCTTAGGTACTGCATTATTATTATTATCTTCTTTAAGAGCATCTAAATTCATTTTGAATGTGAATTTCTTTTCTTTCTCAGCATTTACTTGGTCTTCTACAGTATCTTCAACGCTTTTAACTCCTAATAAGTTTTGAGCATCTTTTACTTCTTTATCCATAGCTTCTCTAACTTTATCTGTATCTATGACTTCCTTTTCGACTGTAGGTTTTGGTGCAGGTCTTGTAGATACAACTTTACTTCCGTCTTGTACTTCTCTTGCTCTATATGCTCTTGCAAGTTCTACTAAGTCTTTTGAACTATCAAGTTTTATAAGGTCATTATAAACTATAAGCTCTCCCAATACTTCTGCATCTATTTGATTAAGTCCTACCCCATTTATAACCATAGCAGTCATTCTATTCTTAGATGACTTAATACCTTGTATATCAATAGTTTCATTCTTATCCACAAGAACTGCTACCATACCAGTTGCCATTCCAAAGTCTTTAAAATTCTTTTCATCTTCTTGAGATGATATAAATACTCTAGGCATTCCAGATTCGATATGTCTTGTATATAATATTTCTCTTTCCATTTCCTTTTGTAACTTATCTAAAGTATCATATTTTAAACTTTCTCTTAAACTTGCTTCATTTCTTATAATAAATCCTTGTATCATTTCTAAATCATTTACATTGTAACTCATAACTATTCCTCCTTATATTTTAAACCTTAAAATTTTATTTTATTTACAGCGTCATCTCCGAACTCTTCTTTAAGAATTCTTATTTTTCTTCTAAGTCTATCATCAGCTCTATCCTTTGCATCTTGTATTCTCTTTTGTTCCTTTTCTCTTTCTATTCTTTTAATATCATCCATCATTACAGTTGCTGCTATTAATGTTAATAAGCTCATCTTTCTCCTCCTTTTATTAAAGTGATAGTGGGGATTTCTCCCCACTTTTTATTTTTCTTCTTCCTCTTTTGCCTTTGGGTCAAGAATTTCCAAAAGCTCTTTTGCATCTGTTTCATACGCTTTTACAACATCTTTATTTTCTTTAAATAGAGATGATATAATTCTTGCATATGAAATCATATCTTTTAGCTTCTTCTTTAACTCATCTTTCTCTTTATCATCCATTTTCTTAATGTCTGTCTTACCTTCTAACTCTTTTGCACTCTCAGACATAAGCTTTATCATAGTACCCATTCCTTCTAATTGATTAAGGTAGTAATCTATCTTACCAAAGTGAGTTCCAACCTTAGGTTCTTTTACTTCATAAGGTCTAAGTCCATCTCTTAGCTTTTGAATCATATCAACAAGCTTATCTCCTCTTCTTTTAGATAATACCTTGTCTCTAACCTTACCTACTAAAGTATCACTAACAAAATCTACCATTGTAAATACTAATGGTTTTTCATGAATATCATTAAGCATATCCATTACAGCTTGTGGTTCATACTTTAATACATCTTCCTTCTTTTCTCCTTTTGATAAAATTTTGTCTAAAGCGATTTTTGTAAACATCGCCAAACCTACTTTTGCATTTACTTCTCTTGCTGATAATTCTTTAATTTCCATCTTTATTCCTCCTATTTATTTTTATAATTTTTCTGTATTACCATAACGTTTTTGAAATCTTTGAAGTTTCTCTTCATAGTTTTCCAAAAGTATTGTCATTACTTCATTTGACAGATTATTTGACATAATCTGTGCTTTCAGTTTTGTGAAGTCTTCAACCATATATCCCATATCTTCATAGAACTCCTTAGTCGGCACCACAATCTTAAGACTTTCAACTACCTGCGGGTTCATACATCTTACAGCATTTACTTCATCTACAGGTATATCATATTTCTTTGCTAGTTCCTCGTTATCATATCTAACAAACGCACTATGACAATCGGACATATCCTTTGCTTCTATTATATCATTTACTCTTATTCTTGGTTCCATTATAACCACTCCTTTCTTGTATTTAATTTATAATATATATCCTTATTTATTATTCTTTCTAAACTCAAGTATTTCTTCCATTTCCTTTTCAAGCTCTTCTTTATACTTTTCTTTATACTCTTCAATATAAGCTTCATGATTACTTCTATCGGCATATAAAGCGTCGTAATTCATAGGTGGAGCTTCTACATAGTTATCAGGGTCTACAAGTATTTCATTGAAGTATCCAAAGCATAACTTATTTACAAGTCCCGGAGCTTTCTTAATACCATTTATATAGCTCATAAACTTTAAGCTTTCGTTTGCTTTCAAAGGCTTTGAGAAATCCATCTTTTCATCATATCCATCTTTTGTACCATCATCAACATGCTTACAGATAAGATTTCTACATACAGTTTCTCCAACTATATAAGGAGATTCTAAAACCTTATTAAGTTCACTTATTGGGTCTTTATAATCAAACGGTCTTTTAAGTATAGCCTTTATATCTATATAAGATTTAGACTTTCTCATATTCTTATATATTACATGAAGATTTCCGTCTTCACGAAGCTCAAGTAGTCCATCTGAAGTAACTTCATATATACCACCAGCAGTTTCTACTTTAAATCCTGAGTATAGAGTTCTTGTCATATCTTTAACTGGGTCTTCAACTCTATACTTTTCATCTATTACAATACTTCCGTTTACATAGATTATATCAACATTCTTGACATTTATCTCTATAAACTTATCATGATAGAATTTGATATTTCTTATAATAGTAATCATATTATGCTTAGATGATAAGAAGTTTTGTCCCTTTTCCCCAATATACTCTTTTGTGAACTTAACTCCAAGGTTTGCATTTGCTCCCATAGGACCATAGACATTATCAAAGTATATGTGCTCTCCAGCACAATATCTACAGATACCTTCTTTAGAGTTACAAGTAGATGGTGAACGAAGCTTAATCTTCTTTCCGATAAGATGTGTCATATCCTTTGTAATGATAGTTACATCTTTAGGATTATCATTTGTAATCATATATCTATCATTTAACATATCAAGGTCATGCTGGTCTTTTATCTCATATTCTCTATAGTGTATACTATCGCACATATACTCAGGATTTTTGTGTAGATAGTTTGAGTTATTAAGATAAGAGATATACTTTTGGAAAGCTCCCGGGTCACGAATATCAAGCTTAGTTATAATAGTTGCACATCTTGATATATATGACTCATAATAAAAGCTCTTTTCTGATTGTATACCACGAAGCCAAGACTCAGGCTCAATATTTGGTATTACTTCATCTTGGTCAGGACGAGTTCCAATCATAAATAGACAGTCTATAAATTGTGCAAGTCTTACTCCAGTTCCAGCTTCAAGTAAACTTCTTAAAGGCTGAATATTCTTTTCAGCAACTACTTTTTCTATATAGTCAAGTGTATGCTTTTTAAGCTCTTCAACTTCCCATAAAGACATATCATCACGCTTTATAGGACCATTTAATATCCAGTCTCTTAAAGTATCATCAGCATCACAAAGTTCAAATATATCAAGCATTGATATATCCATCATCTTCTTACTATCAATTACCCAAGCAAACTGAACAAATGCTTCACGAAGCTTCCCGACTACTTCAGTTACTTCAAAGAACTTCATTCCCATTCTATTAAAGCAATCATCTTTTACCATATCAATATAACTATCTTGAGATTTGATATTACCCGATTCAGTAAAGATATAATCTTCATAATTATCATATTGACCTTTAAGTATATCAAATCTCTTAAGCTCAGTAAATATAAGCATATTAAGTATGGCTTTAGCAAGAGGCATTCTTGCTATTGGTTCTTTATCTATTGTACAAACTACTGGAGTATTAAGTTTATCCATATCCCAATACTCATCTATAAACAGCTTTGGAAAGTTTGGACTTACAGTTGCAACTAAAGGTAATCCTTTATCTTGTATTTCACTCCAAAGTTTTTTTACTATTGCTTCCTTTCTTACTAACATCTTACGCCTCCCTTACATATCTCCCTACAATTAATGTAGACTCAATTAGCTCCAGTTTCGTATTTACCTTCATATCTAAATTCTCATCAGCTTTTAGAAGTTTATCGACTATTTTGAAATACTCATCTCTATCGTATTTCTTTACATATCTCACATACTTATTCCAAGCTTTTCTCACATCTTCATAGGGTTTAGCTGTATCTAAATCTATAATCATATTAAACCCTTTCATCACGACTTTCTCTGTAGGTATTCTCATCTTCATCTACTCCTTTCATATGATATGTATTAGTTTCTGAATCCCATCTGTAACAAGTATTGCCAACGATTATCCATCTATTCTTGATATTATCAAGCTCAATACCGTGACGTTTCCAATACTCTATCATGGTATTGTAATCCTTTTTCACATCTTCATTTTTACTTAAGATTCTCTCTACCGCACGATACAAAAGTCTTGTATCAAATATATGAGCATAATCTATAATCTCACCTATAAAATCATGACGGATATATTCACAAAACTCTTCATAAGTTCTACCCCCAGTTATAACAGGTGTACAGCGTACCATTGTGATAAACTGCTCTGCTTCCATCGTAGTTGGTATTTTGTAGCTAATGTCAAAATTATATAATTTCATAACTATTCCTCCTTTTTAATATTAATTCGTTTATCATATTTATAATATATATCCAAAACAAGCTATTTCGTGGAACATAGAAAAAAAAAAATAAGAGGGTGGGAATTACCCCACCGTTATTTTATTAGTCATTTTCACCATGAATGTCCATAGAGAATTCACAGTTATCCCAACCACTATAAGTTTGTCTAGGAGCAAAGTATTCAGGTTCGCTACGATACATTCTACTAGACATGATATCATAATTTGCCGATATTTCTGATAACTTCTTCACTTCATCTACAAACGCTTTAGGGAAGTAAATAGCCACTCTTTCTGATGGCATACGTCCTAGTTGTCTTCCATAGATGATGAATAGATTTCTCACATATTCTTCATCGCTGACAAAGTCTGGAGAGTTTACAGCTTTATAGAATGTACTATTCTTTACAAAGTTATATTCAACTTCTGAGATATGTTCCCATTTATATCTATCTAATTGATAGCATATTAAGAATGCTGTAAATGGAGACCATCTTTGACGATAGTAGAATAATATACCGTCATCACTATCTGCTATATCATTATTAATTCTATTTTCATCTGGAGACATAAGTTCTAACTCTTGGTCTCCATAATTAAGTAGAATATTAGACAGTACAAAGAACTTTAATATCTTATAAACGGCATTAGGTTCCACTAATTGTGTGTCGCCGTTTATATTGCTGTAGAATTTTAATATTTCCTTTTCTGTCTTTAAATCTAAATCTGAGTGAGTCGCTTTAATATTAGCAGATAAGCAACTCATGATGTATGCTTTAGATTTTAAAATAGCTGTGAAGTTTATAAACTTCTTAAAGTAATAAAGGATTTCTGGTTTTTCAGAGTTCTTTAATACTTTATCTATTACATTTGGATTATCTAGTAGATATTTAGCACAATAGTTTATTTGATGAAATTCGTCATAGCAACAGTCGACACGATAGTCCTCTTCCCAGACTTTCTTGCCGTTCTTTTTTAACCAATAATACTTATTTTCCTTGACAGTCAAATACCCCATCAAGTCTCCCACGTTATACAAGTCTTCTCTTTCTTTTAATTCTCTTCTTGCCATTTTGACCTCCCAGTCTTTTAATTAAATTAAGACAGTAAGGTTCCTACACATTATAGGTTTACCTTTGTCTATTGTATTACGTTTATAATATATAAACAAAAAAAAAATAAAGAGAAATCGGGATAGTAGAAAAAAAAAAATAAAGGCTGAGAATTAACCCAGCCAATATTTTTACAATGCTTCGTATGTGACAGGGTCGTAGAATCTACCCCATCCATGAAAGTTTCTTCTAGCCATTTTCATAACTATTTTGTGAATCTTGTTGGTATACCCATCAGGCATACTAATTTCGATATATTTCTTACTATTAAATGCACTGCCAAGGAGCACAACTTTGTACCCCCCCCCAGTTTCTTTTATAGAGTGTCTCTTCATTAGTAGGAAGTATTCCCTCCCACTAAGTCTTCTACTGTGACGTTCAACAAAAGGTGTTACCACCTTTTTAGGATTTGTTAGCTTTTGTATCATTCTTGATTTCATATAAATCAACCTCCCGGTTATTAAATTTAGACAGCGAACTCTTGACCATTTCAAGTTTGTTCTTGTCTTCTATGTTTATTATATATAATTGAAAAAAAA
>FLSK01000004.1_pt1 | contig 152214 bp, 196 predicted proteins | sample 1550541 | NCBI WGS metagenome assembly FLSK01 (sample SAMEA4031773, study PRJEB14383) | metagenome | biome: human; feature: oral; material: saliva | place: Philippines | collected 2014
TTCACTTGTTCTTCGTTAGCAGTAACACGTTTGCAAAGAGCGTCGTGTTCTTGGTTAACTAAATCGAACATAGTGTTGATAGCGTCTAATTTTGATTTTAGAACGAAGTCGATTAAACCCATAGGGATGTTTAATACACGACCATCTTCATAAGTTAATTTGAAGTAGTCTTTGAATTCGTCTGCTGATTTGATAGTTGCAGTTTTGAACAACATAGCTGGGTTAGCTAATTTTTCCGCGATAGCGTTAGTAGTTACCACGAACTCTTGGTATTGTTCTTGCATGCGTTTAGACATCTCGATAGTTTCTTCGAGTTGTTTTTCAAGGATGTCGCGTTCGCGAATTTTGAACTCTTTCTCAGCTTCTTGTAAAGCTTGGAAGCGAGCTTGTTCTTTAGCATCGTTGATAGCGATAGTACGACGAATCGCTTCTAAACGTTCTACTTGTTCTTTGCGAGCTTGTTCATCGCGTTTTGCTTTAGCAATAGCTTCTAAACGAGCTTCGCGAGTTGATGCGAATAATGATGATGTTTCGCAAGATTTGCAATCTGCCATTGTATTTTCCTTTCTATAGTTAGGTTAACGATTTGCGATTAAAGTTTGCATATTTAATTCGTTATAGTATTTATATTTTAACAGCACTCAATGGTTTCTCAATCCAACGATTTGGGCCTTTCTTGGTACCGGAACTATCTAAAACCGTTTCATCAATTCCCTGAATGGGCGAGTTGTTTCTAACTTCTTTATCGCAATACGCTTTAGTATAAGTCCAATAATCGTAGACCACTCCGATATTTAGGCTAGCGCCTAATTCCGCGGATGGATCAAGTGCTATTTCCCCAATACTGGAGATTCTACAATTTTTGAAATCTACTCTAAACAAAATCTCTTTGTTCGAATTGAGAATTTGGACCCATAAGTCAAAAGTCGGAGTGCTAAAAGTATCCTGTTCGAAGTTAACTTCTTGCATGGCAAGATCCAACAATTCGAAATAAGTTTGGAACCCAGAATCTAACATAATATCCAAGCTGAGATCATTAAAGTCGATGCTATCAGCTCCAGCATGAAGAGCTACCCCAGATCTAGTCATCAGACTAGGATGGGCAAAAGCTATAGAAGGAATGGTAAAATTCTTAATAAAGAATGGCGTTAACTTTAACGTATCACTTCCTACTAAAAACTGACTGACATCAGCTAAATTGACGCTAGCAGTAGACATTAGATTCTCCTTAACGAATTAATTTTCCGAACCCTGAAAGATTCGGTGACCGAAATCATCAAGGCTCGGAAATTTTTAAGATTATGCCGCGGTTACGTCGCTAGCAGAAACTAAGTAACCTAAAGACACTTCGCCTAAAGATTTAACTTCGATACCGGTAGCTTTCTTGTTTTCTAAAGCTTGAACTTTACCTTCTAAAGCAGTAACTTTAGGCTCTAATGCACCTTTAGCTGTTTCTAAAGCTTGGATTTTAGCGTCTTGTTCTTGGTCTTTAGTAGCTTGAGCTGCTTTAGCTGCATCTACTAACTCACCAGCTTTAGTCGCTGCTGCGTCTTTGATTTCGGTTACTAAAGTTGAAAGATCAACTTCAACGTTAGCGCCTTCGCTGTCCACTAAAGTGATTTTGTTACCAGCATATGAACCAGAAACGATTTTAGTATCAGTATCCACTGATAAGAAATCTGCGATATCTTGTTCAATTGAAGTACCATCACTTAAAGTGAATTTCATTTTCTTCTCAGCTTTGTCTACAGACACGCCAGATAATTTCACATCAACTGGGATGCTTAACGCTGCAGTATCAACAACAACCTTCTGAGCTTCTACTTTTAAACCTGTACCTAGGTCAGCAGGAGTAATAACTGTAATTGCCATTTTGTTTTCCTTTTTGTTAAATTTAACGTTTGTGCTGTCGCACGAGTTATTTGAGACTTTCAAAATTTCGGTAACCGAAATATGAAAGCTCTAAATATTGATTTTTAAAAGTCTTCGAATGCTAAATCTCCAATCTCGAAGAAAGCTCCAGAATCTAGCACTTCATCGGATTTTAAAGCGTCTAAGAATTTCCCGAAGTCGCTGAAATTATCCATATTAGTCATTGGAGCAATGGAGATAGCTAACGCCATAACCAAATCGTCATGACCGGACGAGGCTTGATACTTATCATTGACCAATTCAAAACGTTGGAATTCGCTGATGGTTTCCTTGTCACAGATTTCCAACTTGCCGGAGTTAATAAGTATTTGTAACATTCTAATAATAGAATCTCTAGTTGATTTAGTAGTTCTAAATCCTGGATACTTATATTTGTTATCTTGATAATAGATGTTCGGGTACTCGAAATGATTAACCAACATATCCGCAATGGATTGCCCTGCGCCTTCATTGTTTTCAATGATCATATGCGCGGTATTAAATCTCGCTCCCCATTCATACAAGAAATCCGGCATAGTAAGATAATCTACTTGCAAATTCGCGGCCGCGACTTGCCGGAAAGGCATTTCGGTTACGTCAATTACTTGGATGGCGAAATAGTCTTTACCTTCTTTGGCGGCATCTACGCTCATAATATAGGTATGATTTTGCTGAGGTTCATAATATATGCGGAGCATATCATCCCATACCGCGATAGGATTTTTATGTTGCAGTTCTGCGAGAACTTCCGGGGCAATCAAAGTTTCGGAGGATCCGACGAATGAGTTACCGTAGTTTTGCTCGAAGTATACGCGCCCGTAGCGCTTGATGATTTGACGTTTGAATTCTTCCGGTTCCATCAGGTTGCCTTTAGAATCATATCTCGGAACCTCATCCCAGTGAACTTCGATAAACGCAGTTTTTGAATTTGGTTGCATCTCATCTAATTTCGCTTTCTGAACTAAATCATAAAAGTGATTGAGACCCTTAGCAGTAGAGATGATGATATTTTTCTTCCAAGATAATGCCGATTGCGATGGGAAGATTGAATCTGCGAATTCCTCCCAGACTGAGGTCTTAATGAAGGCACACTCATCGATTGTAAGGACATTGCAAGTATAACCCCTGAACGCATCCGGACCTGGGACATCCGTCAAAATTCGAGAACCTATCTCATTTTTGATATCGCGCTTATTCCAAATTTCGGTACCTTGCATTAACCAGATCGGCAAACGCGAAATGATATCTTTGACGTTTTGCAAGAACTCCCGAGCTTGGGCGCCTCGGTTTGCCACAATACCAATCGTCAAATTCTTATGGAAATTATAAAGCCAAGAAAGATAGCAAGCTACGGTGATGGACTTACCGGAATTATGAGATAACACACCTCCGGTGTAGTACCAGTAGTTTTCAAATTCGGATTGATCTAAAGTAATATCGTAAAGCTCTTGTTCCCCAGCATCTTGGATTTCGAGGATTTTAGACTTGCCGTCGACGGTATCGAAGTGATCTCCAACACGCATTTCGTTAGCTTGGAATTCTTCCTCATCGATGATAAAAGTATGAAATTCAGCTACGGTGAGTTCTCCACGTTCGTGGATAAACTTCAAAGACTTCAAAATTTTGGTTTTGTGAATTTCTTCGATTTTTTGGTAACCAAACGGGGTTTTGACTCTTCGATTGTAATCAAGTATGTACTTTGATTCGACAAACACTAGGCTTACGATCCTCTTCGAATTTTAGACAGAATTATAGTATAGAGTATTTATTATAGAAATATCGTTAAAAATATTTTTTAAGAGGTATGAGAGTTTTGGTGACCGAAACCCGAGAGGTTTTAAAAATAAAAAAAAAATCTCTCAAATCTACGCTTACGCGTAAAAATGAGAGATCAAACGGAGATTTATGAAATGAAAACAGATTAAAAAATGAAATAGTTCGTAGTATTTAATCAAACTCTTTTAACAATATTGGAGTTCTTCCAGCTACATCGACACAGAGATTTATTCGCTTAACTTGATCACCATAATCTTTGAACTCTTTGTGAGTATGACCACAACATAGGGTAAGATTCTTCTTCTGGCAAATATCCACCGCTAACGGAACATCCGGGTAATGGCAAAAGCAAAATTCATCGATAGTCAAAATATCATGAACACTTTCGAATCCCATCTGAATGTATTCTTCGTTAGTGAAATGATCGTGATTGCCTCTCACGAGGATTTTACGACCTTTTAACTTCGGGATAATCTTACCAATCCATTCCCTTCCTTGCTTGCTAGCTTGAATGTCTCCACCGAATACGACAATGTCGTCATCCTGGACTACTTCGTTGTGTGCAAGAATCATAGCCTTAGCATCTTCTAAGGCTGATAGATTAGCATTTGAGATCTCGTGAGTTTTTCGATCACAATACTTGATAATGTTTTGGTGACCGAAATGGTGATCACTTAAAGCAAATAATTTCATTGGGTTTATTGGATATTAATACTACTCAAACTTATATAGTGTATCTTTAGGAAGCGATGTTCCGCTCAGCAAACTAGTAAGATTTAAAACATCATCGAGATCATCCCTTAATCGTTCGCTATCAAGCAATGCGATTGCATCCTTATCAAAATCGTGGATATTAAATCGAATATCGTTAGAAAGTTTCAAGAAGTATTGACGATCTGCTTGTTTTTCCACACCGTTTAATGCTTGTTCTAGTAAACCATTAAACTTATCAAACTCGCGGAACTTAGAGAACACCGCGATAAGAGCCTTCAGCTTAGAAATCACATCGCGTTTATTGATGCGAAGAGTGGTAACTTTCTCCACTACGAATAGTTTCTTAATATCCGCCAACCCTTCATTTAAAGATCTCGATTTCGCCACTTCACGCACTGACTCAAACTGGCTTTCCGCTAATTTTTGAAGTTGGGATTGGCTTTCAGTTTGTTGAGCTAATTGAATGTACGAGGCTTCTAAAAGATGCGATTCGTTCATCTTAGATAACAATTTTTCCAATTCGGTGCGGATAATCGCATAATTAGTAGCTTTAAGACATTTCTCAAGCAAGTAGTTGGTAATACGACGATCTTTCATCTTAGTCTTTTCTGCCACATCAATCACATACTCGATGAAATCTTCACGGACATCCTTATCTTTGATTCCGGCGCCTTTCATACGTTCGCATAATGCGGTAAATGCCCGTTCGCTTACGTTTTTATTTTTGTCGTCAATCAACATATACAAAATGTCATCTTCGGTGAACATCTTGTCTGTTAAAGCTAATTTTGCGTAATACGCAGTAGAATCTTTGCGCTTAGCCACTTCCAAACGGACCTTTTTAGAAAGATCCATATTATCTACTAAGGTTTCCAATTCTTTCTCGTCATCTGATTTCTTCGCGATTTCTAACGCTTCTTTTTCGTTCATTTTCATTAGTTACGGTAACCTTCATAATAAGTGTTTAAAATTTGTTCAAAGTTTGACGGGTCTTTGATACCGGTCAATTTCTTGAATAGGTTCCAACCGCCAGATTTAACCGCTAGGTCAAGCTCTGGGTCGCCACGTTCAAGCTCTTGGGCGCGTTGAGGCTTATCCGCCCAAAGTAAAGCAAAATAGCGTTCCGCTACATCTTTCTGTTGTTGTTTGCTCAAATATTTGTTACAAAGTTCAACTACGCCGCGGAATGTCCAAAGTTTATCCACATCTTTAGAATCTTCATTGTTGAATACTAATTTAAAGATTTCTACTAATGTTTTCTTATAATCGCTTGAACTGGTAGGAATTTCTTTGTATACGGTTTTACCGTTATCTTTGACTTCGTTGCCATCTTGATCTAGTAAAGGAGCATACGCTACGCGAACCCCGTGGTCTACTGAGAACTTCAGCATACGAGCTACATCGCCTTTCTTACTAGCAGCAGTAAGTTTGTAGTTGTCGTAAGTGGACTTATTGGTTGCAATAACGATATCAGGGCGAATGCTTACACCACCCACTAATGCGCGAATTAAGTATTTGTGATGAACCGCTTTTACTCCATCTTTCGCATCATCAAAAGAGCTTGAGTGACTAAAACGAGCCCATTCCGTTGGATTACCATCTTCTTCGAATGGTAGGAATTCAAAGTCTACCTGTACCAAGTACTCTACCGGATCTAAGAAACGGAAGATACAGTTAATTTGAGTACCTAAGCTTGAGCTTGAGGTTCTATTCATACCTACAAATTCCACGTTACGTGTAACTTGTCGACCTTGAAGTTTGCTTAACAATTCGAACAAAGTTTCTGCGCGTTCCGATGGGATGGCGATATCAATATCACCCATTGTTGGTTTGAATTTTAAAATTTCTTGGTCACTGAACTTTTCACTTAAAATGAAAGAACTGGAACCATTGAATACTAGCGCATCTTTGAGAACTTTATCGCTCTTCCAAAGAGGTACGCTATATTTTGCCTCATGTAAAGTGTTCAACGAACTGAAAAGATTTTGCGCTAATTTAATAACGTTTGATCGTCCTACTGTTCGCAGATCCACTTTAACCGCGGCAACATCAACTCCGTTGACGTCTTTAACTACTACATTTCCACCCATTATGAAATCCTTTAAAGTTATATTCTAAACAATTTACATATTTAATGGTTTGATAGAATCCATCACCTCTTGGAAATCAGGATCTTGCAATAACTGGCGATATTCGCCGATCATTTGCAAGTTCATCCAATAATCTCCAGTTGTGTTGAACAACTTTCCGAGTCTCGCGGCCAAGTTTAAATTGATAGGCTCCTCGCCGTTTAAGATTTTATTGGCTAAGTTTACGGTAATTCGAATTCTGCTAGCAAATTCCTCTACGGAAAGACCTAGCGGTTCTAGAAATTCTTCTTTTAAAATTTCACCTACTGACATTTGAATGCTCCTTATGCGTTATGATGAATGTATTATAATATAACAAATAACATAACACAACTGGAACTTGTACTCTAAACAAAAGAAAAGCCTATTGTTGCAATAGGCTTAGCTTATCAAACTAGAGTTGCTTAACGCCGTAGAGATAGAACCCGATAGCATTATAGAACTCGGATTTGTTCTTAACTACTTTGAAGAATGGATCTGATGTTTTGAGGATGCTAGCTCCACCGCCTAATAAGCAAACAAAGTCACATTTATCAATTACGTTACCGTAACGCTCTTCGATCAACTCCAAAATGCCTTTGGTATATTCATCACAAGCTTTAGTGATAGCTTCCTGCATGTCAAATCGTTGCCCGCGAAGTTTATAGAAACCGGAATCTAAGATCTCCTTAGCTTCACGTAACGTGATATCTTTAGAGTATTGTTCTTTGATTACAGATTGAAGATTTTGCGCAATTTTAATTACCCCAGCATTCTCTACGCCTTCGAATAAGTTTGGAGAAGTTTTACCATCTGTAACATAGAACATATCAAGCGTATTAAAACCGATATCTCCGCCGATGTATGTCATGCCCATGTTCTCTGTTCTTGGCTGAGGATAGTGATCCCCAAACATATCAAACGCTAGCTTACTACCGGCGCCTTGAGGTAACAAGAAGATATTGTTGAACTTATATTCTTTACCACTAACGGTAAACTGTTTGATTCGCTCTTTGAAGTACCCGGACATCCCAAGTTGGGCTACGCTTAAACCGCAAACCATCACATCAATCTCATCTGCGGAAACTTCCGCGGTTTCCAAAGCTTTAGCAATAAACGCTGGCGCGTAAGCTTCTAACATTTGGTAGTCGCGGATATCCACGATCATATTGCTTGGCAAACTCAAAGCATCCGGACCAACGTAAACTTGATCCAATTCGCCAGATGGCAAGGTAACTTCAACAATTCGCGGATCGCGAATACTTGAAACTTTTTGTGCTCTGGCAATAGCACTAGAATATTTGAAGATGTGGGTAATTTGGTTACCATCCCCAATCACTACTTTTACATCTCCGTAGCCAATATCTAAACCTAATGACTTCATTAAATTTTCTCCTAATTGAAATAATTGAGTAATATTATAAAATACTACCCAATTTTATTCTACATTTTAATCTTCCGAATCGGCTGAATTCGAAGGTTTCGCAAACGCATCATACAGGAAACTTCGAGCTTTGGCCCTAGCCAATGCATAAAGCACGGTATGCTCATAGATCTCAGAAAGCGCTACTTTATAACCTTTGCGCTCACTTTTCGGGATTTGACGGGACTCACATAATTCTTCCTTAGCATTCTCCACGCTTATCGCAAATTGATAAATGCTGTAGTCTACCGTATCCGGTTGAATTTCTTTAAACGCTTGGACATTTTGACATCCTAATAGATGAACCTTCTTATTATACGCGCGCGCGTAATCCATCATAGTCTTTAGCAATTCCGTGTTGGTATGCCACGCTCTCGTTTGGGCTAAGCCCCCGATACTCAATCTTGGATATCTCGGGTCTTCGCATAACCGCATCCAATACTCGATCCCTTGATGCAATTTGAAAACCGGGGTTGGGTAATACCCGAGCAAATCGAAAACTTCCTGTCTAAGAAAATTTTCTGGTGACGTCAAATCTTCATTATGCAAGAAGTAATCATTATCCAGCTCAAAACATTCTTTGGGTTTCAAGATCTCGCAAAGTTTTAAAAATTTCTTTTTGAATTTTTCGCAGCGCTTCTTAAACTCTGGGCTATCTTCACCATATTTGAATTGCTCCTTGAATAAGGTAAAACCACCACTATCCAAGTATGTGCGATTTGCAATGTTTAAGTCGCGGATGAATTCTGCCCGCTTGAATGTTAAATCCGTGGTACTCACCAAAAAGTCGTTAGTAAAGCATTCAAACATCTTACGCAAACGATCTTCACTTCGCAAGCTATACATCAAAGCGTCACCAAGACCGAAAACTAATCGATTTTCTTGCATTACTTCAACTCCGGAACGTCTAACTCTTTTTCGAGTTTTTTCTTGGTAGCTTTAACATTTAAGATCCCGAAATCTGCCAACATTTGCATATCCATTTCCCCGTCCCCGAGCATGCGATCTAACGCGGACATGTTCCATTTTGAATACTCCGCCACGCGGTTATCCGCAATAACAAATCCCCGTTTTTGTTCGTTGGTTAATCCACAAACTTGCAATACATCAATTTCATCTTCTTTACTTAATCCAAGTAATTGGATGGCTTTGAAACGGGTATTACCCGCCAAGATTACAAATTCGTCGTCGACGACAATCGGATTGATGTAACCGAAACTCTCGATGGACTTGGCTACCTGCTTTGCCGATTCATTATTATGGCGAGGATTCCCGCCAAACGGTTTAAGATCGCCAATCTTTACTTTGACGATTTTCTTATCTAAATTGAACATTCTTTTGTTAGCCCCTATTTCAACATCTGTTTAAATTCTTGAACGTTATTATCTAACAATTCTTTAAATTCAACCGAAGGTTCAAAGGTATCGAAGATGTCGTAAATCAAAGTCTTCGGTTTATCCGGATGATTGAAAACTCGATTTTGTTCGATACTTGAAATTACCGGATAGCTGGTATCGATAGAATCAATTAAATGACGAACTCGGCGAATTTGGGTCACTTCAAACGGAGATTTTAACCCTAAAAAGTGAATCTTTTGATTCCAGGGATTGCATGAAAACACATTTGAAAGCTCTTCCAAAATTTCGCTTCTCGGAGTTGTATTGCAACACATATCTCCGAATGGGACGGCAATTACATCCTCTTCTCGAAGAATCTTGGTATATTCCACAAAACAATCTTTGAAGTTTTGCTTATTGTGCCCATGCACTACGGCAACTAACGTAAATTGTGGGAATTCTGCAAGATACTCATGCACCTTACGGATACATCTTGCGCTATCCTCGAAGTAGTCCGGAACTATCACTTTCAAAAGTTTTTTGCGGTCTTCCGGAATGGCTTCATCAAATTTACGAAGTAAGTTTTTGTAACCCGCTTCATCCAATTCAATATTGCGAATTTTGCGTTCGTACAGGCTGTTGTCTAAGATCACTTCGCGACCTTGCATAATGGAATCCAGGAAGAAATCAAATACTTCCGGATGATCGTCCCAGAAAATATCCAGGAAATATTCATAATCATTAAAAGATCGACTATAATTCAATAGGCTCTTTGGTGTTTCAAAACTAAATTTCATCCGGTGCTCCTCCGAATTCTTTAACTTTCATCGAAATGAAAATCGCGCGGTCTCCTCGATCTTCCGGTTTAACCACCAATGGAGAAATATTCATTTTATGAAAGAATTCTTTAATATAACTATCAATCGTTTGTTGAAACTCTACGTTAGTAGATCTCAATTCCTTACCGGTAATCTCAAACGCAATCGGGAAATAGACGAACATAGTATCTGCACGAAGAATCGCCTGCTTAGCCGCCTCTTCGATAATCGAAAGTTGTTCGCGATATTCTTCAAAACCGTCACGGAGATATTGATATTTGGTGTATGCCCAAATATCCGCATATGAACGACTAGAGATTACTTTATCCCCCATCGTTTTACCAGCCCAAGTATCCAACTGATATTGCGTAAACGCAGATTGTTTTTCCTTCAGCACATCCGGATTTTTGAAATCTTCTTTACTAAAGAATTTTTCACTTAAGCTATCCGCAATTTGAAAGCCTTCGAAAATATTTGGGAAATTTTCTACACAATCATACAATGAAGTAGATTTGCCGGTTCCATGAGCCCCACCAAACAATACAAATTTCGGCATACGGGCTCCCTATTGGTACGGAATTGGATCTTGCAAACCAGCTTCTTTGAACGCTTTTAAGCGATCCAAGCAAGTAGCGCATTTACCACAAGCTTTTCCTTCATGCGGATTGTAACAGCTCGAAGTATGCGAATACATGTCGGATGATAAACCTAACTTAGCTAACGCTTCTAAGCCTGCTTTGAGAACTTGCGCTTTTGAATCTGTTACGAAAGGCGCACGATATTCAATTCGTTCACTACCATAGTTTGAAATTCGATAAAGCTCTTTTGCCATGTTCACGCTTTCCGGACGACAATCTAAGTATACGGCGTTATCATTCCCATGGACGCCCATCAAAATGTCCACATCCGCGTTGAACTTCTTACTTAAAGCTAGCGCTTTACCGTAGATGATTGCGGAGAAGATCACATTACGATTTTCCACTACCGTTACTTTCAAGTTTTCGGTGTTGTATTCATTTTCTGGAACCTCTTCCGCTTTGTTAGCTCCGATAGCCGATTGAGAATCACTGAATACATCGCGAACGTTGATAAGTTGATAATTCACATCGAAACCCGCACGATTAAGTGCTTGCACTAATTCTTGCGATTTTTCGATTTCGATTGAATGGCGTTGACCATAATCGAAGCTATAACAGAATACCTTGTCATAACCTTCAGTTAAGATTTGAAAGAGAAGGGAAGAAGAATCCATTCCACCTGAGAAAGATAGAACGGCAATCTTTTGAGATTGTGGCATATTTTTACTCCTAATAAAATTGAATGTTTGTATCTATTATAATACAATCACTATAAAATTCAACTTAAAGTTATTTCAAAGGCCCGAACAAACCAGGAAAGTTAGCTTTACGTTTTAGCGTATCCGATAGCTCGTAAATCATCGCGGAAACCGCAAGAGCTACCGGAGTCCAAACCGTGGCGTTTACGATACCAGTAAAGGTGCTAGTTACTGCTCCAATGAAGTAACCATGTAAAATTAAAGAAATAAAGATAAGAATGGCTAGAATCTCTAACAAGACTCCAGCCAATCCGTATACCAACGTACTGAATTTCATATTGTTGCTCCTATATTTTTGAAACTTATCAATCGTCTTCGATGGAAGACTTTTAGTCTTCGGACATTACATCAATCAACCACAGATAACCAGATATAATCAATAGCGCAATTACCGAAGTTGCTAAATGTCCAAATTTCTCCCAAACTTTCGCTACCGCGACGGCCCCGAGAGCTGGAAGAATTACTAATGCTATCGTTAAGGTGATAGTATCCCTGCAGTTTTTGCAAGCCTTGTTGCATTTATCGTGTTTATACATTTTTAACCTACCTGAAACTTATTATTCTGTGTTTATAGTATATCTAAGTTTGTAGTAGGTTTTCCGTGTTAGTGGGTTATCTAATCTCTTCGATGATTGCACTAACATGATCGTTGAAGATGTTTTTGTGTTTATAAACTCTTAATCTTGAATCATTCAATTTTTCGCTTTTAGCGAAGTCTTGAACAGATACTACTTCACCATTTACGTTACATCCAAAACCTTCTGGGAGAATATCTGATTTTGCGTAATCACAAGAAGCAAACCATTTATCTTGAACGACTGCTGGTTTTAGTTTGTTGTTTAAAATAATCAGAGCCCATGCTGCAGAGTTAGCATTTACGGAAACTACTAAACCTAAACCTAATACTAAAGCTTTTAAAAATTTGTTCATTTTAATCCCCCGATTCTCCTGATCTCTTATGGGATGTATTATAGCAAATTTGAAACAAGATGGCAACTCCGTTTGAAAAAAATTTCAGAGTTGTAAAGTTTCGGTCACCGAAACTTTGAAGTTTTCAAAACAAAAAATCTCCGGACCTCCGGAGATTGTTTAAACTTTGATTATTTCTTGGATACTTTCATTACTATATAAACTTGAGATTGTGAAATTTGAATGTCATAACTATCAAGTTCAACACCTTTTGATTCCGCGTACTCTTCTACACTTACAGATCCAAAGCCGTCACCGCATCTATTGATGTCTCGGGAATTTACATGTCCAGCGTTACACATAATTAGGAATTTGCTCCCGATCTCATCATTTTGGATGCTCAACGCACTTGCGCTCATTGAAACTAACACGCCAACACCTAACATCAATGCTTTTAATAATTTGTTCATTTTAAATCTCCCGTAATTTTTATCTCTTGTCTTTATGTGATGTATTATAATACATCTAAAATCAGAAATCAATAGGGTTTGAAAAAAAAATTTTTTCAAAGTGGTTAAGTTTTGTTCAACTAAACTAGAGACTTTCGAACATAAAAAAATCTCCGCTTTCGCGGAGATCTTTTATTATTAAGGTTTAATAACACCGCAATCCCAGTACTCGTATAGGCGTTTACCTTGTATGAATCTTTGATGTTGGTGATCTTCGAAATTTCCAGTAAACTGGTTAGGATCGAACAAACCATAATTCAAAGATTCTTCAATACTTGAGATCTGATTAAACTCTAGGAATTCTTTGCTAATGTTCAAAGGTTCACCTAGAAGGTGATGTTTGATGATGTTTTCGTAATCATCTTTGAAGTAGTCTTGCTCATGACACGTAAACGATAACACTAGAATACCACGTTCGTGGAATTTCTTGAATTTTTCGAAGTGATAGTCTAGTGTCTTTGGTTTACCTTTAGCTTTTACGTTTACGCTATGATTTTGAAGACCGTTCACTTCGATTCCCAATTTTAACTTAGGAAAGAAGAAATCCATGTCGTGGTAGTGCGTGTTCATTTTCACGCCATGTAACTTCTTCGCGTTTTGGACATATTCTAGATCGTAGCAATTTGTAAATTTGTTAGGGTCAGATGAATACTTACGCTTATTACAACCTAATTCATTTAGAAATGCACCTAACCTCAACTCAGTCGTGTAGACCGTATCATCTTTAAGATTTAAAATCTTTAATTGTTCAAACGCATATGATGAGCTATAACTATCCGTTATTAGACTTACAACTTCATCATCACTTAGCTCTATACCTTGAAGAGTTCTAGATTCTTTAATTTCTCGCATAACCACGCGTCTAGGATCTCGTTGATCCATAAGCTCTTGAAATTCTTTAGTCTCAACATAGGATTCAGCCTGATGATCCTCTATCATAGTCTGCTTAATCTTATCTCTTACTGCAGGTATTGATGTTAACCACATGGGTTCATCGAGATCGTTATTCTTAGCCCAAGTAGCCATAGCCTTTGCGCGACATTCGGGGTCTTGCATGTTATGCTCAACCTTATACTTATCCAACATAGTAACTCGTCTTTGCTCTTTAAATTTTGCGGATTTGAAGTAATTATCCACCTCAAATTTTCGAAGGCAAGTTTGACGACCTAGTTCAACTACTGCCGGATTTTGCGTAGGCGCTTTACATCCATAAGTAAGCATGTTGGTTTCTGCGGTGTTTCGTTGTATTTGTTCACCATAAAGGTCTTGTGTCTCTTTGCGAGTAAGTAGTTTAAAACCGCATTGCTTGATGGCTTGTGTAAGCCCATCCAGTTTGGAAAATCCAAAAATTTCAAAATAATCAGTAAGGTAGAGATTGCCGGTATAGTAAAGTTGATGTACTATAGAAATTAGTTCTTTATTATATCGTTGCCCTCTAGTGGTTGGTATAGGTTCTTTTCGGTAATCGCCCGTCTTCAAAGAAATCTTGTAATTATTCGCTTTAGCGAAATCCAACAAGTCTTTTGTAATTGGTATCCTTTCTTCTATCAGGTTACCTGGTTCTTTTAGCATGTTAAGCTCCTTAAAATAGATTTTATTATGTTATAATAACTTAATGAAATCTTCAACATAAAAAAAATCCCCACCGAAGTGGAGATTTTTAAATTTGAAAAACTAACTCAGATTAGATACCAGTTACTGCGAAAGTTGAAGCGTATAATGCAGCGCGGTCGGTAGCAGTCGGTGATTCAAAACCAGGGATTGTGGTGAGCGCGTAGCGGCATTTCGCGATGATTCCGTTCATACCAGTTTGTGAGTTAATCACTTTAGTGAATGTCAATGGAATGTATGGGCAGAAGTAACCTAAACTGTCACGGCGGTCTTCACCTTTGTACAATAATGTCGCATACTCGAAATCTGTGTAAGGATCAACGACTACGCGTAAACGACCATCTAAGGTACCTACGAAACCAGTTAATACACCAGTTTTAACGATATCAGAACCGATGTGGCCGTGTTCGAATGAATCTAATGAAGCTAATAAGTTAGCTACACGAGATGAACATAATAACACATTTGCTTGACCGCGGTTTGTACGACGTGCAATCGCTGAAGCTTCGTGAGCAATTTTGAATGCTAATTCGCGAGCGATGTCGATTGTACGTAAGATACCGCTAGAAGCTTGAACTGTAGTAGCATCCCAGTCCGGTAATTGGGTAGCGTGAGTATTAACGAAGTTAACTACGTCTGCGTCGATATCAGTTTGGATTTCTGACGCCATTAAACGCATCATCTCGTCATCAGCTAATAAACCGTGTTGAGATTTAAGATCTTGGTACATCTCTAAGCTGTACTCGCCGTGTAACGCACGAACGATAGCTTCTACTGGTTTTTTCACGATACGGAAACCAACGTAGTTGATATCTGGGCGTTGTTCGTCAGCTAAATTAGCTAATGAGAAGTTACGGATAATTTTTGGATATGAAGCTACGTTTGTATAAACTGCTTCGATTTGGTAAGCACCTAAAGTATCACCAACTTTTTTACGACCACCTTTCATAGTAACTACTACGTAGTTGCCTTCTTTGTGAACGATAGTTTCGCCAGCTAATACATCATCTTTAGCTTCAGCCGCTTCGCGGTTTAATTTGTAAAGGATAACTTGTACGCGTTCATCTTTTGGTTTTGCGCGATATTCGTTAACCATTGCATAGATGTATGCAGTTGGAGTAGCCATTGGTTGAACACCAAGTAATTCGTTAGCGATTAAACGTGGATAAACGTAACGGATTAAAGGTAATAAAATTGGAGTGAATGTAGCGATATCTTGAGAAACTGTAGATTCGTTTAATTCTTGATCTTGCGCGTTAGTCGCATTTTCAAGTAATTTACCAAGTACCATCTTTTCAGATTCGTTTAATGCTGGATAACGTTCTGATTCAAGTAATGCACCTACATCTTGACTGAATGTATTCATTCGGAAATTTCCTCTTTTTTGTTTACGTAATAAAAATTCGTTTATTTGTTTTGAGTTGTATTATTTATTACTTATTAATACAACCCAATTTTAATTATTTATTGATTTATAGCAAGTGGCTAGGAACTGAAGTTTTGTATTTTGGTAACCCGGTAACTTCGTTAAGTTCAACCTCAACGGATTCGTTCAAAAGCTCTTTATCATCACTAGCCCAATCGGCTTGGAAGTATACATCTTTTGTACCTTTAGTGAAGCGAATGTAGCCTTCCTGGTCTTCGATTTCCACCTCGTCCACATTTAATTTTTCAACGATAGGGCCGGTCGTAAAGATTTCAAACTCACCTAATTTAAGCTGTTTTGTTCCTTGTTCTTTGCGGATTTTATCTTTTGCTTTCTTTAGACCTTTTTGTGAGATCTCAAAGAATGCACCCGCACCATTCCAAGTATCATCACTTTCTTTAAACGCAATACCGAAGAATTTAGAGTATTTTTCAGCATCTTTAAGAGCTTCACCTTTAGGTGGCATTCCCTCGTTCATCGCTGGATTTTTGCTTACATGCATAGCGAACTGTTCTTTGTATGATGTCATTATGATGTAGTACTGTTCTACAGATTTAGTATCTGCTATACCCGCATCATATACTAGAAAATCACCAATCTTATCGCCAACTCTAATTTTAGCAATTTTGTTAAAGTTTTCTTCACTTAACTCAATTTCAGGTTGATAGTTCTTAATTACAATCTCATAATCAGCTTTGACTCCAGCTTGTTTAAGAATTAAATCGATGACTTTGTTGTTATTAGCTTTTGATACGCGCGGTGGATAGAAACAATCGATTTTACAATTAATTTCAACACCCTCATATGCAATAACCATCTCAGCTTGCTCATGTTTGCTCATTGGTGTAGCGCTTTTAATTTCTAAACCACCATAAACACCTGGACGTGGTAAGCGTTTATTGTAATTTAAACAATCGTATAAGTTAACATTAACTTGCGCGCTACCAATCGAAGGTCCGAAGTATGATCTTCCACCTATATGAGTCTTAAAACCGGTCGCTTTTTCGAAGGCTTTAAGGAATTTTTCTCATCAGCGCTTTCGTTCAACGAAACCACTGAACCAAATACATCTTCTAATTTTACAAACATTAGATCCTCCTTATGATCCCGGATTGTTAGATCATGTAAGAAGGAACTTTTAAGAATCGATTACCTTTCGGCGCGGAATTTACTTCTTCAGATTCGTTGATTGCTTTTCCAGCATCAGCAGGAGCTACTGGCGCTTTCTCAGCTTGTACACCAGTTTGTGCAGGGGCTGGAGTATCTTTAACTTCACCCGCCATACCAGGTTTGTCGTTAGTTTGAACGTCTGCATCTAACACAGAACCTACGAAATCATCGCGGCCGTTGTTAGCTAGAATGTCAATAATGCGCGGAGACTCTGTTTCACCAGAAGCGTAGTAACCAGATGGGTCGTTGTCTACAACAGTTGAGCTAACGTCCTGGTGACGATACGCGCCAACATCTTGGTAACCGCGCAATACATCGCGTAAGGTGTATTCTCTTTCTTCTTCCGCATAACGATCATATTCATCATCTTCTGGGCGGAAACCACGAGCACCATCGTTACCGTATGGAGCATCAGTGTGACCTACACCAAGTTCAAATTGACGAATTGTATCGCGTAAAATTTCGATTTCTTCGTTAAGATCTTGGATTTCTACATTTTTAGAACGAAGAATTCCTACAAGATTCTCCATTAGTGCTTTATCAGCCATTTCATTATCCTCTAAGTTTTCAGTTGTATGAATTGCTTCGTTTTCCTCACTTTCAAAAACTCCACTCATCGTGGCGGATTGATCGCTTGGATTAGTTACAATGTCAAAAGTGATTAAGTTGAATTCTTTTACTACTCTATCCGCCCCGACATTTCCGCTTGCGCGAGAACTTACCGAGATTTTAACTCCGTGGCGAATCATAGATTTGATGGTTTCTGCTTGTGGGGTATCGAAGATTACCGCTTCGCCCATTACGTAGTCGCCCTCAATCCATAATTTAGTGATTTTAGCCACTGCATTTTTAGGATCTACGGTTAAACGACCTTTTGGGTGTTCCCATTCCATTAACGTATTGATGGTACCGTTCTCAATTTGAGTTTGGTACTTAGCTACTTCGCGCTCCCAAAGAGCTCTTGGATAGATACGTTTGTTGTTATTTATCTGTTCAATCGTAGCGAACTTGCCACGAATATAGAAGAATTTTTCCTCATCTTGCATTCCTTCCACAAGTTGAAATTCATGCAATTCGCTTTCGCACAATGCGGAAAGATTATTTTGATCTTCGTTAATGATTTCCGGATTCATTAGTTGACCTTGTGTTACTATATTTTATGATTGTTATTTATATTTAATTCTTACGATTTTTTGCGATCTTTGCGATCATCCTCAACTAAAGTAAGTTCATCGCCATTGATCGCTTGTTTAAACTCTTCAATATTTAATTGATAGATGTTTTTGGGAAGCCCAGATTTTAAGTAAACGCGATAACAAGATCTTGGAAAATTTTTCTCTCTTAAACGATTAAAGAATTTAGTTCTTTTGACATTAGAGTCTAACAATTTTGTTTCGTCCAAGTCTAAAAACTTGTTCAACAACTTGAGCAATTTCTTCTTTGAAGTTCTATCCAACCAGTTTATATTGAAGCAGAGATATCGAGATTTCGAGCTTCTTAAAACTAACGCCGTTGGCGTCTTATCCCAGCGTTTCGCGGTTTGCGCCTGATACCCGTCAATCTTACAAATCATTCCGTTGGTCATTTTAGTGACTTTCTTCAATTGCTTTGCCCCGTTAGTTCTTGGTTTCCTTGCGCATATTGTGCATCAATGCGTCAAATAAATCTTTAGCTTCCAATTTGTAAATTCTTGGCTTCGCCAAAGCTTTACGATGATAGAGTCGGTAAGCCTTCTTGGTAAACTTGAATCTTCGAATTGCGCGAATAATTGGAATCATCTCCAATCTAGATTTGTTTTGAATATCTTTACTTATAAGAAAATTCATCAATTTCGTTTTTTCGTATCGACTTAACCAGTTTACGTTTATACCAAACACATGATGTTTATTCGCTCGAATAATGATCACTACTGGGTTATAGTCGTAAACTTTTGGTGTTATTGCCACGTACTTAGTATAAATGAAATTCCCTGGGAGGAATGCGGTAGTGGCAGTCACCGACTTTTTAGTGCGTCTCCAACCTCTCACCAATTCATTAGCCATCGACGCGCTTGGAACGAACGCTTTGATAATAGTATCTGCAAGTGACATTAACCAAAGCTCCCAAACACATCATCGATTTTAGTCTTGGAAGTTTTCTCTTTTAGAGGATTTTCCGACACTACTAATTGCTCTTCTTCTGAGAAATTTTTAATATCTTCAGCGTGCGAGTTTTGGTGACCGAAAAATTGATCAATACCTTCCAAAGTTTTAATGGTAGGGGCTTCAATCCTAGAATCATTTTGATGAACTAAATCTACCGCGGAGCGGTCAAACGAGTAAGATTTTAAACTTAATTGATAGCAAGATGGAGTATTAGAATAAACAAACTTGTTATTAACTCCAGGAACATGCAATTGACAATCCGTAATTTCCATCAATTTTCCGTTAGGGAAGACCAACAAATTCGAAATGATCTCTTTCGGGTGAATGTTACCGTTTTGATCTTTTAGTGGTTCCAAAGATTTCAAACTGACGAAAACTTGCAAGGTATCGTCATTGATCATACCAAAATTGTTAAACGCGAATTGTAATCCGTTTGGATATTCTTCGTTGTCCGAGATTAATACAAAGAATTCCAAAGCATCACGATAAAGATCGGTTTTGAGAGTTTTAAAATCACCAAAAACGCGATTCGCTAGTAGACTAGCTTCAGCGATTTCGTGAGCATTCGACTCCCAAGAATCCATCAGTTTCTCAGTTACTAGGAATCGCACTGGAGTACCATATAGACGAATCAACTCGTCGATTAATCCAGTATTTAGACTATAGTCTGGTTTTTGGTGAAAATTAAAATTCATATGATCTATTAACCCGATTAACTTACTTTGATGTTACGAATGATCGGTTTGCGTTTATGGCAAGGATTAACAATAATAACTGATCTATTATAAACCCAATAGCTTAAGTCGCCAGTTTCAGAATCAATCGCTTTTTGGACTTCGTCCGCATATTCGAAAATGCTGAGACCGGCACGAGACATAGCCGCGTCCCCAGTAGGGAATACGTAAATTCGATCTAAGCGATCGTCACACATATAATGCAAGCGACCCATTTGAGCTTTTAAACGCATCATTGGGTAAGCGATATCATAAGGACCAACTACACTAAAGTGTACATTTCCTAATTGATAATCCTTCTCAATCTCTGCGATTACACGCATTACTTGATCTTGGATGAATTCGTAAACGTCTTCTTGCGTGGTATTCACTACATTTGGGATAGTTGCGTTTTCTGGCACCCCTGAAACTTCCGCAGATTGCAATACTTTTACAAGCTCATCGCGTTGTTGAGAGTTCTTTTGGAATAATACCCAACCGTGTAATGTTGCACTAAACGCTTCCGGCGTATACATGCGAACTAGATCTTCCACCGCGTTAGAAGTGAATCTCATATTTTTACGAGTATTGCTAACATCATACATGTCTACTGGGCTAGATAAAAATTCAATTTTACCAGTAGGATTGTAAGTATCAAAATATGGTTCCACCCATTGGCTAGTAGGACCTTTAGTCTTCACTACAGGCATAACTTCCGCAACGGCGGATTTTGGCAAAGTTTTGATGGCGCTAGCAATCAGGTTATCGGTTGTTTCGCCATCTAATTGACTTAATACGGCATTTGCACCGTTTTGGTAAGTTTCCATTTTATTTCCTTTATACTAAAAATTATTTCTTCGCAAGCTTTAGCGTTTCGGAGCGCTGAATTGGTGGATTTGATCCGCTTCTTTCCACTCTTTCCATCCGCCATAGAATTGACGAGAACCTTGATCGTAGATCTCCACGTCGTTAGCTACAAACGCTACGGTAAACTCGACGATTTGATTTTCGGTTGCATTAGAAAAACTCAATTGACTGACATTTTCAATGCTGCAACGTTTCAAGGACATCAATGGTTTAGATCTCCAAGAGTCTCGCTCTAACCCAGTAGTATCATTATGATATCGGTCACCATAATCGCTGTCCTTCGAAATAAACACATTAAATGTATAATCATCGAAGTAGCGATACGCTTGTTCACGGAATTGCGCTGAGAACATTTTATAAAATTCAAGAGAGTTAGAATCGTAAAATGTCATACTGAATTTATACTGATCCGGTAAACCGTAGTTATGCGCCCATCTATTACCCACCCAAGAATTGAGCTGTGCAGCTCCGATTTGCGGCAATTGAAGATCTTTTAAATGTAAACTCAAACGCTCATTATCCTTCGGCGACCAAGCTAATATATTACCGGTTCCCTTCGCTTCATTATCATAATCGACCGTATCTTGCGGAGCGTTAGGATTGTTGAGCATCTTATAGTTCCAAGCGAAATAAACTTCGAAACTGTTAGCTCTGTCCCAGGGCGTTTGATAAACAACCTGTAATGCATCGGTAAATTTCAAAACTATAATCCCTATACGTTAATTCGTTAATATTTTAATACTTCAATATTTATTTGAAAACTCGAACTTTCTCATCTAGTGTTTTATCGGATAATCGGATAAACTCACTGTAGGTGAAAGTAACCGGGTAAGTCACTAACTCGTTTTGCTTATCATCCCCGTAGTCGACGGCTCCGATATCGCTTACGAAAGCATTTTGCATTAAGTAGCCCATTACTTTGTTACCAGTTTGATCTAATTGGTAAACGCGAATATCGGTTTGATAGTTTGGTAAACTTGGATTATACTCCGGTCTCAATAATGCGGTTTTAATATCATCGAAAATATTTCCCAAATTGAAGGGGGCTCTATCTTCGCGCTCGAAAAGATCAACTTGTTGTGTTAATAATCGGGCTTGTGGGTTACCCATGTCTTTGTAAACATTCAATGCAGTGTGTTGCAATCTACTATCATCAATTTCACGGAACCATCTGTCCAGATTTTTACGAAGTAAAAGGGCACTGTCATCTTCGAAGGTTAAAGTCCAAGTATCGTTAAAGTTTGTTTCCCCACGAAGATTGTATTTTCGCCCAAATCTCCACATACTAGCCGTATGCATACTGCGTTGAGGGAAGCTAGTTGCTTTGCAAAGAATGTTCCATTTCCAAGGATGCTCTGCGCCGTGCAAAGGGATAGAGAATTCGAGTAAGAATTTGTTGGTACGAACCCCAGCGCCTCGGTTTAGTTGCTCCCGCAAATCCCTCCAAGTGGTGTGGATAGCTTCTGGGTTGACCATTGTATCTTCATCCGCGTTAGCTTCTGGAGAAATAATAGGGTGCTTATCGTATACCGATCTTCCCGTATACGGGGTCATACCTAGTTGTTCGCGAGGACCTCGATAAGTAGGATAATCGTAGGTAACGGCAGGTCCTGGGGGAACCTTACCAGTTTTAGGATCTACTTTTGGGTCAACCCAAAATTCTCCGAGCGCTCCAGTTCCTTTGTATAAGCTGGAAGCTTTACTGAAAGCATCCACCCCGTTGACTTTAGTCAATTTGTTCGAGTAGAAACCACGGTCGACTTTTACTCTTTGGAACTCATGACCTTCCGGAGTTTGCCAGCCTTCTGGATGCTGGGGTGTTACGTTAAGATGATTCTCGTACGTTTCATTATGTAAATCGATTGGAGAACCTGTCGATTTTTCGCCGGTAGCGAGATTTGTCTTTCTTTCCATTATTTTTGAATGTTAAAATATGTTAATGTTATTAATATAGATTTATTCCATCAAAAATTTTTTTTTTGAAGTTGTTAGAGTTTCGGTCACCGAAACTTTCAAAGGAGAAATAAAAAAAATCTCGAAGTCCACGCCGAAGTGTAAATTTTCGAGATTTTTTAGATGTTGGATGTTTTATTATAATAAACTTACTTTACTTACTATAAGCTTCCCTATACTTCGTATACAAACTGTGCACCGCTTTTGGGGTATTTTGTTTAAAGAAAGCGTAATCTTCTAAATTTTGAATTACTTTAGTAGCTGAGATATCCGCATCAGATCGCTCAATCTCTTGTACATCAATTCCTGGAGCTTTCAATAATTGTCGCTCGTATTCTTCTTTACGATCGCTTCCAGCATACAGGTGATTGATGTTGATCTCTGCTTTCTTCAATGCAGTAAAGATGTTACCAGAAACCAATTCGATGATTTTGATACCGGGAAATGCTTTCTTCAACGCTTCTAAACGCAAATCTTTGGTATCTTTTGTATCCGCGGAAGTCACCAATCCGATTACGATTTCATCGCATTCTTTGCGCGCTTTGTCAATCATTTTGACGTGACCGTTGGTCAAGATTCTAAATTTTCCAAAGACCAAACCACCATTGTTACCTTTCAACGCTTTCAAGTAGAACATCTTCGCGTTAGTTTGGATGTCATCCATTACCGTAGCTTGATTTTTCTTACTGTGAACTCCTTCAAAGTTAAGTTGTTTGATACGCTTTGCAATTTCATTCAACCCTTCTTTGATGTCCTGCGTTTTAGTATCGTTGGCAATTTGTCGAGCTACTTCCAATACATCGTCCCAATAAGCTTGCTCGGCTTTCGGGTCATCTTCCATCCAGCGTAGTTTCTTCGCGGAACGCGCTTCTCTATCTAATTGGTAAGTTTGTTGAGCTTTATACATCGCATTACTTTGATGCAGCACAATCCCCTCTTCCTTACCACCAAATTCACTTTCTACGTTAACAAAAGCTTCAACCAAAGTATTGAAGTAGGTCAAAGGATCCGTTTCCAAAGATTTCAAAGTCATTCTACGAGATTTGAGTTCTCCCGCTAGTACTTTGTTTTTAATCCCATTCAACATAGTATCCGCAGGGAATAGAACGCCCTCAAACAGAACTGGCGGGGTAATCAATTTTAACGCGTCCGCGTACATTTTGACATTTGCGGTCTCGAAAGATTCGGAATTGGTTTTTAGTTTACCAAATCGAAGTTCCGGTTTAGCTTTACCATATCCAAGAGCAATGATAGTTCCAGTTTTGGTATATTCCGACATTACGGTATTTTTGGTTACCAAGAACTCACAGAAGATTTCAGTATTGTTTGGGATTTTGTTGTAATCGCTAGCTTTTAGTTTTTCTAAATGATCAAAAACTTTATCAAATTGAGAGTTGCCAATACTGACTTGACCCGCTAAAGCGGTATCTTTAATATACTCAAATTCTCCGCGATAGAAAATTTGACCTTTGTAAGCTACGATCCAGTCATCCAAAGTTCCGGAATCGTTGATTTTCACCAGCGTCAGTTTAACCCCGTCTGTTTTAGCTTCAATGCGCGTTTTGGTTTGCATAAAGCTTAAGATTTGATCTGCGGTTTTGAATTTGCTGGTAACTTGAGGAATGGAGATGTCTAACATTTAGGTTACCTTTAAGAAATTGGGTTTATTAATATTTAAAAATCTCCGCAACTGCGGAGATCTTTTGAACTTAACGACCTAATGAGTCGTCTACTAAAGTGAAGCGATGATGATGTTCATTGTAATCATACGGAATATTATATTCTTCGTACGTTTGATAAACCAACAAAATCGGGAAGGTTTTAGTAGTTTTAACATCTTCTTTAAGATAAGTAAGAACTTCGATTTCATCGAAATCCGCGTGATCATTGAAAACTTCTAGCGCAGTTAGAAATTCATCGAGTTCTTCGCGATTTTCGATATATCGATTTTTGCAGTATTTGGATTCAAGTTCCAGGTAGCGTTCTTTCTTTTGCTCAGCTTCAGTTTTGAATTCGCTTAGAAGGATGGTTTCATCATGATATCGAAGCCATACCTTTCCAGTATTTTCGTCAACGAAAATTAATGCATCAAATTCCAAATCTCCAAGTTCTTGGACAGATTGGCGTTTATCATCATTTAATTTAGAAAATACTAGCTTTTTGAAGTATTCCGGTTCTTCGTGGTGCCAGCGAAATTTTGAAATAATATATTCGAATGCGGTGACGTCGTCTTCCTCACGCGTAACATAATCCCACGCACTGAAAAGATCATAAGTTTTGTAAGCTACGATTAATTTTAACATTTTCTAATCTCCTGATGTTTGAGTTTTGTTGAACGAAACTCGAAAAATTTATTTTAAAACTTTAACTTGTGCATAATCGATGAACGATATTACCAAGTAAATTGCAAGTAATGCGCAAGGCGCAGATAATGCAATTCCACCAAATTGATGAGCTGCGTTAAGTCCAATTAAACCAACAAACGGAAATACTACAAATACCATCATTAAAAAGATAAAGTTTCTCATTTTCTAATCTCCTAAGTTTTGTCTTATCTCTTATGGGATGTATTATAATAGAAACTTAAAATCAAATCAATACCCGAAACAAAGAAAATGCCTATCGGTGCAATAGGCATTAGTTATTATTCCGGACGTTTAACCGGTCCTCGTTTGATTTTTCGGCGTGCCGCTATTTTCGCATTTAACCGGCGTGTGAAGAGATCTAATCTCGCCATTAGGGCGTTAACTCTATCGAGTACGCGTTTATTATTCGAGTCTTGCATATTAACTCCTCGCTTAAAATATTAATAATTGATCTTAACATTCGTCTTTTCTAGGTATGCACGATACTTTGGTTTGTATTCATCTGGAAGTTTGTCGTAGGCGAGTTGAATATCCAATTCGCAAAGCTCGTTAGTTATTTCCACTCCGCTGATATGTTGCTTGGAGATCTCACCGGTCTCTAAATTCATACAAATTCGATCATAACCATTTAAGTGCTTATAGTATTGGTATACCCCAGTATTCACATATCTGATCGGTACGATCAAATTTGAAGAATCCGGGATATCCTGCGGTTTGCGCAATAACGTCTTAAGCCAGTTGAACATCTTAAAACCCCTAATTACTCTGTCGTCCACTATTTCGCGGTCGCGTGATATTCGAAAATTTCCGGGTTTAGCATTTTATCTTCATACCAGATTACACCGTTGCCTTTAACGTTAAATCCAAACATAGCTTTGCAGAATGCGCATTCCATCAGATTTTGGTAACCGATTTCTTCTAGTTCTTCATCCTGCTCTTCAGGGTCTGCTAACCACCAAAGTTCCGGAGTTTCGAAAATTCGAAGTTCGCTGTTACAGAAACCGTCGAGATATTCAGAATTCAGATAGATTTTGACTTGCGGACCTTTCGTAGGTTTAAAGATAGCGTAGCAAGCTTCTACTACGATGAATTTGCTTAGTCGTTTGACCTTGTTGGTGCTTACCCCTTCTCCTGCAAATCGAGCTACTAATGCTCCACCAATCACCGAACCTTCACCTAATTGCGGAGCAATAGATTTGAAAGCTTCGGATTCTTGGAATGAGTTAACAATAGCTTGGATTCGAGGTTCTAACCATTCACGGATTTTCTCCGATTTTGGAAATTTAAAATTACCCGCGCCTTGAACTTTGTAACTATCCGTTGAGATAAATTCAACATCGCACCCATTAATTGCCGGTTTACCGTAAAACATATTTGCTCCTATAAATCTGCTGTAGGTTTGAAACGCTCTGCAAATTCTAGCGCTGCTAGATACGCAAGAGCTTCAATTTCAGTTTCAAAACATAATCCAAATTTTACGCGTAAGCGTTCATATTTGGAATCATTATACGTAACTTTGATTGCTTTGGTAAGATCTTCGCTAGCGCGGAAGTAATCTTCACCAAATTTCGGCTCAAAAGATTTTGGAAGTTTGATGAAACCTAATTGGTTACCAAAAGATTTAGGTTCTTCAGTAACGCGATTCTTTTCAACAAACTCCAAAGTATTGTTAGATTTTTCGATGATGAAGCTGTCGAGCTCCTCACCTAAAATACGAACCGGTAAGTGACCATCTAAGTAGTAAAATTTCATTTGAATGCTCCTCCTGCGATTTAATTTACATGTATTATAATACACCTAAACTAAGAAATCAACAACTATTTCAAAAGCTCTTGTAAATTAAATCTCGTATTGCAAGATTTTGGAACATCCTTCAAATCGATTTGATAGTTGATTAGTTTACCAGTTACAGAATGTGGAACCTTGCTGTTTGGGAATTTCCACGCTAGTGGCTCTCTTCCCTCGATAGCAATCACTTTCCAGAAGCCGTCCGGGATCGCAATATTGTTGAACCATTTTGGAGTATAACAACTCTCAAAATAGGTTCCGGAGATGACCAACACTCTCTGATGGTGACCTCTTAATTTTGCATAACCTTCTAAAGTCTTCCAAAGACCTCGGTTTAATTCCGCAGATTGCGGAGCGATGTTAGTCATTAAGAAAGATTCTTGGATGGTTTTAGGATAGCTAGTATTGCTCGCAGCGGACAGGTGACCGCGATCCCACCCAGATTTGTTATAATCCTGAGGTTTCGGAGAATCCAATACTCTCGGATCCTGGATAAATTGCGCATCGCGCACATATTCCAGTTTGAAATCTGTTGGTTCTAAAGTTTCTACTACCACCTCCGGTACCCGGAAACGCTTGTTGAAGTATGAAGTATACTGCGAATTACACAATTTTTGAATAGTGTTAGTATATTCAAAATTAATCGGGTAAGTTTCACATTGATTCGAGGCTGCGATTTGCGATACCGGAGAGGTACTTTGATACTTCGGAGCGGTCAAAGCGATTGAGCTTGCTGCAATCAATGCGGTACCCGCAAATAATGCGGTCTTTTTAATTTTGCTGATGATTTTCATTATCGTGTGCTGTATGGTGTGGTTTGAGTTTGGTTTATGAATAATTGTATGTATATTATAATAATTTTAATCAAAAATCAACCTCAAAGATCTTCGCGTAAGCGAAAATTTTGAAAATAGAGTGTTAGAGTTTTGGTCACCAAAACTTTCAAATTTCGGAAGTTGTGAAAATAAAAAAAAACTCCGCGTAGAGCGGAGATCTTTTGATTATTGATATTTGTTAATCTTCTACAATAACTTGTAAGAATTCGCTGTTGATCGAATCTGTTGAAGTTGCGTCGGCCGCTACCGTTACGCGATTTTCAGTGATTGTGGTTTTGCCGGAAGACTTAGGTACTCCACCAGATCTCACACCGTTAATGTTATAATTTAAAGAGGCGGCAGTCCCGCTTTTAGCTGTTAAAACCAATTTACGGTTAACCTTTATACGTTCATCTAATAGGTTCCTAACCACTGTGTGTTGTTTAACCTCATACTTCACTGTACTCGGAATGATATTAAGAGGGTAACTACCAAAAGTTTCAACACTAGAGCGAGTATAAGATTCTTTATATTCCACTTTAAACCCTTGAATATCAGATGCTATAATTTGTGCGACATTTGCGGCTAACGCGGATTGTACTCTAAACGCTTGCCATCTACAGTTTTGACCGGCGGGTCGACACATGATAAATGCACCGTCGCAATCTTTATTGATGGTTAGAATACCATTAACAAAAGGCATTGGCACACTACCATAGCTCAACTCACCACTCCCACTCGCGGAGACCTCAAAATCAGCCCCAATTCGTGTACTCGCATACTTATTATTGGATAATTTAACTACACTACCGTCGTATCTACTATCAGTATATACTACTACCGTGCTGGCCCCGTCTAGTTGAATCTGCAAACCTTTAAGATTTTCACGATTAGCGAAAATGTTAGCCTTCGCGTCATGTCTATTTTGGAATGTAGGTCTTTTGTCATCAATATTAACGTCCATCATCGCTAAAACCGTATTGGAATCCAACTCTGTTGCGGTGATACGAGGACAATCCACACTAGGAGCGTAGGTAGTATCGATTTTAGTACTAGCTTTTAAAATAATAGTATCAGTATTATTTTTAGAGCTTTGATCTAACGCAGAGTTAGGATTTACTGTAGCAGAGAATTGGAAAGTTCCGACATCATTCGCTTTTACGCTAAAGCGTAGAATGAAAGTACCACCTTTTGCCAAACCTTTCAAGTTGTAGTTTAGTTGATCTAAAGTTTCGACTTCGTCGACTCCCTGCTTAGAAGTACGAACATCCTGGATTTCGTAGTTACCTAAAAGAGGTTTTTGAACCGTCAAGTTCGTCAATTCATTTTTGGATTCACCGGTATTGGTCACCGTAACCGTAACATTGTAAGTTTCGCCAGTAAAGGCAGAGGTTTTATCTGCCGCGATTCCAACCCCAATTTCTTGGAAAATAGAATCTAGCGCGGCTAATTGGATACATTCACCATCTTGCTTAGCCAACAATGTAGTGCCTTTCTTCCAAGGTTTTTGAGGTAATGCGCTAAGCGCAGCACAATCAAAACCACTTTGAACTTCCCATTGTTTAGTTTGCGGGTTAAACGTAATACCCTTACCAAGATTATCCGGAGTGATTACTTTAATTGAGTTAATATTCATTTAAATTCCTTGTAATTTAAGATACGCTACTTTGCGAGTTTACGCGGTAGCGTATATTTGTGAGGTGTTAAGCGTTAGCGACGTGTTCAATAGGTTGAATGTTAACGGTAAATTTAACCCCTTTCGCGTTGACCACTACCGATTTAAATTCTACTTTAAGCTTAACAGGAGATCCGGTGTTTACACGATTACTATAGATCGGAATGTAGGCAAAGTCTGGTCCACCTAAATTTAATTCTAATGTTGTGCTCTCGACATTTGAGCCATCGATATCAGAAACTGTAAGGGTCGCGTTGGTGTGGAGGCCGGTAACTTCATCGAAGATCGAATCTTTGTAGTGGTCTGGGTTATCTATGCCATTAACTACGATAGAATTTTTATCTAATATTGCTTCTCTATCAGTTACATCTTTCCAATTAATATTAGCGGTTCCTCCCGCTGGAGCTGGTTGCGGTGTTGGAGTCGCTTCAACTATTTTTCCATCGTCGAAATCTTCGAATGTAACGTTATACGTATGATCCGAATCTTGCAAGGTAATAGTTTTTGGGGATGCAGTAAGAGTGTAGTGATTTGTATAACTAGGGTCGCTATTTTGATCTAATCCAGCAACTCTACCCTCGTAAATTAATCTGCTAAAATTCTCACTTAGAATATCCGCTGGTGCGGTAAATGCCACGACTTGACCGCGTTTTTCACCTTCGGTGTAGGTCATAGTACCAGTAATAGTGATTTGACCATCTTGAATGGCTTTATAAACTACAGAGTCGCTACGACCCACATTTCCAGAATAATGAGAATTTATATCTTGTAATGTATAGGTTTCATTAACTACTTCTTTTACTTTTGGAGCTTTACGTTTTAGAACATGTCTAAAAGCTTCCCACATAAATCCAGAAGTACGATCACGTAACGTGATTTTTTCAATCTCAACGTAATGATCGTCGTCTGCTACCGGTGGTTGATAATTTGGAACTTGCTCGATTTCAGCTTCGCTGACAAAGTGCACTTCCCATTTCTTTGTTGCTGGGTTATATGCGATACCCTGGCCTAGGTTATCCGGAGTGATGACCTTTTGCATGTTTATCATTTAATTTTCCTTTTGATTAGCTAATAAAAAAAAAGAGACATTTGTAGTCTCTTTATTTAATGAAATATGATGAATAGCATTAAAGTTATATTAAACAATCGCTCTTACAAAATAACGAACTTTCAAATCTACCGCTTCACTGTATGTTGAAGTCGCGTAAATGGTAAATCCTTGAACGCTTACATCGCCGATGTGAGCATTCTCATGGATTGAACCCGCTGGAGTATCTTCCGCGGTTGCTTGGACATTTAAGACTTTTGAGAAGTGATGATCTGCAAGATTTACGCGATGCGTACCTTCCGTTCCGGTCCCTTTTGTAACCGGAGTGGTTTGGATAGTTAAAACACCACCAACCTCTGCTAAATTACCTTGTCTGATCACGTAAGAATCGTCCGATGTTTGAATTTGTTCGCGTTCCGCGAACACTTCCGGGAGTTCGATTGGGGTATTAAAACCGTTAATGTTGGCATTAATATACATTTTGTATTCCTTTTAAGACAAGGGCTCCGGAGAGCTCTTGTTAATTAGCGGATTAATCTTCGATGATTACGTCCAAGTATTGCGATTTTACGCTGTCAGCGGAGGTTGCATTAGCGGAAACGATCACACCAGTATCAGTAATCGTTACTAAACCGGAAGTTTTTAACGGAGTTAATCGATTCCAGTTGATAGTAGCGCTCGCCGCGGTACCCGCTTTTACTTTCAACACTGAAACTAAGGTTTCTGTTGGGTTAATAACCACTTTAGAAGCATCAACTCCCTCTTCTGGCACGTATTGGAATGTGCTTCTATTACCTTTTAACTCATCGACATATTGTGATTGGCCTGCTACTACACGGGATTCCTTAGAAACGGTGCCGCCTACCACATCGGTTAACTCAATAGATTTTGGAGTGTTTGGTTTCGCGAAACTTAATACCCAACCTTGCAATGCACAGTTTTTACCGCGAGGTTTAACGATTAAGAAGATGGAGCTATAATCGCCATTAATGGTGATATTTTGTGCGGTTTCATCAATGCTTAAATCTACGGCCGGTGTTCCACCGGTAGGGGAGAAAACCACATTATTTTCAAGTGACGTACCATAGCCTTGTTTATTAGATTCAATCTTATAATCCACATAAGAGCTTACGTAACCAGATTTCACAAACATGGTTTGATTAGATCGATGCGCTGGTACGCCGTAAGCAATGATAGTGGATGGTGAGGAAAGTTTTAATTGTAGGTTTTTACTTGTTCTATCCGCAAAAACTACCATACCTTTGGGGGCGCTGCTTCCCCAACCTTGTGCCATTCGGCGATTTGTTTTCTTATCACCGACTTTATCAACCGCGGTATGCGCTTGGCTTAATACCGTACCAGTAGCCACGTCAGTTAACTCAACAATTGGACACTCTTGTGAAACTTCTAAGTTTACGTCTGTTTTAGTCTGCGCGTTCAACACGATAGTGGAAGTATTGTTACCAAGATCTTTATCTAACGCAGAGTTAGGGTTCACCATTGCAGTAAATTGATAGTTGCCTAAAGCTTTTGGAACTACCGTGAAACGGATGATGGCGGTTCCGCCTTTTTTGGTGTTTTTGATGTTATAAGTAAAATCATCTACTCGTTCGATTTCATCTACTTGAACTTTTGAAGTTTCCAAATCTTTGATGTCGTAGGCTACGCCTAAACCTTCCGGTTTTGAAATATTCAAGTTAGTCAATTCGTTGGTACCTTCACCGGTATTGGTTACGGTTACTACAACGCGATATTCTTCTCCAGTAAAACCGTTAGTACGGCTTGCGGTAATACCAACACCAATTTCTTGGAAGAAGGTATCAAAAGAAGATAAACGCACGCATTGGCCATCTTGTTTAGCTAATAAGGTTGTCCCTTTCTTCCAAGGACGTTCAGGCAATTGATCAATTGAACTACAATCAAAACCAGATTTTGCTTCCCATTGATTGGTAGCGGGGTTGAATTCGATCCCTTTACCTAGGTTAGCCGGAGTAATTACTTTAATACTAGTACTAGTTGTCATTAAGTTATATCCTTTTATTATAATAAAAAAGAGAGGGAAGATTTTTAAGATCGACCCTCTTGAGCTTCACATCGATCTTTAGATATTTAATCCTTAGATCTTCGAAGAACTACGCCCGAGGCGTATATTCCGCAGTTAAGCGGTTATTAAGCTTTCTTAATTAAGTAACCTAATGAAACTTCACCAGTACCATCAGTTAATTCAACTAAGTTGTCAGTATCTAATACTAAACCGTCAGTAGTTGCTTTTAATGGAGAACCAGTACCAACTTTGATTTTAACTGGGTTAGCTGCAGTACCGTTACCTTCTAAACCGTTACCAGTAGTTACTGGAACCAAGTCACCAACGTTTACGCGAGAAACAGTTTGACCTTCTTCAGTGTCCGCTGCGCCAACAGTGAATACTAATTCGTTAGTAGTAGCTTCAAAACTTACTGCTTTTAAGAAATGGTCAGCTTTAGCTGCTGGGATTAATGATGCTAAGTCAACTTTAACTTCAGTGTCATCACCTTTAGTTAATTTTAACTCAGTACCCACTAACTCAGCGTTTTTAAGACCAGCGCCTTTTAATTCGTTGATGATAGAATCAGTTAAACCAATACCAGTAGGTTTGTTTTCTAAATGTGCTGGGTGAAGTTTAACGTCCCATTTGTTAGCTTCTAATGCACCTAATTGGATGGTTTTACCAAGGTTGCTAGGAGTAATTACTTTAATAATAGCCATTATGTTTTCCTTATGAGGTTTTGTTTTTACGTAATTTATTTAAAAGAATTCAAATAACCCCCAAATCTACGCTGCCGCGTAAACTTGGAAGTTATGAGAATTACATCGCTTCAGTAGTGTGAGCGTAAGATAAGGTTACCGCGCCAGTACCATCAACAAGAACTTCACTTGCGTGGTGAGCTTTCTTGAGGTAATCCACTTCAGCTTTTAAGGTTTCTAATTCACCTAAAATGCGTTTGAGTAATTCTGGATCTACGTCTTTGCCATCTCTACCCGCAGGGCCTTGTGGGCCTACTGGGCCAACCGGACCTTGAGCACCTACTGGGCCTTGATCCCCTTTAGGGCCTACAGCACCCGGACGACCTTCGTCACCTTTGTCACCCTTGTCACCTTTAGCACCTGGGCAACCTTTCTCACCTTTAGGACCTTGAGCACCAGCTTCACCGCGTTCACCGCGTGGGCCCATATCACCGCGTTCACCTTGAGCACCTGGGATACCTTGGATACCTTGAGCGCCCTGTTCACCGCGTTCACCGCGAGGACCTACTTCACCGCGTTCACCGCGTTCACCGCGTTCACCACGAATACCTTGAGCACCTTGATCACCTTGAGGACCGCGTTCACCACGTTCACCCTTGTCACCTTTCTCACCCTTTTCGCCTTGTTCGCCGCGAATACCTTGTTCACCACGATCGCCTTTTTCGCCTTTATCGCCACGAGGGCCTTGAGGACCAGCAACACCTTGAAGACCTTGATCCCCTTTGTCACCTTTTTCCCCTTTATCACCCGGTTCGCCTTTAGGGCCTTGTGGACCTGGACAACCTTGTGGACCGCGAGGGCCTTGCATAAAGTCGAATTGCGCTGACGCGCCAGCTACACATTCTTCTACTGCCGGTTTAGTTTCTGGGCAAGAGCAAATAGTAACTTTTTTGTTTTGTTTTTCTTGAAGTTTAGCTGCTAATTCGTCAGCTGCGCTGCAAGTTTTGTCTAATACGAATGACATTGATTATTCCTTCTGATTAACGGTTACCTTGAGAAGTCGCACCTAAATGCTCCGGATGTCCCGCATGCGTTGCATGGGCTGGATGAACTAAACCTTTGATAGCGTCTTCTAATTTTTCGATACGAGCTTGAAGTTTTTGAACTTGAGCTTCATACACCGGATTTTGAACGTAAGCATTGAAGAAGTCTTCGATTGATCCGTTATGACCTTGAGCTTGCCAAAGTTCAAAAGCGGATTTACCATTTTCACCATCTTTACCCGGTTCCCCTTGTAAGCCGCGTTCGCCTTGAGGACCAGCTTCCCCGTCGCGACCTTTGTCGCCTTTAGGGCCTTGATCGCCACGTTCACCTTGTTCACCTTTTGGACCTACTGGGCCTTGATCCCCTTTAGGGCCACGCTCACCAGTATCGCCTTTCTCGCCTTTTGGACCTTCTGGGCCTACGCTACCTTGTTCACCCGCTGGACCCGGAACGCCTTGAGGGCCGATTGGACCTGGAACGCCTTGTTCACCTTGAGGGCCCGCTGGACCAGTATCCCCTTTAGGACCTTGCGGGCCTTCTGGACCGACTAGATGTTTCACTTTTAACGCATCTTCAGATTTTTTAATTGCTTCAGCAACACTAGCTAACGGAGCATAACCTTCAATACGGAAACAAGATGATCTAGTAGCCGGTTTTACATCGATTTCTGACATTTAGAATTCCTTATTTACTATTGTTATATTTAAAGTTTATCTTCCGGGTGTACTTGGGTAGGTCCTACCTCAGTGGTTTCGGTGCTTGAAGTTTCCGCTGTAGCGGTATTTTCAGTTGCCGGAGTTTCTTCTGCCACTGGAGTCGCTGGAGCATCATCTAAATGATCTTCCGCCGGGGCGACACTTTCAACGGTTTCAGCATTTTCAACCGGGGTTGCAGGAGTTGCTGGTTTTGGAGCTTCTTCTGTTGCGGATGGGGCTTCCGGATTAGCTACTGGAGCTTCCGCGTTTTCGGCAGGTTTCTCTTCTGAAGTTTCCGCTGGGGCTGGGGTTACCGGAGCCGCTGGTTTTTCTTCCGTTACTGCTGGAGCTTCAGGGTTTTCCGTTGGTTTTGGAGTATCTGCGCTAGCAGAATCTTCAGTTACCGGAGCCGCTGGGGTTTCCTCAGTGACTGCTGGAGCTTCCGCATTCTCAACTGGTTTTTCTTCTGAAGTTTCAGCCGGAGCTGCTGGTTCCTCAGTGGTTGCGGGTTTTTCTTCCGTTACGGTTGGAGCTGTTGGAGCTTCGGCGTTTTCTGCTGGTTTCGGAGTATCTGGAGTCGCTGGGGTTACTGGGTCTACCACTTCAGTATTATCCGCTGGAGCTTCGGGTTTAACTTCGTCAGCTGGTTTTGCCGGAGCGTCTACTGAGCATTCACCACACTCTTTCTCTTTTTCGTAAACTGGTTTAACCGGAGCCGGTTTACCTTGTAATTTCGCTAATTGAACTTCAAGTTCAAAAATGCGATCTAACAATACTTCCGCTAAAACCAATTGACCATTGCGGGTCTCGAAATGTTTAGAGTAAAGATTGATTTTTAAAGGATCGTGAATTTCACCAGAACCGGATAATGGAGTTAATGCTTGGTTGATATAAGAAACACCATCTACACCATTTTCACCTTTGTCACCTTTAGGACCGCGAGGGCCTTGATCTCCTTTGTCCCCTTTAGCGCCACGATCACCTTTGTCACCTTTGTCGCCGCGATCACCTTTGTCGCCTTTTACGCCTTGATCACCTTGATCACCTTTATCACCGCGCGCACCTTTGTCACCGGTTTCACCTTTGTCTCCACGTTCACCTTTAGCACCTTTGTCACCACGGTCACCTTTGTCGCCTTTGTCGCCTTTTTGACCTTGCTCGCCTTTTTCGCCTTGTGGGCCGCGTTCGCCGGTATCGCCTTTAGGGCCTTGTGGACCGATTGGGCCTACTTCACCGTCTTTTCCGCCTTCGCCTTTAGGGCCTTGTGGACCGGCTGGGCCAGTATCGCCTTTAGGACCTTGTGGTAAGCATACGGTATACGGAGCAGAATGGTACATTTGTTCTTTTGCATGTTCATAGCGAACTTGACGTTTACGTTGAACGTCATCCGCTTTGCATTCGTATTCAAAAGCCATTTAATTTTCCTTTTATTTGTTAACAAATTTAAAGCTTTGCGTAACTTTCGGTAACCGAAAATCGCGCAGTTTTATATCAACCGGAAGAGGTTAATATAACTCGAAATGAGGACCATCAATGAAAGCTTTCTTTCCAAGCTTTCTTCGTTCCGCGGAGTACTCATTTACAAGATCTTTAGGGGATTTGCTGGTGTCGTTTAACACAGCCCAAGCGCCACCCCAACGAACTCTAACACCAAGCTCTTTCGCTGCTGCGCGCACCGCTTCTACAATTGGATAGAATTTTGCTAAATCCCACGAAAGTGGATATGGTGCAACGTCAACCGCATGTCCAAAACCATCTTCTTGTTTTAAGTGGTTGGATTTTAGAGTTTGAGTTAATTTTTTCGCTAATAATTCTTTTTGACGCTCTAGCGTTCTTACCCCCTCCGTAATGGAGAAGTCTTGGCTAGATTTTTGAATGGCAAGGTTCATCACTTTGACTAAATCTGGATGAACGCCTTGCAATTTTTGAATTGAAGATTTGCCGAATTGATAGGCCATTTGAGAATACCTCTGTAAAAAATTACACTATAGTGTATTATTTTATTGTTATTTTATATTTAAGTATTAGATATTCAAAGTAATCGTATCAATGATATACTCTTTAGATCTTGGTTTGTACATGTTACCGTATAAGGTGAATCCAAATTCTACCATTACTTCGTTATTCGAAAACTGGTCGATTTCTGGTGGCTCGAAGGTAATCGAATCTAGCTGTAAGCGAATACTGGATTCTTGTTGTTCTTCCACCATTTTGAAGGTATAGAATGGGTTGAAGAAGCTCGCGACTTGTTCAACTAACATCATCGCATCATTCATTCCGCGCGTTACCAAATTCAAACGAACTGCGATATTGTACGGGCTTGGGGCGCTAGTCATATACGCGAACGCGTTCTTATTGGTTAAGCTTTGCATCGTCAATTCTCGCTGTACCGCGACGTTTTTGTTGTTTTGACGATTTGCATCATACGTCATAGAATCGATTACTAAACTTGCCCTCGGCAAAAAGTTAGTATTCCCATTCATCAATTCAGCGAATTCATGCTCTTCGATGGTTAAGAGTTTTTCTCGGTTACCATAAAACACCGGAAGCTTACGTTGATAAACTTTACCACTTGCTAGATATTCCACTCTTAAATTGCTAAAGAATGCCAACATCCCAGCTACATACTTACGTATAGTATTTGGGTGCTGTTCCAATTCCGGTTCTTTGGAGTTTGCAGTACTCGGAGTTTCCGCGGATGCGGTTGATTCCGAATTTTCCGCAGATCCGAGACTTTGGAGACCGTTATACTTCAACAATTCGATCGTAGTCGAATCTTGGCCAATTTGAATTCGGGTGTTAAAAGCGTTCTTTGGTTTCGAAACTTTCTTGACACAAAATTCTTTATCGCCAGATAATTCTTTATCTCTTTCCCGATCTAATCGTTGGATGTTTCTGGTGATATCGTTTAACTGATTATCTAAATCCTGGTCAAACGTTTGTTCCGCGTAATTCCAGCTAGGTTCCAAATTTGAATCGCTTAGCTTTTTCTCAACCTTGAGATAGCTTCTAGGATTTTTCAATTCCGGTTTGTTGCAATCCGCTTGTGGATCTAAGGGTGAACAAAAATCTTTACAATCAACAGTGGTTGTCATTTTGGACCTCTTAAACGATTGATGATATCTGCAGTGGAAACGTGCGATTGATCTTCGATATTCAACACATTGGTAGTGTGCACAGTATGCGGAGTATTGGATTGATTGATCTTCGTCAAGTTAACCAAGATAGTAGAAATTTCTTTATAAGATTGCATAAACAACTTAACGCTTTCGATTTGAGCTTTGTTTAATTCGCTGTAAGCGGAGACTAACAAGGCGCGGGATTCCCCTTCACTTAAGACCAATTCTTCTGTTACACTTTCCAAAACTCTTCGAGAATTTTGCGTAGTTTCGCGAAGCATAGCTCGCATATAACAGAAGTCTTCGATCATCGCCTGTACGTCTACGACGTCTGCAGCGATTTCAGTTACTGGGGCTAACGCCTTGCTGACCGGTTCTTCCGCGGCGGAGTCGCCGGTAATTAATTGCCCTTCGATCGGGGCGGTTTTCGGGGTAACCAAATACGACTCAAGCTCTTCCGTGGTAGTTAAGATATCTTCCGAGATCTCAACGTTTTTGGTAAGCTCTTGAGTAATTTTGTTCATCTTGTTGGTAAGGTGTTCAAACTTCTCAATATTCATTTGGTTATAGCATTAATACAATTAAAATATTTATTAAAACAAAAACCCCAAAATTCTTTCGAACTTTGAGGTCTTTAATTTAGTTCAACGAAACTAATAGATTAATCGATTGGGTAACGATCATGAAGATCTGTATAACCGCCAATGTAGACATTGTTCAGCAAAATTACCGGGACGGTACGAACTGGATGATTGGCTACTTTGGATAACTCTTCAGCTGTCCAGCCTAATTCTTGATAGTTGATGTATTGAACATCGCGGAAGTAACCTTGTTCTTCCAACATGCTGGCTAATTTTTTGGCTTTTTCACAATATGGGCAACCTGGGCGACCGTAAATGACTAATGACATTGAATATTTCCTTCTTTAAGTAAAAATTGTGGTATATTTATAAAATCTGCATCTTCGCTTCAATACCCAACGAGTTTCTTGCGAGGAATCGCGCGATGTGACCAATGCAATCTATTTGATCCCGGAACTCTTTAATGGGCGAAAGCACCTTTTCACCTGGGAATTCCGGTGAACTAAATTCTTGATAAATGATATAACTTGGATGAATTTTACCTGAGGGTTTCACCCAAAATAAAGTATTGTTTTCCGTTCTACGAGGATCGTAAAATCTTAGATCACTGTTAGGGAAGATCTCATCAATCTCCGCTTCGATGTATGGGATTTCCATTGTTTGCTCCTATGTAATTCGGCTAACCCAAAACTTTCTCAGTTAAGACCATAAAATTGCAAGATTTCGCTTTCGCGAAGTTTCTTGCCGCTTCCCATTTTGCCTGATTGATGAGATAAGTGTTGAGCTTAGCCCCGTAACGCTTATCATTCTTCCTAGGCATTTTAGTTTCACTGGAGGATTTGATCTCTACGATAAAGATGTCTCCGGTAGTAAACTTCAACCAAATATCCGGGAAGTATCTATGAACCTTCCCGTCGACGGGGCTCAAATAAGGAATGTGGAATGGCTCTAAACTCCACTCCTTAATCTTTGGATTATGGTCACAGTATTTGAAAGCTTTGAGTTCTAAACCGGACTTGTAAAGAACACAGAGACTACCTTCTATAATCTTTGTGCTCTTCATATGATCATCTATCGGTAACTTAAACTTTGCGGGATGAGTTAACCGATAGTATCCCTGCTTAGGTTTCTTCATTTAAGTTCTATAATATTAGATTTCATTTAAAATGTCTACTAAATCTTTCAAACTGATACCAAATTCTTGAGTATTTTGTTTCTTACATTTAGCACATTTAAACTTAGTCTCGAAAAGAACACCAAACATTTTCTCCCCGAATAATTTAGCTACCGCTAAAAAGTCGACTAATCGCATTTTTAGAATATCGAAATCATCACCTTGATTGTGGGCATCCAACCACTGTAACATAAACATCCCGATACTAGCAGTCGGAGAATCGATATGTCCAACATCTTGGATGATTTCGGGACGAACAAATTCAAAAATATAATGCTTGCCATCTTTTCCGGTATATTCGATAAAGAATCGCTCTTTTGAACTAGAGGAAGTTTTCATTACTTTGGCTAATTCAACGGCGATTGGGTTTTCGTGACCGCAATGTTCGCATTCGAAATTTAGTGGAGCTACCACTTCGAGATCTTGCATAGCGTTCAACAAAACGTAAATTTGTTCCGGTTGGGATAATCGCTTGCCCTCCTCTCCGAAGACTTTAGCAATTAGAGATTCTTCCGTGAATGGTTCATTACCTTTAGTGATGAAAAATCCAAGATCTAATTCAAATTTCGGTAACTGAAACTCTACATCTGGTGGTAATTTCGATTCCTTCGTTTCTACGATTGCCGGTTCAGAAGAAGTCGCTTTAGCGAAATCTCCCAATCTTGCAGGTTTAGCGGGTTTTGCCATTTTATATCTCCTTTTAATGATATGGTTTAACTAAATTCAAAGTAAGTAACATATTAGGACCGGCAATACTTAATTTTGAACTCCAAATTAAGAACAATCCAGATTGCCAGAAATCCCCTTGAGCTGGTAGATTCGGATCTTCCACTCGGGCATTCTCAAAATAACTTACTGGGATCGCGGTCATTGGAACTACCGCTTTAGCGGATCCTGGAATTATAATCGTAATCGGAACTAACTTGATTTTAGTCGAATAACTTTGTTGCATACGATAATACATGTAACGCGGATGCGTAATATTTTGGGTTACTAAATCCCACGGCGCTCCGTAAACGGCAGATGGGGTTTCATCTTGTTTGATCAAACCATCAGAAACTGGGTATGGGTTAATTACTGCGGTATCAAACGCGAGACCCATATAGTTTTCTACTTTCTCTAAACCGATATCATTAGGATCTACTTGAGCTCCGGAAGTTTCTGTCCATTTGAACGGTTTCTTAACCGCGGTGTAGTAAGTATGTTCTTTCTTCGCTTCTGTGAATAAATCCGGGTTAATTTCCCCACCGAAATCTTGAATCTTCCAAGGGAGGTCACTTTCAATTTGTTTACCAAAGGTAAAGGTGTGTTGTTGCCAACCTTTATTGGTGGTATCAAATTTCGCGTAAATTCCTTCCTGCACATAATCTGGATAGTTAGTACCGATAGCATCCAAGTGCATGATATCAGACCAGTTGATTACGACAATTCCACCATCTTGCGGGTTCGCGTAAATGAGAAAGTTATCTTTCATTAACTCTTCCACCAAATACGACAAAGTAGGTCCATTGATCGGTGTACAGAAATTCTCCCAGAACACCCCACGTTCGCTAGTAGGTACCCCAGAATAGAATTTGAACGGGATGTTGTGTGCTTTAAAGAATTCTTCCGTAATCTCTAAAATAGTTTTCTTCTCAAAACATTTCCACCAAATTACTTTGTGCAACTGAACCCAGTGTTGCTTATCAAAACCCAACACTACCATTGTAGTCTTCTTACCGTGCTGGTGAGTCATTGAAGTGATTACGCCTTCATATGGTCGTTGACCAGATTTGAAGTCTTCCAACATAAATCGGATTTTCTTACCTACCGGATTGAATTGCATCCCGGTGGCATCCAAAGTTCGGAAAGCTTGTGATGTAAGGACAATTTGCCCCGGTTCGCCCAATACCCCGATTCCGGAATACAGGGTAGTTTGAATAATGTGGTCGATAATAATCGGCTTATCGTTGATTTCCACCCCAAAGAAATCAATTTTACCATGTAACGTTTGAACAATTGACATCTAATAAGCTCCTTAAATTTTAGGAATTAATTATATGTAATGTCAGATTTCTTAACAAAGATTTCTACGATATCGTTATTAGTAGGAATATTCGCGTAAGCGAAACCGTCCTTACGCCAAGTACAAGAAAGATATTCACTTGGGGTAATAATGAAACCATCGTAACGATATTCTGCATTTTCTAAAACCCGAGAAATCACGGCAATGCGGCCATCACGGAGTTTGACCAAATCGAAAGGTTTACGATCACTCCAATACCAGCGTTCATACGGAATGCTTTGAAATTCTAAATGTTCCGGTTCTTCCGGTTCTTTGTGTAATAAACGATCTTTCATATTGAAGGTCCAATCTGGGTAACCATCTTCATTAAAGGTCGTAATGCTGTTGTTGGTTGGATCTAAAACAAAGATTCCGTTTTGGGCGATATCCACCACCATTGCGTCGCGCATTTCATCTTTCTCTGCGTTGTAGATTGGGTAGATTTGAAATTTTAAGTATTCTTTAGTTTCTGGCTCGAATTCTACACATTCGGTGTCATCTTCTAATTCTAAAACGATTTCCATTATGAGCTCCCATATTCGCTATGATTTTGAACAATAGATATTTTCAATTGGATGTATTATAATATACTTTGTTAATCAATTCAACTAACAATTTCAAAGGAGCTAAAATGCCATCAAGCACCAACACAAATATCAAACCGGGTAACAACCCAGCCAATTCAGAAGAAGAAGGTGATACTAACGCTGGCGGGAAACTTGAGAAGAAAGAAATGGACTCCAAGGTTAAAGAAGCCTTCGAGTTTGCCGCTAAAGAACTTGGGATGAAAATCAAATTCCAAGGTGGTTATGTAGTTCTCGATTCAGAATGCCCAGCTGGAACTGAAGAGCAATTGAAGAAAGCTAAGGAGGCGTGCGACGAAGCAACTGAAAAAAAAGCCTGAGGCTGGTGATCCTCCTCAAGAGGAACCTAAACCTTTGGAAGATAAGAAGTGCGCTATTGGCAATCCAGCAGAACGCCAACCAGTTTCTGGTCGCGTTTTACTCAACGAGAAAATTCCGGGTACTCGATTTACCTACGCAGAATGCGTTAAATCCGAAGCTTTCCCAGGCAATAAACAAGTTGAGCTAGATAACGTAAGCCGTGAACTTTTAGCTAATAACGTCTTTGCGTTCCAGCAATTAGAGAAATTCCTACAGGCCACTGGAGCTTCCGGTACCGTTACCTCTGGTATGCGAACTGTGGAGTGGGCTAGAAAGAATCACACTGCGGAAGATTCACAACACAATACTGGTTTTGCGATTGACTTTAAACCTTCCGGTTCTGTCAAAGGTCTAATGCAGAAAGTGATCGAGTTGTATAACTCTGGAAAACTTTGCGGGGCGCAATTCATTTACGAGATTGGGGGTTCCCGCGATAGTGGAATTATCCACTTTGACTTTAGTAATCGATCTCCTGGTAAGAAAGGCCCAATGGTTGGTAAGCAATACAAAGGTAACCCGTATTACGAAGTTCGATCTAACGATGAATTGGAAGCCGCGATCACCAAACGATTAGGCCAATAGTCTTTTCGATAACTAAAGATCTCCGCGAAAGCGGAGATTTTTTTTTATTTCAAAAGTGTTGAGTTTTGGTGACCGAAACTCGAACAGTTCAAAAAAAATCTCTCAAACTTTCGCACAAGCGATTAATTGAGAGATTTTTAATGTATTTGTTATATTATAACATCAATTATTTTTCACACAACCAACGTTTACCTGCTACCGCAGCCATATCGTAATAACTATTACCAGTTACGCCGTTGGCGTCGACGTTAGTTAATTTCTTAGATCCAGTTGGCCCTAACAAGTGAGCTGCGGCTACCGCACCCATCTTATCATAAATGTTCTTAGCTCCGGTATATCGACTACCTAAATACTGAATTTGTTTATTAGTATAGGCAGCCCACGCATTATGCTGAAGTTGTCTATCGTTTAAGAACTTAGATTTCGATAAACCGTTTTTCCATCTTGCTGGGTTGTCTAACTGGTTATTGGTCGTGCCCTCTTTAACTAAACCAGCTTCGATCAACGCTGCGGCACCCATCTGGAATTCGCCCAAGAAGTGTTGTTTATTTTCTACACCTACCACAAAATCACTCTCTGATGAAGCCATAATTTTCGCTAAAGCGGTAGTTTGCTTCATATTCATACCGGTTATAGTTGGCCCTAGATAAGTCCAACCTGGTTTATTCTCTGCTTGTTTGATCTTACGCATACCACGAGCATCTGCTCCTTTTGCATTTTTATCACAAGGTTCATCCGCCTTATTGCTTTGAGTTTCATCATTCGGTGCAGTATCGCAATCTCCATTGTGAGGAGCAGCTTGAACACCCAAACCACAAACCATTTGGGTCGGAACATCTTTACCGGAATTTTTCAAACATTGGTAACGCTCTGGAGACATCTTAGTTTCGCAAATTTTGAAAGGCTCTTTGGTACCGTTACGGTCCATATAGATGATTTTAGCTTCTTCTACTAACTTAGACATTTCTTCCTGTAATGATCCAAGATCATTTTGAGGAGGAAGATCTTTGTTACAGGAAGTGTTGCCTTTATCATCCGTTTGAGGTTCACATTCTTTCTTCTTCTTATTTTGAGAACTAAATTTGCCGTTATATGGTTGACCTGGGCTATTACAATAACATAAGTTTGGTGCGAATACCCCTTGAGCAGTAAGATGACCGTTTACGGTAACATTACTATCAATAATAGTTTCACAACCATCCAAAGTAATCTTAGCACAGCCAGAAGAAAGAACCAGCTTACCATCACATTCCATTATGATTTCTGGGCCGCATGGGGTACCCAAACGGATTCGACGATTGAGGTCATCTAAGTGAAGTTCGAAACCATTCGGAGTTTTAAGATGAACTTGCGGGTTCGCGTCATCCATTTTGAATGTGTTACCCCCTGGAGTGGTAAACATCCAAACTTTGCCGTAATTATCTCCTTTCGCATCCGGATGGAAATCGCTATTATCTTTCGAGACATCACCAGGGCTATCGACATCGTGCCCCACGAAGACTCCAACGATTACAGGGCACTGTATATCTTGCTGTTCAAATTGAACCCAGACCGTGGTTCCTACTTGAAGGACGCCAGAATAACCAGAACCCTTGTGTGTCCCAAAGGCAGTAGATCCAGCAGTCTCTGCCCACGGCAGATTATCGTCCATTTCTTGGTGCATCCCCCAGACGTAAACCCTACAACGTCCTCGCTGCATAGGGTCTTGGTTATCGGTAACCGTACCTCTTAATAATGACATTCGTTTTGCTCCTTTGAATAGTATTATGAGTTTAATATTTAATTGATGATTTTTGTTATAATAAACATTCTTAAAAATTTTTTTTTAAATTGATGTGTTTCGGTCACCGAAACTTTCAAAGTTTCAAAATAAAAAAAAAGCGAGAATACCAGACTCCAACAAAGTTGGAATCATAATGGTAATTCTCGCAATACTCAGGAGGTATTCAGTTTAGATAACGTTAGACATCATCTGGAATTTCTTTAACTTGTAAGAAGTCTCTTACCGGATCGTAAGTAATCTCATCTCCATCGATTTTCTCTAATCGAACTAATCGATTCCATCGAGCAATTCGCATAGCTGGAGTCATCCAGTCGTTTCGACGTTCGTCGGTATCTGGGAGATATAATTGGTCGCAGACAATTTTGTTCTCTAAATAATCTTCTGCTCTTGCCCCAAGTTTAATCAATTCATCAATTTGTGGCTTGGTCAAATTATCGAATTTCTTAACCCAGTTAGCATCCGGAAGTGGCAACAGACCTTTACGAGCTTGTTTTACAATGAACGCCGCATCTTCCATTTTCTTAACTTGATTTAACCCGTGTTTAACCAATTCATCAAAATCGAAAGTGACCGGAACATCCGTAGGTTCATAATCTAAATGCCATTGTTGCTCTTTCAATGTTGGATCAAATAATTCCTCTTCACGTCGTTTAGCTTCAAATTCTTCACGACGTTTATGGAATTCTTCCCCGAAAACTTCCTTATGTTGTGCGCGATTAGCCGGTTGTAATTCATTGCTAAACATCGCAAGATCTTCTAAACCAGCTTTTCTTCGCGCATCGCGAATTTTCTTTTGTTCTTCCAATTTGATGAACTCTTCTTCTGCTCGCGGAGCTCCAAAGCTTGCGAAAACTGCTTGTTGTTCGATCATATTGTCTAAATGACCACGACCGGTTTGTTTGTCGTGTTCGTAACGAGCATCGAATTTTTTAGTCATATTGTTCAACAAAGTTTGTTGACGTTGTTCGCGATCTTTCCCCACTTCTTTGGTTTCTTCTTGGGCTCGCTCTAATTTCTCTAAAGCTTCGGTTAGTTTAGAAGAACCTAAAGCCCATTGACGCATAACACCTTCAACCCAACGATCTTCTTGAGTTTTCTTCTGATATTGTTGACGCCATTTGATCGCTTTCTTAAACAAACCAACTTCTAAACCTTGATCCTTGAACTCTAATTCAAGTTCTTTTTGCTCGGTTTTGAGTTGCTGCATTCGTGTTTGAATGTTCATCCAGCGTTCTGCAAACTCATCGAAAGAGGCTTTAGCTTCGCGCTCTTGTTCAAGAACTTGACTTACTGTCTGACCTTCTTCATTTACCCCAAATTCATTAAAGGTAGTCATAGCGTGCTGACTTGGAATTTTGTTACCCAAGTCATCAATTGTGTAGAATGGTTGATCAAACTGAGAGCTGTTGATCTCTACAGATGGCGCTTTACCGTGTGTAAACACTAAATCTTCCAATTCACGAGCTTCTGGATCTTTTGCTAGTTGCTCTTCGCTGAAGAAGGTGTTTTTGGTATGAAGTTCATGTACCGGAACTACTTTAGGTTTTAGTAATTCCGGGTCTTTAACATTTGGTAAATCTAAGTCTTGTAAGTCTTGTGGTTCTTTCATTCGTTGCTCCTAAGCTTTATAATTTTGATTTAATGTAAATTTTTGCTTGAATAGATGATTTAATATTATAACTAAATCCTTTCTTTCCTTCATTTGCTAACTTAACAATATCATTATAGTCTTTAACCCCAGAAAGGTCAACTGAATTTTGCAAACTATTTGCAATTATTTCAAAAACTTTCCAATGTTGAGTTCTCGGATTGTTTAGATGAGCTAGCATACCCTTATAACCCGCAGAATCTCGGTCAAAGCACATTACTACTTCAAAATCTTTCAAAGCTTCTTGCATTTCCGCTGACGCGGCGACTCCCAAGCAAGCCCCAACATTTTTGAAACCAAAGAGTTCTCTTAAGCTCAGCGCATCGAAAATACTTTCCGCTAAGTAAACCGGCTCATCCTCAGATTGGATATCCAACCAAAATTTTTGAAGAGTATCATCTACCAACCAGATGTAGAATCTCTTCTCTTGCAAGAAACGAATCCAAACTCCTTGTAGTTGTCCAATTCTATTACGCATTGGAACTACAATGCATTCTGGTAACTGATAATCCTTGCCTCGATAGTTAAACGAACCTTCAAAATCATAACATTCGAAGTTTGTCGATAACCCACGAGATTTGAGATATTCTCCAGCAGGAGATGAATCCGTTACGGGAGTGCTCAACAGCGGACTAAACTTCGATCTTTGAATCATTAACCGAAGGTTACGTTTGAACTGATTTAAAAATTCCATCGATTGCATCATCCACTTGTTATTTGATAAGACCTAATTTGCGCAATTCACCGGTAACTTTATCGAAAGTTTCTTCTAACTGTCTAGCGCTAGTGATATGCACACCTTCGTCGTATCCGTTTAAAATCCAGAACAATAATGAATATTGATCTTCGCTCATATCAGATTTCTTAACATCTAGGTTGATTTCCGCTAAAACGTACTCTTCATCCAAATAAGGTTCAAAAATGAACATAGTGATGATATCACGATCTTCTGTTATATGAAGTGTTGCGTTGCGAGTTAAGCGAAGAACGCCCTTATTCCAATGAACCTCTAAAGTTCTAACCCCTTCTGGTTTGAATTTTGTAATCGCCATTTTGAATCTCCTGCAATTTCTGTGATTTCTGTAATTTCTAAGTTTTGATCTTATTTCTTAATTTTCTCTATTATAGTGCATTCAAAATCGAAAATCAACCCGTTTATGAAAAAAAAAAATTTTTAGAGTTGTTGGGTTTCGGTAACCGAAACTTTACAAGTTTTCAAAATATTTTTGCAAAAAATAAAACCTCTCAAATCTACACTTTAGTGTCTAAATGAGAGGTCTTTAAGTTATGCACTACCGCTTATGCGGAGATTGTTTAGTATAATGCAATGTAAATTTATTAAGCGATGGTATCTAAGAATTTATCTAAATCTTTAGATTGTTCTTTGTGAAGCATTTGAGCTTCCGTTAAACCGGTTGCGTCTACTACTTCAGAAGTTGTAGTCGCCGGAGTCGCAGTAGTTGCCGGAGCATCACGGAACATCACGTAATCTAACTTTTGTTGTAACTCTTCATAAGATTTGTAAGCGTCTGGTTTTAAGAAATCATCCAAAGGATGGCAATTTTCCTTGATAAAGGCAACTGCTTCTTCTTTAGAATCAAACACTGAAGTCACGGCGTCCACTACAGAAGATTTTGAATAGCCGAGGAACCCGGTAGACTCTTTCGCCGATACCAATTTAAAGTTGTGACCTTGTAAAGGATTGAATAAAGCTTTCGGTTCTGCCCCCAATGCGCGGTCCGCGTCTGATGGGAACATCGCATTTTCCAACATTTGTTTAAGACTCTGGGACATGTCTAATAAGAACACTTTTCCCTCATTCTCTGGCGTTGCTGGGTCTTTAACCACGAGAATATTTGCATAATAACGCGTTTGACGCGCGAATTTGCGAGCTTCTTCTTTCTTACCTTGTTGCCATAAGTCAGCCCAGGCTTTGTGGAATGGATCTGGTTGATTGATATTTTGCGGAGATAACTCAGAAACCCAACGACGATCGCTACCTTTCTGGTTGTTTACATTAATTTTCCAAATTTGTTGAAGCATTTTTAAATTCGGATCCGGTAAGAAACGAATAATAGCCGCACCGTTACCGTTTTCATCGCGTTTTAATTTGTAAAAGCGATTGTCCGCCCCGTCAGTTTTCTTTTCACCGAAAACGTCAGCTGGGTTTGATGCTAAATTGTCAAAATCGAATGATTGAATGTCCATAGAATTTTCCTCTATTAAAAATTGAATTGTTTGCGTAATTGAATTTACTTAAATCAAATTACAGCGTAACGTTTGTAACTAATGTTACAAGGATTATAATATAATCACTTCTGTAATTTGTCTACTAATTTTGCTAATTTTTTTACGAATCATCCGATAATACCGCTAGAGCGGCGGTCTCGGACTATCGTAGTATTTATCTTCACTGAACTTTAGCAACCCTCAGTACAATGAAGATACTCACAGAGCTCCAAAAACTTGGAGTTGTGTCGATAGACAGGATTCCAAAATCTGGATTTTTCGATCCACTCTTTTGGTAACTTATCCTTAGAGTTATTATAATCACTAACCGGAATACCTTCAAACATTTTGTTAAAAATATTCAGTTTTTGACTTAATCCAAAGTTTGCTTGTCTTACCAAATCTTCCATACAGAGCTCGTAACCCTCTAATCTCTTCGTAATGCGATAGAACTTCTCAAAGTTTAAGAACGAATCAATGTCTTTAGGTTCTATAACTTCACGAACTCTTTGAGATTTTTCACCAAAAATTTCAAGTTTTTGCATTTCGGCAAATTCCTTGATATTTTGGTAATTGGTTAAACTTAGATTACATCTAGTTTTCGAGTTGATCGAGGTAACCGAATTGAAGTTTAAGCTACACAGTCTCGCAAAAGTTTTGCTACTATCAATGTTCCAAAGCTTACGATGATATTTCAAAATCGCTAAAAATCTCCCTACTGGGGACAATGAGCGGTCCCCATCCTCGTTGAATACCACGCCACTGATAGTATCATTTCCTTGTAAAATGTTAAACTTCTCCTCTTCTAAACTAGGTACGAAGTTTTTGGTTACTCGTTTGATAAAACATTCAATGCTTCCAGAATTTCGACTACGTCGAATCATTTGGATGCTTTGAATAACCGGAATAACATTACCGGGATCATAATGATAATGAGATCCCCTTAGACCCATTACATTCACCCCTACGCTTACGCTGGGACTATACACAATAGCTCCAAGTTTTGCTAGTTTATAATCTTCTAAAATCTGGTTTCTTACTTCCATCGAGGTTCCCGAGTTGATCAAACCCACCGAGACCCCCGCGGACTCCAGAAAATGCTTAATGCTTAAACCAGCTGAAACACTTACGCAACTTACTACCAAACCACCAGCTCGATTGTTTACAATAGATTGCAAGAATGAACTTACATCTTTGTGAATAATCACATTGGTAGGATCCTTAGTTTCGTTACTTACCCAAATCACGTTTTTGAATTTTGTTGGAATTAAATCCAGCGCGATCTTCTCCATAAAAGCATCGCAAATCATCATACTGCGAGATTTGTCCATTAACGCCAACATCTTCGAAAGGTTGTGTTCCCGGTTGCTCGCAATGCTGGAAGTGATATGCTCACATAAAGTCATAAATTCGTCGATGATGATAGTATCGAATTGATTCACTTTGGTGTCGATTTTATACAAACTATCAAATTGACAGATGAATAATCTGGTACCCTTTTCTAACTTATGTTTATTATAAACCCTAACCCCATCTTCTTTGAAACGCTCATAGAATTCATCCGCTAACGAAACCCTCGGAGTAATAATCAAGCAAGAATTCGACTTATTCATAAAATCTCGGATAACTCGAGTTTTACCGGAACCCATTGGAGATCGAAGCACTAAACAACCCTCGTTACTAATACAAGAATTGATCTCTTGGTTTAAATTCGCAGAATCCAAAGACCCGAGCTCTACGCTTTTGTTTTCATAGATTCGTTCTTTATTACCCCAATCCAACAATTCTTTTACTGGAATACTAGAACGGAAGTTTTCGATTTTGTAGCGACGCTTAAATTCTTTTTGAATGTCTACCCGCTCACCGGTAATCACATTAGTAATTTGAAATGGATTGCTATCAAAGAATACGAAATCCCCCATCTGCTCGTTTACGAGAATTACGGATTCTTTGTATTCGCCCCTTACCTCAAATCCAAGCTCTTTGAAAAGGCCTAAGCAAACTTGACGGATATCCGGCGTAAACTGCCAGCACATCGCATCTTTGAATTCATCCAAATTGAAAAGAAATCCGTCTTCATTGCAAGTTAAGATCCCGTTATGACCGCTTGCGGTAATCTGGGCTTTTCGGTAGAGACTAGTATTGATCTTAGCCAGCTTCGGATCTAATAATTTTGCTAGTTTCTTAGTATCCTGCAAAATCTTAGATCTTGTTGAACGAGGTATGCAAAGAACAATTCTAAAATTAAAACTAAACAAATCATCCGAAGATTTTGTCTTAAAAGACACATGTCGGAATGGTTTGAATCTTTGAAGTATTTGATCTCTCGAATCTTTATCCTGCACATCATTAAAATCCAAGATCATATACTCACTAGAATCCGCGATATGACGTTCTAAAAATGCGGATTTTCTCGAAGATTGTTTCGAGCATTTCAATGGAAAATTTAAGATGTAGTACTTTTTGAAAAGCCCTGCTACCTCCCGCATCCCGAAGATTTCTTTGTTTTCAAATTCGAAGATCTTTGGATCTTCCAACGTACTAGTTGGAAACTTAGTATTGGAGGAAGCAGAGTGTACAATAGTGAAAATCATAGAATGTATCGCTCCTTGAGCTGTAAGCTCACTTATACAATATAGTAAGTATTTTAATATAATAATGTATAGATTTCAATCAATAAATTTCATAAATAATTATACGCGTAAAAAACAAAGGAAACATTATAATGGCAGAAAACGAAAATGCGGTCGTGAGAACTTTCGAAGTCCCAGGTGACTTCGTTATTGAAGACATCTATACCAATCCACAGGATAAGAATGAGAAGTTAATCAATGATGTTGGTCAACTTATCGTGAAAACCTTCGGTAAACGAAAAGAAGAAAAGAAAGAGAAGCCAGCCAAGCACCTAAAATCTGATGATCAAATCGATTTGAGATTGGCTCAACTTGGAATCGACAACAATTTCAAAATGTGCAAAGATAAGGATGGCAAATTAAGCTATCGTTCACATACTTTCCATATTGCTTGCAAGGTCGACTAGACCGCTAACAAAACTGAATAGTTAGAGTTTCGGTGACCGAAACTTTAACATTTCAAAAATAAAAAAAACTCCAAGATAATCGCTTCCGCGAAATTTTGGAGATTTTTTATTTTAAACTCTACTAAATCTTGGTTTCATCACTACCGAATAGCGAATCAAACCAGTTACCGGAAGGTAAAAACGAATCCATCCCTTTCTCTAATCCGCCAAGATCGATATCAGGGAAATCCAAATCCATATCTTCCTTGATTGGATTGGAGTCTTTCAATTTATCCAGGTTGAAAGCATCTTCCGCTTTATCTAAACCATCCGTTCCTTGAGGTTTAACATCAAACAATTTAAACATATCATTTACGGTTGATCTTAAACCTTGAATTCCCTTGTTTGTCAATCCTTCCATTTCATATTATCCCTCAATTACTTACCCAAAATCTCCTCAAGAGCTTTACCACCATTCTTATCCGCTTTCTCTTGAGCTTTCTTAGCTTCTTCCGCTTTCTTAGCTTCTTCCGCTTTCTTAACGGCTTTCTCTGCTTCTTTCTTAGCTTCTTCCGCTTTTTTGGTAAGTTCTTGAGCTTTCTTATACTCTTCCTCTACCTTCTTACGCGCGGCTTCTTTTTGTTCCTTAGTTACGGTATTGGATTTCTCGACCTCTTCGAGTTTTTTCTTCAGCTCTTTAACCCTTTCTTGCTGCTCTTTCGCTGCCTTAGCGGCATCTTTAGCTTTGCCTCGAGTAGAAGCTTCTTCTGGTGTTACTGCACCAACTGCTTCTTCCAACCAATCGGTTACTCCGTCTAGAGCTCCACCTAAAGTCTCCATAGCGTAGTCAGTTACTTTGCTTACATATTCCCCGACTACCTCACTCGCCGCGTCAATAACGGTTGAGGTCGCCCCCGCTAAAGCCGCATCTTTCATCTTGTCGCCTAGGTTATCAAAATCACCAGTGGCAATAGCATTGGTTAATACGCTACCCGCTGAGTTAATTGCATTACTTACAGTATCTGCAACTAGGTTACCCGCGTAATCCCCGAAGATACCACCTACCGCACCGCCGAGATTTCCACCAATTGCTGAAGATAATCCACCAATTGCGCCGCCCGCAATACCAGCTACTTTACCAAGAACACCAGTGGCAATACCACCCAATGCCCCTAATGGGTTTGAGCCTAATCCGCCGAACGAGCCATTAAAGATGTTGCCTAAGCTTCCACCTAACCCACCGCCACCAGCGCTAGAGCCACCAATTCTCGGGATACTCGCGGTAGCTACGCTCGGGCTATTTCGAAGTTTACCGCCTGCTAGACGCAGATTTTCATCATACATTTTATAAACTTCGGCGGTTGGAGCTTTTGCTTCCTCGAAAGTAATCTCAATATCAAATTTCTTAGGAGTACCGGAAAGGTGAACTTCCCCGTTCTCCATAAAAGTGATGTTGATATTTTTAATTACTAAATTATTATACAATAATTGGGATTGTACTAATGGGTTACTAAATTGAATTTGCCAATAGTGAGGAGATAATAACTCCACTTCACTTACCGCTTCTGGTAAACTAAACTCTTTTAGGCGCGCTGCTAACGCTAAACCATTCATAGCATCTTCGTGATTCTCTGGAATCACCGACCATCTCAAGGTGAAATTTCTTGGGTTTACCCCTTGGAAGTTTTGCCAATAACCAGGATCGTTGATGATTTGACGTCGTCCATTGATCGCTGCTGCTTCACGGGCATAATCCATCAAAGGACCTTGCAACTGCATCATTTTCTTAGAGGGTCTAGTAACAACACCACCAGCCACAGAACCTAAAGCGGCTTGGTGCATACTATTATCCCCTAGCACTGCACCCGCAATTACGTTAGAACCTAAAACCGTAGCATCTACTAAATCACCAACGAAACGACCACCAGCTTTAACTGCCGCTTCCCCACCGGGAATGGCAGAAGCCATCGCATCAATCGCTTTACCGGTCATATCTTTTGCACTATCGATGTAGCCTTGAATGCTCTCATTGAAAGTACCACCCGATTTCACATAAGTAGCCCAACTAGAACCAGCTTGATACGCCGCCCCAACGATTTGTTGGTTAAAACCTGAAGGGGATGAGTTCCAGTCGATAGCCGTGGTTTCCCCGATACCCAGAGGCATTGGAAGAATTGCGGTAAACGCGAGCTTAGTACCTGGAATTTTTCTAAATCTTCGGTTGTTTGCGCGGGCATTCGCTAAATACGCGGAAGCATCCCCATTAAAAGTTTTTGCTCGCTCTTTGGCTTTAGTGTGTTTTTGTTTCTCTTCCAAAGTGCTATCTACTGTACCGGCAATATCTTTCAAACTATAATCGCTAGCAAACGCCATCAACATCACGTAACCAGAACGATAGGTTCGGTTATTTTGATGCGGGAAAACTAAAATATCCTTAACCGGATCAACCGCGATAGAGATATCCTCGCTAGACTCTTGATTTTGAGCCATAACTTTTTGGATATTAATCGCCGCAGAAGCCGCCGCGGCAGCAGCACCACCCACTCCGGGTGCAGGAGCTGGTGTTGGTGCTGGTGTTGGTGCTAAACCCATCTAATTCTCCTTAATATCGTTATATTGCTTATCGCGCGCGTCTAAATTGAGTGTTATTTGGGTGACCAAAACCAGTAAACCCTTCCACACCTAAAGTAAATGTTGTTCGTTTAGTATAAAGATCTTTCCCTGGGCCATCCTCTGAATTTTCTTCAAAGTATTCCAATCGACCTTCTTTGTCCAATGTATAGTTATATGTAATGTCGATGTCAATGGCGTTTGCCTGACCATCTTGGTTAGCCTTAATATCAATATTTTCAACTTCCACCGCTGGTGGCAAATTGACATCTAACTGGTTTGCGATGTGATTTCGGATAGCTACAATGGTTACCCAGTCCAACTGCTCAAAGATAAACGAAGTTAAGTTTACGCCGAAATCCGGCGCATGTCTCAAAGATCCTAGCTGAGTACATAATACGTTTTTGATCATATTATGAACGATACTCGGCCCAGATATGGAATCTTGGTCGTTGATGAAATCCTTGTTAAATTGGTATGTTTTTCGTCTAGCATCATATTCTTCGAAAATCGAGCGATCGCTCAAAATTCGAATATCTCGAACCGTTAAACAGCTTTGCGGAATTTGAGGTTGATGACCTTGATACTCTGCGTTATTAGCGTCTACGCGAGAATTTAATGTATTAAATCTACTATTAATATTATCTAAAACATTTCCACCAGTGAAATTACTAAAACTCATTTATTGCTCCTTTACTAACCTTGTGGGTGCGGCTAACTCTGTTAGCCTTGGTAATCGCCTTGAGCTTGGTTACCGTTAAGTCTAATCGCTCTGTTAGGATCTTGGTTACCTACGTTCATATTAACTTCAGTTACCGATTGGGAAACTCCGGATATTACTCCAGACATGCCATTGACTACCGTTTTATCCATCATAGATGAAATTTTCACAGACTCCGCTACTGCGGCTTCTTTAACTAGTTTCAATTCTTCCGATTTTCGGTTAACAATAGTAGTACTAGAATTCACGGATGGAGAAATTGGATCACCCAAAGCTCTAATAGCTTCCGCTACTGTCATTTCCCCTTTCAAGATCTTATCATTGTAGTAAGCAAAGCTCTTATGATTATGATATTCATTATAGAATTTATCGTATGCCGGCCCTAAAGGGTTACCTTTGTTATCTACCGATTGGACTTCCCCTACGGTTACTCCGCTGTTATCTGGCTTCATCAATGTGCTATTAGTCATCGACATCAGCGGTGAATTCAGAACTCCGCCGGCGATCGAACTCGCCCCGGTTGCTGCAGTCCCGGAGTAGCTGGAAGAATTCGAAGTGTTATTAGCATTAGAATCTGTGCTAACCCCTTCTTCGATCAATGATTCGATATATTGACCCGCACTTTTTCCGCCGGTATCGCCTAACGCTAAACTAATCAAACCGCCAGAAGCTTCATCCAATAAGTTAACCCCGAAGCTTGTTAAGCTATCAGATTTCTTAGCAGCGCTATAAGCATCATACGCTAAAAGACCCCAACCGATAATCGGGAATGCTTTACTTGCCACTTTACCTAACGCTTTTCCAACCGCTTTGGCGATCCCTTTAGAACCGGTCTTCTCTAAGGATGGAATGATTTTCTTCTTAACACTTTCAATCGCTTCCTTACCCTTTTCCAACCAGCCTTTCTCGTTACCTTTAGTTTTGGCCGCTTTTTGAACTTGGTTTTTAACATTATTGGAAGCTTGCTTGCCGGTCTTAGCTTTAGGATCTGCTTTAGCTTTGGGGTCTACTGCTTTAGATTTCGGTTTAACCGTTGATTTGACCTTGTCTTTGATTTTACGCCAAGCATCCCCAAGCATATTACCGAGTTTGCCGAGGCCCTTCAGCGCAAATTTAGCAATCTTAGCCCCAACTTTAAAGATCATTCCACCGATAAATTTGAGAGCCTTAAACGCCATCTTACCGAGCGCAAGCCCAAGTTTACCTACTTTCCCAATTAACCACTTGGCGATTTTAAGAGGAACCTTACCGATCCAGCCGATAACTTTGAGAATCTTGCCAAACACTTTAGAAGCGATGCCGACTAAAGCACCGGAAATTAATGAAGTAATCCCACCCAAAATCATAGGGAGCAAGTTCTTAAGATTCATGAACTTACCCATTAAATCCCCTATCAAATCAAATCCAGATTTTGCTTTATCCTTCGCAGTGGAGATCGCATTTTTAGTGGCTTGTAAACCACCAACAACTTTGGATTTTGCGGTCCCGATAATTCCGCGTTTCTTAATGCTAGTATCCTGCTCATCCACCAAATCTTCTTGCATTTTCTTGATAGATTTGGCGATACCCTCTAAAGTCTCGGTTCTTTTAGAGTATAATTTGATGAATTGTTTTGAGAGGATTTTATCTTGGTGGGAACCTTTTGAACTTCCGGATTTAAGCTCATCCACAACTTTCGCGGCATCCTTCTCTTCATACTTTTCCAGGTACGCCTGAAGCTCCGTAAGAGTTTTGTTGATCTCTTTCGGAGTACTTTTCGAAGTGATTTTTCCTTTGAATACGTCTAATTTTTGAGCCATCTGGTTTTGTGGGTAGTTGAATTGGTTTAACTGGTTAATTTACATTAATATTTAATAAAACAAAACTCCGCAATCGCGGAGTTATTGTAGTATTTGAAGCAATTCGCGCAATTTGCGATCTTCGCGCAATTTTCGCGTTACGCGAATTAGGCGATGAAGTTCCCGGTTCGTGTGTTATATTGCAATGGCTTATCTAAGTCCGCATCGCCTACTACCCAATCTGTATACGCAAACGTTACGGTCGTACGAGTAATGGTATCTTGCTGATCATCGCCTAGCGATACTTCTGCAATATCTTGAGGAAAGACGCCGTGGAAAGTATAACGCACGGTTTCGTTCATAGCCGAATCTAATTGGCTTACAGCCATGTTAGTCATGACTTCGATAGGCATCCCAGAGTGCATGTTATCTTGAAAATGATCTATTGATCTTTGCCATTCCAGTAACGCTCTACGCAGATTATGCTCTTCCGTGTTATAGAACTCTACAGTCCATGTATTGGGGAAAGCTGTATCCCCTGGTAGCACTAACTTACGCCCTTGGTTAAAAGTCTCGATCATCCCAATAGACTTGCTTGGAAAGCTGGAAGCAATAGCCAAAGTATCAAAAGTTTGAATATCTGCCGTTTTCGGCACAGCATTCGGAATATTGAAGTGCAAGCGATATTTGTTTGCGCGTGCACCAGGCCCTAAAGCCTGTTTCAATTCTAAAATTTTACCCATTATGGTTATCCTTTAATTTGCAAATTAAGATAGTTGTATTATGAGTATTTATAATAGAACCATATCTTGCAATTTTTACGCGTAAGCGTTAGTCTTGTAGTACCTCGATCTTCGGTAAACCTTCCGGAATGTTAATTCTCTCAACATACAAAGCATTCGCCTTAGCGAAATCTTGTACTAATTGATTTTCGATATCAAATCGCATATCAGTAAACACAATCAATTTTGAATGTTGCAGCGCAAGCTGAGCTTTTTCGATTGCTTGTTTAGCGTAGTAATCCTGCCCGAATTTAACTTTGTTTGATTCTGCTACATGAACTAGCGCTTCGCGCATAGTCATACCTTCTAATTGATAACCACCCACAACAAAACCGGAGAACTTAAAATCGGTGCGCTTTAGCGAATCTATTGCATGATTTGGAGTTCCGGCTTGGTTGAACGAATCTCGAAGAGGATCCGCGAAGCGGATGATTTCGATTTCCGGGTTTTTAGCCTTCATTAAGTTAGCCCAAACATCTTTACCTACCCCGTGTTCTCCGGAAAGTACAATGATTTTACGCTCATCTAAACTTAACTGATTTAAACGAACTTTGAGTTCCCAGGATTCTTTGATGATTTCATCAAGGTTCTGCATTTTGCTTGCTGGTAAGTAAATTTTGTTCATTTTAAATCCCCTTAAACCCCAAAACGATTTTTGATATGCTCACGACATTTAACCCAGCTTTTGATAGCTCGACCCATATCGCACCAAGCTTCCCAGCAATAAATCGACAATGCCGCTAACGCGAAAGCTTTCGAATCAATGGCAGAAACCCAAGATCCTACTTGCACCTTAATGTCAAAATTACACGCTAGGAAAATAATCGCGACGATGATGGTATCCACAGCAACCAAGAACGCGAATTTGCCAGTACTCACTCTTAATAACCAATCTTTGTGCTTTTCCACCACAACAACATATTTCGGATCATTCAAAATTCCGCTGCCAGCGTAAAGTTGAAATGCTCTAATTGCATGCAACAATCCGTACATTACCAAAGTGATCAGCGCATGTAAAATAATCCAGAATGGCATATGCTTCAATCCGATATCAGTAAAAGTACGAACGATTAGGCTACATACTGTACCCGCTAGGATTGAAACGATCGCGATGGCTAGCGGAATAAGAAAGAACTTTAAAATTTTTGCGGTTTTCGGGCGGTATGGTTCGATATCATTTTCGATGATATCTCGAATGTCTCGTAACATTTCCATTATAATACTCCTACAATTTAAGATTTGAATGTATTATAATATAACTAAAAATTAAAATCAACTCGTATAATTTCGGTCACCGAAACTTTACCGGAATGAAAAAAAATCTCCAAAACTTACACCTTAGGTGTTGATCTTGAAGATCTTGAAGATTTTATGTTCTTTAGATTATGTTTAAGATTGCTTAATCGCACCACAATCCCAATATTCATACTTACCTATGAATCTTTGATGTTGGTGATCTTCGAAATTTCCGGTAAACCGGCTAGCATCGAATAAACCATAATTCAAAGATTCATTGATGTTTGAGATTTGATTGAACTCTAAGAACTCTTTACTTACTTCTAATGGCTCTTTGAAAATGTGATGTTTAATTATGTTAATAACATCATCTTTAAAATTATCAATCTCGTGACTAGTAAACGACAACATCAAAATTCCGCGATTGTGGAAAGCTTTGAATTTTTCGAAGTGATAGTCCTTTGATTTCGGTATATCACCCGCAGTAAAATTAACAGAGTGATATCCAAGCCCATTGACTTCAATACCCAGCTTTAACTTTGGAAAGTAGAAGTCCTGTTCCATCCACTTAGGCCCTAATTGAACTCCGCATAATTTTCGCGCATTTGTTACAAAATCGAGATCACCGCACGCTAGGAATTTATTAGGTGTTGAATAATAACGAATCTTTGTACACCCTAACGCGTCCAAGATAGCTTTCATCTTAACCTCAGTGGTATACGAGGATTTATCTATTAGCCCCAGCGCTTTGGAATATCGATAAAATTTACCATCAGAAAGATCCAGTTCGGTAATATATTCTTTGGGTTTATACCCCAATACCACCTTACGAACTTCGATGAAGTTATTAAGCGATCCATTACGAAGAAAGTATTGCCTATCCGGGTCGGAATTGATAATATCATCAACACAATCATCAACTATCGGGTTCCCAACACCCTTAGTTAGCGCTTTTGTTCTACGCGCCTCGATCATACATTCCGGCGAAAGAAACGGTGTTGTGACGCCAATGCTCGCGACGCAGCTGGCTCTCACTGTTTGCTTACCAACCTCGGACCCAAAGAATGTTGGGGCGTCATATCGCTCCCAGCAGGTCAATTGGTTCTTTTCGATGTGCTTATCCTGGTTTTCTTTCCATTTAGCCACCCGCGCTTCTAACTCCTCCGGAGTAAGTTTGCGAATTGGTTTATCTTCCAAAGCTTTCTTACGCTTTTGTTTAAACTCCTCCGATTGGAAATAGTGTTCTACCCCATGATTGAAAATGATGGTGGCTCGACGTTTAGCGTCGGATTCTTCCTTTTGTACTTTGGGTTTATTTCTTACCGTCTCACGTTGCTTCTCCTTAACTTCCTCAGCTTGTGATGCAAATCGTACTTTAAATTTTATCAAATTGGTTTGCTGAGCTTTCTCTTGGAAAACTGGGGATTGACCAGCGTTCTTAACTTGGTAGAGATCCATCATAGTTTCTTCGCGAAGCTTGAGAGTTATGTCACCATACACTTCCAGTGAAGTCTTGCGATCCATCAAAGGACCTACCAATTTAAGTGCAGCTCTCATGTAACCAGGAGTAAGCCCGAAAACTTTACAGTAAACTGTAGGATGCATATTCCCATTGATATAGAGATTATAAAGTTGCTTAACCAGATCTTTGTTTCTGTTATTACAACCCTTTACTGGTTTCCACGTAGACGGGTGATCAGTAGTAAGCTCAGAGGTTTTAAGATTGATATACTTTTGTGTTTGTAAACAATCATCTAATAATTCTTTTGTAATTTCCGTTACTATCATATAAAAAAAAATCCTTAATAGCATAGCAGTATGGTATTAAGGATTATTGTAATATACACTTTAGTGTTTGTCTATAAATTTATTAAGAAGAAGAGCTTGTATCACCGTTGTAACCGAAGTCTCCTGGGATTTGCTTATAAGACTTTTGAAGTATGTTGTCGATGGAAGGTCTTTTATCTTCCAGTTGATCATAGTCAAAATCTTTCAATTTCTTATCATAGTTAGGGTTTCTATTAGCGCCTTCATTAATCTCTCTCCAACGGTTCCAGTGGTTAGAATCCGCCGCGCCCCGCGCCAATTCTCCCGGTCTCCAATAAATTTCCTGACCCCGTTCAGCCGTCTGATCTAGCGTGACGTTATCAGAACTTAGGAAACTGTTAAACACGCGGTATCTTTCCTCATCCCACCAGTACTCCCCATCATAACGAACATAATCTTTACCGCGCTCGGCTTGTTGGCCCATGATTTCCCAACGGTTAGTAGTGTGAAATAATTGATTTTGAACTTGGCCAGATTTTAAACCTTTTGAATAAAGCTTATAATGTGAACATGCAAAGGTTACCGTAAACTCGGCAATTTGACCAACCGAATCATACGAATAGCTTGGAGCTTCTACCCTAGTAGGGAAGACATTGTGAATTTCGTAAACTGCTGTTGGTTTCATCCCGTCGAAATCCCATTGCTCGATGTACGCGGTAGTGTTATACCAGGTCATATACTGAGGCATATCATTTCCGATATTAGACACCTCGCGCTGTTTCATTTCTTCTTTGCGAGGATTGTAGTAAAAGTGTCTTTGTTCTATCATAGAAATCCAGCTCTCAAAAAATCTTTTCAAAATATGGGTTTCACTCAAATAGAAAGTTACCGTAAAGCTTTGAGAGAATTTGGATTGCCCACGAATCGGAATCGTTAAACCTTTATGCTTGAATTCGATCGGGGTGTGCTCAATAGTCGGTAGTGTCAACGCTTTAACTGAGTACACTAAATGATTCATTAGCTCCGCATTACCGGAAATCGGCGGTAAAACAAACGTAAATTTTGTAGTACGTGCCGCATCCCCAAGAATCTCGTGAAATTTATTTTGAATAATACTCGACATTTATTAACTTTTAAGTTGATTATAATTAACATATATAATAAAAAAACCTCAAGATTTTAAATTTCTTGAGGTTTTTGAAATCTACAATTCACACTTTCACACTAAAGTGTAATTATTTCTTCTCTAAACGGATACCTTTAAGACCAAGAACGATTTGATAGCCAACATCATTTTCGTCATACAACCAGAATAATTGTAGACCGTCCGCAACTGGCTGTGGTTTGAAAACATCACCGCGGATGCTTTTGAAGAATTGGTCGCCAATCTTAGCTACGTTCTCACCTCTCCAGCTTTTAGACGCTTCGTTAAGTTTTAAGATATCATCCCAAGACATTTTATCTACTGCAGGGAAGGTATTAGCTTTAGCCGCACGATTGATAACTGCTTGCTCTTTAGCTCTTGTGTAGAAATCAGTTTCACCTTCTTGGTTTTTCCAGGAAGCGCCTTGTGGCTCATACTTATCAGTTACGCGTTGATTTACTGTACGCTCAGCACGTAATTTTGCTAAGTCTGGGTCTTTGATTACAATGAAACCTTTATAACCTTCAGCTTCTACTTGTAGGCGATTTTTAAGATCTTTAATTTTTTGAGCGCGGAAAGAACTTCTCCAACCACTACCATCGTAGATTTCTAAGTTATCTTCACCGGTAACCGGGTGTTTACCTAAAGTTAATGTTTTAACATCGGTATTCATACCCACTGGTTTATCACTGAATCCTGGTTCGTTATTCACGACTACGTGCGTACCAGATGCAGTACCAATGTAGAACATACCGAATTCGCCGCTTTTCTTGCTAGCTGCACGAACGTCAGCCACTAATTCGTCAAAATTGTGACCTTCAATAGCGACCACTTTTGAGTTTGGTGAAACTGAAAGAATCGCTTTTTGTTTTAAAGCCGCTTTGATGATTTTAAGATAATCTGGAGAAGCGCCAGCTTGACGTAAGTTACCTAAACTTTCATTAAGTTCATTAAGATCTGCCGCGAACTCGTTTAATGATTCGTTCATTAATTCGTTATCGAATTGTTCGAATGTAATATGCATTTTATTTTCCTCATAAGGTTTGTTTGATCAATTTTAAAATATTTATAATTCCGGATTCTCGAACAATTCACGTAACGTGCGATTTCGATCTTCCATATCAACAATGGTTTCTCCCGCGCAGCATTGTCTACCTAATAAACCCACCACTTCTTCCTTATCATCATCCAACATCTTGTGGATGAATCTAGTTTGATAATCTCGCATATCCGGAAAATCGATACCTTTTGGAGTCTTAATTTGAATGTAGTTTTCGCGGAAATATTCGAAATCGTTAGCGCATCTCTCAAATTCACTTACGTGGATATCCGAGAGTTTTAATGTAGTCGCCTGTTTCTTAAGACCTTTGTTACCATCAAAACTAATAGGAGATCCAAACGCATCTAAGTAGAACATGCGTTCATTCTTTTCAAGATCAAGGATCTCTAGCGCCACGCGCTTACCATCCTTACCTTGAGATCTTAGAGTGTCCAAAAGCTCTTGAGTAATCAAGTGCTGATTATTTTTGAAGAACTCGATTTCTTCTTGTGTTAGAATTTGTGACATTGTTTATGTGATGTTTGTGTTAATAAATTAACTTAATTTCAATATTTAAAAAATATTTTTGAATGTTCAAAGTTTCGGTTACCAAAACTTACCCGCTCGGGTAGATCTTGGAGATCTTTGAATAACCGATCTTATCTATGATGTAAAATCTCTTGAAGTTTGATAGCTCGTTGCTCTTTTTGGAACATCGCTTTCTTCACTACTTTACGTTCCTTGTAGATGTTCTTAACCAATTCCGGAAGGAAACCCGGTTTATCTTTTCTAAAGAATACCCCGTTCGGGGCCATCGTTAAGTTGGTTTCTTTCAACAATCGGATTAACTTAGCCTTCAATTCCGGATTCTTAATTAAGTTCAACAAGTTTTGTTCGTTTTGTTCTTTGTCTTTATCCCCTACGTGAAGATGTTCAAACACTAAACGTTTTAACTCCCCTTCAGATCCTTCATTGCTCAATTCCCAAGCAAACATGAAATTATTCGGAGACATCCCAGAACCCGCGATCGCGAGAATTGGATACATCGAGTTAACGTCCGCTGAAAGTACCCATTCGTGTTTTCCGGTAACCGGATCCCGTACGAACCCACCAAGAATAGATTTTTCCAAATCTGCGCCACGCGCAAGAATGGCGTCTGGATTGATAATCCAACCAGCATCAAACAGAATATTTCGAATGTAGTTAGCCCAGATTTTAGTGGTACCGAGGATACTATTGTACTGCGAATTCATTCGATTGGAAACATCGCCCATCAACGCGGATAAGCCGCATTTCTTATCAATTTCTTGTAATAAGACTACATCGATTACGCCGTAGTAAACGAATTGGCCATGACCAGCTTTCTTAATTTCGCTTTCCGGTTTACCGGCTTCTGTCATCAAATAACATAATGTTTTTGTTTGATCTTCCGTTGGTTTTTCCGGTTTGGTATAATTACCAAGATAGAAATCATCGAAAGTTTTGAATTCACTATGATCGATTTTGCGAGCTTTTACTTCCACTTCAGCAATAGCATTCAATGAGTAGGAAGTTCTCGGGGCCAGTACAATCTTTTGATATAATCGCTTAATATCAATGTATGCGCATCCACCCACCGTAAGATCGAACGCATAACGATCCGCAAAGAGTTGAGATCTTCCTTGGATATATCCTTTTTGTTCACCGGTATTCTCTCCAAATTTTCTCCAGAATGGAGAGAATTTAGAAACATCTAAACCAATTCGCTTACAGCGATTGAACAAATACGGAAAGTCGAAGCCCTCGCCGTTCCACGCGAAAACTACAGCAGGCTGTAGATTCTCAATAAAATCGAAATATTTGTTAAACATTTCAATTTCATTATTACATTTATGATATTGGATTTCTTTACCTAAATGATCCGGTTGTTGTTTATACCAATCTTCGTAATAGAATTCCTTATCCCCAATCAAGTGAACAATTTGAGTTTTGTTATCCAAAAACTGAATCAAACTTACTGGTTCTAAAGCTTTATCGGGGCTCGGGAAACCTTTCATTACAGTACCTACTCGTGTTTCAATATCCAGATAGAAGATTCTCGGATCCTGGTTACTTTGATTTCTGAATTGTTCGCGAATGGCGAGATCTACCGGACTTACCTGTGCGGTACAACCGTAGCCTTTCGCATCATTCGAAGATCCAAATTCTCTACGATATTTCTTATTGTCGTAAATCGCGGTAAAGCTTCCCGTTTCATCCGGAACATAATATTCCCACTTCTGTGGAACATCATCCGTTAGGAAGGATTTACCAATATCAGTATCGTAATATCTTGCCCAATACTTAAAGTTCGCAAAGAACCCACCTTCATATAATTTTGCCATTTTGATTCTGCTCCTTTAGAGTTCGATGATTTTCGGTCACCGAAACTTACAAATCTCTACAAATAACTTTTAAAGTTTCCAATTCTTCCGGACAATGATTCTTCATCCACTCCAAATATTCAATTGCCTCCTTCGGAGAGATTTTGAAGAATTTGGACATCATTTCTTGATACTCCACGTCATTAGAATCTTTCTTGGTACCGGATGGAAACCGAATGAATTTGATTTGACCTTTAAGAGCTTTTGAAATGCCTCTTAAGATGGTTAGATTGGATTGTTTGCCAACATTTGCCGGGAGGCAATTTAGGGTGTTGGCTAATTCGATAAGACGATTATCCCCGGATAACCATCTTCGTAGAAGAAAGTCGCTGACTTTATCAGCATCTTGTGGTGTAATTTCCTTCTGTTCCAGGACTTTCTTGAAAACTGTGAACATTATAATCTCCTAAACCCAAAACATTTATTAAAATGATACAAATTAAAACAAATACAAAAATCTTCAAAGCTGAAACAACTATGAATTTTAATATTTTAAATGGTAATAATAATAAACTCAACATAATTCACACCATTAATATCCCCAACCCTCAGAGGTTGCGGATTTCTTTTGATGCTTAGCTTTTCGAGTATACGCTTTAGCGTTCTTTTCGACTCTATTGCGGAACATGGAAGTGCAAACAATAGCTTTGAGTTTATTGTCTTTAACTTTGATGTTGAAATCGTGCATAGTTCTCGTCCTTCTGATTTACTCAGTTACTCTTAGTACTTAAATCCTAAAACATCCAATTTAACGTTTGCGACTCCTGTAGATTTTGAGTCAATTTTAGCGAACGCTGCCGGAGTTAAATCAATGATCTTCCCCGGCTTAAATGGACCGCGATCGGTAATCTCTACGATAACCGATTTACCGTTTTTTAAATTGGTTACCCGAACTTGGCTACCAAACGGTAATGTTTTGTGTGCAGCGGTAAGTTTGTGTTGTGAAAACAAGCTCCCATCTGCGGTTTTAGTTCCTTTACGATAGCAACAATACCACGTTGCTTTCCCTTGCTCTTTATGTTTGATCGCTTGTTTCTTATCTTTTAAATGATATCGAACTTTGCGGATTACGTAAGACTTCGAATTATCCCAGTTTGCGCCCTTATAAACTTTCGCTTTAACCGGTGTGGTTTGGGTTGATTTGGAAGCATACGCTGATGTTGAAGTTACTAAAGTTGTCGCAATAATCAGCAGGGCTGATGTTACGAAAGTCTTAGCAAATTTAACAGTCGAGTTTTTGATACTCTTAAGATTAGTTAATTTCATTATGATGTAATCTCCTTACATTTTAACTAATTTGAAGCACTTTTAAAGAACTCGAACTTATGCACGTTTTCAAATTTTTAACGATGGATGTATTATATTATAATCTTTAATACAAATCAACCGGATTACGCTACGTTTTAAGATCATCGATACAATCCACTTTCAACGCTTTCGCGTCAAATTTGGCTTTGTATTCACCTGGAGGTAACAAAATCACATCCGCATCGCTAGTATCCGGTTCTTTACATTTTGTCGGGGTCTCCGGAAATTTATCGCGATCCCCATACTGTGGAATGGTGATATCTCCACGATAGCGGATGTTATAACCAGTATTAAGAAAATATTTCTCCGTAGAAGGATTAATCTCGTCTAAATGCCCATCCTCCAATCCAAAATTAGGATCTTTGATATCTTCCGTAGTGGAAGTTTTCGGGTCACCAATTTGTAGAGTATAAGGATTTGTTTGAATTTTATGAACCATTAATTTCCTCAGTACGCTCAATTCGCTCGTTACGCCCGAATCTCTTCGGTGCGCTCATCTAACGTAAAGTTAGATTTCTTGTATATTTGTTTTCTATGATTATATTGTCTCGCGAACATTCCGGATCCTCCGATAACATCGACAATATCATACACGTTGAAAGTTTGCTTGCCTTCATTCAATCGGATTCCTCGACCTAAACTTTGAGCTACTACTACACCCGATTTTACTGGGCTCGCAAAGATCGCATATCTCAAAGATTTGATGTTTACCCCAGTACTCAACAACGCGTAATTCGCTACCAAAATAGCTTCCGGGTCTTCATCCATTAAATGTCGGATAGCTTCGCGATCTTTGGCGCTGGATTGCCCAGACATAAAGTAAACCCCGTAAGCTTTCATCGTTTCGAGATCTGGCGTATCTTCTTGTACAGAGAGGCCTTTGCTTTTAGCAATCTCCTTGAAAATTTCAAAACCATGTTCAATTAAGGTGAACAAAACTAGAGTAGAGCCTTCTTTTCGCTGGCTTGCTTGTAAAGCGATATTGGCAATGATTTGGTTTCGCCCTTCAGCATTTAGCATGACTTTGAGCTTATCCAGATATTCACCGTATCTACTAAATTCCTCTGCGGTATAGGCAGTATGCTTTAATTTTACCCCAGTAATATGGATTGGGGTGCCCCGACCTTCCTCGATTAATTGGCTGGAAGTAATGATATTTTCCGGCATCCCAAATAATCCAATCAAGGTTAATTTTTGAGATTTGGAATCCGGTAAAGTGCCGGTAAATCCTAATTTGTATTGAGCAAATCCAGAATCTTGTACTAACTGCGAGGTACAGCTAGAGCTGAATTTATGCACTTCGTCACAGATAACAAAATCGATAGATTTGAAGAATTCTGGTTCTAATTTGCTCAAACTTTGCCAAGTAGTAATCACCAAATCCCCCGCTTTCAGCGCTTGGTTGGATTCTTTTAATTGCTTTAATTTCTTCGAACCGCCACCGAAGGTAATAATCGAAGAATGTAATTCGTTTAAATTATAACTCTTGATATCATTCGCAAATTGAGTTAATAGATTGATATTAGGAACTACCAAGACCCCTTTGAGACCTTTCCTACGGAAAAATTCTAAGCATAGCGAAATAGTCAACGATTTTCCAGAACCAGTACACATTAAACTTAGCTTACGTTTTTTGTTCAATGCTTTTCTACAAGCTTCAATTTGATAAGCATATGGGGCAAACGGTAGGATATCAGATTCTAGCATATCTTCGAGGTATTCATCGATTTCCGAGTTATCGGAAGTCTCCAGTTCGTTGAGTTGCAGAATATCTTGAACTGGCGGGATCTCCAATAAGCCTGAATCCAACACTAAAGTGTTTTCTCCGTATTCTTGATAGAACACATCATACTTACTTTTGCGCCCAATTTTGACCATATAGTCATATTGCCAGCCTGCTCGTTCAACCTGTAAGGTTTGTTTTAGCGTTTTGAGTGCGTTTTGAGATGCTTCCATCTCGTTGAAGTTTAGTTGAACAAAACTCGAATTCAAGAATTTTAATTTTGCGAACGGCGAGTGCGATTCTACATTACCAATGTTGCTCATAAGCCCCTCTTAATAAAATAATCGAAAAGATCATTACCAACAAAGTGGTGACAATCTTCCAAAATTTCGATACTACGATTGGTGGGTTCTTCCAAAGGAAATACAAAGCTATCATAAACTCTAAAACAAATCCTAAAAGAACCCAACTTGCTATGGTTAATTTATGCATTTTGATATAATAAAGTTAGTATATTATATCTAAACGTTTCCATGTTTACATTAAATGTTTATTACACCGAAACAACACAACGCCATCATCACGAATACACCCGCAATTACAATCCACATTACCGCTAGCGCGGAATTTGCGGGGTATTGCAAACCGTCCAACATGATAGTAACCGCATAAGCTACGCAAAACAACGCACCAAGCAATGCAAATAATCCTAACAAAACTAGCGCATCAAAACCAAAAATCATAAGTTACTCCTTATTTGAACTTACTTAAATCCCAGACACGACTGCTATAATGCCGCATGAGATAATCGCGGCGATGATTACTATCATAGTAATTACCATCAAATCCCCCAGTAGGCTCCATCTGGTCAGTTGCCGCTTCCAACGCGGAACAATAAAAATAAACAAAACATAAAACTAAAATTATGAATATACTCATAACTAAGGTTCCCACGAGACGGTAAATTCATCATCTTGCATGCTAAAACGCACTATATAACCTAACCATTCCAAATCGGAGGTTACTGGGTCTAAATCCAAGTCTTTAACTTTGATTTCAAAGGTACCCAACTCACCATAAACCGCTTGTCTTACTCGTTTTAACACTTCGCGAATTAGTCGACCTTTTACAATTTCCGCGGCGCAGCTTGCTGTAAGGTTTTCGAGTGCTTCATGCGCTTCATGTTCCGTTGGTGCTGCAATTTCAATCATTTCAACCGTCCCATAAAAGTTAATGGCTCTAAATGTTCTAAGGTAATTAAGTTGTCAACATCAACTATAGCTTTATAATCCGGAACCCGCTCTTTTAACGCCTCGGTGTTCGTATACAACCATTGTTTATTAGATTGATCGAATCGACAGTAATCGGTTAACCCGGTGGTCAGATCGGTAGTCGCATAACCCGAAAGCATTTCTACCAGAATCGGAGCATGTCTAGCTGCCATATCGATATCGACCACCTTAAACGTTGCATCTAAGTTCTTGCATTTTAAAACATCCCCGATGTCAACATCGTGCAAATCCTTAAATTTCATACCAGCCCCTATGCTCCTTATTACCAATAGTACTCGGAAAAATTGAAAATCATATCGATAATCATCAACAATACCCCAATTGCCCAAATAATTACGGTAACGCCAAAAAGCTTCTCACATACTGTTGTTAGTCGATCATTATCCGTAATCAACATAACGCCAAACAAAATGGCAATGATGATCATTAACAGTACGCCTAAGGCGTAAAATCCAATACTAATATTCATTAACATTTAATGTCTCCTTATACCCATTACATTACATATCATCCAAATCGCGGAAACCTAAAAAGGTTGGGAATCTTGGAGCTTCTTTAACTCCTACACTAAAGTGTTTATATTTTACAATTTTACCGCCTAGCGATGATCTAGTAGCCCATAACACTTCACGGGTTTTATCATCATAGCCAGAACCAATGCTAAACTCAATACCGGTTTCTAAGTCGCGAACTTTCAAAGCTCCTAGAGTTCCAGCCGGAACAAAATCCGCTTTTTTACTTGAAGTTTTTGAGTAGCCCAATTCGGAGATTTCGCGTTCTCCGATGTTTGTCATCTTCTCTTCCCAGCCAATAACTACCGCTTCGGAATCTTGGAAGCGTTTCACTTTAGTGAGTAATCGCTGTTTTAAAGTTGAACGGCCTTGTTTATACTTACCATCCAAACCTTTAACCATTACCCCTTCGTAACCTTCATTTAAACATTCAGTTTCGAATGCATATAATTGAGATAGGCTTTGAACTATTACTTGCGGAACGATTTGAATGTTTGATGGTAATTGGTCTTTAAGGGATAAAAGATGATCATGTCTTAAAACTGCTTCATCATCTAAAACATCCGGAATCACGTCGAAGACCCAGAAAGTAATCTCAAGATCTTTCACATCTTCGCGAAGTTCTTCACCCATCAACGCAGTAGAGTGATTAAAGCAATTTGGATCTGTGGGAGAACCTAAAATTAACTCACCATCTAATCCATTAAATTCCGGTTTCCCGAAGAGTTCTTGAACTCTCTTATTGCGGATAGGTTTTAAACTTCTCGACATTACCACGCCATCTAATACGATAGCTCGGATGCCATCTAGTTTCGGGCTAGCCATTAAAGGGAAAGTGAATTTTTCGATTTCTTCATTTGTTGCGGAGGCCGCAAGCATTGGTTTAAAAACTGGTTTTGGCATTTCGAATTGCTCCTGGTGTATTACTTATCTTATGTTGAGTATTATAATACATTTAGAACAAAAACACACCCACTAATTAAAAAAAATTTGAACATTCAAAGTTTCGGTAACCGAAACTCTCAAGTTGTGATTTCAAAAAAAAAATCTCCGCGATTGCGGAGATTCTTTATTAACTATTACTTAACGTATTTTGAAAGATCATATTTTTTAGCGAATGCTTTATGCTCTAAAAGATAATTCAATAAGAAATCTTTGTGACCTTTGAGATTGGATGCGCTAAATTTTGCCGGTGAAATCAATTTGCAATCTTCGTAATCGATCTCCATTTCTGGATCCCCTTCGCCGTAGAAGTCTGGATCGAATTTGGTTAGCTTGCAAACTTCAATCATATTGCTTTTGTTATCATAAAGAAGCACCATTACTACTTCACCATCGATTTCATAAATGCCGTTTTCAATAATCATAATCTTTTTCTCCTGTGCTGATTTGATTGTTTACAATGAAGTTCACCACGAACCTCATTTACAAGGCCTATTATAAAGCATTCCCAACGAGGCGGCACCCGTTAATTAAAAAAAAAAATTTTTTTGAGATTTGTGAGTTTCGGTAACCGAAACTTTAATGTTTCAAAAATAAAAAAAAATCTCGAAATCTTCCGCTTTCGCGGTTAGCTTCGAGATTTTTAATGATTTGTTATATTATAACTATATTCACTCTATTCAATTACTCGCTTAAAGCGAAGATTTGAGAGCTTAAAGCTTGCATACGCACATCTTCTTTAAGTTTAGGATAAAGTTTAAGCGCTTTGGCTACATGCTCCTGAACGATTTTCTCGTTATCTCCAGCTTTATCTTTGAATCCTGCTTTGTTGACTAGGTTGTCAGCGCATTTAAGATTATGAATAGCATCCCAAAGAGCTTTGCGATCTTCCGGAGCTAATTCTTCCACTTTAACGGCTTCCAGCACTTTAGTAATCTCTTGAAGATTATGTATTACGATATTGGAGCGCTCAACATTCAAGATCTCTTCTGCTTTCTTCAAAGATTGCTCTAAAGAATCGAACAGTTCGCCTTTAACTCCGACTACTTTATCTAATTCGAATTTTGCGTGATATACGCGTTCACGTAATTCGCTGATCATATCGAAGTTAACTTGGGCTGCGATTGTTCCATATGCGGAATCGATTACTTTATCGGTTACGGTACCCGCAGAGGTATCCTGGAAAGATTTACCGGTAGCGGTAGAATCTTCACTTACAGTGAAAGTTGATGAGTTCAACGAACCCGGTTCTTTGGGTTGAATTTTCTCACGGCCAAAGAAAGCTTTTGCCAATTCTTCGGTGTCTTTGATTTCAAATTCTTTACGTTCTAAAGTGGGGTTTGTGATGTTATCGAAAGCCTTAACGATAAATTCACCTTCCGCTTCCTTACCCATTAGTTTTAAGTTAGCGGCGACATCTTTGATTTTATCCAACGCAGTTGGTTTCTTCAGGTCTTTTGCAAATTTCAAAGGGTTTTCTACGTATTGCACTGGAACCTTAGGAACTACATTACTTGAAACTACTTTGGTAGTTTGAAATTCCAAAGAACGAGTAGGCTCTTCCGGTTTTACTCCTGCGGTTTTTGGTTCACTGAATAGACCATGAACTACATCACAGATAATTTTCGGATCTGTTCCACATAATTTTGGTTCAGCGGTTTCTGCCGGTTTCCCTGCGGGCTCCGCGGTTTCCGCTGGCGCGGCGTTTTCATTAGTCGGCGCTTCTTCCGTTACCGGAGTATTTGAAGTTTCCGCGGTAGCGGAAGTCTCCGCGCTATCTGAATTTGTAACTGGTTGAGTTTCGGTCACCGAAACTTCTGCGTTCTCTACAACATTAGAGATCTCGGTAGTTTCTGCGTTAGCAGCGGTTTCCGAAGCTGTCGTTTCCGTGCGATCGATAGGATCTAAGTGATCAAGGTTTTCATTTTCGATGGTGTCAGTCATTTATTAAAGTCCTTGGTTTTGGAAAGCTAATGAATTTTTGATAGCTGGATCAATTTGTTTAGCCAATCTCAAAAATTCGAATGTATCGTTAGTTAAATTTGCTCTAATCTCGTGATCTTGCATACATTGCAGTCTACTGCATAGCTTGCGAAGTTGATCGAATTCGCTATGATCCGCGGCCGGAGCAATCGAAATGCCGGCTAACAAATTATGTCGAGATTGTTCAACAAGCTCGTGGTATGCATTAGTTAAAGTTTCGATTGCTGGGAGCAATTCGATGGTGGTATTTTTAGAAGAAGCGAACCCTACCAAATCTTCCCCATTCACGGTAATGGTCAAGCTTCTAATCATATTAGCTCTTAAATTGTCGACGTAGTCGTATAACTCTAAAGCATTCGCTGGGGTGATATCACTTACTTCCAATTCTAGGAATTTATCGTTTAGGTCAACTAAACATTTTAACTCTTCGATAAAGGCATATTTCGACGGGTTGTTAGCCAGCATAAAGTTGGTTTTAAAAAGATGCATGATCTCTTCGGTTGCTCTAAAGATGGAGCCAATCGCCCATAGTCCATTATGTCGATGTTTTGCGTTTTGAAGATCGTCTAAGGACGACATCTTCACTAATTTGTTAAGCATTTAAGACTCCTAATTTCCTACGAATAAAATAAAAGGTAATGTCTTTAATATTTAAACATTACCTTCATAAATCATTAATCAACTTCAGTCCATGTTACATGTCGTCAACCATCGTTCCGATCGAATACACCGCGAGATCTGATTCTTGGAGCGCCGCGTTACTCAAATTTAAATCGCCAAACTCGTTGAACCATCTAACTATTGGAGTCTCTTCAAAATCTCCGAAAACTCCGGCTACGCCGATATCTCGAAGTCTTAAATCGACCCAATATTTTAGGAAGTTATTAGTGTTCTCTTCCGAGATTGGGGTAAATTCACCTAATACGCTTCGAAGATATTCCGCGAAGTTGGATTCATCTTGATAAACTTTCAAGAAATGTTTCTGCGCAGTTTCTGTGAACCATTCACTATCTAAAATTTCGCTAAAGCGAGGATCTTTGCGAAGCTCCTTGATAAGGACAGTCGATGCAACCGTATGCATCAGTTCATCAAACGCGATCAATTTGATAATTCGAGTAGCTCCCGGAATAGAAGCATATCGATCGTGGATTAAGTATGTGTATAAGAAACTTGCGTAGAATTTGATCCCTTCTAAAGCATAGATGGTTAAAATCAACTCAATGATTTTCTTCGCGTTCTCTTCGTTAAACTCTGCGCCAGCCAAATCTTCCGCGTACGCGGCGATATCCGAATATTGCTCAATTTCAGATTTAACCCGATTGATGATGTCGGTATTATGGAAGTTGCGTTCAAAAACTGGAGTACTATCCATAAAGATTCCGCGGATGATATGTGAATAGCTTAAGCTATGAATCATTTCGAAATAGCCCCAGGTTTTGAATAGCGCTTCGAATTCCGGATTGGTTACGAATAAAGAAATGGTTTCTTCTAAACCGCGATTTTGCGCGGAGTCCATCAAAGTTTGGTAGAACCAAATACTACACATCGCGTCTTGTACTGGTGTAGGCATAAGATGGAATTTTACCGCATCATCCTTCATCGAAATTTCGTTAGGGTTCCAGAATGCGTTACGCATACTTTCTTCCAATTTTACCGCTGAGGGGAACGCAGGGTCATCATAGCGTTGGAAACCAGAATACTCCCCAAAGAAAATCTGATCGTTTTTAGAATTGAGATTGTTGAAATCTACAATTAGTGAATTCTCTGATCTTTCTGACATCTTAAACTCCTTATACCGCTAATTCTTTATCAAAACCCATAAAACCCCAAACGGCTTTATCCGCGTCGCGCGAAGTTAAGAAGAAGTTACCACCTTTGATTCGTTTGTTAATCAAAGAATCTGGAATTTGCAAATCTTGGTGAATCACCACATTACTGCAAACTTCTAATGATTCATTGATGAAGTAATACACAAACGGAGTTACTTTAGCGTTGAAATCGCGTGATTCTATAGCATCCAATTCGCTAATGAGGTTACGCCAAGAATACTGACGATCTTCATCAGTGCGAACATAGTAATCATCGTCATGACCTTGACGAACTACTAAAGCTTGCAATTGATTGATAGTAACCAATTCATATCGATTATCGAAAGGTTCTAACGGATTAAGAACCACTTCAAACTCTGATGGGATCTCTAAACCATCGATATTAAACTCTTCCTTATCTTGGATGTCGAATAATCGAAGATGAGCAAGACCGGCACTGCTGTGTGCGCTTGCATGATAATGATGACCGTCTGTGTCGCGAAGAATTACGCGAACTCCTGGTAACAGGAATCTTGCGTCTGGATTGTATAATTGCATAATTTGCTCCTTGAATTGAGTAGTTACTTTTTAACCGTCAAGTCTTTAAGTGTAAGAAACTGATCGCCGTGCGCGGCGGGAATCATATTATCGATGGCCAACCACTGTAGTGATCGCCAGCTAAATTCGCTCCCCGAAAACTTAGTAGTGGCTACTTTATTATCGCCACTCACGTACATTACCCGTACCGGGAATCTACGATCTTTGAGGTTGATCTCAACAATCTCTACGGTAATGTTGAATTTATCCGATGTTAAAATCTGGCCGACTTTTAGGTTTTTGAGGTTCTCTAATGCGTTCATATTGCACCCTTATAGTAAATGTTTGAATAAGTATTATAATATAATACCTATCCATGTTCAATCGGATTAGTTGATATTCGCAACCCCAAAATAACTTTTAATCGCTTCGAAATCAAAATCTCTAAGACCTACTGAACCTTTGATTACTGGAACGAAACATCTAGATTGCAGTTTGCTCGCAATTTCCGGATCGAAATCTTGCATATCGTCCAAATATACTGCATCCGGGTAGCCTTCAGATTCTAAAATCTCTAGAGCATATTTAGCTCTCCCGTTAGCAGTTTGCATTCCACATTGGGTTGCATGAACCTCAAAACCGAAGAACTCGTTGAACGCTTCTTGCGCATTAAGGATTTCTTCAATTTTGAAAGCTATCGACCAACTCGAAATTAAGTAAACTTTAGCGTCCGCTAATTTTACTATTTCTCGAAGTTTGTTGAGCTGTTCGCGATTTACCCGACCAAAATGTTGCTTGCCCTTTTCAGTGTCCACATAACAATCGATAGTATCCGGAGATCTTTCGTAACCGAAATCCTTAGCCCCATTTAAGACACCATCCACATCTAAGAAAATAATATTCATAGGCTATAACACCCCAACCCGCTCAACTTTCTCAACTTCATCCAATCTTAACAAATATTCACACGGATCTATCCCGGTAACTGGATCTGGTTGAAACTCTACTTTTATTGCCAAGCACCACCAACTGTTTCCTGGTCTGGTAAACCAAAATCTACCATACGGCTGCGTTAACGCCATTGTTTCCTGTTTGAATTTGATCATTTTAACCTGTACGTTAAGATCAAAAATATGCCCAATTTCGTATTCATTACCGAATTTATCTCGGATGATGTCACCTTCACCGAATTTTAAATTGTTTATCACTTCGCCGCTACCTCTTACCACTTAATTTCAAAACTATCGCCCATGAAGAGTTCTCTAACCATAAAACCAGCATCACTGAGATAACCATAAACCTGCAATTTTAGTGAATCCACCATATCGTTCTCTAATACTACGGTATGTTCTCCGCGTTCCGCAGCTTCTAAAATTTTAGGATAGATCTCATCTAAAGCTTTTTCTAAATCCGCATTTTCCGCTTTAGCGGTAATTTCGCGAATCTCTTCAATCGAAGGTCTTTTAGCGTTTACTGGTGCTACTGGTTTTGCTTCTTTCGGGGCTGCCGGAATTCCAGCTGGGCGCGGAGAATACTCGGTCAACTTAAGTTCGGTAGCGAATAACTGGTAAATCCCGGTGTAATCATCCGCTAGTACTGCATCATTTTGAGTATTATAAATCCATAGCAACAGCCCCACTTCCTCAAAACTCCAGCATCTATCCGCGTTCCGCTCGATAAAATCGCTCGAAAACTCTAACAACTCTAAACGATATCTACCCGAGGCATCATTATCCGCTTCAGCTACTCGGTAAATATTACCGTCTAAATCCTTCACAAAATCACCAGTTTCGAATTCTGGGATATCATCACCACGCCAGATTCCAAGGTCGCGGTAACCAACTTCGTAGAAACCTCGGCGCATTGCATTCTTACCGTGCTCGGAAACCCATCCGCTATTACCTCCGGTAAATTCTCGACCTGATTTATCCATCGGGTCTTCGCCATTTGGTCCTTTAGTAGCGAATTCATTTACCTTTAATAACACGGTTTTATCGCTATTGCTTATCGCGCAAACCTCAAAGATATCTCCTTGTGGAGAAATCATTTGTAACCCAATTTTCAAATCATTAAAATTCATCTTTAGCTCCTTACGCTTACCAGCCGATCTCAATTACTTGCCCATTTTCTACTACATTGAAGCCTTCTTGCTCAAAGTGTGGGATACAACGTTTAAATTTTTTAAAATTAAGATCAGCAATTCGGTTACCAAAACTTGCTTGTTCTTTTAAAATAGTGTACGCTTGATCTAACAGCTTACCAAGATCGTTCTCTTCAGAAATCTTTTGAAGATCTTCGATACTAGGGTAACGTTTAGCAATCTCTGCTTTAGCGGGAGTTGCGGGTTTTGTTTGTAATACAGATCTTACCATAACCAACTCAGAAGCCGTAATAGTATAAGGATTATACTCTTTCACCGCACGGGCGTCTTCCTCACGGTTATAGACCCAAAATTTACTACCCTCTTCTACGAATTTAACATTATCATGCACTTCGCGAATAGGAGATTGTGGATTTTTGGTAACTAATTTCAAACGATACCCCATATTATCGTAGTCGAAACGATCTGGATCTAATCGTTGACTTAGTTTAGCTTCATATACTTCGAAAGTATTACCAAAAGCATCTTTAACCAAATCACCTGGTAAGAAGATTGGGACATCTGCTTCTTCTATCTCTTCGGATTCTTCCGCTTCTTCCGATTTTTCGAATAATACTAATTCTGTAGCGAAGATAGTTTCCGGAGTAACCTCATAGCCATCATCGAGGATATCCGCTTCGGTGTTGTAGATCCAATATTCATCGCCCTCGCGGTGAAATACCGCATCATCCCCAACTTCGCGAGCTCTGGTATTTGGAGCTTTGTCGATTAGTTTTAATTGATAGCCCATTTCATCATATTCAAAAGAATCTTGCTCGAAATGTTGAGGGGCTGGCACAGTAATGATTTTGAAGATGTTACCAAATTTGTCTTTAACAAAGTCGCCTTGATTGAACATTGGAATTACGATTTCGTTCATTTTAATCTCCTGGATTTTTGATTAATCTTATCTCTTATGGGATGCATTATAATAGAAAATAAAACATAACACAATACCCAAATCAAAGTTTTTATCTATCGATGCAATAAACAAAACCTCTTAATCTTTCGACCAAGAGGCTCGATGGGTTTTATTCTATTTTCTAACCGGGTCAGCCACCCAACCAATAAAGATCAAAGTTTTCAATTTGATGATGCTGAAGGCTTCCCCTATATCCAAATCATCTTCCTCATTGCCACCAACAAGGATCAAATCGTGGTTTTGGGAGTTTTTGTAGTATTCAACACCCTTACCTACAGAAATGTGGGTTTTTCGAACTACCCAATCTACCCAAATATCCGGATCTAAACCTCTTCGATGCTCGATGATTTCTACTACAAATTCATTGCCCCGAGCATCCCCTATAATCATACCCGGTCTGATGTCACAGAATTCCATACCTTCGCCTCTTCTGTTACCAAGAAATTTGATAATCACTAAAGTTATACGTTAGAACGTATCCCTTCTCTTCCAGGATTTTTTGCATTTCTTCACTCATAAACTTATCGCTTACCCAGCAATAACTATCTCCGCGATTGACCGCTTCTTGGATTTGCTCTTTGATCATACGAAGTTTCGCGTCAGCAAGCTTCTCGTGAATTTCATTAGTATCCGGAATATCCGAAAATTGAATATTAAGTTCTAATGCCATTTTATGCTCCTCTTATGCTTCTTACCAGCTAATAATACAACGTTGTGGGTGTTTAGTAAAGTACACTTGATAACCAGCCGCCATCAAAGCTCCACCAATTCCATCAACTTTATCCTCCGGCAAATTTACCGAGGTTTCTCCGCGTTTCGCGGCATCTCGGATAACTTGAAAAACGTCATCTAATTGATGTTGCATCACCAATTGGCGCATTTCTTCCGGTGTTGGTAACACAAACATATCGTGTACGATATTACGAAGTTCTTCCTCTTCCGCGCAAGCTTTCGATTGTTTGAAGTTGCGATCGTGGTCAGAATCGCCTTGCGTACGAGGATCGGATGCTTTTAAACTTGCATGTTTGACGTTTTTAATAACTTCATCTACTATTTTAGGCGATTTGGGTGATTTAGGTTCACCAACAAACAATTCCAAAGATTTTACATCGATACAAGGTACCGAGAATTCTTCTTTCTGAGCTGGGGCGAGTTCGCGGTCAATCCAAAATTCAGAATCTAAGAAACCCTGACCTGGTTCCATTACTTCGAATTCATTTCCTGGAACTGCAAACCAACTGACGTGTTTAACCAACTTCAAACAAACCGGAAGATCATCGTCCATTCGATCGATTTCCATTACTTCAAATTCGTTACCATCTTTATCAACCAAAATTTGTCCTACTCTTACATCTTCAAAATTCATTTTGTGCGCCTCCTCTACCAATTACCATTCAATCGCGCGTTTAGTTACGGTGTAACCAGCTAGACGATATTTTTCTTTGACCGCTTCTGAGATGGTTGGAAGCTCTTCGAATAATACCGTACGCAAGCCTCGTTTAGCTTCAAACTCAATAGCATGATTAATCAACGCGATTGTTTCTCTATCATTCTCGCGTTCTTCCGCTAATTCGCGCGCTTTTGAAATGTCAAACGGATCGAATTCATTCGCAGTGTAAGTTTCTTCCGATAGTTTATAAAGAAGGTCTCTAGGATCGATATGCTCATCAAACAGCGCACCAATATCTTCTTCATAAACCTCTAAATCACGTAAGGTAACCACATAGCGATATTGTTTGACATACTCGTCAAACTCATAGCGAGTCATATTCGCCGCTTCGCGTATAAGGGTTTTGTTGTTATGGATCCAACCCGAGTTATAGTAGCCGTCGTTTACATCCAAGATGAAGTCGTCAGCAGTATAACCGATGCCGTAAAGAACCGGACCATCCGCCTCTAGAACCTTAATACAGCACGGGCGTTTATCATCATACGTATCCACTTCATGCAATTTGAAGATTACATTTGTGCCTTTTAAGCGTAATAGTGCACCCTTTTCTAATTTGTGTAATTCTGTTAATTTCATATTTGCTCCTGCGTTTAAATGATTTGCATATCCATCACAAAGACTTGTGAACAATCGTTAGACGTACGCTTCGCGTAAGATTCCACGGCTTGATTCGGGAACCAGTAGGCATCTTGCACTTCACGGAACGTGAAATTTCCGATCGGAGTTCTTACGCGTTTAACAAACTTGGTCATTTCGAGTAACCACAAAGTTGGACGACCGTCAGTTTCGCAATCGATTGCAGATACGACAAATTCGTTGCCATGTAAATCTTTAAGTTTTGTTCCGATAGTTAAATTTTGATGCATTTTGATCTCCTGTTTGTTTACAAGATCTACACTGTAGTGTAAGTTTTGAATTGTCACCAATTGCTTTATGTGATGTATTATAATAGAACATAACATTAAAATCAATACCAAACTTACAGTTTTTACCTATTGTAGTGATAGTTTTAACTAATAAAAATCTCCGCGATTGCGGAGATCTTTAAGCTCGGTGCTACCAACATCACCAAGCAATGCATCCTGCATAAACCTTGTAACCAGCTCTCGAAAATTGTGTAGTGATTTCCAATCGATCCAAATCTGCCGGAATTCTAACACAGGATTTGCCTTGAGTGCTAGCCTCTTTGATTAGCTGGCTAATTTGAACTAGCTCGCGTTTCAAAGTAAAGAATTTTCCTTTATTCGCTCGAGCTTCTTCTACTGGAAATATTAAGTTTTCCGCTAACGCGGCTTCTTCCGAAAATTCGACGGAGTCATCCTTCTCAATTAAGCCTTCCTTTTTGAAGCTCGTGATGTTTTCCGGCTTAAGAACTTTGACTGGTTCTTTAGTTTCTTTGACGTGATAACCCACTTCAACTTTCTCCAAATCTTGGCAAGTAAGAACATAACTATAATCTGGAGAGAGTTCCGCGTTGCGGTAAGATTCCATGTCATAGTAAACATAGTCGCAGTCCCCCTCTTTGCGGAAAACTTCGTCTTCATTATCTCCAGATCGAATTCCTTCCACTCCTTCTGGTAAATGTACTAACTTCACGTAAAGTGGAATACTTACATAAGTGTCAGCTTCCAATTCATCTGGGTTAAATTCAACCCGGATCACTTCGAAAATCGCTCCGGTAACTTGTTCTTGGACGAAGTCCCCAGCTTTCAATTCTTCGATTTCTTCAATATTCATTTCATTCCCCATTACCAACTAATTTCACAATCTGCTAAATCTACCAGATAACCAGATTCTTCTAATTTAGATTTTAGCGTCAACAACTCAGCATATTCCATTTTTAATGAAGTTTTACCTTCGGCATTATACTCAACGATTTTAGCAATTGTAGATTCTAAAAGTTCGTCATTTCCGCGCTCGCGGACTTTTCGAAGAGCTTCCGGTTTTGGTAACACTAACTTCGGAATAATCGCTGAAATTTTATCTCCGTTAGATAACGTAAGCTCTAACTTTCTTCCAGCGAGATTTGCTGTTTCGATTTTTGGTAAATCTACTGGAGGTTCTACCACCAGCATATTTTCCAAATATAGCGCCCATGCGTTGATACCGGTTTCCACTTCAAAATAATCGTGTGCGCGATCTTTACTAAGATATACCCAATAAGCATCACCCGGAGCGGTAAACCACTCTTCGATTTCGTTGAGTGGGCAGGCGCGAATTTGCGCAGATTGGGAAATAATTTCCAAGAGCGCGCGGTGTTTTTCGACCTTGATCACTTTGAAAACCGCGTTGTTAATCTTGTCGTGTAATCGATCACCCGGTTTGATATCTTCGATTGATCTTACTTTGTTTTTGGCATCATTGGTAGTAAAGCCATCCTTGCCACCTGTGCCACCATTAGAATCCGACTTATCAGATTCAACCGGCTCGTCGGATTCATGCGCGTATTGTAGTTTATCCAAAGTTAGAATGTTTGAAAAATCTACACCAGAAGGCGCGTAGCCGCTGTTTATTAAGTAATATTCATTCAGGTATGGCCAACATTCGTCGTCCTCGCTGGCGAATGAGACCTCTTCAGTTACAGCAATAGTATCAGTCCCTGACAATTTACTCACCAGTTTAAGTCTAACTGGTTGGTCTTCATCCCAGCTATCCACAGATTTCACTTCAAAAACATATTTCTTTTCAGTAGCAGGGTGAACCCAACTCACTAAATCCCCACACTTTAGCCCATATGCATTAATCATTTTAATCTCCCTAATCCCCTTATTCGCTTATTCATCCCAGAAAATTTTGTTGTTAAGAACTACGTAACCTTGTTCAACTAAATCCAACTCACAAATTTTAAATTCTTCCTGTGTTAAGTAAGTTTCGAATTCTCCGCTTTTGGCGGCATCTTCGATTCTTAAAGCAACTCGCTCTTTGATGTTTAGCGCATTTTCCGTCAATTCACGAGCTCTCTCAGCCGACATAAACTGTTTGTCGTAATCATCCGCTACTGCGGAAGCTCTTGAGCGCGAGATCACCTTGAAATCCGTAGAGGCATCTGGAAGGGATAATTTCTTCGTAACCGCTTCAATCACTTCGGCATATTGTTTAGTATAACAGCGACTTAATAAGATCACGTCCGAGCTTGGCCATTCATCAAACGCATCGCGATATTTGTAAGCGTCGTCTGCCACTAAGCGTGTTTGATGAGGAAATGAGAATGAGCTAGAATCTTGCGCGTTGATAATTTTAACAATACGGCTAGGTTCATCCAACAACATTAATCTGCAAGTAAATCCGTTTGAAAATAATTCCTCTACCTTATCGGTTACCAAGAATTTTAATTCCTGGCGAGTAACCGGATCTTTATAATAAACAAAATCATTAACATTTACATCATTTGGTGTTAAATCACTCATAATCTTTTCCCTAATCTAAATGATCCCAATAGATTGCACTAAAGCGCACGTCATAACCCAAATCTAATAATTCTTCTTTATGCATCTCAATAAGCACCGGAGGAAGTTCGATAAAGTTCTTACCTTGCTTAATAGCTTCTGCTAACCCTTTAACTACCATAGTTTCGAAATCCGTGCCAGAAATGTGGATAATTTCGCTAAGCTCTGTTACGCTTGGGATGCTTGTGGTTAACGCTTTCTCCAATAACAAAACTCTTTCAGAAGAACCATCGCCTTCCGCTGTGGTAAGATCTTCCATTAATGCGCGATGCGCAAGAATTCGACCATTCTCAATTTCTTCGGTTTCCGCAGATTTAGGTACATGATGCATCGAGGTATAGAACAAGCGATCTAAAGTAATAGAATTCTCTGGGATACCATAACCGTAACGATCGTCGTAAGATCGGTTTGAAATATACGGCCAGCGACGCACACCCTTAAAGGGGAATTCTGCGTATTCGCTAACTATAATTTCATTCCCGTGTTCTAGGTCATCCAATAATCGAAGCTCTACCGGTTGATACTCATCTTTTAGGTCCAAATCGGTTACTTCAAAGTCATAAACTTTTCCGGTTACCGGGTGTTCCCAAGATACTTGGTCACCAACTTCTAAATTTTTGTAATTTAAATATCCATAGCGATTCATAGCCATCTTAAATCTCCAATTCTGTTCCAGTTGCTTGCAAGTACTTAAGTTTTAGTTCATCCAATAAACGCTGTTTAAACTCTTCTTTGGTTTCCAACATAAGTTCCAATTTGAAAAGGCGCCCCGTAACTTCAAAATCTTCATAATCCAAACGCCCATCGAGGTGTAATTCTACCACATGATCATCCGTTAATTCAACGCCTAATTGATCGCAGATTATAAAAATGTCATCAAAACCGTCTACGGTAGTTTGACAAATTTCGAATTTTGCGGGTGAAGAGTTTTGGTAATCGAAACTTCGGATGTTCTGATTTAAAATTTGAAAAATGGTTAAGATCATTTGTTATCCCCTTCGATTTGCGAAGCTGAAAGTTCTCCGCATAAGCGGATGACTTCAGATCTGCGGTTTTCGTATTCTTGTCGGATCAACGCGTGATATTCTAGAGGTGGCATCATTTCGATGTTTACGCCACCACCACTGAATAAAGTATGAGAGGTGCAATAATAATTCTCGCGGAAATATTCCTGATTAATCGCCTCAAAATCAATCCAAAGTTGTTGTTTAATTACTTCCAACGCTTCATCAAAATCGTGTACCGCGAAGATTTGCCCAGAAACGTAAGTTTCTTCTGTCGTAATGTGTAAAATAAATCTTTCCATTATCATGCTCCTGATTAACTTTATGTGATGTATTATAATAGAAACTTAAAATTAAATCAATAGTTAAACCATATACCAATCCACTTCCGGATTGAAATCTCGCGGATAGATCATTTCTTGCCCATCACATTCCATTCGGAAAACACCATCATCGATTTTCGAAAGAATTCGAAAGTTTGGAAGATAGGATACGAGCACATTATGGCGAACTTCGCGACCTTTTGCAAACGCCGCTTCTAAAACTTGAATTGAGTATGTCAAATCAGTCATTTAATATCTCCTCTATGAGTTGGAATATACCCATTTTACTAATCCACCAACTGTCCGAACAACTTTATCTTCCAGATCTTGCTCTGTAAGGTGATAAGTGATGCTTGGAAGATCACCTTCCCATAATTCTAATGTTTTGATAGTCATCAATTCTTTACTAAAGAGGCCTCGACGCCCATCCTTTAAAATTACCATTTCCATTGTTAGCTCCTTACTCAACGTCAACTAAACCAGCAACTCGTAATAATTCTTGTAACGTGGCAGCTAAGCCATCCAAATCATAACCATCTACTAACGCATTGTTATGTTGTTGAACAAAATCTAAAATTGGTTTCGCGGCTTTTACAGAAATCGATTCAAAATCTTTGTTGATATCGATCAAAGCTAACGTTTTGTAGCTCTCTCCCGGTTCGCGAATACCGATTTCCGCAAAATCGCGGTTCATTTCAACATATACGCGAGTAAGACGATTTAAAGCCACTAATCTTCCACACCAAGTAACGGCAGCGCAAGTTGAATATAATTCGAATTTTTCCATTTTGTAATCTCCTGAAGTTTGTTTAACTCTTTATCTTATGTGATGTATTATAATAGAAACATTAATAAAACACAATACCCGAAACAAAGTTTTTGTCTATCGATGCAATAGATTTTACCTATAAAAAAATCTCCGCGTAGAGCGGAGATCCTTAAAAGTTTGGTAACCGAAACTTACAAACTTTCAGTAAATGTGCGAGTGATTACATCTCGCTGTTGTTCCGGGGTCAACGAATTAAAACGAACTGCGTAGCCAGAAACTCGAATGGTTAATTGTGGATACTTGTCTGGGTTTTGGATAGCATCTTCCAACGTCTCGCGATTGAGAACGTTTACGTTAAGATGTTGACCGCCTTCCACTTTAACTTCCGGTTCGTTAAAGATTTCCACTTCGCGATACTCGTAACCATCTAAATGATTTGCTGGGATAACGGAATCTTCTTTAACATCCTTTGCTACTACACAACGCGCTTTATTATCTTCGATCAACCAAATAGAACCGGATAAGTCACCATAGTGAACATCTCTCTTGTTAGAGAAATCTTCAATAATTTGAATTGCTTTAACTTTCGAATTGTTTGACATTTTTAACCTCTTCAAACCATCGCATATAAGCGCGCTAAATCGCGCGGTATGCGCCTGTTTAAAAACTACTGAACGATTACGTCCCCGATCTTTTCGCCACCTAAAGACTGCAATTGAACCGTCTGTGGCTTCTCTACTTTAAGACCTTGATCGGTTAATTTCAATGCGTTATCTTCGCTCTCTGCGACGGCCACTTCGATTGCGGTACCGGAAGCGTTTTTGCGGATAGTTTTGTTATCCAAGTTACGTTCACTAATTACTTTGATAGACATTAGTTACTCCTATCCCCTATTCGTTAGATTGTGGTTTGCATTTCAGCTTTTAAAACTTCGCCCATTAATCGAACACTAGCGTGATCGCTTGCCGCGAAAGATTCTAAAAGGTCGATAGCCGTTTGGGTTAAGCGATACTCACCGTATTCTTGGTATTCTTCATTGATCGCATCACCTGGTTTAACCGGCTCACCGGTTTCCGGTTCTTCCAATTTGTGAATTTCAAAACCGTGAGATTCTGCGTGCTCTTCAATGTCTTTCGCTACTTTAGAATCGATCAAAACAGATGCTTTAGCATCATCTTTGAAAGTAGCTACAATAGCGAAAACTTGACCAGCATTCTTAACCATTGCTGCGTCATCAATTTGATCTTTTGAAGGTTTACCGTTACCTTCTTTAACTACGATATGTGTAAATTTCATAATAAGGATCCTTTTATAGGATGGGGTTCACTACACCCCATCTAAATCATCATAAGCTAAGATATGGGCTCTCGGAGTAAAATTAAAACCGTACTTCGCGCAAATATCAAATACCCCTCTAGTATTTTCTAACTGTCTTTTGATAGTCTCTCCTAGAGGCATCAAGTAAACTTGGGTATTAGCAGACTCGGTTGAATTTAATATATTTAAGATTTCATCTTTAGTAGATTCCCAGGTCTCCGGGTTTACCACAAATTTGAAATAGCTTCCATTTGAATTTTTGATGATGTTGTTAATCGCATCAAAGTTCAAGCGTTTACGCTCAGGTTCCCCAGAAACCGATAATTTCACTGACATAGAAAATTGCAGCGCGCGCTGATAATCTTCCGTAAATTCGATATTACGCGAAGCGTTAGTTTCGACAGTAATGTGGAAATTTCGATCGTGGAAGTATTTCAGAGTAGTTTGAAGAACTTCGTTATCCCACCACATGGTTGGTTCTCCGCCAGTTAAAATTAACTGAAATTTTCTTTCATTACCCAACTCGCGGAAACGCTCTAACATCGGATCGCCAATCTTGTTGATGGCATCAATTAAGTCCGTAGCTTTCGTATATTCAGTCCAAGTACTTTTGAATTTTGGACTTACCGCGTGAATGGTATCGCAACCTACGATAGTCTCTCCGTTCGGTGCCACTCGGGTACATCCGAAACCTTCACATTTTAGGTTACACATACCGGTGCGGACAAAGATAGCTGGTCCAAGCAAAGGACCCTCACCTTGGATAGTATCTCCAAAAATCTCTACTACCGGTAACGGTCGATTTTTGAAGACCGGAACATTTTTAACTTTAATTTCACTTATCGTGTTCATTGAATCTTAATACTCCTAAATCACTAAAATTAAAATTGAATAGAATATTATTATAATAAACCATCCAATTTTATTCTATAAATTACTTCACAATAGCGGGCAAATCATACCATTCGTTGTTATCAAAATCGAAGCCACGAACTTTGCCATCTTCGCATACTGCGAACAATTCATCATTATGAGAATGTAAGCTTAACACTTTTACTTTCGTGATAGGTTGAATGTTAGCCGGAGCTTGAATTTCATACTTGCGATAACCTTTGCCCATTTCTGGTACTCGCTCACCGGTAGTTTGTTTTTCGCGATCATTCCAATAACAAGCGCTAAACTCTACGTACGGATCGATAATTACGTAACCTAAATGGTCTTCCGTTGGGTGAACCATTCCAGCCACCGCATACTTCGGCACCCAGAACTTCCCATTTTGATCGCTGAATTTGTAAGCCCCTTGAGTTACATGATCGATCTTATCGAATTGATAGCGTTTTTCGCTTAAAGTAGTAATCGCTTTAGGTTCTTCATCCCATCGACCTTCGTCCCACGGGCGTTCTACGCTTCGCCAATTATATTCAAAATCATCGTAATGCATTTTAATTCTCCTGTTATTCAACTTAATCTTCCAAACCAAAGAATTCTTTGTGAAATTTCTTATCCTTCATAGCCGTCCATTCACTACCTTTGCGGAATAACTCGCCTAGCTTGTTAACAAACTGCTCTTCGTAATCATAACATCCAACGCTAACCCGCAATTCAAATTCCGTGTTGGTTAACTTTGATTTGATGGAAATTACGTGACCGCTTCCAGAATACCAAGTTACTTTGAGATTGTTAGTTTCTAATGTTCGATGATCAGCATCTTCAAAGGTGTAGAAGTTGTTGCTTTTAAGATGCCAAATAACATTGTCTAAGAAATCTTCGCGCTGATAGTGATGCATTTTGTTGATGTTGATCATTTTAACTCCTTTGATTTTGCGTGTTTTGTGGGTTTCGAGTGTCCTAAAACCGCTTTGATAAATTCCAGATCGTGTTGAACGAGCTTAACAATCTCTTTGAGTTTATTCTTATTCATTTGGGCCCAACTTAATCCAATTCTAACACACCTTCGCGTTCCGCGGAATCTACGAAGTTTTTGACAAGTTCGATGGCTTTCTCAACTTGCTCAATTTGGGATTGATCCAACAACATCTTACGAGGATCAATACAACCGCTCACCGTTAAAGAATACCAGATGTCATCATAGCACCATACTGGTTCTTTTTGAAGTTCTAGTTTAAATGTGAAATTGATTTGACTTGGCATTTTGATTGCTCCTATTATCCTATTATCCTATTCATCCCAATATTCGCGTTCAACCTGAGTAGTCTCTTCTGCCATTAACACTACAAGAAAACGATTATCGTACGGATTGTGGGTGATCGTATGATTGAGATATTTGAATGAAGTTTCGAAGTCTCTGCCATAGCAGTTATTCTCCGCTTCTGCCAATAAATTTTGAAGGGTAGTTTCGACGCTGTCGAAATCATCCGCGGTAGCGGAATACATTACGATATTTTTGGACATTTTAATCTCCTGTGTTGATATGTCTTTATCTTATGTTGAGTATTATAATACATCTAAAATTAGAAATCAACTACAATCTAATTTTTTTTTTTGAAGGTGAAGAGTTTCGGTGACCGAAACTTTACCGGTTTGAAAATAAAAAAAATCTCCGCGTTTGCGGAGATTTTTAGTTTTATCAGATTACCATTGATACATGTAACCAGCACCAACTGTCACATCTTTTTGGCTATCCACACCAGCAGATAATTTGATGATGTGATGCGCGTTATCGGAGGTACGAGAGTAACCAATCGCTAACGCTGATTGACCGTGTTTGTGACCGGCACCAACACCCACGCCAGATTTACCTGGAAGGTATACTTGCGGGATATTTGCCATAGCTGCTACAGATGCAATACCAGCATCAGCACGTTTTCTATTCTTGCGAACATCACGGTCTAATTTGTGGATTGCTTTAGTATTTTGTTGAACTTTACCTTCTACGCCATCGATACGATCGTTGATAGCACCAATGTGTTTGTTAACCTCAGCTTTAGTGGCTAAGTGGTTAGTTTCGATGTTAGCATCAACCGTGTACACCGCTTCGCCGTTATCACCGAAAGATTTGGTAACTGTGGTGTTTTTACCAGCTTTCACTACTGAGTGGCGTTTAGCTTCTTTAGCAACCTCTTTAATTTCAGCCGCATTAGCTTTTACGCCTTCTGCATTTTTAGCAATACCTTTCGCGTTCTCTGCGATCGCAGATTTGTTCGTTTCGATTGCTTTAGTGTTAGCTTCAGCTTTAGCATCAACTTTATCAATTGCAGGTTGGAAATCTTTTGAGCTTACGGTATAAACCGCTTTGCCGTTTGCATCTACAGTTACATCAACGGTAGTATTTTCACCAGCTTTAACTTCCGGTAATTTTTGTTCTACTGCTTTGATGTACTCAGTATTACCGGCGATGTCCTTGGTGTTAGCGGCGATGTCCTTGGTGTTAGCGGCGATGTCCTTGGTGTTAGCGGCGATGTCCTTGGTGTTAGCGGCGATGTCCTTGGTGTTTTTATCAATTAACGCTTCCGCTGCGCGGATATCTGCCGTGTTAGTAGCGATATTACGGGCGTTATTATCGGCTTTCGCGTCCACCGCGTTGATTGCTGGCTGGAAGTCTTTAGAGCTTACCGTGTAGGTTACTTTACCGTTCGCGTCTGTGCTTGATGTAACCGTAGTGTTATCACCGGCTTGAACCTCCGGTAATTTAGCTTCAACTGCTTTAATATAAGCGGTATTAGCTGCAATGTTGCCTTCATTGGTTGTAATGCGTTGAGCATTGTGTTTGATAGCATCGTGAACTGTGTTTTCGCCAGTACCACCGATATCGGTCATAGTAATGTTACCTTTATTATCTAAAGCCGCATTACCACCTAAGATATTGGTTACGCTTCCAGCAACGTTGTTGATAACATCATTTGTTGCGTATAATTGAGAACCGTTGATAGCATCTGTAGATGTAGCAGAGATTTCACCAGCACCTACGTTGATGATTTGACGAGTATGGTCTCCTTTAGCACCAACAGATGCTACTGCTGTTGCATCAGTACCAGCGAAACCACCATAAGTGATTTTACCTACAGTTGCTTCATTTACTGCTACCGCTTGTTCGGTAACTGCTGCAGTACCCAATGCCACTGCTGAACCATGATTTGCTTGTGCTGCTTTACCTAATGCTACACCATAACTTGCGGTGGCTGTAGCGCCTTGACCAATAGCGGTGCTTGCCTTTTTATTCGCTACTGAGTTGCTACCGATTGCGATAGTTGATAAGCCATCTGATGTAGCGTGAACGCCAATCGCTGTTGAACTTTCACCAGTTGCTTTAGTTTCAACCCCGATTGCTACGCCGTGATTGGTAGCGTTATTGGTAAAGCCAACTGCTACACCACGAACGTGGGCTTTGTTATCATAACCAACTGCGGTTGCTTCGTTTGAAGTGATTAAGTTGTAGTGCCCAACTGCGGTTGCACGGCTACCTGTAATGTTGTTACCACCACCAATAGCGTGGGTATGGTCACCATTTACCACGTTATTCATACCGAAGCCAGTGTTTTGCTCACCTTTTAATTGGTTGTTATCACCTACTGCTTGTGATTGATAACCAGTGATTGAGCTACCATCGCCAAAGATGTTACCATCTTTTGCATCTGCCCCAACTACGTTTTGGTTACCGTAAACACTTGAACTACCGTGTAAAGCGCTCACCGTGTTGTCTTGACCAAATACTGAGTGGTTGTTACCTTCCACGTCAGATGTGGTTACGCGATTCGCGTAAGTTTCTTTTGCTTCAGTAGTACGAGTATCTGGAGTGTATCCATCTACTACGTATGGTTCAGTTGGTAATGTCTTACTAGCTGCTACCGCGGTTGCGGAGAATACTGCACCGGATAAAATACCCGCTACTAATGCAGTTGCTACGTTTTTAGTATTGAAAGTCACTTTCATTTAATGCTCCTCTGTTAACAAAATGACATTTATGTTTAATAAAATTGAAAGTTGATCTCCTAATCAACAAGTGTATTATAGTACAACTAAAACAAGAAATCAACCCCTTTTTGAAAAAAAAAATTAGAAAGTTTGTGGTCGCTCGATCACGAGAAGAATTTCATCTGTATTCATCTTCAACGAATCGAAAGCTTTTCGAAGTTCCGCATACATATCATCATATTCGTAATCTTCTCCATACTTCGAATAATCTAACGTTTCATGTAGAGCATCCGCAATCGAATCGAATAAGTGATAACTTAGATTTGTATCCATCTCTAAACAGATCTCTTTATGATCAATCTTACCCACTTTAACTTTGGTAGCGCGAATCCAACGACTATTACCATCACTTTCGAATGAGAAACGAATACGGAATGGGTTCTCTCCATCATCAAAATTGCCATTGTAGATACCTTCCAAAGTTAAGTCGCGATTCAAATTACCACTTACAGTGAATTTTGGAAGTTTATACGGTAACTTAGCTAGCACAGAATCCACAAAATCTGTTAAGTTCAGATCGAAGTTACCACTATCGCTCTTCAACATCACTTTGAACTGTGAAAACCCCAAATCTAAATCTAAACGATCCAAGTTGAAACCTTCGAATAATTCGGTTACCGAAAGATCCGGGAACGCTTTAGCTTCATTGATGATCTCTTGGATGATATCAAAGCTTAAGTTGTTAATCGTAGCTAATTTACCAGTCAATTGCGCAGCAAAATCCGGTTCAAAATGCTGATTAACAATTTCGCTATAAACATCATAACCTAATGCGCCGTAGTAGAAATTATAACGAATTCGACTAGGACGATTGAAGAAGTAGCGATTGATTCGATCTTGATCGTTTGCCGTTAATACGAATAAGTGATTGTTATTATACAAACCATCTAATAAAGTTAATAAGTAACCTTGATCTTCGGTTTCTTCGAACATTTTCTCAAATTCATCGATTAAGAACATTACTGGCTGTTTAAGATTGCTCAACACATATTCTAAATGTTTGATAGAGTCTTGTTGAACTAAAATCACCGGCTGATTGAAATTGTTGACTACGTCAAAAGCAATCAATTTTGCTAGAGTAGATTTACCAGTACCACCATTGCCGTGTAATAACACCCCTAAATTCTTATCTTGGGTTTTATAAGCTCGCAAAATACGATCTTTTTGAAGATTGATGTTACCGTAAATTTTGGCTGGCTGTTTTGGCATATCCGCATATTCTAAAAAGTAGACCATACCTTGCATTGTTTCTTGCGCAACAAAGCGATAAACTCTTGCTGGAAGCAAATCTACTAATTGATCTACTGGTGGAAGTTTAACAAATTCCGCTTTGGTGATACCAAGCATTACTTTGTCTTGTGTTACTGCTGTCATTTTAATCTCCTGAATTTTATAAGTTTACGCGAATACTAAATCTTCGCAAGTTAATACTGTTCGAATGTCAATGTAACAATCTTCACTGTCTAAATCATTAGCTCCGATAAGCGCAGAGTATTCATCCAAAAATAACCAAGCTTGATCGCCAGCTTCTAACAACTGTTCGTTTGTTGGTTCCCAGGTTGAAGTGTTAAATTTTGCTCTTGAAGTTTCGGTCAACTCAACCCGTAACGGGCATAAATCATCACGTGAAGGATCAATTTCGATTACTTTGAAAACTGCGCCGGTTTCGATGTCTTTAACTAAATCGCCTACGCTTAATTTTTGATATTGTTGAATTTCATTTTAATCTCCTGAATTTTGTTTTTACGAGCTTTACACATTCTACGCGATTGCGTATGTTTTGTCTTATCTTTATGGGATGTATTATAATAGAAACTAACAAATCAATCAACCCTACCATAAATGGTATTACCTATCGATGCAATAAACAAAACCTATTAAAAAATCCGCTAAAGCGGATAAGGCAATAGCGGTTTTTGAAGATTTGAGATTATAGCCCAGGATTTGGTGTTGAGATAACTTTTGAACTTCCCTTGACTGTATCCCGAACTATGTGAATTTGCGTTAGCGCGCAGTATTCCAATGTTAGATCTTCCGGTTTGGAACCACCCAAAACTAACTCTAAGATGGCATCTTCGATCGCTTTATCGCGTTCACTGATTACGCCGCTTACGATATTCTGCAATGTTTGCATCTCAAATCTCCTTGTTAAAAACTAGAGTGAAACCACTTCTACGCGACGGTTAGGTGCTAAGCATTTGATCAATTGATCTTTGGATAATTTTGTTTCTTTATCCAATTTGCACTCTTCCGGTTTTACTACTGGTTGAGATTCGCCGTGAGCTTTAGTGATAATTTCCGCTTGTAAGCCTTGCTCTTTTAATTGTTTAGCTACGGCTTCTGCGCGCTCTTTAGATAATTTTGCGTTGTATGCAGAAGAACCCAATTGGTCAGTAAAGCCTTTAACGATGACTAATTTAGCATCTTTTAATTTTGCAGCTAATTCGGTTACTGCAGTTTTACCCTGCTCGGTTAATTTTGCAGAATCGAAATCAAATAAGTAATCTGCTGGTAAAGTGTCTTGCGTACCGTAACAACCTTCTGGATGCCAGAAGAAAGATTGGGCATTGTGGTTTTTGTCAAATAAAACTTTATATTGGCAGATTTTATGTTGACCATTTTCATTAAAGTTGAACACGTAATCCCATTCGCTTACCCCGTATAAACCTTCCGCGAAATGTGGGCGACCTAAAAGATTTTGCAATTGGTCTTTGTTCATACCTTTACCATTAAGCTCAACTAATTTTAAGCTTTCTAAGTTAGGCCAAGAACCGAATTGGCTGCCATCGTGATTGAATTTTGACTTATCAATTTGTGGCCAAACGATCTCAGTGCCCTCTTTGATGGTGCCTTCATCTGTCACTTTTGACAAATTACCGCAAGCGGTTAACGCTGCCATTGATACCGCTAAAGCGGCGAGTTTGATTAATTTTAACATACAAGCTCCTTATTTCTATGTGTTAAAAAAATGATTATTTAGTTTCCGGTTTGGAATCCATAGTTTGTTTAGTTTGTTCAACTAAATATTGGTCTAAGTAATTATCCAATTCTTTGTTTAAGATCTTAACAGATTTCTCCACTAGAGTGGATTTGTTCAATCCTTCATATATCTCAGTACCTACATAAACTCCACCTAGCATAGCTAAGCCTTGTTTTGATGGTAATAAGATGTATAGAATTAAGGCAAATAGACCTTTCGTTAAAGCTTTGTTGGCTCTGGTGGTCAACTTCTCATTTTGTTCTTTGATTTCTTTAATTTTCTCCGCGGGGGTATCCTCACCAGCCTCTACAAGTTGTGCGAGGATCGCAAAAGCTCCAATAAACATGAAGATCGCGAAACCTAGGACTGTTTTTAAAATCGGACCATATACATCAAATAAGTAAACAATAAAATATAACATAACTTCCCCTGTAACTCCTTTAACCCCAAATTAACTTACCGGCTAATAATCCCAAGCCGAACATAACAGCGCATGCTACAACCAATACCGCGGTTAACGCTGCCGCGTATCCATCCAATAAACCTTGCATTTTGAATCTCCCGCACCTTTACACTTGCTAATATTTCCCAAAGACCATTTTGTACATCAAAACGATAATTGCCACGCAACACGCTCCCGCTGCGATGGCCGCTAGCCACAATAGAACCGTAAGTGGAAGCTGGCAAGTACTACATTGAGCCAAATCTAAAAACATAATAATCTCCTGTGAATTGATAGATGATGTGTTCTTAAACATAAAGTATTATAATATGATAAGAACACAAAATCAACTACAATTTAAAGATTACGATTTTAATCGAAATCCACCAAAGATTCTTCATCTTCGAACGAATCAAATTCTGGCTCGAATTCGTAATCTTCGAAGTCTAAGTACTCTAAACCATATTCAGTTTCGAACACCCAACGACCATCATCCGTTTTAGCTACTGGTTTAGCCCAAACTTCACGAGTTGCTAACACATAGCCACCGTTTTTACGCGCCGCGCGTAGAATGTCTTCTTGCAAGCGTTGATGTGCGGATTCGTCATCCTCGCCGTAGGCGTAACCGCTATCTTCCGAATCTTCCCCGTTCCACGGATAACCAGTACTTAAGCGATAGTCTTCGTAATGGTCGATTTCGTCTGCTGGTTCAGCGGTTTCTAATGCGCGTTCTAAGCTGTCACGTAAGCGCTCCAAACGCGCTACAAGATCTTCCGCGTTTGATAACTCTGCTAAGATTACGATTTCATCCGCATCTTCCGCATCTTGTTTACGAGATAATTCTACCAAAATTTCAGTTAAACGATCTACTTCTTTGCGGATTTCTGGCTCCAATTCACCCTCAGCAAATTCATGGCCTTCTGCTTGTTTGCGGTACGCAAGAACAGCAAGTGGAGCAAAAGCGGGATCTAATTGGTCGTAAACTTCCAACGCGGTTTCTTCATCTCCAGTAAGGTCAATTAGAGTTTCCATTACCACTGCGGTAAATTTAACCGCTTTGTCTAACGATTCTTGTGGGATACCAAGCTCTGCCAATGCGTCCAACACCGGTGAAAGCTCTTCTTTAATTTGTTGATGGTTGTAACCGAAGACTTTGGCTTCTTTCGCTTTATCTTCAGTCTCTAAGGCTTCTTGCTGATCCACACCATCCACTACGCGGGAACGCTCAACTAAAAATTCGGTTAATTGGTCAACTTTTTCGCGAAGATCCGGACGAAGATTAAGTTTCTTACCTTCGGATTGATCGCGGTACGCGAGGATCGCATTAGCAAAATAGGCTTCCCCTAATAACTCCGGGACCACCATTGCGGTGGCAAAATCCACTAAGCCCATCATATACTCCGCAGATTTCAAAATTTGCGCGTCTGTGGGTTTTTGATCATAATCAAATTTCATAGGTGCTCCTTATAAGCAAATTATAAATGTATTGTATTATAAAATGAGATCATCTAAAGAGATAACTTTCCAACCTTTAGCGGTAAAATCTTCGATGTTCTCTACGTAAGTGGTTTTCTCGGACATCGAGTAGATGTGGATATCCCCGTCATCATAAACATCCAAAATCACCAAGACGTCGGAATCGCGAACTAACAAGTCTCCGACTTGGTATTCTTGGTAATTGATTTCATGTAAATGAGGATCTTTGATATCATCGATGAAGTAAGACCAACCATTAGGAACTTCGAAGATTTCATCTGCTTGAAGATATTCCGGGGTTCTTACTACTCGTTCACCGTTTTCTACTACTCGGATTGCTCGATTATGCCCAGATGCAGAGTGTGTATAATCTCTCCACATCAAAATCCAAACATCGCCAGTTTCCTCAATTCGACGAATCTCCAAAGTTTTGTCTAAATCCGCCCAGCGACCATTGTTAGAACCGCGAGCTCCGGAGGTATAGCTATTGTATGACATAATAACCTCCAAAACCTTAACCAATCAATTTAGCCGAACGTACAGTGCGCGGAGCGCTTGTAGAGCCCTGTGGGCTCAGGGTAAAACGACAATGAGATTTTGGCGTTTCCCAGAAATCCACATAGCTTACCGAAACGCGATCTCCGAAAATCTTCGCTAAACGCTTACTAGCGATATCTGCGAACATCTTACAAAGATTTTCACTAGTAGGAACGAAGTTTACTACTACCAAACCTTCCAATTTATCGCGCAATGCTCGTTTCATTTCTTCGGATTCTTGTGCTTCGCACACTACATCGATATGCGCTGGATGCACGTGACCTAAATCATATTCATCCCATTGAATATTCTCTTTCGAATTGTTGAATAATTCGTCGAACAACGGATCTTCAAAACCTGCGATGAACTTGTGATCTAATACATCGTCTACTAAAACTTTGATGCATTCCAAGTTTTTGAAGTCTGTGACCATTCCGCGCTCTAAATTTTCCGCTTTTAGACCCACTAAAAGTTTTCCATTGTGTCCATGAAGGTGGCGACATTTACAGAGCCCATCAACTGAAAGCTCCGGATCTAACTCCTGATTATAAACGCGATGACCATAGCAAAAGTCAAATTGTTTATCAATCTCAAAAATTCCCGTCATAATTTTCTCCTATCAAAAATACCATATTATACTACTATCAAATAAAAATCAACTTTTAAAATCTTGAAACTTCGCTTTCAGCGAAAGCTTCAGATAAAAGGTCGATCGTGTTCGAAGTGCAAAAGCTTACTTCATTGACGTTTAGCATCTCCGTGCAATCTTCGGATAACACTAAGAATAAACCATAAGGGGAATCGATGAAATCCCCGACCTTAACGTTTTCCGGTTTGATCACCATCAAATCTTCACTGCCGATGAAACGTATATCGTATGATTCGAATTCATCACCGGATAGATCATCCCATACGCGTTCCGCGCGATCTAAAATCATCCCATCGCGCATAATGCGGAAGCGTTTGGTATTATCCGGGTTGTAGCTTAATGTGCTTTTGTTAACATAAACAATCTGATCTTTCAAATCTTCCGAAGTTGCTACCGCTACGGTAACTTTTGAATTTGGTTTAAAATTAGGTTTCATTATAATATCCTTTAACGTTTATTTCTTAAAAGCTTTCAAAATACACTGCATGTAGGTATGAATGTTTTTAGCTCCTACTGGGTTTTGGGAATGTACACTATACGTAAAATTCTCAGGGACAGTAAGTTTCCCATCCATTAAAGCTTCCGCAATCCAGTGTAAGAACCTGATTGAAGTATCATCGTAACCCAAGTCGTGATCAAAAGAGATTTCTTGCGGAAATCCGTTTTGTTGAACGATATTAATCGCATCACTGGATTGTCTTGCGACTACCCAATCATCCGTTACCGGAAATCTTAAGTCATCAATGAAAAGTTTGTAGCTCATAACTAATTCCTATCATCTCAAATCTACTATCTCTACAAATTCGTCTTTTAGACGAGTTTTGTAATAATCCATCAAAATGTTAATTTGAGAATCTTCCAAATCTCGTTGGAAAATTTCTGTTTCTTCATCCGTCTTAATTTTGGTGACCAAAACTCGTTGAAGAATTACTTCATCGTTCCAAATTTCCTGTTTTAGCTGAGAAGCTAAGTTTTGAAAATCATGGAGTTCTCCAACGCTACAAACCACCACTTCTCCGAAATTTGCCTGCGACTCTTGTAAAGCGTTAACTAACTTATCGCGATCTTGTTGATTTCGGAACTCGTCGATTATAATAAATTTCATATTCTACTCACCTACCACGCTAACCGCGCGCTCCCATAAAGTTTTATGTTGATAGATCTCTGCGTTTTCGTGAACATAAACCCAACCAAGATCGTTCAAAGTTAAATCTTCTAAATCTAATAGCTTATAGTCACCGTTGTAAGTTCCTACACATAAATGGAAACCATCTTTCAATTTGACAATATCGCCTACGCGAACATATCCAAGATTAGAAAGTTCTAAATCTTCAGAATCCCAAACGTAGCGCTTATGCACATATTCTGGATCGTTGATAGAATATTGCTCCCCATCTACTACCATTTTAACCACTTCGGTAGCTTTGATTGGTTCTAATAATGGAGATGTTGCGGTAAGCATAATGTCCATACATAGGAATTTCTTGTTTTCGAAAGTGTTGTATAAGCACTCACCTTTGAAGAATACATTGTTAAACCCAACGTAGAAGTCGTTTTGTTGAATATAAAACTCTACCGGTGTGTTTTTAAAAGTTTTTGAAATTGATTCAACTTCCGAAAATGATTTTGCTGTTTTAGCCATCTGATACTCCTAATGCTCCGACTATTTCAATAATTTAGATTGCACTTCTTCCATTACACGAGCGTTGTACGCTTCTTTGGTAGTTTTGCGGAAGATCCAAGACATTGGTTGTGCTAATTCTGAGGTGATATTACTTACGTAAGTGTACGTACCGTGATCACCATTCCATAAGATTTCTAATTCCGCTTCTGAAACTACTTCACCTGTAATCTCTTCGATTTTTGATTGAAGTTCTAAAACGCTAGCTACTTCAACTGCGGTAAAGGTATAGTTGTTTTCATAATTGGTAGTAATTTCGATAATCATTTTAAATTCTCCTGTGATTCAATATCTCATTTATGTGTTGTATTATAATAGAAACTTAACATTGAATCAACTCTACCATAAATGGTATTACCTATTGGTGCAATAAGAAAAACCTCTTAATCTTTCGACTAAGAGGTCTTCAGTTTACTGATAATTTCAAGATCTACGCCAAAGGCGTATAATTTGTAGGATTTGAAAGTTTAAGATTTTTGAACGGTGCGTAATACGCTTTCGCGTAATTTGCGATCTTCAAATTTACCACCGAACCATTCAGTTGATAATGAACCATCATTAGATTGTGAACCACGTAAGTATTCGCAGGTATGACGAGCATTGAAGATGCCTACATACACATCCGGAGTTTGAGCTGCTTCGCTTACAGCGCGATATAACTCTTTAGTTAAGTCTTCTTGGATAGTTGGACGACGAGCAATATGATCAGCTACACGTTGTAATTTTGAAATACCTAACACAAAATCACCCGGAACATAGCTGATAATCGCATATGAACCTTCACCAATCAATGTACCATAAGGAAGGAAGTGGTGGCTACAAACCGAGCTTAAATCCACGCGTTTTGTTACCGGACATGGTTCGTACGGAGTTAGATCTTCACCAGGGTGAGTTGCAGGGAATGTCGCGATTCGCGGAGGTTTAGCATAACGACCACACATCATTTCATTGTCACATTCTAAGCTATCACCGGTTACGGTCTTAGCCCAACGCTGAGCTGTCCCGATGTTTCCTACGGAAAGATCTTGAACTAAGTTAGAGTCTGTGCGATCAAATTTTAAGATGTCTAACACTTCTTCCATTTTTAAGCCAGCTACCCAACGCATACACAATAGTGTAGGCTCATCGATAGTTTGACCAGATTCAAACACATTACCGCCTGCGGCGAATGGTTTTAAGTCGCGTAACTTCAATAAAGTAGTTAACAAATTCTCATTAGGATATTTCGATTTGAAATACTCTTGAAGATTTTGAAATTGCTCCGATGAAAGTTTAAGATCATAACTGATATAATCTAACACCTCAGCTGCGGTATTAGAGTCGATTTCTTTTAAAGTTTGAACTGTAACAGATGTCATAGAGTTTCCTTATTGTTGGATACTTAGTCTATGAAAAGATTTGGAACTATACACTATAGTGTAAATTCTAGATCCTTTCGGTTTCTTTTAATCGTAATTGATTATGTTAGTATTTTATTATAATAAAACACTTAATTCTACGATTATTTTTGATTTCCGGATCGCGGAAAATTAAAAGCCTTGGTGAAAACCAAAGCCTTTAAATTATGGAAGAGTCGCTCGAATGAGCGTAATAGGTCGCGGTAAAGCGAAATAAATCGGAGAACAACTAGGCCTTATATGATCTCTATTTGTTATAGAGTCAGTGATGTCAGCACTGAAAACTCCGAGGTTTTAGAGTTGTTTTTCTACACAGGAGATAATCTGTGATCTTCAAAATCTACACGTACTCGCGAAAGCGAAATTGTGTAAGCTTTGAAGGTTTGAATTGGTCTCGGATAAGTGATTCGAACACTTGAAAAATCCTCTCGCTCCCAAAGCGAGCGCTCTACCAGGCTGAGCTAATCCGAGTTTTCAAGATTTTCAAAATTACGCTTTAGCGTAGAATTGAAAACTTTGAATAATGGTTGCGGGTAGCAGAATCGAACTGCTCTGAGGCACTTTGGCCAGCAGGGTAATGAGCCCTGTGAGATCCCAGATCTCTAACCCGCATTGAATTTGGCATTCCCATCGGGGCACGATCCCGAATTTTCACTGTGAAAGAGTGATGTCCTAACCAATTAGACGATGGGAACTTAATAACTTACTGTTTATTTATTACTTTAGCCATTCCGGTAACTGAACAATTCGAAGTTGATGGGCATAATCATCTCCGTAATCATCCCACGGATCCGGAATAGTAATAAGATCGTACTCCACATAAACCGGCTCTTGTTGCAAGATGGCATCTAATTCATCTAACAGCAATGCATCGGTCTCTCCGAAGCCTACCGCTTCCAGCGAATAATTCGAATATTCTAATAGTCCGCGCAATACTTGGAAATAATCCGAACCTTTGCGGAACCATTTACCATACGAGCATTGCTTTAATAAGCCTTTAAATTGATCGGATTTGTATTGCTCTACTGCTTGCTCTGTTGGATAATCAGTAACTTTAATCCAATCCGAGGTATCGTTAACTCGGGCATACATCATGCTATTATCCCACAAGAAATCTACCGGTTTCTTTTCTGTTAACGAACCATAATCGCGGTATTGTTTATCAATTTCCCAGAAGATTGGCTTATCTTGCGAGATTTCAGATTCGCGATTTTCCTGCAAGATGGTAAACGCAATTTCATCCGCGTTGCGGTATAAGTTAACCCAATGGGTAGCATACGGATACATAGCAAACACATCTACTAAACCTCGCAAACTATGCGTATTCGCAAGCTGGGCGAAACGATCAATAACTTCATCTTTTGTAAAATCAGTCACCAATTTGAAAACTTTGTAACCTTCTTCCACTTGGAATAATACACTGTAAGTGTAAGTTTCTGTGTTGTACATATTTGCTCCTGCGATTGCTATACTTAAAAATTTGAATTTCTTTTGCCCCTACCGCAACGGATGAAATTCTAAGCGTCGATGATACGGTTCATCTAGGACCGGGTTGTATTTGGTTGCACAACTCTAAAACCATTTCAGACAAATCCCCTTTCAGTTTTAAGTAGGAAGCCTTCAGAAAGATTTGAATGGAAAGTTTAACCTCATATCCAGGAGAGCTGGAGTGTCTAATCTTCTTATGAGAGCGGATACCGAATCTCAAGAAAAGACCTTAAGCACCTCAATCGACTACGGCAACCAGCTTCGCTGTAGTTAGTTTCTTGCTTATCAAAATGGTACCCCAAGTAGAGTATGATTCTACACCTTCCGATTATGAGTCGGGTGCTCTAACCAATTAAGCTATTGGGGTGTAAATGGTACCCTGGGTAGGACTCTAACCTACAACTATCGCTTTAGAAGAACGATGCTCTATACAATTGAACTACCAGGGCTATATTCGATTACTCTTCAGCGAATGCTTCAACCGCTGAAATGTATTTGTTTACAATACGCATCGCTGCGCGAAGAATTTGAATTTGCTCCGGATCATCTAACATTTTAGAAGGATCTAAGTATCCGCCAATGAATAAATCGTAATACTCTGCACCTTCTTCAAAACTTGCGCCTTTAGCGCGTTTTTGACCTTCTGCATTTAATTCAAATTTGATTGCGTCTAAGGTTGCTAAGGCTGCTAGGTCAGTTAAGTTGATATTTTCCACTTTAAATCTCCTGTGCTATGATGGAAATCACTATGATCTCCTAATCAACATAATCATTATAGTATCAATTAAGATATAAATCAACTATTATTTTGAAAATCCAGTACGATCTTTACCGTTTTGAGAATTCCATTCAACCACTTTCGCGAAAACTTGAAATTCTTCTTCGGTTAATTCTGCATATTGAGTTTTCATATTGTCTTTGATTTCTTCTAACTTGTCACTTAACTCGTTGGTTAAAGTAGCTAATTGAGCTTTACGAGCTTCATAGAAAGCTTTAGCTTCTACATCTTCCGCAGTCACGGAATCTAATGCGTTAGTTACCGCATCCAATTCGTCGTAACGACAACCTAACAAGCGTTGTGTTTCAAATAACTCCGCGTTGACGCGCATATTAAGAACGCAAAAACGATTGTGCAAATCTTTGTCAAAGTTCAACAAACCACCGTTTGAATATAAATCATGCGATGCTAAGTCGATATCATTTAATGTAATGTTTGTAACGTTCATTGATGCCATAATAAACTCCACGATTTTTCATTTTCTGAGAGATCACTTTAATCTCTTACCTTATGTGATGTATTATAGCACACCCAAATTAAGAAATCAACTACTTTTTGCTAAATTTTTGAAATTTTTCGCTCAATTACTCAACATCCGGAAGAGCTAAGAACTCTTTGAAAGAGATTGGTTCTAAACCAAACTCCCCAGGTCTGTTGAACGAAACTTCGCAGTTTGCGCCTTGTAATTTCATCATTACTAGCACGTCATATGCTTGATTTGCATCTTGCAAATTTCGCATTACTACGTAAGTAATCAAAGTATCTCCGACCATCTTCGGTGGCTGGAAAAATTTTTCGATTTGGTAACCTTTGCGGAAAGCGAGATCTACCGCGTTATCAAATTTGGTGAGTTGTTCTTCTGTAAAATCTAATTTCACTTTTGTTTTCATAATTGTTAATAGGTACTTAATATATTGTTTTGAAATTTGTTTATTATAAACGTTTATACTCTACAAAATATCCGGTAACCGGAAGATTGGTATACTCGTCAACATCCGAAAATGCACTGTAAGCGACGCGTTCGAAACCCTCTTGGATGAAGTTATCCGCAGTCCAACCGATATTCGAAAGAATGAACGGATATTGCGTATACGCAGTTTCTCCGTTGCGCATGTAGCAAGCCCGATGAGTAGTTACATCACAATCAAATTCAGTCACATACCAAGTATCGATCTTATCACGAAGTTGATCCAGAATATGAACTCCACCAATTACGATGATTCCGTCCTCCGCACCTTCATATGATTCCAAAGGTTCTAACGAACTCCAAATCTCTAAATCTGCCGCGCTTGCTATAGAGATATCCTCTAATAAACTCGCTAGCGCTTTGTTCGTTGTTAAGACAATATTCTTGCGATTTGGTAATAGCTTACCAGTCTCTTCGACCAATGCTCTCGCGGTATTCGCGCCCATCAATACAGTTTTACCTTTGGTAAGTTGTATAAACCAGCGCTTATCCAATTTGCAATTGATTGGTTGATAGTAATTGGTATTCTCCCCGCGGAGACCGATTACACCGTGTCGATCTGTGCAGTATACTGCAGATAACGAAATTTGCTTAACCATTCCATCCCTCCGATAATTTCATATCCAATCCTCCAGATTAACGTTGAAGATTATTTGCTACATTAGCTACGTTTGCTTTATAGAAATCCATTAACTTAACTTCTTCTTGAGCGGTTTTTGCGGTTGGTTCAACCGTTGTTAGGATGTAAGCCGTTGAGATAGCGCTCGCTAAGCAGATTGCACCGATTACTGTATAAGCTAAAGTTTGTAGTTTGTTCATTTTAATCTCCTGCGTTTGAATTTGCGTTAATTGATTAACTTATGGGAGGTATTATAAAGCATCGAAATCAGAATGGCAACCCCGATATGCAAAAAATTTAAAAAAAAATTTTTTTTCATAGTTGCAGAGTTTCGGTTACCAAAACTCTTGTATCTCAAAATAAAAAAAAAAATCTCCAAATCGACGCGTTTGCGTTAACTTAGAGATTTTTAATCGTCTAATCTTTACTTACCAGATGATCCGAAACCACCGGAACCTCGTTGCTGAGACTCTTCATATTTCGCCCATTGCGAAGGATTGAGCTCTTCAAAGAAGATTTGAGGTTTCTTGTGAACTAAAACCTGCGCGAAGTATTCGCCTTTGTTAATGGTTACCGGATATTTGGTATGGTTCATCACTTTAATACCTAGGTCTCCAGTATAGGATGAATCGATGATTCCAATATGATTTAACAGGGACTTCTTAAAGCCGAAAGAACTGCGCATATGGACTGTCATATAGTACGGTTGATCTTCCGAGATCGAAAGTCTCACGCCTACGGGTACTACCGCGTCGTTACCTGGGAGAATTTCTACGGTTTCTACCGCTGCTAAGTCGAAAGCCGCGGAAGTCCCATTATATGCGCAACGAGGCTCTTTCGCATCCGGGTGATCTTTGATCATTTTGATGGTTACGCGGTCTACCGCATCGTTAACCGGATGCATCGCTTTGTATAAACGTTGGATCATGCGTAACGCTTCTTCCGCGTCTTCCACTCGTTTAAAGCAAGCTAAATTTTGGAAAGCAAAACCAGCTAAAGTATCCAATGAATTCGCTTCTAATGAACCAGAACAACGAACTTTATCCCCCACCACATAGTATAGTGGATTTTGATCTAACTGAACTTTAGCCTTTTGTAAAAGATGAATATCTTGCACGGTAATCAGGTTACCTAAATTTGACGGATATTCGTTTTCATCAAAGAACTTACCGTTTACGGTAAAATTGAAAGTATTCTTATCGAACTTAACTTCTGGTTCTGGTTTCTCTAAACCAGCACTATACAAGGTTAAAATTGCCGCTAAAGCGACTTGATGTTGTGGTAACATTTGCATTTAGTTTCTCCTATAAAAATTAATTAAACAATCCAGCCCACTCATCTACAACTTCTAAGGCATTAGTTGGGTTGGTCGGTTCTTTTGATTCCAACCCCGCGCTGCGCATCTTTTGATCTAACGCTTTCGCGTTCTCCTTATCAATTCGATGATGCTCTTCCAAGATTTGCTCAACTTGTTGAACGTTAGTTTCGAAAAGATCTTTCATTTCTTTTCGAGCTTCTAAAGATTTTGGAATCTCCGGATCTTCGAATCTCATCAACTCGTAATTTACCCGCATCGGGAAAGTTTCAGTTTTGCCAGTATATCGATTTTTGGTGATCTTACAGATGATGTCTCCCTTCTCTTTCATTTCTTCTGTTTGAAGTAAGAACATCAAGAAGTCCGCGGTCATTACACTACCCATAGAATCTGAAACCGCAGAGTTATCGGCTTCTAAGTTATTGGTCGCACCCCGGTTCAACTGAGAAGCTGAAACTGTTACTAAATTCAAACGTTTAGACGCGGCGCGAACCTCTTCTGCAATCGATTTGACATAGCTATACAAACCAGCGGACGGTGACAACAAATCAGATTTCATAATCCCAATGTAGTCGATGAATACAATATCGAAAGATAAGTTCTTCTCGTTTTTAAACGATTCTACTAAACTTTCGAGATTTAAAGCACTGAAGCTGTTGGGTGGATAGTCTTTTGTCCAGAAAGTTCCGCAACCTTTCAATTTGGCATCATTTAACTTTTTGATGAATAAATCTTTGTTGAAGTGTCTAGGAACGAAGTCCGCAATTGGCATTTCTAAAGTATTCGAGTGCACCCGCTTCATTACTTCTTCCGCGGACATCTCTAAGCTTACTAACAATACATTCTTCCCAGCTTTGATAAACCCAGAAATTAAATCCGTCATCATTAAAGATTTACCAACCCCGGAAGGCGCTAAGATTAAGTTCAAAGTCCCCGGTAAGAATCCAGGCCCTAATCTTTCGTTCAACGAATAATGTTGAGTTAAAAGACCAGTCGTTTCTTGCGAATAGTAGTCGATAACTGCCGTAGCATCCGAGAATTCGATACCTAGATCGCTGTCAATGTTTACTTTAGCTCGTTCATCTAAAATTTGCTCTGCTTTTCGTTTAAGATCGTCGTTTTTGGTTAACAAGCCTTCGCTACCAATCTCTAACGCTTTTAAGTAAAGAGCATCTTTGACGAACGATAAAGTTTCATCGCATAATTTATCAGTATTGTATTTCGAGGTGTCCAAATCACCAATAGATTGGAGTTCTTGGAAAATTCGATTTCTTTGATCCTGGTTTTGAGTATCCTTGATGGACATTTCAAGATCACCCAAACTTGGAGGTAAGGAATATTCCTTGTAATGTTTCTTAATAGAATCGAAGATATCTCTTCGCTCTTGCGAAAAGAATTCTGGTTTTAAGATACCCAGAACTTTTGAGAAATACTCTTTATTCGCAGTAAGCGAGGCTAGGAGAATTCTCTCAAATTTCTGTTCTGGGGTAATGGCGATTGATGCGGACATTTATACTCCTATGTTAGACGGTGATTGATACAGTCCCGTCTTTCTTAACAAAAATATCCAAATCGGATGAACGATATTTCTTTTGATCGATAAGATCTAATAGATCATTTATTGTAACTGGAATCGGGGCATTTCTCAACTCAAAGTTGTTTTGAGAGAAACCACCAACTTTGATTTCAAAATTTTTATCGATTCCGAGGAATTTCAACAATGAAGTATCTAGCAATCTTTCGAAACTTTCGCGATCGAAATGCTCGAAGTTTGCCGCCTTTGTGCTAAAATTTTTCTCGTAATCCGGACCATTGTAGATCGTGATATCTACTCGAGTATTATACTCACGATAGCTCATTAAGAATTGATTGTCTACTAAGATATCAGATTCCTCGCCGTTGGCGATGTTTTTGATGAATTGGATAGCGCTTTTGTAGATTGGTGATTCCAAATTAACTGATTTTACAGAGTTCATAATAATCTCCATTTGCTCCATTTGTTATCTTATATGGTGTATTATAATCCACCTAAAATTAGAAATCAACTCCGGTTAGTGCGATTGGCGCGATTGCTTACTTTATTAAGATTATCGTAGGCAAACCATAAGCTCCACCAACACGCTAAGCAACCCAAAATGCCAATAATGGCAGTATGCCAATTGTAGATCTCTGGGTTACCGGGTTCCTTGAATAACAAGAAGATGTAAAGCTCGGTTAACCCAAAGCAAACCAAAGATAATACAAGACTTACACAAAGCGCTACAGTCCAAAAGATTTTGTCTTTATTTTTGTTCATTTGAATTCTCCGTACCGGGAACACTTACGTTGATGGTAGACCATTGAAAGAATTCACCGCGATAGCTTTGATTGGTAAGATTCTTACGGAAGTCGATCATACTCCGGACTCCCCATAAGAAGGAACCTACTGCGAATACCACAAACACCAAGAAAATCGCTAGATACGGATCTAATTGAGTAAATCCGTAGACGGGATGTTGAGGTTCATTGCAACCGCTCAAACCGGTTAACATTGCCGCTAAAGCAGCGGTTTTAAGAATTTTTGACATTTGATTTATCTCCATTTGATTTATCTCCATTTTGATTTCTCCAAAGTTTCAAATCATCTACAATCGATAAAACCACATCGATCAACCAACCTAATAATAAGACCCCGAACGCAAACATCAAAGCTAGCGCCGCTAGGATCATCATAAGAATAATAGCGCTGAATTCAGCAAATAACATAATTTTCTCTTCTGTTTCTAAGTATGATGTATTATAGTATGTTTATTATAATAAATCAACCCAATTAAAAAATTTTTTTTTCAGTGTTGAAGAGTTTCGGTAACCGAAACTTTTACACTTCAAAATATCTTTCAAAAAAAAACCTATCAAACATCGCTGTCGCGAAAATCTGATAGGTCTTTTGGATTTGAGATTACCGCAATCGCGGAGATTTTTTAATCTTCTAAGTTCTTATACTCTTACATCAACAAAATTGCTAGAAGGTCTTGAAGGTAAGAAAACTTCCGTACATAAGTTACTGGAGCCGATGTACTCATTCAACATACTAACCTTGTTGGCGTTGTCGGTATGGAATAAGTAAATGTTACCAGTTTCCGCTCTCTGCTTACAGAAAGATTTCCATACTTCGCGAGCTTTGATTTTCTTGGTGTTTGGATCATCTAAATATTTTTGGTAAGCCTTCTCAAATTCTTCCCCAAATAATCCGTAAAGATCTTGAGCTTCATGCGGGCTTACCAACGCGATTTCCTCATCATTTTCCACTTTGCGAATAAAGATATCGTTCACTTTCAGTGCATATTTCAAACGACGAGCTCGGTTTTCATCAGTACCGCCGTTAGATTTTAACACTAACAGATCTAAAATATCTTGATGATACCAAGGGTAGTAAATGCAAAGGGCTCCAGGTCTTGTGCCACCCTGATTGAATGCCGTTACCGTAGCTTCAAATAATTTCAAGAATGGAACCGGACCGGAAGTCACTCCATTACTAATCAAGCTTCCGCGAGCGCGGAGTTGTGAAATATCGATAGCCACCCCAGCGATGTTTTTGGACATTACCCCGAGTTTGTGATTGATGTCCAAAATGCTATCCGTGTGATCCCCTACGGTCATCAATACGCAACTCGAGGTCTGCGGGCGGTTAGTCATCGCGTTCACCATAATTGGAGTCGCTAAAGTGAATCTATGCAAGCTGATATTGTCATAGATTCGTTTACATTCTTTTAAACGTTCTTCATCCGGTAAATTAGCCGTTAAGAACATCGCTACGCGCATATACGCAATTTGCGGAAGTTCTTTGATTGTTGAAATAGATCCGTTAGCTGGATGTTTTACGTTACGTAAATTCAGGCAGTATTTCGAATGGAAAATAACCGCGGCTTTGTAATTAAATTTAAGATCACGAGCTGGCTTCAAATAATCGTTAAGCTCTTCAATTTCCGCTTCCGTGAAGGTTTCCGGGAATCGGATATTTGAAGCTTCTTTAAGAATATTGAGATGCGGATATTTTCCACGATAATCTTTGTTCTTAACCCCTTCCAAATACAGGATACCGGCATAATCTTCAAATTGCGGAGAAGCTGGAGTAATTCGGCGGCTGGCTACGCGCTCCAAAGCAGAGATTACCTCGCTGGTTCGCAAAGTAGTGCCAATTTCTTCGAAGAAGTCACCCAGCAAGGTTTTCGCCGCTTCTTCCGGGATCCCGATCTTTCCAAGGAAGCTTAACATTTTATGTTCGTTGAAGTCTTCGATGCGCCCGTCGCGCTTCATAAATTTGATTTCTTTAATTGTCTTTAACATATAATACTCCGTTTGTTAATTATTTTAATTATAATTAACATTACCACATTATTCAACATTACGGATGATTCCGCAATCCCAATACTCATAATCCTCGATAAATCTTTGATGTTGGTGATCTTCGAAATTTCCGGTAAACCAGCTAGGATCGAATAGACCGTAATTCAAAGATTCTTCGAGCGACTTAATTTGGTTGAACTCCAAGAACTCTTTGCTTATGTTCAAAGATTCACCTAGTAGGTGGTGTTTGATGATGTTCTCGTAATCCTCTTTGAAATGATCTTGCTCATAATCAGTAAACGACAACATCAAAATCCCGCGATCGCGGAAAGCTTTGAATTTTTCGAAGTGCCATTCCGGAGTTTTAACATCACCTTTGGCGACTTTATTAACGGAGTGGAAAGCTTTTCCGTTAATCTCAATGCCCAATTTTAATTCCGGGATGTAAGCGTCTAGTTCAAAATGCCGACCATTGGATGTTTTTACACCGTGGCGTCTTCGCGCATTCTTATAGAATTCAACGCCTAGGGATTCTAGTAGCATATGAAGCTTAAGCTCCGTCATAAATCTAGCCGGTAGATTAACGTTGTTCTCTTTTATAAGAGTGTATTGGTAAATTTTAGAGTAATCACGAATCGCATCAATAAAGAGTTTCGTGAATTCTTCATCTTCATAAAGTGAGCGATTTCGAAGTATAAAGTCTAACTCCTCATAGCGCGATCCGTGGCGTGTTATCATTGCACGCTCTTTGACTTCTGGTAAAGCCATTGTAGTTACAACTTCTAGAGAATCGTGCCACTCATCCCAAGCTCGTCTTCCAGCCTCCGTGAACATAGCGTTAGCATTCCCGTGCCGTTTGATCATCGTTGCATCTCGAGCTTCGCGATGACCTTCACACCAATTGTGAGGTGCATTACGGTTCTTAAGATTAGTCTCGCGCTTCATTTGTTTAACTGCGGGTGCTTGTGATGCGTTCGGTACTCCCCAATTACACATTGATGTGGCGCGAGATTGAACCCGATATTCATCCGTTTGCGTGTAATGCGGTACGCCAAATTTAACTGTATTTGTTTGCTCACGCGTTCTGTTGATTTTATCCCCGTACATATCCAAAATTTCGCGATGGGTGAGTTTTCTGCCGTGGAACGCTAAGTGGCCAACTAACCGCTCCGGAGATTTCATACCGAAAATGCTAATATAGTCCCTAGGGTAAAATTTACCGTTGATGTAGAGTTCATAGATTGGGTAAGTAAGTTCGCGGATGAATTTCTTTCCGCCGTTGGATTTAAACGTAAACTCACCGGAGGTGTAATCACCGGTCTTTAAATCAATGAAAATGCCACGCTCCAAGCATTCGTCTAACAATTCTTTGGTAATAGGTAACCCCTCTTCTAAGAGGTTACCATTATCTTTAGTAAGAATTACACCGCGCACGCTACGCACTCCTCCTCTTGTCCTGTAGAGATATGTTTGAGTTGTTTCACATAATACAGGGACTTAACACCGTGCTTAACTGCGTAGGTATGAAGGTCGGTAAATTCCTTGAGCGAGTCAATGCTTTTAAAGTATAAAGAGATTGCCGCGCCCTGATCAACCCACTTCTGGCGAACAATCGCGTTAGTTAAAAGAGCTTTTTGATCGCAGTCAAACGCAGATTTGTAGTACTGGTGATTTTGGCGAAGATTTGGAGCTAACGCTGGTAAGTTTTTAGTCCCTTCTTCCTTATAAACTAAATCATGTACCGGCTCGGTAGATTCTGTAGCGTTGATTGCTTTACCTGAACTCGCAGTCGGAGCGATCGCCATAACTTGCGCATTTCGGATACCGTATTTCTTAATTTCTTGGCCGAGCTCGTCCCAGCGTTTTAGTTTACCGGAACTAACAAAATTTCTACCGTATTCGGTAAGTTCCCAAGCTTGCGGGAAGTGTTTTAATGACAGGTGAACTGGGGTGAGGCCTTCAGCCCATTTTGTGTTTTTGAATTGCTTAAAAGCTCCAAGTTTCTTAGCTCGTAGCATACTAGCTCTATAGAGCTGATGGCTAAGGTTATCCATCAATTCATCTTGGAATTCTGCCGCGGCCTTGGTATCAATGGCGATTTGACAAGAAGCAAAAAGATTGGTGAGATTGGTTAACCCAATGCCCATGTACTTATACTCATCGTTGGTAATTTGACCTTCTGTTACTGGGCAAATACCAAATTCAATGGCTAGATCTAGTGCATCTACTGCGCATTGCGCAATTTCTTGCTGTTCTTCTGGAGTCGAGTGATACCATTCATAGATGTTAATGCTCGCCAAATTACAGAGAGCCACGTCTCCTGACGTACGCTCTGAATGAATTTTGATTTGGTTTTCCATTATGCTACTCCTAAAATTAAATGGATGTTATTTATAATAAACGCATCAATTCAAAACAACACGCCAACGCGTTAAGTTGCTTATCTTTTGCGGATGAATGATAACTTTGATATTTCGCTAACGCGATGATTCCGTTGATTAGAGCTTCTTGTTTATCTCCGAAAATTAGCTCAATATGCTCGCCTAGGTAACCGAAAATATGATCACAGGATCCCAAACCGTAAACTAAAGTTCTTACTTTGTTGATGTCTTTTTGCTTCATCAAAATCATCAATTCATCAAGTTTATTTGAGTCACCAACATAGGAATATTCGAAAACTTTGGTTCCATCTTCTTTTGTATGCAATCCCGCCCCGAGAGCACCTATCATAGAACGAATTTTAGGGAAGTTAGATTTGATTACTTTAAGAAGATCATCTCTTTCATACTGGACATTTTCCTTCGCAAGGATGTATTCCAATCTTGAAAGAATTGGCTTAGCAATTTGAGCAGGTCCAAAGTTATTAAAATCATAAACTTCTAAACGATCTAGTAAAGGTTCAATGATATTCTCTTTGAAGTTCCCGGTAAAGATAAAACGCACATTACCGCCAAAATTATCGATAAAGCCTCGAAAGGCGGCTTGACCTTCTTTTGAGAATCCGTCAAACTCGTCCATTACTACAATTTTAACGCAATCGCGTAATGCAGTTTGACTAGCAAACTGTTGAATTCTTGTTCGTAGAATATCAATACCACGCTCTAAGGAAGAGTTAATCCAAAGAGCTTCGGCATTGAGTTCGCGCATCAAAACTTTAGCTAAGCTCGATTTACCGGTACCCGGTAATCTTGAGAATAATCCAAGATGTGGCATCGTTTTACCACCATCAGAAATATAAACGCGCAGTTTGTCCTTGATATATTCTGGCAAGATCATTTCATCTAAAGTTTTAGGTCTGTATTTTTCATACCATACTGAACTTTGAAACAGCGAATCATAACCGTCTACGGTAGATTTCGATGAAAGCTCGTCATCCAATTCATCCCACATTCTTTACTCCTAATAAATGTTAATATGTTAGTGTTAAGTTAGATTGTTATTATAATACATCCAAGGAAAATTTTCAAGAAATAAAAATCTCCGCAACCGCGGAGATCTTTAAGATTTTGAAGATTATAAAATCGAACCTTGATATTCATCCAATAAGAAGGATTCCAGTAAGTAGCTATGTTGCTCATCAATCTCAAACTTACCAATTTCCTTAACATTAGCGAATGAACGTTTAGCATCTGCGGTAACTTGAATGGAGTTACCTTTAGATCTTACGATTAGGAAATAGTCGCCAAAATCTAACCAAACCGCATCACTTAAAAGACTTACGATTACCCGGTTAAGCGTCAATTTCTCTTTGGTGTCTTCGAATTTTGTCTTAACTTTGACATTGTCCACTTCATACCAGATACTAGATAATGGGATCAATCCTAAAGCAATCTCAGCGGTGCGTTCAATATGCTCTTTACCTTTCTCATTGATCCAGATTAGAATTCTTCGCTGTAGCGAAGTATCAGTAACGACGGATTTTGAATCTTTATCATAGTTTACTGATAATGGTACGCCGGCAATTTTACCACTAGAGATAAGTTGCTTCAATCCAATACTAGCATCTTTTGGTAGCTCTCCAGTAATCCCGCGAGAACCACGAATCGCAGATTCTGTTTGCTTAACACTAATCGGAACGATATCTCCATCCTTAACCAGCTGATTGAACTTCTCGTTGATGAGGGTAATATCATCGGAAAGTAAAGTGACTAGGTTTACGCCTCTGCGAACAAATAAAATATCCGCGGGGTTCCACTTATCACCTTTCATATTAACATCCAATTGTCTTCCTGCTAAGCGAGCGCACATCCCCTTAAAAGCTTCCCATTTATCTCTTGGATAAACCACATAATTTGAAGTATCCGAGGACATCGGAGTTCCTCTGATGATATTTTGGGCTACCTGGATGAAGTTAGTGGCATAATCTTTGTTGAACTCTACTAACATCAAAATGTCGTCAAGCTCTTTAACGGTTACCCCATCTAAGCGCTTCAGCAATTCAAGCTTCTTGGATTCATCTTGCATTACTTCAATGAATTGCTCGATGTTATCATAATTTGCCAACGTAGCAACCGCCACAAAAGCTTCCATTTTAGCTGCGTTAGTACCAGCGGCTCTAAGGCCTGGGCGTTCAATTTGACCTAGGTTGTAGGCGGTGCCATTTAACAAAATTTGAATTTTAGCTAGGTGTGGATTTGCGCCGGATTTTACCCCAAGCTTATCTTTCACTTCTTGGAAAGTTTTACAGTCGCGAATATGAACGCGTTGCCCATCCTTTAAAAATTCCGCATCTGGGTTTTGCTCTTTGAAAAGATTAAATCTTCGTCCATTTTCACTTACCCAGGATGATTGCGTTGACCAATTTGCCATCTTAATCCTCTACTATTATGGATCTGTTAGTTTACCGAGATTATTAGACCACATTTGTTGAATGGTGGTCTTCTCAGTTTCTTTAATTTCTTGTTTGGTTTGTTTGATTTTAGCTTCTAAAGCTTGTACTTCTTCTTTCACCATTTTACCCATCGAGATACGATGTAAGTAACCAAACCCTTCTTGTGAATCGTTAGGATCTTGATAAAGTTCGTTTTTGGTGAACAACTTATTAAGATCTTGAGATTTTAATTTTTTGAAGTCGATTTTATTATTAATAACTTCCAAGATCAACCATAAGATAGATTGATCTTTACTCATTTTGATTTTGAGATTTTCCAAGATCAAAGCTTTGCGTTTTTCGATGTATGCTAGTTTGATATCTACGTATCGTTTTAGAATATCGAATGGGGTTTCAGCTTCGAAAATCTTATTGTTTTCATCCATACAGGTGAAGTTCTCTGTGATGGAAGTTTGCAATTTGAATAATTTGATGACTTGATCTTTGGTTAACGAAGTCTTCTTATCAAACGTCACCACAAATTTGAAGTTATCCCCTTCGGAGCAATCTTCATATTTTTTGAATTTTTTGTCGTCCTCTAACTTATCTAATACCTGTAAGTAAGATCTTAAATCACTTCCGTAAGGAATATCCAAGATGGTGACTACATTTTTATCAATTTGGAAGTTCGCTGTAAACAGCCATTTGAAAGCTTGTGGATTTTCAAAATCACGCTCAACCGTACCATTAAAGCCCCCAATATAAGGTTTGACTTTATTGATCAATTCGAGAGCTTGATAGTCACCAGATTCTAAGAATACGTTGATGCATTGAACGATTGAATCTACTGGACGAGCTAAAATATTTTGAGCAAATCCAGAACTTACCCCTTTACTGCCATTCACCAAAAGAATTGGAAGCTCTGGGGTGAAGTACATTGGTTCAATTTTGGTACCTTCGAAAGTTTGACCTACTAACAAAGGTTTGTCGATATCTAGGAAGATTTCGCGTAAGCGATTATTCCCAGCTGCGAAGATATAACGGCTAGCAGAAGCTTCCGGAATAGCCCGAGTACCAAAGTTACCTTTGCGTTTTAATAATGGAATTTGGTTGGTAGTTAAGTAATCTTGACCTAAGGTCACTACTACTCCATCTAAACTCCCGTGAAGATAATCTGCATATTCTGCCGCTTTGGAAGAGAGTTGGGAAACTTTAGTTAATTCAGTAATCTTTTTGTCCAGCACAGTATGAATCACTTTGCGACTTGCATTCTTTAGTCCATCGACTAAACTTGCAATTTTTCGTAAGTTATCATAACTTGCTTGGTTAACGTAATCCTGCTCGAAGAAGCGAACTGCGTTGATGATGTTTGAGGTCATTCTACACTCCCAATAAATAAATGTATTGTGTATATTATAAACGAATAACAATAATAACAAAAGAAATATCTCGTCAATTCGCTCCTAAATTGATGAGACCTTCAAGAGGATCGAGTGCTCCTATCGATCCTCTTTTTTTTTTACATTTGAACGTACATCGCCTTGAAGAATTTGAACCGGAACATATCTTCAAACGCCTGATCTCTGGTGATTTCAAATCTTACTTGAACTGAATTAGCCCATCTATCCCAATCTTTATTAGTTAACGAGATCTCTACAATAAGGAAATCTTCCTTTACTAATACACGTGCGTGTCGATTTTTGGATTTGAAGTACAAAGACCCTCGACGCTCTGGGTGGAAACCAAGTTTTTCGAACCAGTAATTAAGCTGTTTAGGTACTTTCATAATCACCTCTCCTGTTTAACGATATGTGGTATTATAGTATACTTTTGATTATAAGTCAACCCTTTAAATACTCGCAATGCTAAAATCGTTCGCTAAGATCATATCTTTGCGTTTTTGACTATCGTCGCCTAACCAAGCATCTAACATTTCCGCAAAACGCGGATCTTCTAAACTTACCGGTTTTAGAATAGATTCTAAACCATCCGCTTTAATCACTGCCTCGATATCTTGAGGATCTAGCGTACCGAGACCTTTGAAGTACATCAATGATTCGCCAGCTTTGATATCCACTGATCCTTCGATATCGAAAGTCCATCTTACTAACTTACCATCTTTCATCGCTCCCTTAACTGGAGTTTGCAAGAAATATACGCGATCGCGTAGTTCCGGGAGAAACTGATTAATAAAGCCTAGTAAAAGACCTCTGATATGAAACCCGTCGAGATCCTGATCCGTTCCACATACCAGGGACTTAAAATCATTCTGATGAATAATGGCTAACAACTCACTAAGCTCTTTGTTTGCTGCAACCTTTTGAGCACTCGATTTATACGCGTTTAGAGGTTTCCCTTTTAATGCGTAGTATGCGATCCCTTTGCGACCTAAAGCTGGTACCAAACCACCCATCGCGGAATCCCCTTCCACCAACATTAAGATTTCGCGATCTCCTTGAGCATCCAAGAACTTATCAGATTTGATTTTGGTCTTTTTCGCATTGTTGATAGCTTTCTTCTCTACGCGGAGTTCACGCGCTTGCGTAGTCGCTTTGATGAAGTCTTTAATCTGTTTAGATTTCTTCACTTTTTGAACTAACGAATTTAGGTCACCAAGATATTCTCTGGTCTCTTTTGTGGAATTCGTAATCTTCTCTTTAGTTTGAGAGTTAAAACGTAGGTTCTTCCAACCTCTACCGATAAAGACAATTTGTAAAGTATTCAACACATCAGCCCGAGTGCAGTTAAGACCTTTTGTCTCCGACAACTCTTTAACAATTTCTTGTAAGATAAGATCGATATGGCTACCACCATCCGGAGTATTCAAACCGTTTACTACACTAAAATGACTAGTTTTTTCGCTGTTAGCGATAACTAGTACTTGATAGTTGTTTGTAGAGTGTTCGACAAACGGAGTTTCTTCGTTGGTGAATAAACTGGCGATTTTCCTCGGAGTTTTGATTCGTTTACCATCAAAATAGAATTTGATATCCGGGTAAGTTAGTGAAAGTACCACTAATCTTGTACGAATTACATCTTTAACATCTTCGCTGATTTCAGCCAAGCTGAATTTTGCGAGATCTGGCCAGAATGTGATAGCAGTACCGGGTTCGGATTTCTTATATTGGATGTCGCAACCGTGCAATAATGCATTATCCCGCCATTCCACTTTAGTGGTAGTGTCCTGAGTCTTGGTCACACAAACAAAACGTTTACTAAAGCAGTTAGTAGCAAAAGCCCCAACCCCGTTGGTACCCATTTGACCTAAGTTATCTTCATCGTTGAAGTTACTACCAGCTCGCGCATTACCTAAAGCAATTACTACTGGTAAATCTTCGAAAATTTCGCGTTTTGCGACTCCACCGTCTCGTGCTAGTTTTTTGTATTTCTCTGGCATTGGGAAACCAGTAGAGTCGTCTTGCACTTCTACTTTATCTTCCGAAAGCTTCACTTTGATGGTTGAACCTTTGCCAGTTTTGATAATCACGTCAACTGAGTTGTCGATGACCTCGTTGATGATTTTGATCAATCCTGGTGCATACGTTAATTGCTTAGTTTGAAGTTTTGGTTCTTCGAACGAATCTTGCACATTTTCAAAGATAGCGGTTTCGTGTTGCTCATTACTAACAGAACCAATGTACATGCTTGGACGATGAACAATATGTTCTCTGTCGCTTAGCTTCTTAATCTCAAATTTTGACATTATACGCTCCTTATTGAATTTAGTTGTATTATAATATAATCAAAATCAAAAATCAACCATCAAAAATTTTCGCTACGCGAAAAATTTGCAACTACATGTGAAGAGTTTTGGTAACCGAAACTCTTACCCCTAGAAATAAAAAAAAATCTACGCTTTCGCGTAGATCTTTTATTTTAGATATCAATAACAAACTTCGTGCCGAAATTGCTCTCCAAGTAATCTTGGAATGCTTGGCCTACAGTCTTAGCGGTTGGTTCTTCCTGATTCATGCTAAGCGCCTGGTTGATGTCGATCTTGAGAAGTTTAAGTTCTTCCACTTCCATCGTTTCTGCTTCTTTGATAGGCTCCACATATTGTGGAATCTCTAAGAAACGAACTTTGCCATCTTTGATTAATCGTTTAAGTTTGTTGACCGTTCTAGTATCGTAGATCTCTTTCGTTTCTACCGGAGTTTTCAAAACTATCTTATTACCAGCGCTATCAATCGTTTTTGGATTAATATCACTGACGTTGAAGATCGAACAAACCTCAAAATTGTCCGGTTTAGCGATCGACAACGAAGTATAAAGAATAGCTTTTTCAATTACACTATTACAACAAAGGAACAAAATCATACGAAATCCTCTTGTGATAATTCTAAGCCTTCGGCTAATTTCTTAAACGCTTTGAGATTTTGGATTAGTAACTTCTCATTAGATTTAGCTAAAATCGCATAATGCAAATCTTCTTCGTGCTCGCGATCCGCGCGATCTAAGCGAGTATGATAGGCGGCTTGCATAACCGGAGAGCTAGCTAAAAAATAATCTACTTTTAAGCCACTATTTTCGATATCATAGAAAATTTTCTCGTTTGCGACTCTACTCGGAGAGTCCAGCAGTAAAATTTCCGCATCGAATAGCGCTTTTGGTAAACTGTTTAGCTTCTTAACCACATCAAACTGTTGATGAGATAATACTACAATGGCTCTATCACTGCCGATTTTATCCGCAAATTCTAACGCATGTTTAAAAGCTTCGATATTTGAACTTTTCGGTGACCCAGACGCCACTTTTTTAAAGCCGGCGGCTAGCGACGGGTTGATATTCATTGGGATAAAGGACCCGAAACATAGAAGATATCGAATCCAGAACATTTGATCTTGCACATCTTCAATTTTGGTAAAGTCTACGAAAACTTCTCGTTTTTCGCCATCTTCAGCGACTCTATTCTTAGCTAGTTGCGTTTCGCAGGCGGTTAAGTAATCCAAGAATGAAAATAATCCCACATCAAAATAATCTACATCCTGTAAAGCATCAGTTTGTTCAACCAAAGATGTAGATGATGCGGGAGTTTTGAAACCGAGTTTAAATTTCATTTTCAAAACTCCTTATAAATTTACACTGCTGTGTGCGCAGTCGGGATAACGATAGTAGCTTCTTCGCTTTGAAGAATTGCACGGAACGTGCTAGCTTTCTCAGAGAAGACTAAGCTTAAGTTAAACTCGTTACCGAGTTTACCAAAGAAGCTTGCATCTACTACTACTGAGCAATCTTTAGTAGATTCACCTTGGATTTTGAATTTGTATGAGTTTGATGAAGACATTAATACGTCTACATCTTTCACGATAAACTCAATCTCACCGTTACGAGAATGGATAACTACTTTAGAATTTGCAATCGCCGCTGACGCGGTTTTAATACGATTGATGGTGTCTTTGGTGATAGTAGCGTTCAAAGTTGGATTTACCGCTAAGGTTTGGGTCACGGCACGCTCAATATCGATATCTTGAAGATTTTGAATCAATCGGATATCCGAGGTCACAAATTTTGCATCACCGGTAGCATCTTTGATTTTTAAAGTTGCCTCTTCTAAAGTAATTTCCGGTTCTTCGAATAATGAGATTACGCGTTGGAAATTCGAAATGTTGTCATAGAAACCTACGTCCTTTTGGTTTGGGGTTTCAGATTCTACCATACCGAAAAATGTTTTTGATGCATCAGTAAAGTAAGTTTTTCCATCCTTTACGATTGCAGTTTCTGTAAAACGTCCAATAACGTTCAATGATTCTAAAAAGTTCAATTTGCACTCCTATAAAAAATAATGTATAGAATATTATAATAATACCATTATCGTAAAAATTCTACAATTTTTGTTAACGTTTAAATGCTTCTTCGAAGATTTTGTCGAAGTCTGGTACATCCGGTTTGTTGGGTTTTTGGAATTCACCAGGAATTGAAACTCCTTGCTTGCGCAAAGATTCCAAGATTTGTTCACCTAACTTTTGGGATTCAGTTTTTGCGGTTTTCGCGGCTTGTTCCATTTTTTGCTCCTTATAAATCTGTTTCATTACATGAAATTATACGCTTGGCGCGTACAATTTTCAACTTAATTGCTAACTTTATTACCTTCGCGGGCTTGTTTTAGTTGCTGTACAGCTTGATCAATCAATCCAGATTGGATCTCTCGCTCAAACGGTAACATAGAATCCACATCTAATTTGGTAAATCCATTAATGACCAACTTGTGATAGACCTGGTACATTGCCGCGATAGAGTGAGTACTTAAAGATTTCACTACAAACTGACGATCTACATTAACCAAATTCTCAAAACCACACAAAACGCATCTACTGTGCATATCATGCTTAAATTTTGGAAATCTCGCTTTCAGCGACAACGTCAAATCCTTAACATCTTCCAAGTTTTGAAGTTGTGGTCTTTCTTCAAAGTAATCGAACACTTCCGACATTTTGATGTTTTCGAGGTCTAAGTTTATGTCACTTAAATCTTTAAGTTTAGCATCTCGGAATCTTTCGATCTTATCAAACAAGCTAAAGTCCAACATATCTTCCAACATAATGACCGATTCGGTTACTCGATTACATTTTGGACATTTGTACTTTAATAAGCAATCCCCACCATTTGAAATCTCGCGCACTTTCAGCAAGCAAGCTAATTTTAAATCTTCTGGGAGATTCTCCGGAACCCCATACAACTTGCAAATATGCGCGAACGCAATATCCTCATCTTCTTGGATAGCTTGCGCTTCTAACGCTGCCTTTTCAATCTGGGAAGAGATAGGAGAAAGCTTAACGCTTTCTCCAGTAGCTAATATTTTAAAGTTGATTTCTAAATTTAAAGTTGGGTTTATAGAACTCATTTGATCACCTTTGTCGCTTTATTGGCAACAACTTCCGTTATCTACATGGATATGATCGAATAGTTTGACTAAAGTCCAATTTTCGGATTCATCTTTACCGGTCTCGTAAAGGGTTACTTGGATCTTGCATGGGCTTTGCGATTTCGCATAATTCGCATCCAAACCGAATGTTACAGCATAGAACATATCTACTAACTGATATACCCGCTCTTTAAGTTTCGCCGTGTCTTCAAATTTTGCCAAATTATCTTCCAGATAGTGTTGCAATTTATGATTTAACGTAGGCTCTTCTATAACAGTACTTACGTTGGTTACCTTAGGCTTAACAAACTTAACTTCCTTAACCTTATCCACTAAGCTAAGGTTTCGATCTGCAAATTCGCGAAGTTCTTCAATAATTGCGGCAGAAGCATCTAAAACAAATTCAGTTTCCGTAAGTTTGAAATCTTTTTGATATCGGAATGCGGTGAATTCAGCCAGTTCTTGCAAACTCATTCCACGATATTTCGCAAAGTTTTGCATAAGCTGGGTTAAGGTAAATCTTAATAAATCCGGCGTAATCTCCACGTAGTCCTTAACCAACGGGAAGTCGATATCCTCTCCGTAATCCCTCATATCGTTAGGTCTTACTAACACGGTTAAAGCTAGCGTATCATCCAACTTATCCTCTACTTGAAGTTCTTGGCGGAAATCTGTAATCGGATAGAATACCGCCTCGCCAGTTTCATTCGGGAGAATGATATAGTCTCGTTCTTGGTGAACACCAAATTCGCTGGTGTAAGATTCGAAAAATTCGCGCTTGTTCAATAAAAGTCGCGATCCAGCAAAAAGTTCATCATATTGGACTCCCAGCGGAGTAGGAACCTCGTTGTCTAGCCGATTAATGATGGTAGTTTTAGTAAACGCCAAACAAGCTAGTTCATTCTTAATATCAAAGCAAACCAATTTTTGATAGCTAGGAACTGGTTTAAAATATTCCAGTTGATCTTTGAGGTAGAGATTATGGATATCATAAATCTTAGGTTGATGGCGTTCGTTGTATAAGCGATATCGATCATACAACAAGGGCACCAAAGCACTCAAATCTTGGGTATCCCAAAGACTGAGAATGCTTAGATCGTTTTGCCTTTGGTCGATTACTTTGTTAATAAAGTCCACTACCGTACTCGCCAGCATGTAGGTATTTGAGCCTTTGTTAGTTTGGAATCCTTTTAGGTTTAACATCCCTAACAAGGTCTCTAGGTCCTTTTGCTGGGCTTTTTGCTTGTCTTTGATTTTGATATTTTCGCGGTAGGTAGCCATTAGAGATCTCCTAACATCATCTCTTTTGGAATTTCCGGTGCTGGAACTTCAATTACCGTTGCTTTGTTTGTTTTGGCTTTTACGGCTTTTGGGATCGGGTTATTATCCGCAAATTTTATCGTAAACGATACTTCTTGCACACCTGAGAGCTTAAGTTGTTCGATCAGATCGGTAATGTTTAAATTCATTTGATACTCCTAGTTCACTATTAATTTTATGTTATTATATATTAGTATTATACTTAATACAACTTTTATTTTAGAAGGTTCAAGTTTCGGTCACCAAAACTCTGAAGGTTCAAAATAAAAAAAAAATCTCCAAGATAATCGCGTTCGCGAAATTTTTTTGGAGATGTTTTATTATAACTTACTTAATCTATTCGTTAATAGCCATCATCTTGATCTTTGTTGGCTTGATAAACTGGATAGTAGGTATTACCTTCATCAATTTCTTGTTTGATCTTATCAAACTCAGCTTGGACATCAGATGGCGACATATCGAATACACGATCAATAACGGTCTCCGCGCTGAACAATTTACCAATTAGCGGTTTAGCCGTTTCGTAAAGATCTAATGCTTTCTCAAAATCCTCTTTAACTTTAGCTTTCTCATACCAAGCTTCGTAGTTCAACGAGATGTAAGTATCGTTAATATACTCTTCTGGAATTTGCTTATCTCGTAGAATTTGACGAAACATCTCCGTGAAAACATTCGAATAAACGAATCTTACGCGATCTAAGAAGTTAACGAATCTCAGTTCGTCCACTTCGATGGAGTTTGCGGTATAATCGTAACTCGCTTCGCTTTCGAAAATTCGGCGTAACGGGATAAACATACTTTGATAGAGTTTCTTATTAAAGTACATGATATCATCTAAGCTATCTTGGAAGTTACCAGCTTCATCGATAGTCTCCACTGTTGTTCCCTTACTTCCGGAGCGGTTAGCAAACCAATAATCTTCTACGATTCCGGTAGGTTCGTTATTTGTGCTTACGATCTTACCACTGGTAGCATCATAACGTTTTTTATACTTAAACTTAGTTTGAAGATCTTGCATGTACGCTAAAGCGCGATTTTGTGGAAGATTTGAAATATCCACGTTGAATACGCGTCGGGCCACTGAACGTCTAAAACGCATCGGGATCAGCATATCTTGCAGAGCTTGCAATTGGTTTGCGTATTTGAATGCGTACAATAAGAATCCGTGACGGGCTCCCGTTACATCAAATAAACCAAAGTCACTTTGGATGACCTGTTCGGGTTTAAGTTCCATTTTGTTACTGCGACCCGCTTGATAGTAAGTCACTCCATCTTGTTCAACAACTTTCAAAGGATCGATTGGAATGAATACTCGAATTTTGTTCGAGTTATCGCCTTGCCCTTCATCATGCAAGCCTTTTGGATCTCGGATTGCTTTACCGGTTTTCTTATCGAAACGAGTTTTAACCCCATCCTTAGTTGCGGATAGCGGTTCATAGAAATCGTTTGCGGATTCAATCAAATACTCAACATCTTTCTCGGTGATGCGATCCGGGTTAATAAACGCGGTTTTTGATTTCCAATGAACCATAGATTCGTTCAACAAGGTACCGGACATCCCGTGCATATTTCTTGCGTTTGCTTTTTCTTTACCAACAAATTTGCTAGGGTCTACTGCTAAGCTCAATACACACATACGCCCGTCAATATACGCTTGCTTTAAGAAGTTGAAAGTAATCAAAGCATCCGGAGTTTTAATTCCGTTGATCACCACAAAAGGTTTCTTTTTGAATTCGGCAAAGATTTCGTTAACTTGTTCGAACTGCTTATCATCTTCACCTTCAGTTTCTAGCACTAATGGATCATCTTTAAGGAATAGATCGCGCATGATCTCTTCAATACCAATTGCTACTTCCGGGTATAAAGAAATGGCACGTTGGTGCATAATGTAAGATTTTTCGACTTCTTGTAATCCTGGATTTCCGTAAGCCCGGGTAAAGACACCACCGACATCCCAGAAACTATCTCCAATAAAGTTACCTTCACCACCAATAGCTCCACCCAATCCGAAACTCGGATTTCCTTGGAAACCTACGGTAGAATCGTAACCAAAACCTGGCATACCGCCACCTAACGAACCAGTAAAGTCCTCGTTAAGCTCGGTACCTTTCGGGCTCTCATTGCCCGCTTTTGCGAAATCTGTTGGTTCTTTTAAACCGAATAATTTTTGAAATAATCCCAACTTGAACTCCTCGAATGCTTCGTTAGGTTAGATTATTAGAATAAAGTAATTTACATATTTATATTATAAAATTCGTTAAAAAAAAAATTTTCATAGTTGAAGAGTTTCGGTGACCGAAACCCAACAACTTCAAAAATAAAAAAAATCTCTCACGATGGAGAGATTCTTTATTATATTAAAACTATTTTAACGTCTTAAATCTTCGCGTTGCATTACGGTTGCGATGCTTTCGAAGCCAGTGTTAGTAACACGTAAACGAATGTACTCAGCAACTCCGGTAGGAAGAATGTAAACATCTACGATCAATTCGTTATTTGCCATAGTTTCTGGTGAGTTGTTTCGATCACTACAATCTACGTAGAAATCTTGTAAACCGCCTTCCGCTTTGAACGAATTCAACATTGGTGACAACGAACTAATAACTCCTTGCATTACGTAATGATTGATGTTCTCCATCACGAATTGACGCAATACGGAAGAAGCGTTTTGCACGATAGCGTTAGTCATCGAGCGAACGTGCCAGCTAATAAACGGATCTTCCATTTCCGCTAAAGTTCGGTTACCCCAAACTACGTTACCAACGCCATTCATAGCAACAATTGGATTGATATTGTGACTATACAAGATATCGCGATGCGCTTGAGAAGGATTGAAGATTAGGCGAGCGCCTGGTTTCAATACGCCACGACGAACACCCGCGGAAGCTTTATGAGCTCCGTGTTTATCGTTGGTTTCACAACGAACGCCTGCTAAGTCACCAGCTACGTTAATTAAACGATGTTTGTTGTTATAAGTGTCATAAATCGCTAGATAGTTACCGCCAATAACCGCGTTATCATATTTCAATACCATCGCATTAACAGTTTGTGCTTGATTTCCACAACAAGCTGAACCGTCTACAATATGCATACTTTCACGCCAGTCGACCATCGCATCGATCATATGGATTGGATTTTTGCTAGCGAATAAGTTGTAAGGGGCGCCAACAATTGCGGTTACCGTTCCGCGAGCTCTTGCAAGATTTACAGCACTTAAACCCTCATCCATTTCATTGGCAATGACCACATCAAATTTGTACGTATCGGCATCTTCGAAAACTTTATAAGCGTTCTCAATATCGGTCACTGAAACTTCAGCATCTAATCCACCTAAAAGTTGTAATGGGCGATTGATATCTCTTGCGCTAAACGCAGTAGACCATAAGTTACCAATACCACGACGAGCAAAGATGTAGTTTGATTTTAGGTTAATCTCATCTACGATAAAACTACCTTTGCCTGAGCGATTTTCAGTACCCACGAATTGTTCAACTACTTGGCCATCCAAAGCTACTAAAACACCTACATTACCTTGAGTAACTGGCTGACGGAAAGCTTGGTCTACGACCACACCATCAAACGCTAATTTCGCTGAAGTTAAATCTGCTGCGGAGTAGTTAACTTTGAAATCTTCTGGTTTTACGATAGCGATTTGAACGCTGTTGCTCCAAGAGCCTGGAGATCTTGCCCAGAAGCTCATCGGAGAGTTCACGTCATTCCAAGCGTAAGAATCACTGTAAAGATCAAAAGCATCCGGGGATTCGATGAATGCTTCGTTGGCCACTGATCCTACTGGATCTGAAGTTGGAGTTGAATTGAATTTTGATAGGGTTGGCATTTCCACTGAAGCGTTAGTCGCTCCAGATAATCGCATTAACTGATCATCTTTGAAAACGTCAAATTTTAATTTTGGAACAAATACGAAATTATCCACATCTAAAACGGTATAGATAGCTCCATTGTTCGCATTGTCACCAGAAATGGTAAAGCGATCAAATTTTTTGAAAACTTTCTTGATACGATCGATGTCCCCTTTCTTGAAGCCGAAAGGATTTTTACCTGCTAGTTCGAATGATTTGATAGAAACGTCCACAGTAACATCAACATCTACGCCGACATCCGCACAAGCATCGAAAGTATGATCTAAGTTTGCTGCACGTGAAATATAAACACCTGGATGGTATTCTAAGAATCGCGCAACTTGGAAGAAATCGTTATAGTTGAGATCATTCGGGGTACCGAAATGAGTCTCAAGTTCACGAATGTCGGTGATCGGTAAAGCATAACCTACCGGACCTTTGCTAAATTTACCAGCGAATGCGGCGCGGATAGCAGAAGGATTACGTCTTGCAAAACGTAATGCGCGCTCTTCCCCGTAAACGCCTGGAGATTTATATGCCATTGTTTAACCTCTTTTTGTACGTACTTAAGTTAATATGTAAAGTTATTAATATTTAATATTATCAAAAGCACATACCAAATCGGTTAACTCCGAAAGCTTTGCATAAACTCCGCGGTAGCGCGATCTGCTTTGAGCTGATAGATCCTCTCTAAAATAATATCATGCGTCATCACTTTCGGTAACCGATCTTTCTCGATCATCGAAAGCAATCCGGATTTTTGAAGAAGTTCAAATTCTTTTTGGTAGTCTTCCGGTGTAATGGTCTTATCCACCGCGTTAAACTCTTCTTCGGTTACCCGACCATTCATCATCGCAATCTCCAATCGAGTTTTACCGCGTTTAGCCAAAGCCTGCTGTTTGCGTTGTTCTTTAGCTTCTTCTTTTTGGATGATCTTCTGTTGTTTCTTCATTTCGCGTTCCTTAATCTTTTCCTGTTGTTTGCGTTCACGCAAGATCGCTCGTTTTACACGAGTAAAAATAATCTTATCTTCAAATAAACATAAAGAACTTAACAATCTCAATTCCCCGGAGATTTCACAACGGTAATACATTGCCATTCTTAAACGCATTACGCGATTGCGTAGTTCTTTGTAAGCATTCGGGAATTGTTCCGGATCGGTATGCTCTAATTGTTGAACTACATCAAAATAGTATAATACCGTTTCACGGTCACATACTAAAATTGGAACCGCTTGCCCATCAATGTGTAAGAAATCTGGTGTTACATTAAAATTCATACCTAAAATCCCCATTTTACTACATTGCAGCTTACTGAAAGCCCATATTTTTCTAGTTCTTTACTCACATAATCTGAGCCTAGAATACGCAATTCGAATTCTCCGCGATCCGCGGCTTCTTCGACGGATTTTAGGATTTGTTCGACCATAACTTTAGTGGCTTTTTGTTTCATTCGCTCTTTGAAAGAGGCATCCGGTTCCGCAGTTGTCCGCATTTGTTTTACCAATTCGAGTAATTTAGATTTCGCTTCTTTTTGATCTTCCGGTTTGGTGTTTTGGATAGTACGGGCGTTATTATTGATGCGTACAGGCATCATTTCGCACATAAACACTTCATCTTCGTGGATAAGCACCTCATAAACGTGGCGGTCTACGGCACACCAAGCAAATTCGAAATTATCTTCGTAGAAGCAACTACCCACGATAATACGATCTGTTACTCGTTTGATCAATTTTACCTTACAAGAAGCGTCACCGTAGGTGCAGTTTTCTAAAACTTTAAATTGGTTGCCATCCTGGTCTTCCCAGACATCCCCTTTGAAGTAACGGACTTCTTTGAATTGTTTAACGGCTTGTGAGTCGAAAAGAGCTAGATCACCAACGGTGAGAACTTCTCCAATATCCCAACGTTCCTCATCGAAGTAATCATCTCTATAAACCCATTGTTTATCTCCAACATGTGCGAAACCAAAGTAACCTTCATAATCAGAAGGGGAGGTTTTGGTAACCTCTGCAATTGCACGCTTAACTGCTTTTAAAAAATATGGCATCACACACGGGTGCGAATCCACCTCTGCTACTTCATAAACGTTACCTTTTAAATCTTGTACGTAGTCGCCGCGTTTGAATTTTGTCATAATTTGAATCTCCTGATTAACTTAATGAGTGTATTATAATACATCTAAACATAAAACACAACGGTTAAAAAAAAAATTTTTTTAGAGTTTTTGAGTTTCGGTGACCGAAACTTTCAAGTTATAATTTCAAAAAATCTCGAAAACTACACCGACTGCACTTTGGTGTGAATCTTCGAGATCAGAGGGTATTGGAATCTAATCAGCACTATTAACAGACTAGGGTTAATTTATCAGCAGTTAGATAATCCGGACCAGTAGTGATAAGCGAATCTTCAGACGCATAGATCCATTTTTTATCGCCCGCTTTCTTAAAGTCACCATCTTTGCCGTTGTTATCAGTATGGGTAACTTTTTTTGTTAACGCGTTTAACTGCTTCTAAAAGGTATGGGATTGAGGGAGTGGCATCGTTTACTACTTTGTAAGTGTTGCCATTGTTGTCCATTACTAAATCGCCAATTTTGAATTCTGTCATTTTAAATCTCCTGGGTTTTTTAATTTTACACCGTAGGTGTCTTATCTCTTATGGGATGTATTATAATAGAAACATAAAATTGAATCAACACTTATTTTGAAGTTTTCGCCTATTGATGCAATTGGTCTTACCTATAAAAAATCTCCGCAACTGCGGAGATCTTTTAAATTTTAAGTTTGCGTTAACCTACTAACACCGGAGCTGGGTCTACCCATTTTTCTTGGAGCTCTTCCATCAATCTTTCGATATCAGCTTGGGCTTCGCTAATCAATCGATCGTAGTTAATCGTTGCGCCACCGACTAAACTTTGCGAGTACTTACCAACAATTTGGCCCCAAAGTAATTGACTCTTCGCTTTAGCGAAATCTTTCACCCAACTTTCGTTAAAGATCAAATCAAATTCTTCATCTACGTGATATCTTGCTTGACCTTTAATAATAAGAATAGATTGATTAATATCCCCTAGAATTCTACAAGTTCGTTTAATCGAATCCCATTTGAAAGGAATGCAGGTTTTACCATTCTGGTAAGTTACTTGCGTAACCTCATCCCAATCGATGAAACGAAAACAGTAAGTTTCCGGGTGTCTCAAATCCACTTCAACTAACTCGGCGGTTTCGAAGAACCCGTAAACCACATCCGTGTAGGTCTTTACGGTATCTCGAATAATTTGATGGATATGATCGTCAGTCAACTCTACTTGGATGACCGGTTCCCCTAACATCAAACGGATGTACTTCACTAACTGATTAGCGTTAGAAATTTCTCCGTAGATATTAGGGCTTAGAAATGCCGTGTTTGGTACCATTAGAAATCCCATTTATTTGCGAGAATATTAGCATCAATTTTAGGTTTTAAATCGTAAAATACTACGGTTTTGATGATGATGCTTGGTTCAATTTCATGCTTCTTGGCAATATTCTTTAAGCATTTCTCAAAATCCGTGCATTTTAGACTCTCTTTCAATAAGAGATCTCGGCATTCTTCCAACTCACCTAAAATACTACTATTAACTAGCGATCCCAAAACTCCTTCCGGAACTTCGTCGCTGGAAACCTCTTTGTTATGCTGGTGATACTCACCATAGATAATGTTTTTCACCACGCTCGTAAGATATGCGAAAGCATTAACCCGGTTACCGGAAATCTCTGAACGTTTCAAAGGATCGAAGTTTTCGCGATAGCGAACCCATCGCTCAAACGCTAAAGATCCTAATTCATCCTCGCTTAGGTGACTATTACGACCAAAGGTACGTAAGCATCTACGACACAACAATAAGATTAATTCATAAGCTCTAGCCACTTCAAATTGTGTCGGTTCGACATAAGGTGAAACTTCTAATGCTTTCTTAAAGTTTTCTTGAACTAAAGGATTTGATTTGTTACCTTTAAATTCTTGCATGTACTTCTTATAATTGCTATAAGCTTCATCGAAGATTTCGCGAGCTTCGGTGGTGCACTCACGTGCAGGTTCCCCGAAATTGCGACAGTTACGACCAATTGAAAGCATTAGGGCGAGCTCATGTTCATTGATATATTCACTCGCCATTTGATTAACCTCTTGTTAATGTCGCTTTAGCTGGGCGACCGCGGCGGGTTGGTTTTTCTTTCGACGCTTCTGCCTGGTCAATCAACGATTGATCTTTTAAAGAAACTTCGATTTGTTTCAAATCATGTGAATGATTATCGCAGTCTGGTTGAACTTCAAATTTCTCAGAGCATTCTAATTTTTGCTCGATGCAATCTACTGGCTTGCATACTGGTTCTTCCGGTTTTGGTTCTTCGTACCAAACTTCGATGAATCCACGACGGATAAGACCTTGCATCTTACCTTGGAACTCGCGATTGATATCACGTTCTTCTAAAAAGTCCCCTTCAAAAACATTTTGACCGTTTAAAACAAAATCCTTACGGATACGAATTTTCTTATGAATAGGTTTTGCACATTTTGACATCTATTTTTACTCCTCGCTTTAAAGATTGGCATTAACTACCAATCTAATAAAGATCCTAACTGTTGTTCACTAATATATTTATTAGAAATCAAATCAGGCAAATTCGTACCTTGTAACTTCAAACCTTCCACTAACTTGGTAGCCGGATTGCTTACATTATTAGAATCATCCTGGTACTCCGAGATTATCTGCTCACGCAGAGCCATCGGAATTCCTTCTTCTAGCACAAGTTGTCTATTGCGATAATAATTTTTGCGATAGCAAGGATCTAAATCTAGGAAATTTTCTAAACTACCTACTTCCGCAATTCGTTTCTTCAAGGGCGCCAAACCAAATTTTTCCCGTTCAAAGACCCCACCAAAAGCTTCAAAATCATCATAGTTGAAGTAACCAGTACTAAAACTCCAAGCATCTTCACTTTCATCTAAAAGCGCAGATTCAATCAAATATTCGCGAACTCCCGGTTTGAACTCTTTAAAGTCGACGATTCTCGGAACGTTATCCGCTTGGTCACCCAAACATACATGTTCTAATAACCACTCTTGCATCCCATTTTCGACATCTCCGGTTTTATCGTCTACGCGAAGAATTTTATTGGTCATCCAACTATATTGCTTAATTAAAGGATTATCTTGCAATTGAATAAAGTCCTTATCCGGAGATAAGATCATTACCGGTTCCCCTTTATTCGCAGCATCTCTCGCAAGCACCAAAATCAAATCATCCGCTTCACAATGATCCACATCCACCACTTTGAATAGAGTTTTAGACTGGGAAGCTTTCAATGCCTTGACAAAATTGTCAAATAAGATGTAAGCATCTTTGTAATCAAATTTGGTAAAACTTTGGCGGAATTGTTGTCTGGCATATTTGTACATCGGGAAGATTTTCTTTCTCCAGTTACCTCTACTGGAGGTTTCATCCAAGCAAATTACGATCTCTGTCGCGTACTCACGAAACATATTGATATGTGTGCATAGAACATTCAACATCGAAAGATTGAACTCTTTTTGATAGAGTTTCAAATCTACGAAATCCGCTTTGGTTTCTTTCAAAATACCGGAAGCCAATCTGTGCGTACATTTATGAAATGCGGAACTTAAATCAATTAAAATCATTTTTACTCCAAAAGTAATTTGTATTAGTTTATTATTATAATGTTAAACCATGTAAATTACTATCAATTTTTTCCGGTCTTTCATCAATTGATGTCGAAACCGATACCGGCTTTAAGTTAGGTTTAACGGTAGGTTTCGATTTCGGAATATTATGCATAAAGTTATCCACCAGGTCAAAAGAAGTTTCGATATTATCCGGCGCTTGCAGAGTTTGTAGAGTTTCGGTCACCGAAATATCCGGAGTCTCGGAAACTTTACGCGAAGGCGTAGGTTCCGGTTCTCGCGGTGACTGAGAGAATCTTAATTTGTAAAGGTTCTCTACCCTTTGCATAGCTTCGGAAGCGATCTTTTGAATCGCCTCGCTAGCATACATTAAATCATCTTCGTATTTCATAAAAGCTCCATATTACCAATCATCCAAACTACCAAATACCGGAACATCTCGGATATCATAGTTCATACTTTCTACCATTCGCTCTAACGGCTGCTCGAATTGTTTCTGGAAGTTAGTTTGATAATCAAAGATCCCATCTTCCTCAATGATCTTCGCGATTTTTGGGTCACCGAAACTGATAATCTCGGTTCCAAATCTGTTTGGAGTTAAAAGGTAACAACGCTTGTACTTTTCTCCAGGTTGTAAAAGTTCAATCGAATCTTCTAAACCTTGTTGCTTAACCCAGTTGTTATGGGCAATCGCCGCCTTAGAACCTTGGGGGATCCCCTTGTCATTGATATTGTAATCCAATGAACTTACCCCTTGGACCGCACAAATACTCTCAAGTGGCTGATCTTGATATTGAAGTTTAGTTTCATCACGCCACTTACGGACACCATACTGATCGTTGTCTAAGATTACTTCGATAGATTCTTGTAATTTTTTCTTAACCCAAGCTGGCGTACTAGATCTTGCAATTTCTAATCCCATAGCTTTGATATACGGATCTTCTAAACTAAATCTTACGCCTTCAGAGTCCAATACGCGAGCCGCGTAACGTTTCTTAGCTACGAAGAAAGCTCGGTCACTAATAATTTCTCGTTCTACCCCGATTTGCGAAGGATCTACAATATTCAAAATTTCGGCATACTCTTCGGTAGTTTCTTGGATAACTTGTTGGATTACTTTCTTCTCAAAAGAATCTACCCAATCCACGATACCGGGAGTCGACGCGTCAGCGTTTTCTCCAAATTTTCGTTTTACGAACTTTTCAACGCTATAATAGATGGAATTATGAACTAAAATATCGTTAGCAAAGAAACTGTGGGTATTTTGAACTTCTATGTCGTAGACATAATCTTCAACGATTCCAAGATCTTCTACTGTGAAATTTTCATCCAAAATTATTCCATATTGGGTAGCGTCGTTTTCTAAATTCTTCAACATATTCTCTTATCTCCTGTAAACCTTGCTCTTCTTCCCCTTCCCATACCACAATAACCTTGTCAATTATAGCATGATTGTTGAGAAAATTCAATCTATCCTCTTCACGCTTCCATATCTCTCGTGCAGTCAAATTTCTGATTTTGTCAGCCGCACTGTAAATTTTAGGGTTCGCGTGCCAGTAGTTACCATTAAATTCAACCACCAATTTAAATTCTTCATTATAAAAATCAACAACGTATACACCATTATCGTGTTCAAAGAAAGCGTGGCGAGTTGAATATATGTTTTCATAAAAGGTGAGCATATCCTCAACCCTATCAATAAATTCGCGCTCCATATCGGATTTCGGAGATCCTATCTTAGCCCAATATTCACACCATTTTTCATACCCCTCTTGCTCACCATGTCGGTTAATGAAATTTTCGAGTGTGTTTTTCTTCTTCGCATTAATCTCTGCGAATTTCTTGCGCCCCTCTTCTTCTCCATGCAAATCAATTTGATATTGGAGTGACTTGGTATACGATTGTTGCTTACGATACTCTTCCCATCTCCGCTCCCCCTCTTCTTTACCGTGGCGTTTTATAAGGTTCTTCTTGGTAACCGCGCGAGATTGGTTGTACTCCACGTATTCTGATTCGCTCATATTATAAGTTTTTGCCTTATATTCGAAGGAATTGGTATATGCTTGCCGGTCGCAATACTCTTGCCATCGGATAGGTCCCCAGATAGGTCCGTAATCTACTGTAAATTTCTCTAATGTGGCGGACCTAGAAAATGACTGGGATTTCTTATAGCACTCGATGAGATCATCGAACACGGCGGTCTCATAATCCCCGTAAATACCACATTCCAACCAAAAGCAAAATCTCATCTTAAGTGTGCTAATACTCCACTTATTATCCTTTGCTATCTGTTTAACGCGTTCAATATTTGGTTTTAGCCATTCTTGGAATTTCGGCGTTAGTTTTAGTGAACATGCATTGTGCCATCTCGCATTAGGTGTTACGGTTGGAAGGGTTTTAAATTTATATTCTGACAATTTTGTCTCCTTTCTGAAGTTCTGAAGGTTTTACATCAATCAGTTCATTATTGCGCATCACTTTCAACGAATGATCGCAAGTAACTTCTACCGATTTTTCACCCGATGTAATTCGATACATACGTTTTTTAACTTTATGTCTCATCACATAATCCACTGGTTGATAATGAGCACCCTTTTCCGGTGTATAAGTCAATGAATGTTTACCAACTACCCGTTTAACCTCATTACCGGACGGTGTTACTATTACTGGACTATCCGTTGTATCGAATAAATCACCGATTGTAATTTCCTTGTTATTTATCCTTAAAATTGTGGTTGAAACCACACTATCAGTATCACCACTAAGGACATATGGTTCATCCGAAGGCAACAATTCTTGTAATCTACGTTCCACGTTATTGGCCAGCAATTGAATAAAGAAACGACCGCTTGAGGTGATGGCTGCTGCCATATCCGGATTCGCGAGTGTGAAGTGTTTATTCGCGAGTGCTCCATATAACGAGTTAATAAGAATCTTTAATGTCATCTGGGTAATGAAATCACTCGCCGCCGCGGATCCCAACGTTTCAATATAACCCTCTAATTCCTCGATGGAGCAAGTATCAAACCAACTCAAATCTTTTGCTAATAATTCTTCTACTGTTAATTTCATCTAATCTCCTACTGCTTATAATGTTATGTTAAGTATTATAATAAACAATCCAATAAAATTCAATTTTTATTTTGAACCCTCAGAGTTTCGGTTACCGAAATATGGAAACTTCAAAACAAAAAAATCTCCACTACTGTGGAGATCTTTTAAGATTTTGAAATTTTATGGCGTTCCGATTACCGGAGAGTTTAAGAAGATTGTAAATTTCTCTACTTCACCTTCTGCCACTTTCGGGTTTTTAGCTTTAACCATTTGGGTAACCGTAATAGTATTGCTCGCTTGGTTGTTAGTAGAACCAATAACCAGGTAAGTCGCCGCGGTTCCCTTGGCGCTGAACGCATTCACAAAATAAGAACCAGTCCAGAATGGGTACGGCAACGTAATCACGGCGGATTTATCCGCTTCTACACTCCCGTAAACTACTCCAGCTTTGGTTAGGGAGTTAAATGCGAGTTTTGCATTACCAGTAAGGTTGAATGTCTTGATCTCGTTTTTGAAATTCTCCGCATTTCCTGGAGGGCCTGCTGGGCCTGCTGGACCTTGATCCCCTTTGTCACCTTTTGGACCTTGATCCCCTTTATCCCCTTTCGGACCTGCTGGACCTGGAACGCCTTGCTCACCTTGAGGACCTGGAGGCCCTTGTACGCCTCGGTCACCGGGTTCGCCTTTCGGGCCTCTTGGGCCTTCCGCACCAGCTGGGCCTTGCAAGCCTTGTAAACCTTGCGGGCCTACATCACCTGGATCCCCTTTAGGACCTGGATCCCCTTTAGGACCTGCTGGGCCTTCCGCTCCCGGAAACCCTCTTGGGCCTTCCGGACCGATTGGGCCTGCTGGGCCAGTATCACCTTTTTCGCCTTTGCCACCAGAAATACCGGAAAGACCTCTTGGACCTACGTCTCCGCGTTCCCCTTTAAGGCCTTGAGCGCCGCGTTCCCCGCGTTCTCCTCGATCACCCTTTTCGCCTTTAGGGCCTCGTTCACCTTGAGGGCCTTGTAAACCTACTGGACCTTGAGCACCTCGTTCACCTTGATCCCCTTTGAATCCTCGTTCACCTTGAGGGCCAGCAGGGCCTTGGGCCCCACGATCACCTTTCTGGCCTTGAGGGCCTACAGGGCCTTGTGGACCTGGTTCACCTGGATATCCCCTTGGGCCTCTTGGACCTGGTTCACCAGTATCGCCTTTTGAATTTGTGTTGTTAGAGTTTCGGTCACCGAAACTTTCACCATTCGAATTTGAATTTTTGCAAATCGATGGATCAGTTAATGCAGAATGTATTTGGGTCATCATATTCACCGCAATTGGATCTTCATGACATTGATAATTGTGTAGCATCGAGAGATCAGGATGTTCCAACAAACTTTCCTTTTTACACGCGAGTGTAATCTCTTCGGGATTTGAATAATCAGCGCATCGCTGATTATTGTATACGAAAGAATCTTTGTATTGTCTATCTTTCATTTATAATACCTTTAAGCCTTTTCTGCTTTATCCGCTGGTTTCTTTTGCGCTTTCTTATCTTTAAGCTCTTTGGTGATCTTTTTAATTTCCGAGTTGATCGCTTCCTGCTCTTTAACTAAGCTATTAGCTCCAGATTTTTCCTTATGCTCGATCGCGGTTCTAATAGCATTGTTAGCAGTGGAGTCGGCTTCCGCTTTTTGGGCAATAGCTTTTGAGTCTTCCTTGGTTTTGCCTTTTAGTTTATCTTGCGCAATTTTCTTAGTGTTTAGATCACTTAATTGCTCTTGGGCTTTATCTAACAACTCTTTAATATCGCGTTTACGCAATTCTTCATCCTTGTCCTTTTCGGCTTGTTTCTCTTTGGCATTTTCCTTACTTTTTTCGATTGCGCCATCCACTTTCTCTTTGACGTGGTCAATAGCGCGGTCGCGAGCGCCAGCAGCTACACGGGATAACCCGGTCTTGTCCGATACAGTTTTAAGAGCGTTACCAATTAATGAGCCAGCGCCTTTAACGTAATCGATGCCTTTGTCCAAGAACATCAACAGTTGTTCATCATTCGCTTCTGAAAGTAAAAGCTCTTCAAACTCTGCGCGCGCAGCTTCTGAAAGCATACCATCTTCATTTAAGAATGGGAAGCTCTCCCCATATTTTGAAAGTCTATCAACAATACGAAGTTCGCTTTGATTATTAGAACCCAAACGATGGCGTTGATCAAAAGTGCTATCCGGAAGATCGATTTGACCTTGAGGAATTAAATCCCCTCGAGCGGTAAAACGTTGATCAATTGGATCAAGGATATTATCATACACCGCATTGAAATTTACTTCGAAAGGTTCATTTGCAATAGACCAAAAATTACCCATATCTGGTAATTCTGGAGTAACCTCTTTATCAGTATGTTCAACATATTGTGTACCGTAATCAAAATCTTCCAAAGACTTAACACGGAAACTTTGATAAGCATTACGATCTTGCACTAATACATCTACTTCTTGGATTTCCGCGAAGTTTAGAAGTTCTTCTAATTTTGATTTGAATTCAATCAAAGCTTCCGGTTCTTTTGGAACTACCGCTAATGGGAATGCTTTGAATAGGCTGAAGAATAAATCATCTACATTGTTATATGGTTCAACCAAAGTAACGAAAAATGTTTGCTCTTCTGATACTTGATGATTTAAGTTAGTAATGTTTGACATATAAGGCTCCTCTGCTCCTATTATCTTTCGATACTTACATTGATTGGGAAATCTTGGCTATAGATCTTACCCATATTAATTTCACTAATACTCGCATCATACAGCTTAATTCGAATACTACCATTACTGGTCATTACGAACGCTGATGTGGAATAGATGATTGATTTAAAATCTGGGTCTTTCTCCGCGATCTTCTCTACTTCATCTTTAACGCGTCTTGGGCGTAAGAAAGCGTTCTTTTCAATAAATTCTTCTCCCATCGCATCCACTGCAGGTAGAATATCGGAAACTTCGAAAACGTGCTCTTTGATATACTCTTCTGCTTTCTCTCTACGGGAGGTACTAGATTCGAACGAAATACCGTCTTTTTCTTGGTAACCAGCCTCCTCGTTAGTTACGCCGTGATTTGTACGAACGCACAACCAATCTGTAACTTCTTCCACAGTAGTAACAAAATCTTCTTCTTTTGCTGCGGTACGTAACGTCGCTTCTGCGCCATCTTTAGTTTTCTTAGCTTTTAATTCTTTCTTAACATCTGCCGGAAGCGAAGACTCGATTAAGAAGCATTTATCGCCATCACTAACAAAAGTACAGCCATCAAACTTCATTTCTTGGAAAGATTTCAAAGCTTCTTTCAAGTTCATTTCGCGACTTGCGCGACGCGCAGTTAATCCGTGATCCGCTTTCTTGCCGTTTTTCTTAACGGTTTTAGATTTAGAGGTACCATCCTTCTTATCCATTGAGTTGTTCAAGGCAGAGTTAACGAACATCAACTCGGTGTCTCCAGTAGCGTTGTTAACCCGGATACATTCGGTCCAATCCGAATCTTCATCCACCAGGAATAGAGTAGTGGATTTATCGTTTTGCAGTGTTTTGAATTGGTACACCGGATCGTATGCGCGATCGCGAATTTTGAATAACGTCCATTGCGAGTCCTTGGTTGGTTTACCAGTCTCACGATCTCTTGGTAATTTAATTGCTACGGTAACGCACATTAGTTCTTATCCTTTAATTTTTTGTTTAATGTATAATTTAATAGAATCCACAAATTCATTTAAGTAAGGCTCATTCCCTCTAGGGAAGTAATCTACGTCGATTTGGGATTCGATGTGTTTAAGTAATTCCGGGTTATAAATCTCAAAGTAACGGAATTTTTCGAATTTCGGATTAATTCTCATTTAGCAGGCCTCCAAATTTTCGATTGATCCGCAAGGTTGAGAGTTTTGGTCAACAAGATATTGTCCAACCGAATTCAATTTTATATCTTTAGCGGCTCTTGGAACGTCTAAAACCCAGTAAGATTTCTCCCGGTATGTAATTTGCTTACCGGATTTAAAATCAAACATACTAGCCAGATTTTGGATACCTAAATCACATCCACCGAATTCACTTACTAAAATTTCGTATAGATGCTCATTCAAAAACTTATCGTTATTGATGAAGGCTCTCAAAGTCCATAAGGAGTTATCCGTAGGATTCTTTTTGAAATTCTCGGCTAATTGGATGGAATGACTAAAGTCAAAACTCGGATCTACCGAACCAGAAATGAATAAAGCAAGGTATTTCGCTGGAAGCGATAATGGGTAGGTTAAAATCCATTGTTCTAATTTTTGAACAAACGAAGAATTCTCGTAGACGAGATAATCCTTATCTTCTACTGAGATTTTAACACCACCGGGAATTTTGACACCTCGAAGTTTCGAGACGTTTGAAGGGCTAGGATCTACACCAAGCGATACTAACAACGCTCTAGCGTGATCTCTAAATTCTTTGTGAATGGATTGAATCGAATCATCCAAACAAACTTTATAGTTGTTGCTAATATACAAAACAGGTCACCTAATCTTAAATATATTTTCTTTACAAATATATTTATAGATTTTCAGTGACCCATTTCGAAACGACCTAAATTTCTAATTAATCAACATCTTGAAATCATCAAAAGCTTGGTTACCTAGTTTTTTAACTTCTGCCACCAAATTTTTGAAAGCTTCCATATCCTTTGAATCATCCAAAGCCCATTCGAAATTTCGGATCATTTCCAGGATCAAAGCTTTGTTGGCTTCTCTTTCCGGATCCTGGATTTCTGGATCGACTGCAAACAAATCCTCAATGTTCATTGAATTGAAAGATTTACAGGAATCGCAACTACCAGAACCACCGGATTTCAACTCTTTGGCTGCTCTTTCGACTTGAACTTGATCAAAGAATCTACGTTTGTAGAAATTTTTGAATTGCTCAAAAACCCGAGAATTGTAATCCTGGAAGAATTTGTAAGGTGTCATATTCTTAACGGAGCAATCTCCGTTGAAACAGTTAACGTTAATAACCTCTCCCTTTTGGTAAAGATGTAAACGTTTTAAATTCTTCCGAGTTCTCGAGTCTCCACAGACTGGACATCTACACGCAATGTCGAAATCCTGTTTGTGGATATCTGATTCTTGGCATCCTAATTGCTTTACGCAATCCAAGAAAAACGGAACTATTTCTCTAAATTCTAACTGATTAGTTTGCATTTGATTTAACCGGTTTGGTTGGTCTATAAACAAATTCTAGATTACTAGCATGTTCCCATTTTCTAATACCCGAAACCGGATAGTAGATTAAGAACTGGTTATCCAATTCATCTTTAGCAATTATAATACCATTTTGTTTATCTTGCAAGCTACTCACGTTACAAACCATATCGAATTTCTTAAATTCTGCCGGTCTCGTACATAGGCACTTAATGCAGTTTTTAAGAGTACTAAAGATTGAATTGTTTATATTATAATCTAATACACAATCTTCGTTAAGTGTAATTCCATCAGATAATTCTTGCGCAATAGTGTTTCGGATTTTACCGGTTTGCATATTGAATGTGTATTCGCCTAAACCGTCACCTGATAAACATTCCGGCTTTTTAAAGCTTAGAAAACACGCAGTAAAAATACGAGTCTCTTCACTTTCAAACATCAATGGTTCTACCCAACGAACAAACCAGTAATTGCCTTCATTATCTTTGTATGCGCAATTTTGTTTAAATCGCATTTAATTTGCTCCTTAATTGTTTTCGGTGGGGTAAGCGATTCCTCGATAGTAATGTAATCAAAACTAAACCAACGACATTCAAATCCGTTAGTAGCTTTTACGGTTTTATCTCGCTTATCAACTTCCAAAACGACCCATTTGTTGAATCTGTAGTTGACTCCAATTTTATCGAATGGTTGAATTTCTCTGTTGTATCTTGCGAAACCCGAAATCTCATGATATTCGTATCTGCTTTTCGGATCGATTAATAATTGACTTTTCTCAGCCAAACCATCTCGTTCAAAATAACATCTGCTACAGTGCTTGGATTCTACCGCATGAATGCGAAATGATAACGTTCCTACTACGCATCGCACTTTAGCGCCAGTGATAGTATCCCAAGCTTCGAAAACATCCCCAGCTTCCCAATTTAAGTCTCTAACTATATTACTATTCGGGTCATACCACTCCGGTACTTTAAACGGTGAATTCATATTTGATAGGCTCCCAATGCACATACTCCAATACTCTTACGTCCCGTAAAGGATCTGGATGATGTAAAATATCCTCCATCGTAAGTCCTTTGGATTTTGATCCTTCGAAAATCCCTTCAATTTTTGGAGGATTGAAAGGTTGACGTTGTACTTGGATTTTAGCTTGTTCAATTTGATTTTCATAAATGTGACAATTCGCAATATTCATTGTTACGTCGCCTACGCGAAGACCGGTAAGTTTTGCGGTAATATTCAACAAAAACCAAGCCTGCACCATATTAAAGTTCATCCCGAGCGGCCAATCTGCACTGCGCTGCGTGCTCGTCAAATACAACGTATCGTTGATCGCATTGAAATGATGTAAGAACATGCAAGGTCTTAAACATCCAAGTTTGAAATATTCTGGGTTCCAGAAGCTCCAAATATGCCCACGATCGTAAGGCTTTTGTTTAATTTGTTCTACCAAATCTTGGTAACTTAAACCCACTTGTTCACTACTCGCTCCGTAGATAATCCCAGCAAAATCTTTATCCGGATTGTACACTGAATCCCAGTTCTCGATATTAGCATCCCAAGTTTTTACCCCGAGATCATTGAATTGTTGCTTTCTCGTGTACCCGCGCATATAACAAATCATCTCCAAGATCGCTTGCTTCCAATAGCTCTTGCGGGTCGTCACTAACGGAAATACATTACCATCGAACTTAATTTGATAGTTAAGTAATGTTAAACACTTACTGTTGATTCTTGGATTTTCCACCATTACCCCATTCTCCAAAATATTGCGCATCAGCGCAAGATATTGGTGTTCTGGGTGTTTGTAATTAAAAGAATCCATTAATAATACTCCTACTGTGGTAACCAATCGCGTTCAACTGACCAACGATTTTTTAAAAGCTCATTTTCTAACTCGTCTAAGTAACCCAAAACATTCGGATCTTGTGTATCATTGCACGCCCATACCGCTTCGCGGTAATCATCATAATCCAACGCGGTAGGGTGATAAGCTATAATATTACCAAAACCTACAGTAAGTTCATCCGGAAGATCGTAAGCATCCAAGACTTCCGCGCTGCGGAGTTTTACGGTATGCGCAAACGATTCTTGGACATCCCAAACCGAATCTTTGATTAGAACTTGCATACAACCGAATTTTACCGGTTGATGGTAGGTTACTCGAGCCACTAGCTCCACGTCATCCGAAGTCGGGAGATCTTCGATACCATATTCATAATCAACGCGAATAGGATACAAAACAAAACGAGATTTGCCGGAGCGCAAAGTTCGTAGGATCATGTAGTTTTGACCATCAGCTCCAAACCAAATCTCCCCGTGGTTGTACTTAAACTCAATTTTGTTTTTGATCAAATCTTCTTTGTATTCCGCTTTAGCGAGGAAACAAGATTCATTGACTAATTGATGAACTTGGCGATTGAAATTCTCTAAAGGCATATAAGAGAGGATTCCACCGACTTCAAAACAAACATAGTTTGGATCACCCTCAACCACATCCACTACGGTAAGCAAAACACCTTGGCGGGTCTTATATTGTTGTCCTTCTCTAACTAACTGTAAACGCATGACTATAAATCCTCGATTAGTAATCCTGACAAACTTTCAACGGAGTGGTTTTTGCACAACCAATGATAGCTTCTACTGGGTTACCGTAAGGATCTTGGAAGGAGTTATTATAGCGAACATATGGTCGTAGACCAATTGACTCCGCATATTCTTCCATTGACAATTCGGTAGCCTCATCACCGTAACAAATAGTATCACCAGTTTTACTAATACCGGAATAGCAATAGAAACCAACCAAAGGACCATCTTTCTCGCGATAATCGATTAGTTTCTCATTCTTTAACATGATAGTTCCGCCTTGAACTTCTAAGGCATGAACCCCGATAAGTAAAGGATGGCGTTTAAACATAAAACCGTATTGGTTAGTTTTGGTAACACCAGGCATTACTTTAACTTCAGGATCTAAAGCACGAGCGGATTTGGTGTTTGGACTTGCCACTGAATTGTTAGTAGCAATGATGGAGGCGACAGCAAGAGCTGCCATTAGAGATTTGGTGATTTTCATATTATGCTCCTTAATCACTATAATTAATTAACTTAACATGAATATTATAGTCACCTTCAACCAAGAAGGCAACCGTTATTTTCAACTTTTTTGAAGAATTTTTTTTTAAACTTCCCAACCCTCTTCACGCATTTGATTCATATAAGTCTCCATCTTCGTGGATATTTTTGAGGAGTATTTGGGAAATGGTTTAAGATCTCCGTTACGCTTATAAGCGAAATCTTGTGATTTGTACCACTTCAAAATTTTGTTATACTGGGCTTTGCCCAATTTCTCAGCTCGTTTTTCTTTGGGATGTAAGATTGGATCTTTTGCATAATGCGGATTCTTGTAGTATTCCAATAAATTGGAAAGCCACTCGATACGAGACTCTACCGGATTGGATTTATCAGATTTACCAAATCTATGAAGATTATTCCAAATCTTACCTTCTAAAGCATTACAATCTCTACAAAGAACTCCACGAATTAGACCATTTCCACAAAATCCAAGCTCGTCGGATTTATACAAGTGTTGATGGTCTACGTGTTGATTGTTAGTTTGCTCATTGGACAAATCCTTGCCACAGATGGCACATTTGTAGTCTTGCAGTTTTAGAAGATCTTGGCGAATTGAGTTTAGGTCACCAGAACTTACATGCTTATAATTCATAAAATCTACACAATCGATTTATTGGATTGCATAGCAAATTCTGCAAGTTCATCGGCATTGCGAACGAATACGCTAGGTTCGATCTCTAATCCAGATACATTATGGAATATAGTCGAGTTGAACCCCCAAGATTTAGCCCAACTTAGCAATTTTTTAGCATCTCTAAACATCAATCCCAAGCTAGCTAATAATACATGTTGAGGGTTGGTAGGGGTGAAACAAATTTGATAATAACCACCCACCGCTACATATCCAATTTCACCGGGTTTGAATTTCTTGGTATCCCAGCGCTCACTGCTCATTGGGTGTTGAATGAATGATCTGAAAGCTTGCGCGAACTCCGGGAAAACCGGGACGGTAGCGCCTGGATTTGATGGAACTACTAACTTGTTGCCCATTGTGATCATAACACCCTTGCCGTTAAACTTCGCGGATTTTAAAACTGCCTTGTTTCTCCACGCTTCGTGAGCTACTGCGCTTCTTAATTCGGCAGTAGAGACCTGTTCACCGAAAAGTTCATTCTTTTTATTTGTTAAAAAATCTAACATACTTAATCCTTAAAATTATTAATCATTTAAAACCCAGAAATCATTGCAGCGAAGACCATCCAAAGAACATTCAGATTTGCTCTCCGCGCACCAAACTTTAACCCCGTTAAGTTCAACCATATAACGGAATTGTTTATCATTGAAATCAATTGCTTCAATACGGGCTTCGTAGATTTCACCTTTGGTGTTTTCCACGACGATTCGTTCACCGCATTTATGCAATCGTTCAATCGGAACTTGCACCGCTTCAATCTTTTCAATTTCATCTTCAAAAACCGCCACGGGACGTGGGTGTTTGATAGTAAATGGAACACATTTACTACAGTGGTTGTTTTCTACTACTAAACCTTTGCCAACGAATCTACCGTAGGTAGGATGCTGATAGGTTGAAAGAGCTAATACTTCTTGTAATAATACCGAATGACCGTATTTGGATTTTACCACCATTCCGATTTGGATGTGATCACCCTTTTGATATTGGATATCACTTTCTTCCAAAATAGAAATTGGAGTCTCTGCAGTTTTGACCTTACAGTCGGTATTCAGAGAGAGCCCGTCTTTGTAGATGGCCCCGAAGGCTTTGGTTGTGTCTTCACATCGCATAATTTTCTCCTATTTGATTGTATCAATTATAATATAGTTTAATATTAAAGACAATAAAAATCTACGCAATTGCGTAGATTCTTTAAATGTTTTGATGTCTTATGATTGAGGGTGTGGGAAATCCGCGAAGGTTTTGACCGTGATATTGGTTAGGTATTGCGTGTTATATTCACCGATTACTCTTGTAGCTTCTTGGATGTTCTCTGGTTCAACGTACAGTGTAGAATCTGCTGTCATCCGGCCCACAGCCCGATCAAACATACTAAATGGTAAAGCGACATGTTTCAAAAATCGAGATCGACCGCTATCCCAGAACATAAACTCGCCCATGGTTTTTACTTTCGGTAGATATGCGTGTGTTATTGGATTATCATAAATGGCAAAGTTTTTAAGAGTCACCACCTCCGGTAGATTAACCGAAGTTAGTTTACCACCTTGGAACGCCCTTTCGCCAAGAGTCTTCACTTTCGGCAAGTCTATAGATGTTAACTTGACATTTTCGAATGCGCGGTCGCTAACCGAAACCACTTCAGGGCCTGAAATATGTCGCAGCGCGGTTAGATGTCGGTAATCCCCAATGGTATTTGATGTAAACGTCATACCCCTTAATGTTGAGGCTCTTAACAATGTAAAATCAACATCGAAATCTGTAGCGGGTATATCGTTTGATGGGAGATTAACCATAGCCCATAAAAGTCTCTTGAGGTTGATCTTAAATTTGTTATCCTGGATGTCGATGAGATTATCATCTGTTAAGGCGTCTACATCCACAATCAAATCCCCTTCGGGGTTGATTTTGATAGTTTGATTATCGACTGCTACATCGAATTTCTTAGTTTCGATATTCTTTTTGATACCGTCACCTAAATTGGTTGGGGTAACTACACTGATTTTAGCCATTCTAATTCCTCTTTTACGTAAGTTAATGGTTTTTCTTTAATATTTAAAGACATCAATAAAAAACCTACGAAATTTTTCAAAATCGTAGGTTTTAAGTTTCGGTAACCGAAACTTTCGCGTAAGCGAAATTTTCGAAATTTTCGAAATTAATAATCCGGAAAGAAAGCTAACAAGTCCACGATATATCGGGTATTTGCCTTAAGATTTAAACCTTGAATCACCCTAGCGTTAGCGGTCATAAAAAGCGAGCCACCATCGTGAGTTTGTACTTCCACCAAATCGTTAGGACTCGGGCACCCAGCCGGTAGAGCGAAGATATTGGTAATTCCGTTAATATCCTTCTTCGGCATAAAATCTAGGTGGAACTTACCAATGCCGTCTACAATTTGAATATAACGACGACTTGGGTTATCGTAGTCTTTCGGGTGATGATTAGCCACTATGTCTTTGCTGATCGCCCAGTTTAGGGTAAACTTGGAAGATTTGCGCTTAGAGCAAACTTTCCCGTTCTTAATTTCGAAGTGATCCTCGTTAAGATCACTTGGTTGTAAAAATGTAATTGCCATACAATTCTCCTAAAATCGCAATTCGCATGATTCGATAATTATTTAAGCGCCTTGAGAATCGGCTGGTTTTTTAGGTTTGGGCGCCTTCTTCTTAACTTGGGTGTATCTTTCGCGAAAATCTTCAATTTCATCCTTGTCTATTTCAAATTTTCTAGAAATCCACCAGTCCAAGAGTTTCGGTGCTAGTAGTATAACATCCTCTAACACTACTATACTCACTGAAGATACCGCTAAGCTTAAAATCCCCGCGAGAAAGGGAGATAATTGGGCACTATAATGACCCGCTACCGCAATACCACAAAAGATACCAATCAAAACGTTTAAGAGTTTGCTATCTTTAACGTTTGCTTTACCTGCCGATGCTTTCAAAGATCCACCTACAGCTCCAAGGAATACAAGAATATGAACGAGATAATCGCTAATACTCTTAAGAAGCGCAGGTTCGATTGCCATTCATAACCCCTTTAAAGTAAATTGCGGCTCCGAAGAACCATAATGCTGTAGCGGCCGGTACAAAAGAACTAGGTTCACTACTGTGAAGATAGAACTGTACTGCTACCCAGATCTGTACAAAACTTCCTAATAGTAAACTTAGGTAGCGCAGTCGATTTTCATGCACATGCAAGCCTACTAAACCTAAAATTACTGTAGTTGACCCTACCACCCAGAACACAATTTCTTCAATGTTGTGGAAGATGATATCCTCACCAGTAATGCGTGAGTAAATCTCACGCACTAAGGTAATAGAGGTCCAGAATATCAACATGCTTAACGCACTTTTAATACCACCGCAATAAAGGAGTCTGCTGATTTTATCAAAGCTTGAATTACTAAATTCCATTGGATCGAAATCGTTCATTGTGTTTACCACTTGTTGGTTATTCATATGTAACCTCCACGGGTATTATTTCCCTTCTTTGATTGATTTTACAAGGTCTTTAGCTTGTTTCGCTACTTTAACCACTTGTTCAACGTCTTTAGCCGCCGCTTCAATTTTCGCTTTATGTTCACGAACTTCTGCTTCTTTAGCGCCTAAAATTGCTTCTGCCGTTTTAGATACATCGTTTTCATCTTTACTGAAAACCGTGTGAACTTGTTTGATTGCGCGCAAACCGATCGTTAATAGACCCATTGCAGTTACTGCTAATGGTTTGTATTTCTCAGGGATGAAAGAGAATAAACCGGTTGTCATATCTACTACTGGAGTTACTGCAACTGCAGAAGCTGCCCATACACTCCAAGATTTTGCTAAGTCTTTTACTTTATAGAAGTTCATTTGTTTTCCTTTGTTATTATTGTGCTGCGGTTGTGGTTGTTGCCGAAGGCATTACTTCGATAACACCTACTAAATCTTCGATGATTCCATCTCTAGCGTCTGCTGGAAGATCTTCTGTTCCCGGATTCGCTGGATTCGCTGGATTCACAGGTTTAACTGGGTCTGCCGGATTCGGTGCTGGTTTTGGATCTTCTGAAGGTTTTGGGGCTTCCGGGTTTGCATTACCGTTAGAGCCTTCACCACCTTCACCGCCTTTGCTACCCTCAACCACCAAATATTCAATCTTATCGTCTTTACCTAAGCAAGACAATTTTGAATCTTTTTGTTTGATGATAGCTACACGACCTTCCATTTTCGCAAGAATCTTCTCGGCAATTTTAGAAATCACCGCATCTTGAATTTCTGGAGCTGCTTTAAGATCGACTTTGGGGGTATCCAATTTGAGTTCTTTGATAATCTTCTCGATTTTAGAACAATCTGGCTCGGCGCCTGCTGGTCTAAACAAAGAGAACACTTCATTGATTACGTCTTGCGCAGATTTAATTTCATCTTCTTTAACGATGAGCTTTTCTACACTTACTGGCATAGCACAAGATTCTTCGAAAACCATCAAAGGCGCAATAGCAGTGTATACGTTAGAGCCGCAACCGCATGCCGCTAAAGCTTCTTCAACCTCTTTAACAATTGGATTCTCCGGATTACATCCACATACGTGCAGATTTTGTAATTTTTCCGGTTTTGAGAATTTGATATCCAAAGGTTGAAGAAGCTCAAAGTTTTCAATTTTATCGACTTTATCAGTCATTTGAGCCTCCCGATTAATTAAGCTTGGGTTGCTTGTGTTGCTTGTGTTGCTTTATCGCAGGTACCGGCTGGTTTCTTAGCATCCAAGTATTCTTGGATTGCCGCGTTCACCGATTTTGTAGTTACTACAGTAGTTGGGATTGCAGTAGGGCAACGTTTGAATGATTCGTGTAAGTTACGAACTTCATCTAACATGGCTTTGATTTTAACTTCAGCTACTTCTACTTCAGCTTTTTTGGCTTTGATTTCTAAAAGCATAGCTTGGATTTCCGCTTTTTGGGCTACTACATCTGCTTGGTGTTGGGCCACTTGAGCTTCGCTTTGTGAAACTTTTAATTGAGCTTCAGTTACCGCCACGGCGATTTTACCTGATTCGATAGCAGAATCATTTGCCGCTTCAGCAGATTTAGCCGCTGCTTGAGCACTTGCCGCTGCCGCGGAAGCGTTTGAAGTTACAGTACGTTCCAATACCGCGATTGCTTCTTGTGATGCTTTAGCTTCTTCTGCTTTTGCTTTAGCTTCTTCTGCTTTGGTTTCTGCTAAAGTGGCTTGAGCTTTAACACTACCTAAAGTCGCGGTCGCTTCGTTAGATTTAGCTTCTGCTTTAGTAGCTTCTAATTCTGCTTTTACCGCTTGTTCTTTGGCTTTGCCAGCTTCAGTTTTAGCGTTACCCGCTTCGATCTCTGCTTGGTTAGCGTAGTCTTTTGAGTCTACTGCAGATAATGCAGATTCTTTAGCTTTAGCTAATGATTCAGTCGCAGACGCTTGGGATTCTTTAGCCGCAACTAATGCATCTTCTTTAGCTTTCTTCGCTTCATCTGCTTGTTTAGTAGCTTCGTCTTTAGCGGCTACTGCTTTATCTTCGTTAGCTTCAGCGTTGGTTTGAGCTTGGTGCGCTTCATCACGTGCTTTACCAGCATTTAACGCTGCTTCGATCGCTTTTTCGCTTGCTAAAGAAGCTTTGGCTTCTAAAGTAGTAACGTTAGCTTCTGATTTTTCTACTGCTTGTTGAGATTTTTCCGCTAAAGTTTTAGCCGCTTCACTCGCTAAGCGAGAAACTTCAGATTGAGCAGAAGCTTTTTCACTTGCAGTGCGAGCATCTTCAGCGCCGTGACGAGCTTCATCTGCTTTATCACGAGAAACTTGAGCTTGGTCGCGTGAAGTATCCGCCGCGTTACGAGAAGTTACCGCTTTTTCAGCTTCGGTCGCTGCAATACGTGCACTTGCCGCAGCCGCTTCATCTGAACGGTTAGCCGCTGTTGCAGAGTTTTGAGCATCTAGTGCTGCTTGTTCTGGAGTCATTATTATTTTCCTTATAATCGATTAAAAGAAGTTTTTATGAGGTCGCGAGTTTCGGTGACCAAAACTCACAACCTCTAAAATATTTAATTATTCCGCAGAAACTTCGCGAATGATTTTCTTAACCGCGTTAGTAAATTCAACAGAAGTATAATCTGCATCTTTACCCTTAGCACCAGTATCACCTTTTGCGCCTTTAGGGCCTTGTGGACCTTCGATGCCTTGTGGACCTTGAGCACCTTGAGCGCCTTGAGCGCCGCGATCACCTTTAGGACCTTCCGCGCCGCGAGGGCCTGGTTCGCCTTGAACACCTTGAGCGCCGCGAGGACCTTGCGGGCCACGATAAGATTCGTCGATTTTAGCTTTTACTAATTCAACGATTTTCTCAACTAAAAGAGCTTCGCGAGTTTTAATACCAGATTTTTCACCAGTAGATAATTCAGCTAATAAACGTTCAACGATGTCTAATGATAAAAGATTAACATCAGATGATAATACGTTACAGTCAGTTACTGCAGGTTTGGTGTTACAACCAGAATTGCAATTACCGTTTAATTTCCAAGTAGACATTATATGTTTCCTTTATATTATTCTTTATTCACAACTCACCAAATTTTCTAAATCTGGGAAGTATAATGTACTTACACCTAAGCTTTTAAGCTCTACATCCAAATCCAACAACTTCTTAAGTCTTGCAAGTTCATATGTTTCTTGCTCTTCCAAGATAGCTTGGCGCTTTCTAGTAATTTGCATTAATTCTAAAAATGCCAAGCCTTCTTCTGGTGACTGAAAGTCTTGTTGGTTAGATTCAAAGCTAATGGAAGATTTAGGACCTTTTGATTCTTCGCTAAGATCTAAACAACTTTCTCTATTCATTTAGACCACCTTATAGGTGTTCGTTGCCTACTGGATTAGAGATTACACCGTTATTATCTTCTAAATGATCTTCCACAGTGTTTGGCGTACCGCTTGCTACCGGAGCTTCTGTTGCTGGAGTTGCTGGTTGAACTGGTTCGATAACTTTATCGATAGCTTCAGCCGCTTTGTCCGCTTTGTCTAATGCATTACCTAAAGTACCCGGTTCACATTTACCTTCTGGGCAAGGTTCAGGTTGTGGCTCTGGTTGTGGCTCTGGTTGTGGCTCTGGTTGTGGCTCTGGTTGTGGCTC